>Ga0307479_10005871_pt1 | contig 11239 bp, 7 predicted proteins | sample atmos_gasesECM4C_FD_203743 | JGI IMG/M metagenome (GOLD analysis project Ga0307479, IMG submission 203743) | Hardwood forest soil microbial communities from Morgan-Monroe State Forest, Indiana, United States - atmos_gasesECM4C_515 | ecosystem: Environmental > Terrestrial > Soil > Temperate... | reverse complement strand
CAGTCGCCGACTGTTTTAATCGCCTCTGGCCTAAGCGTGCACACACTCTCTCGTCCACGCTTTGTCTTGATCACAATCCTCGCCCGCACCAGGTAGGCAATGTGTTTTGAAATCATCTGCTGCGAAAGTGCAAACGGTTCCGTCAATCCATGCACGGAGGCAGGCCCATGCGAGAGTCGTTCGATCATTGCCCGCCGGGTTGGATCAGACAAAGCCGCAAACGTCGTACCTAATTTATCCACAACCATATGGTAGTGGATTATCTGTCAATGTCAAGTGTGAAGTTTGCGATCCCTGATTGGTAGTGGGAAGTCGGCAAGGGTTTACCTAGACGACGCGAGCCGACGGTCGTCACTGCGCCGTTACTCGCAACCAATCCCAGCCAACGAGCGCGATGCCACCACAAAGTTCCGCAAAGTGTAGTTCTTTGACGCGCGGTGGAATGCTTTCCTGGAAGATTTCCGAACGGTCGTGCACAGGTCTGCTTCAATTCTGTTTCACTGGTACCGCAAAGCCATGACCGTTCGGTCATCGATTGGGGCGACACCGGAAGTGAAGACCTGAACGTCTTCGACACAGGCCAAGACCAGATCGTTCGGACGGAGGTGACTTCGCCCAACAGCAAGCGTTGCCAGTCGCTCCAGACCATATTCAACATCAAAGGGGTTTTTTGCTTCAGTAATTCCGTCCGTGTAGAAAAGCAGCGTCTCTCCTGCTTTAAATTGGATCTCGCTCACGCTGTATCTGCTTGTTGGAAAGAGGCCCAGTGGCGGCCCAGATGCGAAGAGAGGCTTCGGTTGATCGGACCGCAGTAGGAGAGGTGGCAGGTGGCCAGCATTGACTAATTCAAGAGCACCGTCTGATGAGGCTCGGCCGCAGACTACGGTGGCATAATAGTCGCTTGCCCCACTCTCGCAAAAGACGCGATTGACGCGCTCGAAAAGTTGGGCCAATGGTAGTTCTAGGGGCAGCAACGCACGAAACAGTGCGTGCAGCTGCGCGGCAATTATCGAGCCCGCGATTCCTTTTCCGACCGCGTCGCCAAGAAAGAAGAACAGGTCGTCCCCCACGGTGACTAAATCGCAGTAGTCTCCCCCGATCAGCCAGGCCGGTGAATAATCGTAATATGTTTCCCAAGCGGTCCAGCAAAGGCCAAGTTTTGGCAACAGCATCGCTTGGAGCTGGTGAGCCCGATGAGAGTCTTCGAGGGCTACCTGTTCGTGGTCTACCAAATTCTCCTCCTCGGTTTCAATCGGTTGCTGGGTACGCTGGAAACTTTCCATGCTTTCAGAGGCTTAATCACCCATCGCGGAAATCTCTCGAACGCGTCCGGCGACCGACGCTGACGGACATGAGTGCCGGAGCCGTCCCGTCGCCGGAATGGAGTTCATGCAATTGCCGATTTTCAGCCGCGCCATGTGAATGAACTCTTAATCTCATCGGTGACCAACACGAAGACGGCCCCAAACGAGGGCGCGTCGATGCCGCCCAATCTCGTTCTTCCCCGCGATATGTGCGAAACCCAAACTCGATCACATCGCAGGTCGGAGCTGGTTGGCTCCGGCCTGCCGCTGTGGTCGCGTTGTCTCTATTTCGCAGCAACAACTGTCTCTTGTGCTGAAGCACTGCCAGCGCTCGCGATTTGCAGCTCCTTCTCCAGTTTTGAAGTAGGAAGCCGCATGACGCTACGTCCGAATCCGCGCGAAACCTGAGACAGGAAGTACCTGTTGGCGTACTTATGGAACACAAGCTTCGGGGTGCCGGCCCTGCTGCTAGTGTCCTCGGCCAGGACCAGACTCAGCACGCCCTTCGCGGTATTGTTATCGCTGATCGCAATCGCAGACGATGAGATTGAGCTGATGGTGTAGGTCCCGGCGGGCAGTTCGGTCTTTCCCACCGTGAAGGCGAACGGAACGGTTGCCTTCAATACGGCCTGTGCGGAGATGCTCGGAACCCCGATCAACAGAAGCAATGCAACCGTGGCCAGAATTCCGATGAGCTTGCGGTTCATATGTCCTCCATGGGGTTCCTTTAGATGGAACCCCAAATTTGCAATTCATGAGTTAGTCGCCGGGAACTCGAAAAGATTAAGTGCTTGTGAACATTCTGTGGTTGCAAGCTCTATTAGGAATCTTGATTGGCTGGGCGGTGTCGTGAGCTTTCGAACGTACACGACCCTTCCCCGATCGGACAAAGCGTATAATCCTGCTAAATCTCGGGGAAACGTTCCACGCAGGAAAGCGTCATACTCATGGCGAGTAAGTTCGCTGAATTTCTGTCATTGTCGGCCTTGGCCGCAGAACCTATCGAGGCTCGGTGCACAATTCTTCTACAGTCTTGCAGCGATGTTCTTTCAACCGCTATTCGAGCTTTGCACCTTCAAAATGCGCTAGCCTTTTCAAATCTCGATACCGAGCGCGTTGCATGGGCGATCGCGTACAATGTCAATCCCTCTTCTACGGTCCCACTAGAAGCCGACGTTCCTGCACACCGGTGCTCAAGCTATCGCGACCACTTTCCGGCTGAAACACCTTGGTCGGTAATTTGGTCCAAGTTGGTCAAAGTACAAAATGAAAACGATGATGGGTCTATGCTGCTTAGAGAGCTTCTGTTGTCGGTTGCCTGCGAACAGCGGCAATCGTGGCAACCGCCAGACGCGGCCCCGCTCGACAGAGAGAGCGCCAATCTTGCTCTTGAATTTGTCTACACCAACAACAGGGCTAAAGTGGTGGGCGCTGTGTGGCGTAACTTCGGAGCGCGCATCGGCGATCCGAACGCTATTGCCGACGAAGCCTGGTCAAGGGTCTTCTGCGACTATTGGAGCTCGGAGGCCCGGCGGCGGTTCCTGGGACTGAGCCGTATTTCAACCCTCGTCTCCCAGGTCGCGCGCTTTGTGGCCATCGACATCGTTCGAGACGATGATGATCCAGACCACAGAGAGCATGACTTTGAGTATGTTATGGAGAGCTTGGGAATCGAATCGGGGTTGGAGGACGAACTCGCTGCAAAAGAACTGAGGTCGCGAATTGATCTGTGCATGCAAGAGCTTGCAGCAAGGCAACGGATTGTAGCCGAGATGCTGTGGTTCAAGGAGCTGAACGCGAGACAGACTGCTCGAGCTCTCGGCATCAGTGAGGCGGCGGTCAGTCAACATGTCGGTAAAGCTCGGGACAGACTCCGTAACTGCCTTGAAAAATATGGGTTTAGGGTAGGCGGTTACGGACGTGGACCGATGATTCAATAATTTTATTTGTAGACAGCTTAACTTCAGGCGGGTTTCTCCGACCAATAAAGATGAGCTGAGCATGAATTCCCCTAATCAGCACGACGAGTCTCTGGAACGGATACGGTCTCGGGCGAAGGAACTGCTGCTGATTTCAGGTGGTCCAGACACGGCGGATGCCGAGACGCTAGCAGCATTTGTGGACGGGACGCTAGCTCTTGACGAAATATCCGAGGCCACTGCCAGACGATGGGTCGACCTGCTCGGAGCCGATGCGCTAATCTCCGACCGCCTCCGAGCGGCTTCCGAGTTTCAGCCTTCGCAGGTTCTTAATGAAGTAATCGTCCCTTCGGAGATGTCTTCCTCCGTCTTTGGAGGTTCAGGCGACGCTGAAGCGCCCGCTGAAGGAACTGGGTCGCCTGTCGAACTTCAACCGCCTCCAATTCCGCACCATGCCCACCGTCCTTGGTGGCGGCGTCCAATCGTTGGGCTTACGACTGCGACTGCCGTGGTGGCAGTCGCAGTCATGTTGTCTCTGTTCACGCATAGACATACTCCAGGTTTTTCCTCGGGCGGGCCCGCCAATCAACCGCTCCGCGCATTGCAATGGCCCTTGAGCCGGGCCTTTGACTCACCGAGCCTAAGCCTTCACTCATCGAGCCTAAGAGCGTGGGTGCAGCGACAGCCTCTTCTCCCAACCCGTTTGCCGGACTTCGCCAGCAGCCAATCGACATTGGGGAGTGGCGGAACTGACCATTTCGGTCCTTGGCGGCTCGCCACGGTCATTGTCCGCTCGGAAGACGGGTGGGGCAGCGGAGCCATTATCTCTGCCGACGGTTGGGTCCTAACTAACTACCACGTTGTTGCAAACCCGGCCCAATCTGCCGCACTTGGCGGGGAACCCGCGTCTCTGGATATCATCACCGCTCAGGTGGTCGAAGGCCACATCAAGCCGCGACCGGCACTTCAGGCCACGTTATATCGGGCAGATCCGGTTCACGATCTGGCACTGCTGAAGCTGCGTGCCCTACCACCTGGACAAACAGCCTTGCCTTATTTTCGGCTGGCGTCGCACCTTCAGGATGCTGAGGATTGCTACGTTATCGGCTCGCAGGCGAACGGCCCTGCCTGGTGGATCCGCAGCGGTCGAGTCTCGCAGCAGTTCGACTATCCCGACGATCTCAGCGAATTCGCCGCCGGCGTAATAACGTCGGGTGCTGACGTCAGCCGTGACCGCGCCACAGTGGTCGTTTCTGACACTCGTATATCCCCGGGGGATTCCGGTGGGCCATTGCTGAATGCTCAAGGTGAGTTGATCGGTCTGACTTTCGCCACTGCCGCCAATGCGACCGCAGGTTCGGTGGGCTGGCACATCGCTCTAAAGCACCTTCAGAATTTCATCGCTGAGCTGCCCCACCAGGTGGAAGGTGTGCCTTTTGATGTTTGGACGGCCGGGTTACCGAAAGCTACAATCCTCCAGCCTGAACTGGCCGACGCCGATCATGACGGGCGTATCGATTCACTGCGCTACCTCTACGCGGCAAGAACCCAGGATTCCGATGCTCTCCAGCCTCTGGCATTTACCGTCTTTGTGGATCTCCAGGAGCGATCCGGGAACGGGAAGGAACCACTTGACTTAGTGCCGGTTGGGATCTGGGGTATGGATCGCGGCCGGTTTCGGTTTGACGTTTTCCTAACGGCGAGGGCAGACCAGGTACGAGTGGCAGGCTACACCGACAGCCAAGGAATTGTGGACGAAATTCGCATCGCCCGACCCCATGAGGATGCGGCGTCGGTGATATGGCACCGCGACAATCACGGAGGATGGACCGCAACAAAACCTTCCTCGCTAGCGCCTCTCATCGGTCCGACGCGATTGGCCGGGAGAGATCTGCACCGACTTCAAGTCATTCTGAACCAGATTGGGGCGGGCGCCAATAACCCCAGTAGCGCAGGATCAGACAAGGGTAAGCAACCATGACCAGACACGAAATGAATGTGGGATCGCGTCGGTCCATTGTCTCAGCGTGAAACATGAATCTGTTAGGGAACTCCAAGACCCGCGGCCCGCGGGACTGGTACGTGGATCTGTCGCTCTATCCGGATCCCGCGGATCTGCCGCTGCGTGCGCTGATTTTTTCCAAAAATAATCGTCTTCAGAGCTTAACTCTCCCGTTCCTCCCAAGACAGAACAATGAGAAGCAAAAACCAAACCGGTTCACCGGGGGGAGCTTCGCAAAAGGAGAATGGGAATGAACAGGAGAAGTGGCAAGAAGCGATCGATGCTAGCTGCAGTCGTTGGAGTCATTGTGTTGCAGTGACCGGATGGACCGGTGTGATTCCGCTGCAGGCCCAAACGGCCCCGGCCTTTTTGCGGGCTGGAGTGGTAGGCCAAGCACCAATTATCCACAATGATTCCGTCAATGCTTACAGCTACAAAAACCTCGATGTTACTTTCCGCCGGGGCGAGGCGGCGCGAATTGTGGTGATTGGTGACGGTTACTCGGAGCTTGATCTGTATGTCTACGATGAGAACGGCCTTGAAGTCGCAAGGGATGTGGCCCCCGGGTCGAATTGCACATTGTCCTTCGTCCCGCTGTGGACTGGCCGGTTTCGTATCAGAGTCGTCAACAACGGCTTCGTCTACAGCGGCTACACGTTGATGACTAATTAGTCCGGCACTCCATGAATGGATCTTCGGCAGTAGCCGAGGAGCGCGACGAGCAGAAAAGGCGGGCTCATGATCAAAGCTCGAGCCGGACATCTGACCGCAATTGTAGTTGTGACGATTGTGCTCTCATATGCCGGCGGACAGGAAGGACCGCCGGCTAATCTGCCGGTCTTGCCTGCGACAGTGGCAAACGAAGTGAAGGCTGATGAGAAGGTTGTCAGTGAGGCACTCGATCGCGTCGATGATGTTGAGGCACTTCGCAAAGCAGTGCCTCTCGCCGAACGTGCTCTCGCCGTCCGTACTGCACAGCAGGGTGAGACTTGGTGGGAGACGATCGACGCCCGGCAGCGCTTGGCGATAGTGCGCCGGCTGCTGTCGTTGACGCCCGAGCAACGGTCGTCGCTAGCCCGGGCTCAGCGGACCGCCCGCGAGGCCCTGAGTCTGCAGGAACACGGTAAGTACGACCAAGCCGCTGAAAAGGTTCTGACCATGGCCAGCGTCGAGGGGCAGATACTCGGCGAAGACCAAGAATGGTACGCAAACAGCCTGATTTACCCTGCAGGCCTGTACTTCGCTCAGGGTAAGTTCGGTGAAGCTGAACCGCTTCTCAAGCGTGGGCTGGCCATCCAGGAGAGAGCCGTGGGGCCGGACCATCCCGAAGTTGCTTTGACCTTGAGGGTTCTTGCCACCCTGTACCACCGGCAGGGCCAAGACGGGCAAGCCGAACCGCTTCTCAAGCGCGCTCTAGCAATTCGGGAGAAGGCCCTCGGGCCGGAGCACACTGATATTGCCGAGAGCTTGAATGATCTTGCCACTTTTTATGTTGATCAAGGTCAGTACGCGCAAGCCGAGCCGCTTTACAAGCGCTTGTTGGCCATTCAGGAGAAGACCCTCGGACTGCACCATCCTGATGTTGCTGTGACGTTGAGTAATCTTGCCGGGATTTACTCCCATCAGCGCCAGTACGCCCAGGCCGAACCACTTCTCGAGCGCGCGTTGGCGATCCAGGAGAAAGCCCTCGGACCGGAAAATCCCGACGTCCTCCAAAGCCTGAGTAGACTCGGCAGGTTGTACTTCGATCATGGCCGGTTTGGTGAAGCTGTACCGCTTGTCAAGCGTGAACTGGCCATCGAGGAGAGAGCCTTGGGACCGGAAAATCCCGAGGTTGGTTTGACCTTGAACGATCTTGCCACGCTGTATCAACGGCTGGGCCAGTACGCGCAAGCCGAGCCGCTCCTAAAACGTGCGCTGGCCATCCAAGAGAAGCTCTTGGGGCTGGACCATCCTGATGTGGCGGAGAGTCTGAATAGTCTTGGCCTGCTTTACTCCGATCAGCGGCTGTACGCGCAAGCTGAGCCGTTGTATAAGCGTGCGCTAGCGATCCGAGAGAAGGCCCTGGGACCGGAACATCCTAGCGTTGCTGCGACCTTGAATAATCTTGGCGAGCTTTACCGACACGAGGGCCAGTACGCGCAAGCCGAGTCCCTTCTCACGCGTGCGCTCGCGATCCGAGAAAAAGCCTTGGGATCGGAGCATCCCTACGCCGCAGAGAGCTTGAACAATCTTGCTGCGCTTTACCGAGACCAGGGCCAGCATGCACAAGCCGAGACCCTTCTCACGCGTGCGCTGGGCATCCAGGAGAAAGCCCTGGGACGGGAACATCCCGACGTTGCTTTGACCTTGAGCAATCTTGCCTCGCTCTACCACCAGCAGGGGAAGGACGGGCAAGCCGAACCTCTTCTCAAGCGCGCTCTGGCAATTCGTGAGAAGGCCCTCGAACCGGGGCATCCTGATGTTGCCGAAAGCCTGAATAATCTTGCCGCTTTTTACATCGATCAAGGTCAGTACGCACAAGCCGAGCCGCTTTACAAGCGCCTGTTGGCCATCCAGGAGAAAGTCCTGGGACCGGAACATCCCGGCGTTGCTCTGACCTTGAACCATCTAGGCGAGCTTTACCGTCGTCAAGACCAATATGCAAAGTCCGAACCGCTGCTAAAGCGTGCGCTTGCCATCCAGGAGAAAGCGTTGGGATCGGAACATCCCGACGTGGCCGAAAGCTTGAGCAAACTCGCAGCCCTGTACTTCGCTCAGGGCCAGTTCGGTGCAGCTGAACCGCTTTTGAAGCGCGCGCTGGCCATCGACGAGAAAGCGCGAGGACCGCAAGATCCCAACCTTGCTTCGAGCTTGAACAATCTTGCCGCGCTCTACAATGCTGAGGGCCAGTACACGCAAGCCGAGGCGCTTTTCGAACGCGCTCTGGCGATTAACGAGAAGGCGCTCGGACCGGAGCATCCGGACGTTGCTCGCTGCTTGAACAACCTTGCGTCGCTTTACCGAGAAGAAGGCCAATACACCCAAGCTGAGGCGCTTTTCCAACGCGCTCTCGCGATTCGAGAGAAGGCCTTTGGCCCAGAGCATCCAGATGTGGCAGACAGCCTGAACGGCCTGGCAGTGCTTTACGATAATCAAGGGCAGTATGCGCAAGCAGAGCAGCTTTACAAGCGCTCATTGGCCATCCAGGAGAAAGCCCTGGGACCGGATAATACGGTCGTGGCTCTGAGCCTGACCAATCTCGGAGTAAATCATGAAAGTCAACGCCAATACGCGCAGGCCGAGCCCCTACTCAAGCGTGCCCTGGCGATTCGGGAGAAGGCCCTGGGGCTGGAACATCCCGACGTTGCTGCGAGTTTGAACAGTCTTGCGGACCTTTACCGAGACGAGGGCCAATTCCATGAAGCTGAGCCGCTTTACAAGCGCGCTCTCGCGATCCTGGAGAAGGCCCTGGGGCCGGAACATCCCGACGTTGCTGCGAGTTTGAACAGTCTTGCCTTGCTCTACCACGACGAGGGCCAGTACGCGCAGGCCGAACCGCTTTACAAGCGTGCTCTCGCGATCCGGGAAAAGGCCCTGGGAACGGAACATCCCGACGTTGCTACGAGTTTGAGCATTCTTGGCACGCTTTACCGAGAGGAGGCCCAGTACGCGCAGGCTGAGCCGCTTTTCAAATGCGCTCTCGCGATCCAGGAAAAGGCTCTAGGGCCGGAACATCCTGATGTTGCTACGAATTTGAACAGACTTGCTGGGCTCTACTATTCCGAGGGCCAGTACGCTAAAGCCGAGCCACTTTTCAAACGCGCTTTGGCAATCCAGGAGAAGACCCTCGGACCGGCAAATCCCGACGTTGCTACGACTTTGAACAATCTTGGCTTGCTCTACCAGGACGAGGGCCAGTACGCCCAGGCCGAGCCGCTTTACAAGCGCGCTCTCGCGATCCTGGAAAAGGGCCTGGGACCAGAACATCCCGTCGTCTCGACCAGTTTGAACAATCTTGGGCAGCTTTATCATTCCCAGAGACAGTACGCGCAAGCCGAGCCGCTTTACAAGCGGCCTCTCGCGATCTGTGAGAAGACCTTTGGACCGGAGCATCCTGAGGTTGCTCAGAGGTTGGACAGTCTTGCGGTTCTATACAGTGACGAAGGCAAGTACGCTCAAGCCGAGTCGCTTTTCAAGCGCGCTCTCGCGATCCAGGAGAAAGCTCTGAGCCCGGAGCACCCCGACGTGTCCGCGAGCTTAGACAATCTCGCGAATCTTTACGTTGAGGAAGGAAAGTATGCGCAAGCCGAGCCGCTACTTCGACGGGCATTAGCCATCGAGGAGAAAGGTTTGGGCCGAGAGCATCCATCTTATGCAGTAGACCTCGTCAATCTTGCATTGGTACTTGTTGCGACGGACCGGGCGACGGAGGCAGTGCGATTGCTGCTTTCCTCGGCGCAGGCACGTTGGCTCAACCTGACCGACAATTTCCGGACAATGTCGCACCAGCAGAAGCGGCTGTTCTTGGAGCAGGGCCCGTCTTCGGGTAGCGACTTGTTGAGCATCATCTTTCAAGCCAAGGGGGCAGATGCGAAAGACGGTCTCCGCGGAGTCTTGTTAAGTAAGCAGTTGCTCTTTGAAGCTGCGCGGCAGGAGAGTGGCGCGCTTCGCGCGGCGATAGCAGCCGCCCCGACGGATTGGAACGAGGCATGGCAGGAGCGGGAACAGCTGCGCCATCAATACTCCACCCTTGCCTTACAGAGCAGTTCGGGAGCCGGTCCGCTGCAAGCGCCTGGGCACAAGACAGTGGATCCGTCCGCGATGCGCTCTCTGACGGACCGGATCGAGCAATTGGAACAACGCCTGCGCCGGGATAACCCCGCCTATGCCCGGGAATCGCGGCTGCAGCCGGTGACTCTGGAGCAGGTGCAACAAGCCTTGCGCCCTATTGAAGCTTTGACCGAATACGTGCTCTACCACTCTTTTGATGCCCACACCAGGAAATGGGGCGAAGCACGTTATGGTGTCTTCGTGCTGCTGGGAGGGAGCGGTGAAGTGGCGGCGATCGATCTAGGCGAAGCGGCGCCGATAGATGCAGTCATCGGGAAATTCCGCAGCGCGGTTCGCGACTTCATCAATGAATCGTCCGGGGTCGAGCCGAGCCCCGCGAAGGTGCGCCACTCCGAGGCGGAGATTGCAGCGCTCTCCTCTGACATCCGCACCCGCGTGTGGCAGCCCATCGAGTCACGCCTGTCCGCTGTGCACCGTGTCTACGTAGCTCCCGAAGGTCTTCTGAGCCTGATACCTTTCGAAGCGCTGGCGCACGAAGATGCACCCGGCAAGTGGCGCTATCTGGCGGAAGACAAGGAACTGATCTACCTGAACACTGCGCGGGACCTGGGCCGTCTTGCGCTGAGGAGGAGTTCCGTTGCCGGCACGGCGAAGACGGCGGTTCTGATCGGCGACCCGGCGTTTGATGCCAACCCTCGCCAGATCGCCACGGTCGTGGCAGGTCTTCGGACTGCAACTCCCACGCAAGTTGCGGATGGGAACGGATCCACACCGAGCAGCTGGTCCACTCTGGCTCCGGTAACCAGGGGACAAACACCGCGATTGGAAGTGGCCCGGCCTTTTCCCCGCGTACCCGTACTGGAGCGGCTTATCAAGGAAGCCCAGCGGCAACTCAAACGGCTGGGTTGGTCGGTGACAACGTTCACCGGCGAGGCGGCGGTGGAAGAAGAGGCCGAAAACGTTCAGGCGCCGCGCATCCTGCAGTTCGCCACGCACGGCTACATCCTCGATCGGCGCAGCGACGCGGCGGAGGGCTGGGACAATCTGCTGCTGCGCTCCATGTTGATCCTGGCCGGGGCCAACAACCCCGATCTGGGCTCCACAGCGTATTACCTGTAGTTCGCCAAAATTCTAGCCGGACATGAAATCAACAGTTTGCACACTTTCCTCAACCCGCCCGTCTGCTATCACTATGGCCCATGTTCCACTTCTTCCGATTTTGGTTGGGCTCACTTTCCCGC
>Ga0307479_10005870_pt1 | contig 11239 bp, 5 predicted proteins | sample atmos_gasesECM4C_FD_203743 | JGI IMG/M metagenome (GOLD analysis project Ga0307479, IMG submission 203743) | Hardwood forest soil microbial communities from Morgan-Monroe State Forest, Indiana, United States - atmos_gasesECM4C_515 | ecosystem: Environmental > Terrestrial > Soil > Temperate... | reverse complement strand
CGAAACCCAACCGTCCACACCGTTGGTCTTGTCGTGCGTGGGGCGAAACAGGTCGGCGGCCCGCGTCAGGTCTTCGATGGCCAGCTCGAAGAAAAGCGCCTCGCCCGATTTCCCGTCTTGCAGTTTCTTGCGAACGCCTGCGTCGTACGCCTTGCTCTTCCCGATGGCCTGATCGAATATTGTCGGGTTGGACGTCAGCCCGGTCACCGACAGTTCGTCGATATACGTCTTGAGCGTGCCGCTATCGAGCAGGTCGCGCGTGATGTTGTCGAGCCAAAGGCTCTGGCCCAAGTTGTGAAGCAATTGAGTCCCTTTCATCATGTCACCTCGTATGATTTAAATAGGCCCATGCTGCCGGACGACTGTACCGCATGTCCTCTTAGATGAGTTCCAAGGTCGTTCGGGCGCTCTTATTGTGCTCAAAACCATCCCTCTGCTGCCATCCATTTTCCGAGGCGCTAGGAACCTGCTTTGGGCGCATCCGCCGCTCATTTTCAATGATACCCTGGCGCGATTCATCAAAACTGATACCAGGGTTCCAGCTCGCACCGGTAGACTTTCGTCTCCTGCTTCGAAGTGCTTACCTTGCAGTCCGCCCAACTCATTTCCGGATTTGGCCCCAGCGGGAAATCGATTTGCGTCCCATTGAGCTCGGCTTCCACCGTCAACCCGCTCGCGGCGGGCGGCAATGTGAAATTCAGCGTCCGTCCGACGATGGTCGGATAGTACTGGCGCACAATGTCGCTTACTTGAACGTGAAATACTTCGGACTGCAGGACGAACGTCGTCGTGTCGGACCAATCGCGGATGGTCACCCCGATTGTGCGCCCGCCGCCGGAAAAATGATCGGACTTAATCTTCGTAAAGGGACATGGACCGGCAATACAGGAAACTCGGGCATTGCGGAATTCATTTCCCAGGCCGGCATCAAGAGAGACCGACACATCGTTTGCTTTCCACCGATTGTCCGGAGAACACACTGGCGCGTGGTCGCAGGGGACATTCCCTGTGTTGATCACCTGGAAGATTTTTACGCCGCTTCCAATATTCTCCGTGGTCGTGGTCTCCATGAAGTAGCGCACGATAACATTGCTCACGATGATCGGCGGATGATTCGGTGAAGCCTCCGCGTGAGGATGCACCGGCGCCATTCGGACAACATAAAGCGCGTCCCCGGCTGTTCCCTTTACTGTCAAAGGAACGTAATCGGGATGACTGAATGTTATCGTCACCTGCTGTCCCCGTCTCACCCACGAGCGCAGCGTCAGCCGGAAATATCCCGTAAAGTCCGACTTGGCCTCAACCGCCGCCAAATTGTTGGCGATGTCCACGGAAACATCGGAGATGGGTGATTGTCCCATCGCGTTTTTACTCTGCTGAATCACTGCCCCTTCGATCGTGATCGGCTTCCATATGTGCCGCAGCAATACGAGAGTCAGCAGGCTCCCGAGCGCCACCGCCACTGCAATCAATAGAATGGAGACTTCCCGCCGAAGTGCCATGGCTCATTTGCCGGGGACACGCGGAACTGGCGCTCGCGTTCGATCCCAGGCTGAACGGCGGTCCTCGGCCGCCTGGAATCGTTCAGGATCGAGCTCGATTCTCTCTTACTGCTTCAAACTAGCGCCCTTCCCATCGCAAATCAAGCTGCATCCCCCCGGTGAGTCGCGCCCTCGGTTCTGCGCCACGGGCCCCCCTCACCCTTGTCCCCTCCGTGCCTCTGTGTTTCCGTGGCCGCATACGGAATCATTTTCCCCTTGCTATTCTCTGTTTACTATGTTATACTTCGCGAGTTATATTGGCAACAGAGGACTTAGCGGTTCCGGGCCTGCTCGCTGTGGCGGGCTTCCCCGGCAGCCCTGCGGGCCAGGGCGTGTCGTTCTTTGACAATTGGATCGCAATTCGCCTCAAAGACCTCGATTTCTACTCGAAACACCGGTGCAAGTAGAAATCGCTCTAACCTCCTTTATTTCAACTACTTAACTTTTTCTACCCGAAACAAAAACCAAGGGCTCCCGTGGCCCCCGGCAAGGGGCGCACGGGAGATAGGACAGGGCCCCTAGACCCAATTTCAGCCGCACTTTCACGAATCACGTCCCGATCCCGAAGCTTCCGGATTCGGGACACAAATCACAGGTCACGAGTCGCCAGTCACTAATCACTCGCCACTGCATTTCTAATCGACAGTGCCGCCGATTAGAAATCGTTGTAACCCGCTGAAAATAAAGGCCGGACTTGATTTCTAATCGACAGTGCCCAAAGGCCAAATTATTCTTTTAAAGCCACTTAGAAATCTCAGTTTTTTAGTGCGTCGGCCTGCCATCCCGGAGCAGTCGCGATCCCGGAGGCTTCGGTATTCGGGGCCGTCTAGGACGCGGTCACATATTCGAATAATCCCCCTGCCGTGCCTTATAATTGCCCATATCGAGGTATTTCGAGGAGTGAGCGGTGCTTTCTAGGCGCGACCTATTGCGACACACGGCGATCCTGTGCGGCTGTTCCCCGTTCGCGGGGATCGCCTCCCTCTACGGCCAGGAGTCTTCACCCGCCCCCGCCTCATCCCAGGAGCATCCTCCCGGGCACCCCGTGTTCTCCCCCGCCGATGATGCCTTGCTCGAAGAGCTCGCCCACGCTAATTTCCAATATTTTTGGGAGCAATGTAATCCGGATACGGGCATCGTCAAGGACCGATGCAACGTCCGAGCCGGCGACAAAAACGAGCTTGGCAGCATTGCGGCAACCGGCTTCGGTTTGACCGCTCTCTGCATCGGCGATAAACGGGGCTATGTTTCGCACGCGCAAGCGCAAAAGAGAGTCTTGGATTCCTTGCGCTTCATGCGCAAGAAACTTCCCAGCCACCGTGGGTTCTTCTATCACTGGGCCAAGATCAGCACCGGCGAAAGGCTGTGGGATTCCGAGGTGTCCTCGGTGGATACGGCCCTACTCTTGTGCGGAATCCTCACGTGCCGGGCGCATTTTGACCATCCTGAAATCAGCGAACTCGCCTCTGAGATCTTCAACCGCGTGGACTGGACTTGGCTCTCCGAAGACACCACCGTCCTTCCCCATGGGTGGACACCCGAGAGCGGATTCCTGCAGTATCGCTGGGATAATTACAGCGAGATGATGATGATGTATCTGTTGGGAATGGGCTCTTCTTCCCACCCTCTTTCTTCCCGAGCCTGGAACGCTTGGAAGCGAACGCTCTTCGAGTACGATGATATTCGCTACATCGGCTCATTTGCGCCCCTGTTCGTTCATCAGTATTCCCAAGCCTGGTTCGATTTCCGCGATAAGCGGGATCAATACGCGGACTATTTTGAGAACTCCGTCCTCGCCACGGATGTCCACCGGCGTTTCTGCATTGATCTTGCGGGACAATTCCCCGATTACACCGACGATCTTTGGGGAATTACGGCTTCCGATTCGGTCCACGGTTACGTCGTCTGGGGAGGCCCGCCGGCCACGGGACCGATTGACGGGACCGTTGCCCCATGCGCCGCCGGAGGCTCGCTCCCGTTCCAGCCGGCCGCCACCATCCGCGTCCTTCGAACCATAAAAGACCAATTCGGAGCGAACGCTTGGTGCCGCTACGGATTCGTCGACGCATTCAATCCCCTGACGAAATGGTACGACACCGACGTGGTCGGAATTGATACGGGTATTACCATGGTGATGGCCGAAAACGCCCGCACCGGCTTCGTGTGGGATACGTTCATGAAAAATCCGGAAGCAAGGCTGGGCATGGAACGCGCTGATTTCAAGAAGCACGAGTCGTCGATTGCACAAGCCGCTGGACCACTCCTCGCCGGCACTCGACTAGGACCCGTGGAGAATGCGCCCTAGGGACGGGACACACTAGTCCCCATGAGGAAGCTCTTGAATTTGTCCATCCGAGGGCAAGATCAACCCGGTACGCACGGCGGACAACGTCCTGCGGAATATATTCTCGCGAGACACCGACCAAGCCTCCAGCCACTCAAGCTCCGGCGATCCGGCACGCTCAGTCAGCGTCACATTCCGGGGATTCTCCTGGAGGAGTCTCTCCGTGGCGGCGACTATGGGCTGGGCATGGAACCTGCGTTGCATCGAGAAGGCCACAAGCGCGTTGGCGGCCGCCACCAAGCTCATTCCCTGATGGTGAGCCATCCAGCACTTCACGATTTGGCCCCTTTGCCCCTCCTCCATCCGATTACGCGTGAAGTCGCACGCGTCGTAGAATCCATACTTCCCCAGCCAGCCGCGCTTTTCCATCTCGTGCAGGTTCTCGGCAGCGCCCTGCGGATCCACGGCGAGCGCCAGGAATGCGGAATAGGGCGAAATCACCAGCTCCGCATCCTTGGAATCCGCCTGGCTGAGTGCCAAGTTCGGAACCCCAAAAGCACGGTAACCGTAGCGGCCTTCCGGATTGTATTCCGCGAAGGAGGACTCGGATATACCCCAGGGAATCCCCTCTTTCTCGACAAAGGCCTTCTGCGCGCGCACGGCGTATTTTGCCGCCCGGGCCAACAATGTGTTTGGATAAAATTTCATCCATAGTGACGGCATCAGGTATTCGAACATCGTTCCCGTCCAGGAAAGCAATGCGGGCATTCGACCGGCTGAAACGCCGGGCCTTCCCAGGTTTACCCAGGTCTGCTGTGGAATTTCACCCTTGGCAATGGCCACAAATGCCGCGCTGCGCGCCTCCGACGCCAAGAGGTCGCAATTGCATTCCAATAGACGTGAGGCCTCGACGTCGTAGCCAATCGAAAGGAGACCCTTGCGCTCGTTGTAAAGGACAGAAAAATCGTGAGCGTCTGCCAGGCAATCGGCCGCATGCGCCAGCGAATCGAGCCGCTTTTCCAGATTGCTTGAAAGTGCCTCTGTCCTAGAGAGTGCCGCACGAAGACACGCCACTGCCGCCTGCTCACGCCCGTCGATATCCCTATGGCTAAGGCGCGTCGCGAGTTGGTGATCCAGTCTCGCCACGATGTTAGGCATCGTCTGGAGCGTCAATTCTTCAATATTGCCCGCATCGAATATGCCAGCGCGCTCGCCAACGGCGGAAAACTCTGGTGCACGCCAGGGCGCGAAGTCCCTGATCGTTTCCTCCAACGATTGAGCTCGCAGGGCTAGCTCTTGCGCCCACCATCCAATCTCTTCATCCGTTTCACTTTCGTTTAAACGGTGCGCCAGTTTTGTGATGGCGGCCACAATCGCCGGCACTGCATTCCCATTGTCCGATTTGCCCTCTGCGAATGGCTCCATCTGCTGCTCGAGCTTTCGGATTTCGTCCTGTAAATCATCCGCCTCACGAGAATCGGGTGCCCGAAGGCTTGCGATCTCGCGCAGGTGAGCCACGACACCCTTCCAAAGTGACGTTGGCAAGAGCGGCGCGCGCTTCAATTCCAAGCACCCCTGTTTCAGTGTCCATAAGCTGCATACCAGGTTGCCGTTGTCGATGGTGGATACGAATCTTGGACACTTGGGCGCGAGAGTCTGCACGTCGTACCAGTTGTAGAAATGGCCGCCCCATGTGGGCATCTTTGCCATCGTGTCCAGGGTTCTCTCCGTTGCTATGACGAACTCCGAAAGCGTCAAAAAGCCCAGGTCATAGGCTGCCAAACGTGAATCGAGCAACAGCCCCAGATTCGTCGGGGATACAGTCTCACATACGATGGTTGGTTCTGCCTGGACCGCGTCAGGGATGAGCCATCGTCCTTCCTCGGTGCTAAACTCTCGGAAGAACCGCCAGTTCCGAAGCGTCATATGATGAAGGCCTTGAAACGCTTCCGCTCGAATGGTCCCTTCACTCGTTGGAGTCGGCTGACTCAACCATTCGCAAATTGCCCCGGACGCGCCCCAGAGAACCAAAACCGGCAACACAATCTGGAGCGACGCGGGCCGCAACCACGCGATGTTGACGACAATCAATAGGGCCGCCCAGGGAATCCAGTCGAGGTAAGCTTCCACCACGTTACTTTCGCCGGTCCCAAGCTCCGACTGCGCTGCCGTCTCCCATTCCAGTAAACGCTTGTGCGTCACCGTCATGCGAATTATTGCGCGAACCACGGCGTCGAATGTCACCAAGCTTTGGTGGAAGAGCAAAACGAGCCTGCATGCCAATCTCATATGTTTGGCCGCAAGGTCAGAACCTGTGTTTTCCCAGAACATGCGGGTAAAGAGGGTGCGTCCGGCTCCCGCGATGGATAGCGCGAATTCCAGATAGATCGGCAAACCCATGAGAGCCAGCGCAGCGGCAGTCCACCATAGCGCCCGCGTGGGAAGTACAAGCCAACCGAACAGCAGCAATGCGAACAACGCAACTTCACTGAGGCTTCGGCGGAGATTATCGGCGATTTGCCAGCGGGCAACTAACTTCAGAGGGTTTGGCACAAGCCTTCCCGACGAATCGGGAACCTTCGGAAACAACCACCAGATGATTTGCCAATCGCCTCGAACCCAGCGATGCTTTCTGCGGCTGTAGGCGCTGATGTGTGAAGGATAATCGTCCGTCACTTCCACATCCGAAATCAAAGCAGCCCGCGCGTAGGTGCCCTCAATCAGGTCGTGGCTCAGGATCGCGTTGCATGGGAGACGATCCTCCAGCACTCTTTGAAAAGTCTCCACCTCGTAGATTCCCTTTCCGGTGTAAATCCCCTCCCTGAAAAGGTCCTGATAGACGTCTGAAGCAGCTCGTGTGTATAGGTCGAGACCGATATCGCCCGAACAAATCGCCGCGAGGCGCGACCGGCTTTTCGCTTTGATATTGATCGCTACTTTCGGCTGCAGAATCGCGTAGCCTTCCACGACTCTGTTCGTATCCATATCAACGACAGCGCGATTCAGAGGGTGCGCCAGAGCGCCCACGAGCTTCGCGGCGGCATCCCTCGGCAATTGAGTATCCTGATCGAGCGTGATTACGTATCGGATTCCCCCAAGGGCGGAGAGATCTCCGCTCTTCACCGGGAAAACGTCCGCCTTGCCCAAGAGCAGGTTATTAAGATCGAGCATCTTCCCCCGTTTTCGCTCCCAGCCCATCCATACTCCTTCCACGGCGTTGTAGGAGCGGAGACGATGCAGATGCAAGAACGGGCCCTGCCCGCACTTCCGGTATTTCGAGTTCAGTCCATCAATGAGCCTGGAGCAAATTTCGGCTAGCGCGTCTTTCTCGTCCACGGGCGTCGTGGAATCCGGCAGGTCTGTCACAAGCGCAAAATAAAGGTTCCGGTCACGATTCCCGAGGTATCGGATTTCGAGGTCTCTCACCGCCTGCCTTACTTGCTCCTCGTTCATCAAGAGGATTGGGACGGCTGCTAGCGTCCGCGAATCTCCGGGTATTCCATTTGAAAAATCAAGTCGAGGTAGTTTGGTTGGTGCGATCAAGCGCGTAAGCAGGAGGTTGCTGACCTCCACGGCGCATTGCATGATCGGAACAAGGAAAACGGCCAGCGCAGCAAACCTCCAAATCCCCGGTAGGAGGGTTGCAAATAACAAAAGTACGATTGCGCTCATTATGACCGTGCTCAGGCCAATTGTGCTGAGATAAATCCACTCAGGCTGCCGAAGAACGGCTTTCCTTAGCTGTTCTCGAAATCGCGGTCTGTATCCAATTGCCTGCTTTAGAATTTCCTGACCCTCGCCCACCAAATAGTACCCGACGTGAGATCTTCGCTCCCTTGCCCGTTCATCCAGAGACCCCTTGGTCTCCGCCTTCCGAACTCGCGCCAACCTCACTGCCTCTCGGGCTATCTCAGCCTCGCTCCACGACGAGCGCGCCGCCAACTCTGTGATCGTCTGGCGATAGGCTTGCCGGCTCTCCACATCCATCACGGAATAAGCTCTTTCGGGGTCTTCGCCCAGGATCCTCTCGGTGAGGCTGAGCTCCTCGTGCATATTTTTCCACTCGATATCATTGAGCGAGCGCAAGGAACGCACCAAGTCAGTGGCCCCGCATTCTTCTTCCGCGGCATCGAATTCCGGTCGAGAGTTCCATTTCCCGAGGATTCCCCCCAGGTCCTCCAGCATCACTAGGAGAAGCAAAGGACCGAGCGTCCATATCTCGGCCTCCGTGAACTGGCAATCCTCCTGAGTCCCTTTCAGGTAGGCAAGCAAGCTCTTCTCATCAATTCTCCATTTTGTGGCAGATATGTAGCTCCGCGCCACGGCATAGGCTCGAGGCACCCTTTCTCCCGATGGAGTCACCACCTGCGGCAGCTCTTGACCCGAATCGAGGGCCGCCTTCACCGCCGTCAGACTCGTGCGCAATAGTACGGAGTTCTCCGATAGGAAGCGTGCGTCTGCCGTTCTCGCGCTGCCCGCCCTTCCCCCATGCAAATCGCGGAAAGCCCCTCCAATTGCCTGATTGGCGCGCTTCCATTTGGAGGCCAGGAGGGAAGTGAGTGCACGTGTCTCGCAGCGCCTGAAGGAGCGCGCCGACTCGCGCGCGAGCGCACACAACGTATTTTCGTCATAACCTTGCCCGAGCGTATGAACCTCAGAGGGCTGTGTCTCCCCGACCTTCTCGCCGCCGATCGGCGCGATGGTGGGAGGCCACTGAAGCTCTCCTGGATCGAACGGCATGTAGCTCGACGTGGTCATCACGAATTCCTTCTCACCGCATCACCGGTAATTGGCCGCTTGCAGCTCGAACATCTCCGCATAAAGTCCGCCCGTCTCGATCAGCCGATCGTGAGGCCCTTGTTCGGCGATGCGCCCGCCATCGAGGACCAAAATTCGATCCGCCATGCGCACGGTCGAGAACCGATGCGAAATCAGCAGCGACATCTTGCCGCTGGTTAGCTCGGCAAAGCGTTCGAATACCTCGCGCTCCGCCCGCGCATCGAGCGCGGCGGTCGGCTCGTCTAGAATCAAGATTTGCGCGTCGCGCAAATAGGCCCGCGCCAGGGCCAATTTCTGCCATTCCCCTCCCGAGAGATCGACTCCGCCCTCGAACCGGCACCCCAGCACCTGGCTATAGTTGTTGGGCAACTGGCGAATCACGTCGTCGGCAAGGCTCTTGTGCGCCGCCGAACGAACGCGAAAGAGATTGTCCCGGTCCTCGATTCGCCCCACGGCTATGTTGTCCGAGGCAGTCATTTCGTATCGCACGAAGTCCTGGAAAATCACTCCGAACTCCTTCCACAGGCTCTCCAGGTCATATTCACGAAGATCGATTCCATCGAGCAAGATCCGGCCGGAAGTCACGTCGTACATGCGCGTCAGCAGCTTGATAATCGTCGTCTTCCCTTCTCCATTTTGGCCTACTAATGCGACGCGCTCCTCGGGCCTCAGCCGGAAGCTGATGTCGCGCAGCACGGGCGACGGGTTGCCCGGGTACGCGAAGGAGACATTCTGGAATTCCAATCCTTCCCGAATGGGCCGCGGAGCCAGCGCCGCCCCGGCTTTGGAAACGACCTTCGGCCTGACCGCGAAAAACTTCAGCAGATCAGTCAAGAAAAGCGCTTGGTCCGCGATGCTGGAAAACGTCGAAAACGAAGACTGTATGTTCGCGCTCACGCCTGCAATCGCGCCTGCCAGAAACGTCATCGTGCCCAGGCTCAATCTCCCCGAAACAGTCTCGTAGATCACGTATGCGTAAGTTGCGTAGTAGCCCGCCGTTCCGAGTAGCGATAAAAGCGATCCGAACAGCAACTTTTGCTTCGCCAAGCCTACTGTTTGCTGCTGGATCCGTTCCGATAGATTTGCGTATCGATTGACGAAGAATTGTCCCAGTCCAAACAGCTTCAGTTCTTTTGCGCTTTCCTTGCTGCCGCCGATCACGCGGAGGTAATCCATTTCGCGCCGCGCCGGGGTCTGTTGAAAACTCAACGTGTATCCAAGAAACGCATAGTGCGTCTCTCCCAGAAAAGCCGGCACCACACACACGACCAGAGCGAATATCAGCCAGGGAGAGAAAAGAAAGATGCTTGCGGCAAGGCTGGCCGTGGTGATCACTTCCTGTACCAAACGGCCGCTCGATTGAATCATCGCGATTCGGTCAGTCCCTTGCACCCGCGCACGTTCCAGCTCGTCGTAAACGGCAGGATCTTCGTAGTTGCTCAGATCCAGCCGCGAGGCATGCTTCATGATTTGAATGCTGACGTGGTGGCCATATCGGACCGCCAGAGCCGTGTCGCAGAAGTCTATGAGCCGCGCGAGGATCGTCGAAAAGCCGGCGATTCCGAACGACAAGAGCACCAGTCCCCAAAACTCAGCAGGGAGCGGCCCTCGGTGATGGATATACGCGTCAATCGAGTCGATAATCACCCGGGTGATTGCCAGCAGCGCAACAGGAACCAATGCCGCAATCACGCGAATCGCGACATTCGCCACTGCAAGGTTCGGCGCCGCCTCCCACACGATGCGGAATAGCGGAGGTATATTGCCGAGGGCCCGAAGTCGTTCTCCCCATTTGGACCTAACGTCGCTTGCTTCCACTTCGCCTGTCGCCAGACTCATCGTGACCTTCTGCCTTTCCGCCGCCAATGCCTCCCGGAGTCTTGGGAAAGAAGGCGCCGTCTAACTGAATGCTACGATTGACGCCATCTTCGCTGGGGGGCCGGGGTAGGGACTGTCAAAATGCTGAGCGCGTGATGCGAACTATTCACTCTCTTGGCGCATTCTCTCCGCAGTCTTTCTTTCTAAATTCGCCGCCATATCACTTTCACACCAATCTAATTTGAGCGCACGTTATGTTCCATTGCATTGAGGCGTCTAAAAGCCTGTGTTTCATGGAGTTAGAGGAGGCTGTGGCAGAGCAGGTGACGAATAATTTGCGCTCGTCCCGCAAATTCTACATTCGCAACCCATTACAGGCCAGATTCACCTTATTGCCGTTAGCGTCGGGGCTACGTCGACCACCAGTGCGAAGCCACCTTTGTGGGCCTCCGAGCCTGCGGCCAATTTCCCAGGGGGGCCGAAGGCGCTTCGGCGCAGACAACATCAAGAAAGGTGAAGCAAGAATTTACGAGTTAGTGGTCGGGGCGTGGAGATTCGAACTCCAGACCTCCTGCGCCCAAGGCAGGCGCGCTACCAGGCTGCGCTACGCCCCGACATGAAATGCGTGTTTCATTCTAAAGCACCTTCCAACCTTACTCCTAATCCATATCATTGCCGTCACCTCCCTGGAGTGAACGCCCAAAATGAAACAGATTTACCGTGCACACCTTGGGAGGCGCGCATTACTCGCGGCTTGACGCCTGGTCGGACATGCCCAAATGCTTCTAGATGTCTCTCCGCGCTCACCCTCCGCCGC
>Ga0307479_10005869_pt1 | contig 11239 bp, 8 predicted proteins | sample atmos_gasesECM4C_FD_203743 | JGI IMG/M metagenome (GOLD analysis project Ga0307479, IMG submission 203743) | Hardwood forest soil microbial communities from Morgan-Monroe State Forest, Indiana, United States - atmos_gasesECM4C_515 | ecosystem: Environmental > Terrestrial > Soil > Temperate... | reverse complement strand
GGAGTGCGCCCAACGGTCGTCTTGCGTCCCAGAACGTGTACAACTTCCGTGTCGCCATCCGTACGAATCAAGAGGCGAGTGGCCCCGTCCGCTGCCGGTTCGTGGCCATGCGGGGCGTCGCTGTCCAAGCGTGTAATGCTCTTCTGGATGTGGCCAACCAGCACCGCGCTCGCGGCGGTTTCCTGCTCGAGCCGCTCGATCAAGCCGTCGCGGTCGGCAATGGCGTGGCGCGCCTCTTCGACCGTGGCACGCCACTCACTGTTGATCTTTTCGAGCTCGTCCACCCGGGCACCCTTGTTGTGCGTCTCGGCCTCCAGGCGGTTGAGAGCCTCTTCGGCCACGTGCAGATCGTTTTCCAACTCTTTCGCGCGGGCCATGCTGACATTGGCTTCAGCCTGCAGCTGACGGACGACTTCCTGCTGCTCGGTCACGCGGGTTTCGAGCTCCTGCATCCGCGTCTCTCCCGCGGCGATCCGCGCCACGTGCTCGTTGCGCTCGACCCCGGCAATCTGCAAAGCGGAAGCGGACGACTGCAGCTCTGCGCGCACGGCCGCAATTTCGGATTCGAGCTGCTCGATGCGGCGGCGCTGGACCGGAGCACTCGCATCGTGCTCGTCCAGCCGGCTCTGAGTGGCCCGCACGCGCGCGTCGAGTTGATCACCGCGAGCCGTAGCCGCCTGCAGCGCAGCCTCGAGGCTTGCGACCCCAGCGACGAGTTGGGCCCGCTCGGCGGCGATCCGCTCCAACTCACGGCCCTGAAGCGCCGCGGCGCTGGATTGTCGCGAGACCGTCTCTTCGAGCACTTTGAGACGCTCATTGCGCTCGGCCAATGTGCCGTTCAGGGTGTTGACAGTCTGTTGCAGGGCCGCGCGCGTACGCTCGCCATCGGTCTGCTGCTGGGTACGCTGAGCCAGGGCTGCGGTCAGAGCGCTCACCTGTTTATCAAGAGCCGCGATGCGCGCGACGCGCTCGCGCAGCTCCGATTGCAATTCGCTCTCGTGTCCAGTGTGCGTGGACAGAGCGCCTTCGAGGTGTGAGATGCGCGCATCCCGCTGTTCGATGTCGTCTTCCAGCGTTGCGATCAGGTCCTCGAATACGGACCGGCGGCCTTCGTTGGACTGCAGTGTCTCCAGGTACCCGGTGTTACGCTCGCGTGCGTCGTTCAGCTGCCTTTCGAGGCGGGCGACGGCTTGACCGTGAGTTGCGAACTGCGCTTCGAAGTCGCGGTGACTGGCGGCCAGCTTTGCTTCGAAATCGCGGCCGCTGCTCGCGAGCTGCGCTTCGATCTGTCGGCTGCGCTCGAGAAGTTGGCCATGGGCCTCGGCATTTCGCGCCTGGCGGGCCTCGTCCGCGGCCTGGCGATCGTGCAGGGCCTTCTGAAGCTCCGCTACGCGGGCCTGCGCGGCGGCCGAGGCGGCTTCAGCTCGTGCTACCTCATCATTGAGGGCACGGGCACGTTGTTCCGTGACATTGCGTTCCGCGACGGCGAGCTCGAGTGCCTTCTCGATCTCGATCAGCCGTTCGCCCTTGCGCGTCAGGCGCTCTTCGACATCGCGCAGTGTTGCCGACAGTGCCTGGAGGTTGACTTCGAGGCGGGCGCGGTTTTCGTCGATGACGGTGTTGGCAGCCTCGGAAGCCGCCGCTTTACGTAAAGTCGGAGGGGGAATATGCCAAGTGTCAGTCGCGCTGAGGGGGTCACGCTCATGCGACGTGTTGGCAGCAACACCGTGAGATCCTGTGGCCGCGGCTGAGGCCGCGTTGGCCTCGTAAGCAGCCACGTCCAGGACGGGCAGTTCGGCGGTGACCTCGAGATCGGCCTCTTCGGATGGCGACGATTGGCGTTGTTGTAGGTTCATCGCAAGTCTCCTCGCGCGCCCGGTAATACCCTCGGGCGATCCCCTTTGAATTGTGGACCAAAGTCTACCGCGCCGGGCGGTCGCCGACAGCTATTCAAGACTAAAGTGTGAGAGCTGTCGCGCGGATGTGACATAAACACCTTCCTGCGGCGAGTTTGACGGCTCCATTGACGCTCAGCCGCGCAAGAAATCCTTCGTTGACTCGACGACGGCCTCGGGGGCGGCCTCGAAAAGCCCGTTTCCCTGCTCGGGCAGATCGACGAAACGCGCCTTGGAGAGCAGCTCCCGGGCGCGCAGGGTGGCCTCCCAAAAATCATCCTTCGGCCGCAATACCAACGCTGTTTGTGTGACAAGTGCCAGACGCTCGCGGGATGCGTACTGCTGAGCCGCAGCCAACGCCCATGCCGCGTGGATGCCACTTTTCAACTTCTCTGCGAATGCGCGTGCGCGCACTTCGAGTGGAACACCTGGCCCATAGGACTCGAGTGTACGCTTCCACTCTGTGGGCAAATGACTTCCATCTTCGGACGGCAACCATGAGCCGCGCCGGAAGGCATCCCGCTCGGCGTCGTTCAAGACAGGCACCGATACCATCACGACACGGCGGATTTGGGTGGGACGCGCAATCGCAAGTTCCGCAGCAATCAGCGCGCCCGCCTGGTAGCCGAGCACATCGATCTGGCGGAAGCGCATCGTGTCAAGGAAGTCGCCAACCGCAGCGGCGTAGTCCGAAATCGTCGGCCGCGATGGCGGCGGATCGGACTCCCCAAACCCGGGTGTATCGGGCGCGTAGACGGACCGATCGCGTCCTGCCAACGCCAGGAAGCGCTCGAATACCCTGCCGGACCCTGTGGTGTGATGGAGGCACAGCAGGGGGGTGCCTTCCTCGAAACCCCCGCCCGGCGGGATGGCGTTATGAACGTGCAGCTGTCCGTAACGACATTCGAAGTATCCGCGGCGAACGCGAGGTTCCGTTCCGGCGGGTCGGTTGGTGATAGTTCCTTTGGCCATTTATCTGCTCCGAACAACGAAACGAGCAGGTCACGGTTCCGTCCGCCCCCTGCACGTTAGAGAAGGAAGATAGTGCCATGAACCCAGGCTTGCTATATGTGCCGGGGCGCGCAGCCGGGCTCGCCTGGAGCGGGTCACCTGGACCCCGTCACGAAAGCGAAGGGCTTGCCTTGCATACGAGCGGGGAGGCGGCTGAAGCTTTCGCATTCAGGCGCAGGAGGTCCCCATGGCCAGGTCACTCGTTCTGTTGTCTCTCTTCCTGTCATTGACGGGTTGCGGTGTTGCCGAAACCGGCGCCGCCGCCGCGGCAGCGGGCGCCTCGGCGGCCGAGGAGGCTCGCCAGGGACAGCAAACCGAGGCGCGGGTCCGTGCGCAACTGGATGCGGCAGCCAAGCAGGCGGCTGATCAGCGCAATGCGGCCGAGGCCGCCGCTGCGCAGTAACCTAGCGCGGCCTTCTTGCCGGCCCTTTCCACGCGCTAAAGCGCGGGGTTCAAGGGGGATCGCGCTAACGCGCGACCCCCGACGATTAGCCGGCGCGAAGACGCGCCGGAACGCCCCACCGCCGCCTAGCGGGACACCTCACTGTCACTTTTTGCTTTTGGCTTTGCTCTTGGCTTTGCCTTTGGCCTTGACCTTGACGCCTTTCTTCGCCGCGGAACCCCGTTTGGCCGTGGTGCTCTTCTTCGCCGCCGCGCTCTTCAGCGCAGGCTTCTTACCGGCCGCCTTCTTCGCAGCGCCCTTCTTGACCGCTGCGCTCTTCTTGACCGCTGCACCCTTCTTGGCCGCTGCGGTCTTTTTCGCAGGAGCGGCTTTCGCAGGTGCACCTTTAGCGACCTTGGCCGGCGCCTTCTTGGCGGGAGCCTTTTTCACGGCTTTCCTGGCAGCGGGCTTCTCGGCTTTCTGTGCGCTTGCGCCGGCTTTGGCCGCCTTGGGGGCCTCAACCACCGCGAAGGCACCGCCCTGCGGGTCCTCCATCTGCACGATCCAGGAGCCGCCTGGGACTTCCATGGGGCCATTCAGAATGCGGCCGCCCGCACTCTTGGCCGCGGCCGCCGCCTTCGCCGCATCGGGGACGCGCACGTAGCTCAGCCAGTTCGGAGGCGTCGAGTTGTCGCGTGCTTTGAAGATACCCCCGACGTCCTGACCGTCGTGCGACACGAGTTGGTAGACACCCATGTCCCCCATGTCGTGGCCGGCCCCCTTGGACCAGCCAAACAGGTCGGAGTAGAAGGCGAAGGCTGCTTCCGGGTCCGTGGTGGCGAGCTCATGCCAGGTGAAATCGCCGACCGCGCCGCCGGGCGGGACCTCATCGCCCGAGCTCGGCTGTGGTGTGTAGACCGCAAACGCAGCACCCTGCGGATCTGCGAGAACCGCAAAGCGCCCGACATTCGGAATATCCGCGGCGCCCTTGAGAACCTTGCCGCCCAGTTTCTCCGCAGCCTCGACGGTGGCGTCGACGTCAGGCGTACCAATATAGATGATCCAATGTGGCGGGGCGGAGGGGTCCTCCTCCGGCAGAGCCATCAGCCCGCCGGCTCGGTACTTGCCCGACATCCATAGTGTGTAGGAAGGCATTCCCGAGTCCTGCGTCTTCCATGGGACGATGTGTGAATAAAAATCACTGGCAGCGTCCGTATCGGTCGTCATCAACTCATGCCAGACGAACCGTCCCCGAATCTCAGCGTTGCTCATGGCGAGTTTTCCCCTTGTTGGAGCGAGCCGCGCGACATTCTGCACTTTCTAACGCGCGAACGACAGACTCACGACACCGACAACAATACATACTCCTCCAATAACCCGCTCGGGTGTCGTTCGTTCACGGAGCAGTTTCGATCCCATGTACGCTCCAGCCAGGGTTGCGAGCTCTCTGGCGGGTGCAATATGACTTATGGGCGCGATCCGCATGGCGAACAGAACGAGAATGTAGCCCAGTGGGCCCAGCACACTCACCACTGCGGCGGGTGCGGCGTACTCGCGCGCCTCGCGCATTGCTGCGGCTCTGTCTCGCCATGCGATGGGCGTCAGCACCAGGATGCGCAGACAATTGCCGGTGAAGTCCACGATGAACGGCGAGAGGGCCAGTACTTTGACTGCCCATCCGTCATTGAGGGTGTACGAGGCTATGAAGACGCCGGTCAAAAGGCCGAAAAAGATCCCTTTCCGGGGCGCGCGATGGGGTTCGCGAGTGAGGCCGGCCACCAGCAGGATGCCGGCGACAATGAGCGCGAGCCCCGCCGCGGAGAGCACAGTGGGCGGCTCCCCAAACAACAGAACAGCGCCCACGAAGGATAACAGGGGACCAAAGCCGCGGGCGATGGGATAGACAAGTGACAGATCGGACGTTCTGTACCCGGCTTGTAGGGAGAGTGAGTAACCGAGGTGCAGTACGCTGGTCGCGGCAAGAGCGAGATAGTGACGCGGCTCGAAGTGTGGCCGCTGCTGGATGAAGATCCAGATGATGACAGGAAGATAGAGAAGGCTCGAGCCGACGGAGTACAGCCAAACGAAGTGCCGGGAGCCGGCTGCCTTCTTTGCGGACAGGTTCCAGGTGGCGTGCGCCGCCGCGGCAAGCAGCACCGCGATCAGTGCAATGGTCGGAATTTCTTACAGCCTCCCAGGGTGCGACGCATGCGTCGCACGGGGCCCGAGGCATGCCTCGGACTGAGGAACACGCTGGAGCTACGGTGAGCGGGCAGCGCCTCTTTGTGCGAGCGCTACGAAGTCTCCCACAAACGAGCCCATCTCGTGTGCTGCGTAAAGCAGCTGCGCAGTCAGCGTCATCCGTGCGCGTCCGTGCCGCTCGAGCATCGAGCAGAATCGCCGCCAGGCAGTCTCGTCCGCAAACCTGCACTGTGCCTCGAAGTCTCCCCGGATGGGCCGCTCGTATTCCATCGAGCTGCGCTGGATGACCAGCTGTGCGTCGAGCCGTTCATGCTCCAGGCGCAGGTGCAGCAGCGTCCAGGCCGCCAGAGTCGCCAGCACTACGCCGCTTCCGCCGAAAATGGTTCGGTGATGGTTGATGTTGGGCGCCAGTGGTGCGGACAGCAGCACGTGCGCGGGGGTGGCCACTTTGACCTGCACACCCATGGCCGCCGAGAGCGGAATGTTCGAGTGCAGGTAGCTCTGGATGTCGGTCGTCAACGATGTATCGCTTAAGGTTGCGTCGTATGGGCGGCTGTCTCGGCAGCAATCGGAGGGCCGCTGGTCAGATGCTCGCGCCAGATCAGGTACAGGCCACTGGCAATGACGATACCTCCGCCGATGTAAACACGGCTCGTGGGGAGTACGCCCCACACGACGCGATCCACCAGGATGCCCCACAGTAAGGCTGTGTACTCGAAAGGCGCCACAACCGACGGTGCCGCGCTTCGGAACGCTTCGGTCAGCAGATGTTGGGCTATGGCCGAGAATACGCCGATGGCCGCGAGCAGAATCCAGTCCTCCTTACGAATAGCGACCCAGCTGGGCGCTGCAAGACCCAGGGCAAGTACGGTCATGAGGCCGATCATCCAGAAGACCACGCTGGCAGTCGTATCGGTACGGGTAATGACGCGCAGTGCAATTGCGTTGACCGCATAGCCCGTAGCCGACAAGAGTGCGGCAGCCGCCCCCAGCGAAACCAGGCTGGACGCGGAAGGATGCAGCATCGTTATGACCCCGACCAGGCCAACACAAATTGCAAGCCAGCGGCGCCAGCCAACATGCTCCCCGAGCAGCGGCACAGAAAGCGCGGTCACTATAAGGGGTGCCGCTAGAAAGATCGCATAGGCGTCCGCCAGCGACAAAGCGCGCACAGCGTAGACAAAGGCTGTGAGCACCAGGAGCATCAATACTCCGCGCAGCATGTGCATGCCCATACGCACGGGCTTGAGGGCACTCAGACGGCCCATCACGATGAGTGGCAGGAGCATGAACGGAATGGAAGAGGCGCCGCGCAATGCGACAACCTCCATCGGCGGGTAGTGCTGCGATAGGAGCTTGAGCAGAGTATCCATGCCACTGAACGCGGCAACCGCGGTCAGCATGAGCACAATGGCTTTGAGTGGGCGCGCCCTGTCTGCGTTATTCGTCGCCAAGACCCTTCACGAAACCGAGTCGGGCTCGGCGGGGTGCGAGGGATGCATGGCGGCAGTGCGATAGCCGCGACCCAATAGTCTAGCGGGCAGCGGGAACGCACTGGCCAGGGACACAATCAGCGAGGAGGCGTAGGGCACCGACTGGATCAGCAGTACCACAATCCACGCGAACCGATCCGGGCCCCGCGTCTGCCACGTCGTCACGTGGGAGACGCCCCACGCCGAAAGCCATAAGCCGAGCATCATGATGGTCTCATCGCGAGCGGCACCGAGGGCCTGCAGCACGCGCTGCGAATCGCCGTTCTTGGGTGTGCGGAAGAATGGCTCTCCGCGTGTAAACAATCCCTTAACGACAGCCGTGCCAATGGTATGTGTCAACGCCAATCCGGCGATGGCGGCCGCAGCGGTCTGGCGGAAGTTCGCGCCCACCCTGACTCGGTACAGATGCACGAGCTTTGCGAGCTTGAACGTAAAGAGCGACAGCGGAAGAACCGAGTACATGACGAGCGGTGGGTCGATCTGACGAGGCAAGCATACCATCGCGGCAGACCAGGCCAGCGCCGCGATGTTGAAAAGCATGTTGCATCCGTCCGCCACCCAGGGGAGCCAGCCGGCGACGAAATGATAGCGTTGCCCGGCAGACAACAAGTGGTCTTCGGTGAACAGCGAGCGCGCGTGGCGCTTCAGGATCTGCATCGCGCCGTACGCCCAGCGAAAGCGCTGCTTCTTGAAATCGATGAAGGTGTCGGGCATCAGCCCGCGGCCATAGCTGGTGGGAACGTAGTTCGCCTGGTAGCCGGCCTCGAAAATACGCAAACCGAGCTCGGCGTCCTCCGTGATGCACCACTCGGCCCACCCGCGCGCGCCTTCCAGGAGCCTGCGGCGCACCAGTGTCATGGTGCCGTGCTGAATGATGGCGTTGCGCTCGTTGCGCGTGATCATGCCAATGTGGAAGAACCCACGGTATTCGGCGTAGCACATTGCCTTGAAGGCGCTCTGGCTCTCGTCACGGTAGTCCTGCGGTGCCTGAATGATGGCGATCCGCGAGTCCTGGAAGCCCGGCACGAGATCGCACAGCCAGTTCGAATCGACGACGTAGTCGCTGTCGATCACGGCCACGATCTGGGCGTCCGCGGCTGTTTGCCGCAACGCGAAATTCAAGGCTCCCGCCTTGAATCCCGCCAGCGGCGCGACGTGGAAGAAGCGGAAGCGCTCCCCCAGCCTTGCGCAGTGGGCCTCCACCGGGCGCCAGACCGCCTCATCGCGCGTGTTGTTGTCGATCACCAGGACTTCGAAGTTCGAGTAGTCCAGCCGCGCGAGTGCATCGAGCGTTTCGATCACCATGTCGGGCGGTTCGTTATAGGCCGGAACGTGGATGGAGACCATCGGCTGAGGTTCGCCATTCGCGCGCATGGGCGGACCCAGGCGCCGGCGGGAGGTCACCCAGTGGGCCTCGGCCCACTCGTGCGCCTCTGCCAGGAGCACGAGAATGACCCCCAGCATCCCCAACAGCAGAAGGACGCCCGCGACGACGCTCGAGACCGTCATGTACTGCTGGGTGAAATCGTAGAAGACCCAGACTGTGATCGTTGCGGCGGCGTAGACCACGACCGCGAGGAAACTACGCCCGCGGTTGCGCAGCGTGGCGCTGTTGAAATAGAAGGCGAAGAGAATGAAGAGGGCCACCGCGACGGAGATGGCCGCCAGCGTGTGCCACTCCGGCACGCGCACGATGGCGGCTGTGAACGCGAACTTCGGCTTGCGGTTCACGTCGTAGACGCCCCAGTAAGATCCAACAGCGCCCTCCTGATACGCCTTCCAGGGCTGGTCGAAGGCTTCCATCAGGTAGTAGATGATCTGATCGTGCTCGGCCCGCTTTAGAAACCGCCGCAGGAACAGCGCCTCGCTCGCATCCGAGGCGACCGCGGACTGGTGGGTACGGCCACGGCTCGGCCAACCGACCTCTGCAATGATGACCTGCTTGGTTGGAAAGGCCTTCTGCAATCTGTGGAATTGCTCCAGGGAGTAGCCCACGGCCGTATCGACGGGCACCCCTTCCCAGTAGGGCAGCAGGTGAACCCCGATAAAGTCGCAATGCTCGGCGAGGTCGGGATGCTCCAGCCACACGTGCCAGGGTTCGGCGGTTCCCACCGGCTGGCCGATCGCGGCGCGGGCTCGATCCAGGTACCCCTCGAGCTCCTTGAGGGGCACATCCCCGCGCAAGGCAACTTCGTTGCCCACGAAGACCCGCATGACGTTCAGGTGGGTGCGCGCCAGCTCGATCGCCGTCTCGAGTTGCCGTTCGTTGGCATCACGGTGGTCGTCGATCCACGCGCCCACGGCAACATTGATGCCGTGGCGCTCCGCGAGCTGCGGCACATCACCCAAGGAGCCATCGACGCTATAGGTACGGACGGTGTTGATCTTGCCGGCCAGCAGCTTCAGATCGGAATCGATCTCGGCATCGGTGGGCATGACATGGTGAGTTGGATCCTCACCGGTGCGGAAGGGTGAGAAGGCGAATCCCTGGATGTGGGCGGGCCACGGCGGCTCGGCTGCCGGGCGGTTGAGGAACGCCCAGACGGCACACGTCAAGGCAGCGAAGGCCGCTGCGATCAACAAGCCAGGTACAGACTTCATGGGTGCACGCGAACGTGAGGCAACGCATCATACTTGATTGCGAGGGCCCCAGAATGCCAGCAGTTAGCTGAATAGGGACTGTAGGCGACCCGTCTTATGACAGGGCGCGTCAGGTTGCATACCGACTGGCTGGCCTCACGCCAGACGGCCACCTACGGAAGGGTGGCCGGGTTACGACCCGCTGCCTTACCACACCCCTGTATTCGGCATGGACTTCCAGGGTTCGGCCGGCTCCAGCTTAGGTCCCTTCTGAAGCAGCTCGATCGAGATGTTGTCGGGTGAGCGGACGAAGGCCATCCACCCGTCCCGCGGTGGGCGGTTGATGGTAACGCCGTGATCCATCAGGCGCTGGCAGGTCGCGTAGACGTTGTCCACTTCGTAGGCGAGGTGCCCGAAGTTCCGCCCGCCCGGGTAGGGCTCCGGGTCCCAGTTGTAGGTGAGCTCGACTTGGGCGCTCTCGTCGCCCGCGGCTGCCAGGAACACCAGGGTGTAACGACCCTGGGGAACGTCCTTGCGAGACAACTCCTTCAGTCCCAATGCGTCCCGGTAGAACCGCAGCGAAGCATCGAGATCGGTCACGCGAACCATGGTGTGCAGGTATTTCACGCCACCCCTCCTGTCAGAACATCTCGGACGCGCCCGGCGTCTTGATGCTCACTTTGTAGCGTGACGGGATGAAGTCGCCGGTGATCATTTCGTCATAGCTCTGCCCGGGTCCGACCATCGGGTACACGCCGGCATCCCGGTCGATCATGACTTCGAGGAACGCGGGGCCCGGGAACTGGATGAACTCCTGGATGACACGCGGCACGTCCTGCTTGCGGTCCAGGCGAACGGCATAGCGGAAGCCATCGGCTTGCGCGGCCTTCACGAAATCCTTCTTGTGAAGGGAGCGGTCACTGGCGGACAGGCGGCCCTTGTGGAAGAGCTTCTGCCACTGCTTGACCATCCCATCGCCAAAGTTGTTGAGCACCACCACCTTCACGGGAAGGTCATAGGTCGTCACCGTCTCGAGCTCGCCCATGTTCATGCGGATGCTCGAATCCCCGTCGATGTCGATAACGAGCCGGCGCGGGTTGGCGATCTGGGCACCGATTGCAGCGGGCAGACCGAAGCCCATGGTGCCCATGCTGCCGGATGTCAGCCACAGCCGCGGCTGGCGGAAGTCGCAGTACTGAGCGGCCCACATCTGATGTTGGCCGACGCCCGTCGAAATGATGGCCTCACCGCCTGCCAGCTTGTTGATTTCCTCGATGACGTAGTACGGCTGAATCAGGGGGCTGGCACGGTCGTAGTTCATGGCGTAGACACGTTTCAGCTCGGCCAGCTCGGCATGCCACTCGGTGTAGTTCGGCTGAAACTTCTTCCGCCGTCCATAGGAGGTCAACACCTGCAGGGCTTCCGCGAGCAGCCCGACGTAGCTCCAGTGGACCCGCTTGACCTTGTTGACCTCGGCCCGGTCGATGTCGAAATGGGCAATGCGTTTGGCATTGCGGGCGAACTTCGCAGGTACTCCGGCGACTCGGTCGTCGAATCGTGACCCGACCGCTATCAAGAAGTCGGCATCCTCAACGGCGTAGTTGGCAAAGGCAGTGCCGTGCATGCCCAGCATGCGCATCGACAGCCGGTGCGTCGTGTCGATGGCGCCAATACCC
>Ga0307479_10005868_pt1 | contig 11240 bp, 6 predicted proteins | sample atmos_gasesECM4C_FD_203743 | JGI IMG/M metagenome (GOLD analysis project Ga0307479, IMG submission 203743) | Hardwood forest soil microbial communities from Morgan-Monroe State Forest, Indiana, United States - atmos_gasesECM4C_515 | ecosystem: Environmental > Terrestrial > Soil > Temperate... | reverse complement strand
CGACGACTTCCCGGCGCAGTACCGGCACTGGCTGAGCCGGCATCTGCCCGACCGCATCGAGCTCGAGCTGATGCGCATCGAGAGCGAGGGATGGAGCGACCCCCCGACGGTCGGACTGGTGCTGCGGCTGCGTGATCCCCGCCCGGGCCTGCTGGACGAGACCATCGGCGCGCTGAGAGCGCAGACATACGCCGCCTGGCAGCTCGGGATCGCCGGCGCCGGCTCGGTCGGCCCGGCGGTCGCGCAGGTGCTCGGCGAGGCGACCAGGGCGGACGCGCGCATCCGGCTTCTCCCCGAGGTCGAGCGAGGGTGGGCCCGCGACGGCGCCCCGCTCGTGGCGCTCGTCGGCGAGCGCGATCGCCTGCGGCCCCACGCCCTCCATCGCGCCGTCGAGGCCCTCCGCGATCCCCGCGTCGGCGCCGTCTACAGCGACGAGGACCGGCTGCTGCCCTCGGGCGAACCCGGCGCACCGGTGCTCAAGCCGGGATGGTCGCCGGAGCTGCTCCTCTCCGGGAACTACGTGGGCCACCTCACCGTCGTCCGGCGCGAGCTGCTCGACGGTTGGGACGGCGAGGACGAGCACGATCTCGTGCTCCGCGTCTCCGAGCGCGCCGCCGAGCGGGGACTCGCGGTCGTCCACATCGCCGAGGTGCTCTGCACCGTGGCGCCGCCCGAGCCCGTCGCACCGCCGGACGGCCGGGCGATCGCCGGCGCCCTCGCCCGTCGCGGCATCCCCGCCTCGATCACGCCGGGGCCGCTGGCCGGCTGGCACCACGTGCGACGGCCGGTCGAGGGCACGCCGTCGGTCGCCATCGTCATCCCGACCCGCGACCGGGTCGAGCTCCTCCGCGAGTGCATCGACAGCATCGAGACGCTGTCCACCCACCGGCACCGGTCGATCGTGATCGTCGACAACGACAGCCGCGACCCGGAGACGCTCCGCTACCTCGGAGACAGCCCGCACCGGGTGATCCGCGAGCCCGGCGAGTTCAACTTCGCACGGATCATGAACCGGGCGGTCGCGGAGGTCGACGCCGACCACGTCGTGCTTGTCAACAACGACATCACCGTCCTCACCCCCGGCTGGCTCGAGGCGATGCTGGAGCACAGCCAGCGCCCCGAGGTGGGGGCGGTGGGCTGCCGCCTGCTCCTCCCCGACGGCCGGGTCCAGCACGAGGGGATCGCGCTCGGGGTCGGCTGTCCCGCGCTCAACCTCGACCTCGCCGCCTGTCCACCCCTCGGCCGGGTGGTTCGCGAGGTCTCCGCCGTGACCGGCGCCTGCCTGATGATGCGCCGCGCGCTGTACGCCGAGATGGGCGGGCTCGACGAGCAGCTGCGCGTGTCCTACAACGACGTCGACCTCTGTCTGCGGCTGGGGCGCGCCGGCTACCGCGTCATCTACACACCGCACGCCGAGCTGCGCCATCGCGAGAGCTCGAGCCGGGGCAGCCTGAACCCTCCCGAGGACGCGGTGCGGTTCGCAGCACGATGGGGTCACCACCGCACCGTGCGCGACCCGTACCTCAGCCCCCACCTGGCGTGGCTCGCGCCGGTTGCACTGCGGCTCGACTGACCCCAGGTGTACCCTGCCGCCCGTGTCCTGTCCCCTCCAGAGCCCGCACCAGGATGACATCTCGGTGAACGACGGCTCGGTCGTCGACCCGCCCGAATCCACCCGGCCGGTGCCGCGCGCGGAGCTCGTGCACCGGGTCACCGGGTCGGTGGACGGCGATGCCTTTCTCGCCCAGGGGAGGCAGAGCGCCCTCGACATCGAGGCCGCGCTGGCGGCGGTCGGCCGGCGGCTCGACAGCTTCTCCGACGTGCTCGACTTCGGCTCCGGCCCCGGGAGAATCCTGCTCTGGCTGGAGCGGGTGGCGGAGAGCACACGGCTGCACGGCACCGACATCGACGCGGAGGCGATCCGCTGGGCGACGCACAACGTGCCCTGGGCGAGCTTCGTGCGCAACGACGTCGAGCCACCGCTCGCATACCCGGACGCGCACTTCGACCTCGTCGTCTCCCACAGCGTCTTCACCCACGTCGACGAGCCGTATCAGGATCGCTGGCTCTCGGAGTTGCGCAGGGTCACGCGGCCCGGGGGTGTGCTGGTGCTCAGCGTCCACGGCGAGCACGCCTTCGCGGGCTGCGTCGACGACCGCCGGAAGATGGGACACGACCCCTCGGACGTCATCGACACCCTCGGCACCAGGGGCATCCTCTTCGTCCCCGACGACGACAAGATCGGCAGCCCGTTCCCCGACCACTACCACGTGTCCTTCCATGCACCGTGGTACGTGTTCGCGCACTGGGGCCGGCTCTTCGAGGTTCGTGCCTACCTCCCCCGGCGCGGGCTGGATTTCCAGGACTACGTCGTGCTGGAGCGGCCCGCCGGGGAGGCGACGCGCTCCGGGGTGGTGGCACCCCGCCCGGCCACGACGATGAGCGTCGCCCGGCCCGAGGCGGACACCACGACCGCGGCGGGGCGGCTCGCCGCGCTCCTCGACGGCCCAGCGCCGGCCGCCCGCATCGCGCAGCGGCTTGCGTCCCGCGTGCTGGCCGGCTACGCACGCCGGCGCGAGGCCATCGATCGGGCCGTGCTCGACGCGCTGCGCGAGATTGCGGCGCCCCGCGGTCCCTCGCGCGGCGAGCACCTGCTGCAACTCGCGATCGAGCGGCAGGGCGAGCGGATCGACCGTCTGGAGGCGGATCTCTGGGCGGCGGTGAGGGCGCTCGAGCCCGGCGGCGCGCAGGGCTCGCCCGAGATCGTCGAGGACTGATCCCGATGGCCTGGGCACGTGTCGGCGATCTCGTCCGTGGCCGTCCCCCCGCCTCGGTGCGCCGCCTGCTCGACTTCCCCGACGAGCACGCCCACACCCACGCGCAGACGGTGGCGCTGATCGACGGGCTGCGCCAGGCGCTCAGCGAGGTCGCCCACCGGGTCGACTCGCTGAGGGCGCTCGTCGAGGACAACCGTGCGGCGCAGCAGCGCATCGAGCACGACCTCTCCCTGCGCCTGAATGCAATGAATCACGAGCTCGTCGTCCTCCGCCAGGCACAGCGCCACGCGGGGGTGGCGACCCTCCTCGGGCGCCTCGGAGGCGGGGGCGAGCTGACCCGCCACGAGCTCGGCGCCTTCTCGCAGAACGGCGAGGACGGTGTCCTCGTCGAGATCCTGCGGCGGCTCGGCACCACCGAGGGCACCTTCGTCGAGGTCGGCGCCTCGAGCAACGAGGCGAACTGCGTCTTCCTGTGCGACGTGCTCTCGTGGGGAGGGGTCTTCGTCGACGCGGACCCCGCCGAGCACGCGCGGCTGCAGCGCAAGTACCGTCACCGGCCCGACGTCGCCACCGTCCGGGCGATGGTGACCGCGGAGAACGTGGAGATGCTGCTCCGCGAGGCCGGGGCCACCGACCCGACGGTGCTCTCCATCGACATCGACGGCAACGACTACTGGGTGTGGGAGGCGCTGACCGCGCCGGCGCCGCCGGTGGTGGTGATCGAGCACAACCCGAGCATCGACCCGCGGCGTCCGCTCGTGCAGTCACCGACCCGAGAGGCGTGGGACGGCAGCGACTACTACGGCGCCTCGCTCGAGGCACTGCGGCGGCTCGGTGCGCGCAAGGGATATCGCCTGGTGCACGTCGAACTCACCGGGAACAACCTCTTCTTCGTGCTCGAGCCCCTGGCGGCGTCCGCCGGCCTTCCCGAGATGACGGGTGCGCGAGTCCCCAACCAGTTCCTGATGAGCCTGCTGCACCCGGAGCACAGAGACGGGGCCGCGGTCTACGTCGACCCCGACGGCGAGGGCTGAGGGGCGGGGCTCAGAGGCCCAGGCAGGTCCCCACCCATTCGTTCCGGATCCAGACCGTGTTGCAGCCCACCATCCGGTAGAACGTGTAGCCGCGGTCGAGGAGCAGGCGGTACTTGGCGTTGTGCTTGCCGGGGTTGGAGATGTACTCCTCGGTGACCACGACCCGCGGTCGGTAGCGCTCGAGATCGAGCCCGCGCAACACCTCGTAGTCCATGCCCTCGGCGTCGACGAGCAGGATGGAGAAGTCCTCGGGGCACGACGCGGCGTCGAGCACGTTGGTGAGCGTGTCGACCGCGACCTCGACCGCGGTGTCGCTCCGGTTCGCACGGAACCATGGGTTGTCGTCGGTGCAGAGCGTCGACATCATGGTGTCGTCTCCGTCGGAGCCCAGGTAGAGCGGCAGCGTCCCGGTCGCGTCCGAGCACGCCTTGTTCACGCACCGCACCGCCGGCTCGTGCTCATAGAGCCGCCGCAGACGCGAGAACTGCACCGGGTGGGGCTCGATGAGCACCGCTCGCCAGCCCTCGAGGACGAAGGGCCGGGAGTTGGAGAGTGCCTCACCGTCGAAGGCGCCGACGTCGACGAGGTACGGGGGGAAGCCCTCCTTGAGGAGCTCCCGCAGCGCCGCCACCTCGCCGTGCTGGGAGGGATCGGGGGGGGCCGCCGGGGGTGGGTCCGCCACCACCGGCTCGACGGCGACCGGGGAGGCGGGGGCGGCGGCAGGTGGGACCGCGAGGTCGAGGGTCTGGCAGAGGGCCACCAGCGACGACCGCACCCGCGACCGGAGTGCTGGCGGCGTGCGCCGCCGCACCAGACGGATCAGCTGCGCGGTCCGGTCGTCATGGGTCACGAGGGCGACAGGCTAGCGCAAGCGCTCGGCCGGACGCCGGGGCGGCACCGTCAGAGCGAGGGCCGGAGCTGCCCCTCGACGATCCGCACCACCGCGGCCACACGACGCGCCATCACCGCGTAGCCGGCCGCGACCGGGTGGTAGCCGTCCGCCTGCGCGGGAAGCCCGTTCAGCACGTCGAGGACCAGCCCCGCGCCGTGCCGGAGCGCGAGGTTCGCGAGGCCCTGGTCCCAGCTCTGCGCGTAGGGGAGGTAGTGGGCACAGATCGGCGAGCTGTTGTGACGGGTGGAGTCGTAGTGGGTCCCGACGATCACCGCCGCGATGTGGCGGGCGTCGAGCGCCCGGAGGATGGTCTCCATGTGCTGGAGGGCGACTGCGACCGGCACGCCGAGGCACGAGTCGTTGGTACCGAACTGCACCACCATCAGCCGGGGGTCGAGCGCGAGCGCCTGGGGGAGCAGGTCGACGGCCTGGGCGGTGGTCTTGCCCTCGAATCCGGCGGCGAGAACCTTCTCGCCGAGGAGCTGCTGCAGGTCCACCGGGTACGACTGCGAGGCCGGCACTCCCCAGCTCAGGGTGAGGCTGTCGCCGAAGGCCACGATCGGCCGGGTGTCCGGAGGAGGCGTGGGCGCGGTCCCCGCCACCACCATCGGCTGGGCCTGCTGGCGCGACGCGGTGTGCGGGATCACCGTCTGCGGCGACACGCCCGCGAAGGCGTTCGTCGCCGCGCCGTGGTTGAGGCTCAGCGCGCTGAGCAGGCCTGCCATGCTGCCGACGACCATGGCGCCCACCAGCCGGGTCCGCAGCCCGCCACCGGCGACCACGGGCCGCAGCGGCATGGCGGAGCGACGCCGCCCGGTGACCCGCCGCTCCTGGTACCGGGCGGTCCAGGTCTTCGCGAAGGACTGCCAGGGCTTCTCGACCACGAACCAGCTGGCGATCGCCAGCGGCATCGTGAGGCTCACCAACAGGGCGGCGTCGAGCGCCCAGGCCGACCAGGCGAGCCCCCGCGCGGGGCGGATGGAGAGCCGGATCAGCCCGCTCAGCACCACCCAGTGCCAGACGTAGATCCCGTAGGAGACCTTCCCGGCGGCGGCGAGGATGCGCACGACGAGCCGCTGGGCGATGCGGGCGTTGAGCCCGTAGGCGACGAGCAGGCCGGCGCCGGCGGCGGCGAACTGGTAGTGGAGCCTGCTGACCCAGGCCTGCGGCTCCTCCATGAGCCGGGCGCTCACGTAGAGGGCGAGGACGGCGGGGGCCGCGATGAGGACCGGACGGGCGACCACCCAGCGGCCCGCACGCCCGACGATCGAGGTCGATCGCGGCGGGCATGCTTCGACGACGGCGATCAGCATCCCCGGGCAGAAGAGGCAGATGCAGAAGGGGAGGTTGAGGTTGATCGGGTACCACCACGGGCTGTTCGGCATCCCCAGGTCCACCGCGAGCCCGAGGCCGAAGGCGAGCATCCAGACCAGCAGGATCCCGGCGACCAGCCGGCGGGCCCGCACCGGGCCGCGGTGGACCCGGCGCACGAGCGCGGTCCCCACCGGCATGACGACATAGAAGAGCGCCTCGATGCCGAGCGTCCAGGCGACCCCGAGCAGGGCGAGCGACTCCGGGCCGGGGACGAGGTTCTGCAGGAGAAAGGCGTGGACCGGCACCTGCCACATCGAGAACCCGGTCCCGGTGGCGAGCAGGGCGAGCATGGCGGCGAGGGCGAACCAGTACCCCGGGAGGATGCGCGCCGCCCGGCGGACGGCGTAGACGACCGGGTCGACCGGCCGCGTCCCGGTGAGCAGCGAGCGGAGGAAGGGGCCGCCGACGAGGTAGCCGCTCAACGCGAAGAACATGACCACGCTGTCGGTCAGGCTGCGCCGGAGCAGCAGGTGGACGCCCGAGTCCTGGGCCGAGAAGACCGTCTCCGCCTGGCTGAGGAACCCGGCGTGGACGGTCACCACCATGAGCGCGGCCAGCCCGCGGATCGCCTCGAGCTGCAGGCTGCGGCCTCTGCCGGCAGCATCGGTCCGCGTCGCCGCGGACGCCGGTGCCACCGCGCTCGGGAGGGCCGCCGAAGCCATGCGTGTCTCCTCGCAACCGCGCCGGCCGCCGGAGAGGGAGCCGGCTGGGCACGACGGTGCTTGCACTCTTGTAGACGGACATGCATCGCCTCCTCTTGCGGTGCGTTCGATTTGGAGGCTTTGCTCTGATTTCCCTAGAGGGGAAGTCGCTCGATCGTCTCGACCGCTCGGATCGCTCCGACCATCCGCTCCGCCATCGCCGCGTACCCGGCGAGGTCCGGGTGGTACCCGTCCGGTTGCGACCCCAACCCCCGCAGGACGTCGAGCACCAGCCCGCTCCCGTGCCGTGCCGCGAGGGCGGTGAGCGCGGAGTCCCAGTCCTGGAGGTACGGCACCCAGGAGGGGCAGGCCGGCTGCTTCGGCACCCGCTCGGGCCCGAGGTGGGTCCCCACGATGACCGCCGGGACGTGGTGGGCGTCGAGGACGGTGAGGATCGTGTCGAGGTTCTTCGCAGCGGTGGCCATGGGCACCGCGAGGCAGGCGTCGACGCTGCCGAAGGCGAGCACCACCAGCCGGGGGTCGAGGGCGAGCACGTCCGGCAGATGGGCCACCCCGACCGCGGTGCCCTTCCCCGGGAACCCCAACCGGATCACGGGCTGGCCCAGCAGCCCCTGGAGCACTGCGGGGTAGGAGTGGTCGGGGGTCACGCCGAAGCCGTAGGTGAGGCTGTCGCCGAAGGCGACGACCGGACGCGTGTCCACGGGTGGAGCGGGCAGGCTGCGGCCCACCGGCAGCGCCCGTGCGGCGGTCGCCGCGGTGCCCGAGAGCTCCACGTTCAGGGTCAGGGCACTGGCGGCGCCGCTGAGCGCGCCGGCGACCATCGCCGCCAGGAGCCGCGCCCGGAGGCCGGCCATGGTGTCTCCTTGCCCGGAGCCGCGGGGAGAGGAGGGCAGCGGCGCCGTCATCACGTAGACGCGCCGAGTGCCCGTCTCCCTGCGGTCGCGGGTCGCGATCGGCCGCGCTCAGTCGCGGGTGCGCGACCGCGGCCTCAGCGCCGCCCGCGCTCGCAGGAGGGCGCGCCCCGCCGAGTGGACGCCGGTCAGAGCTCCGTAGAACGCCCCCGCCATGGGACGGCGGCGGCCGATCGCCCAGAGCACGTGCTGGACGTCCTCGGAGAGCACCCCGTCGGTGCCCACCAGGTGCCGGCCGAGCAGCGTCATCCCGGGGTCGACGAGGTCGGGGCTGAGCCGCCAGCTCGCAGGCCCGTCCAGCGCCTGCTGGTACACCGAGACGAGCGCTGCCGCGGTCGCCCGCCAGCGGTAGGTCTCGCCGGCGGCGAGAACCTCGGCGATGAGGCGGCGCCGCACCCCCTCGTCGGTGAGCACCTCGACGGTGCGGCCGGCGGTGACCACCTCGTCCCAGGGCTCGATGAGCGCGGTCTCGGCAGGAAGCACCTCGGCGAGCGAGGCCTGGGGCGCGAAGATGCACGGCACCCCGAGCGCCGCCGCCTCGAAGGGCACCAGCCCGAAGCCCTCGTAGACGGTGGGGTAGAGCACCGCAGAGGCGTGCTGCATGAGCCAGAGCTTCTCGTCCTCCGGCACCGCCGGCAACCGCACGGTGGCGGCCTCGACGCGGGGGTTGCGCAGCAGGAAGGCAGCCTCCTCGGAGGACGAGGACCCGCACCACGCCTTGGGCCCCACCAGCGCGAGCCGGCCCTCCCAGCCGTGGCGACGCTGCATCTCGTCGAGGACGCGCAGCGCGAAGACACGGTTCTTGTGGTGGAAGTCCGCACCGATGCAGACCAGCAGGGGATGGCCGGTGAGACGCTCGACCTCGCGGGGCGGCCGCGGGGTGACCCCACCGCCGAAGTGGTGGTCGATGCCGATGTTGACCACGTGCACCCGCGAGCGCTCCGCGAGCCCCTCGAGCACGGCGTCGTGGGCGGCGTGGTTGGAGAAGAACACCGCGGCGTCGGCGAGCGCCAGCGATGCGCGGATGCTCTGCCGGTAGTCGGTCCACTCCGCGAAGCTGCGGAAGTAGCTCGGGTTGCGGAAGGCGATGAGGTCCTGCTGGGTGATCACCAGCCGGTCGCCCAGCCGCTTCAGGTTGACGAGCTCGTGCATGTAGGCGACCTGGAAGGGCCGGTGCACGATGTCGGAGCGCTCGGTGTCCGCGCGCACCTCGTCGACGTACATCGTCTCCAGACCGGGAAGGCCGTGAAGGAAGTCCGTGAACTCCGTGCTGCAGCGGCGCGGGATCACCACACGGAGTCGTGTCCCCCGCTGCTCGTGGAGCGCGCGGATGAGCTCGAGAGCGTGCAGCTGCGTCCCCTGCACCGCCGACGCGTTGGTCAGACAGCTCGCGTCGATGGTCACCGAGATACCGAGCAGCGCGCGCCGCGCGGCGCCGATCGAGCGCGCCAGCGGACCGAACTGGTCGTTGCAGAGCGCCTCCACCTCGCGCGCGTAGTGCGGGTACCGCGAGTCGATGATCCGGTCGTGATCGGTCTGGACCTTGAGGATCTCCGGACGCGCCCCGAACGACCCGCGCCCGTGGTGCCAGACGAGCACGTCGTCGGCGGCGACGTGACACAGGCCGCGTGCGATGCAGCGCTGCGAGAAGTCGACCTCCTCGCCGTAGCCCGGCGAGAACGTCATGTCGAAGTGGCCGACGAGGTCGAGCGCGGTGCGGCGGATGTACATGCAGTGGCCGATGGCCGTGGGGATGCGCGGCCGCAGCCGCGGCGACGCGGCGCGCACCGCCTTCGCCGCCTGGTCGAGCGTCCAGTCCTGGGGCAACTGCATCGACGGTCGGTTGCGGTCGGGGACGGAGAGGATGGTGCCGTTGTTCGTGAGCGTGGTGGCGGTCGCCACGGTGGTGTCGGAGTACGCCGCGTCGCGGAGGCACTCGAACCATCCGGGCGAGACGACGCAGTCGCTGTTGAGCACCACGATGTCCGCGGAGGCGGTCATCTCCATGACCGAGTTCATGTTGCCCACGAAGCCGAGATTGACCGGCTGGCGCGTGTACACGACCTCGCGCTCGAGCCGGCCGCCGGCGTCGAGCTCGCGGAGCAGTTGCGCCGGACCGGGGTCGGGGCCGGCGTCGTCGGCGACGACGACGAGGACGGACTCGGGGGTGTGCCGCAGGACCGCGTGGAGACATTCGGCGAAGAGCGCATACCCGCCGTAGACGGGGATGCAGACGGCGCAGTCACCCCGGCTGAGGCCCAGGGGTGTGCCCGGCTCGACCTCGCGGAGCCGCGACCACGTGCGGGGGGCATCGAAGTTGATCACGGCGAGATGGGGACCCTCACGTCATTCGGGGCGGGATGGTAGCAGGGCACCACGGCGCCGGTGCTCGCGGATGCATCATTGCGGCCCATGCGAATCGCCCTCTGGGGCGCCTTCGACATCGAGGACTCCGGCCGGTTGTCCACCGCAATGGTGGTGGCGGCGGAGTTGCGGCGGCGACTCCCCGGCGCGGCGATCACCGCGTTCGCTCCCCTGGGGCGGCGCCGCCCCCTCGGCCTCGACGGCGGCCGCCCCGCGGAGCCGCTCGGCGGCCTCGACGCGGCCGCCGCCGCGGCGAGCTTCGACTGCATCCTGGTGTGCGGTGAGGACGCGCTCTGCGGCTCCGAACGCCGAGCGCTGCTGTGGGACGACCCGGCGGCGTCGGCGCCCCTGATCGACGGGCTGGGCGCGGCGCTCGAGCACCGGTGCACGGTGGTCTGGGCGGGAGTGTCACTGCCCGACACCCCGGACCGCGACACCGCGGAGCGCCTCGCGGCGGCGGCGCCACGACGCTCCCCGATCGCGGCGCTCGACGCAGGTTCGCGCCGGCGGCTGGCGGAGCTGCCGGTGGACGGCGACGTCGAGCTCATCCCTCCGCACGGGTTGCTGCTCGGGCGCCTGCTCGACCCCCGGGCCGTCGAGTCCCGCAGCCGGCTGCAGCGGCGGATGGGCTGGGCGTGCGAGCCGGGCTCTGTCCTCACCATTGCCGGCGACTCGCGCATGCAGGCCGACGTCGACACCCTCGTGCGCGCGCTCCTCCCCGGGGTGGAGTCGGGGACGCTCGCGGTCCAGCTCGTGGTGACCGGGCGGTACGACCGCGAGGAGGCCTTCGCTGCCACCCTCGAGCGCGCGCTCGGCGGACGGTGCCGCCGGCAGCCGGGGATCGCTCCGATCGAGGACACCGCGGCCGCGATCTCCTCGTCGACGGCGGTGCTCGCGCCACCAGGGCCGAGCCTGTGGCTCGCCGCGGCCCTCGGCGTGCCGGCGGCGGCGGTGGGGGCGGGGGAGCACGCGGCCGTGCTCGCCCTGCTCGGGGTGCCGGAGCTCACGCGGGAGACCCTGGGAGAGGGTGTGCGACGGCTTCTCGACGGGGACATCCGGGCGGCCGACCCGGCCGCGGCCATCGCGCAGCTCGACGGCCACCTCGATCGCCTCGCCGGGGTCGCCCTGTCGTCCGCACTGCGTCGCAGCGGAGGAACGGTGCCCGTGTCCGGGGCTCCGGACGCCGAGGCCGCGCTGCGCACCGCGCACGAGGCGCTCGGCCGGCA
>Ga0307479_10005867_pt1 | contig 11240 bp, 11 predicted proteins | sample atmos_gasesECM4C_FD_203743 | JGI IMG/M metagenome (GOLD analysis project Ga0307479, IMG submission 203743) | Hardwood forest soil microbial communities from Morgan-Monroe State Forest, Indiana, United States - atmos_gasesECM4C_515 | ecosystem: Environmental > Terrestrial > Soil > Temperate... | reverse complement strand
CTTGCACATCCTGCTCCCGTTCATGGTGCTGCCGCTCTATGCCACCATGCAGAAAATTCCGCGCGACTTGATGCAGGCGGGCGCCAGCCTCGGCGGCAGCCCCTCGCACACGTTCTGGCGGATATTTTTGCCGCTGTCGCTGCCCGGCGTGCTCGCAGGCAGCACCCTCGTCTTCGTGCTCAGTCTCGGCTTCTACATCACGCCGGAGCTGCTCGGCGGCGGCCGCACGATCATGGTATCGATGCTCGTGAGCCGCAATGTCGAGCTCTACAACCAATGGGGCGCGGCAAGCGCGGTCGGCGTGGTACTCCTGCTCGGCGTCGCCACCATCTTCCTCGTCGTCAGCCGCTTCATTCCGCTCGATCGCGTGTTGGGGCAGAAATGAAGACGTTCTCGCCCGGCCGCATCCTCTTCGTCGCGTTCTGCGTGCTGGTGCTGCTCTATTTGATCCTGCCGATCCTGATCATCGTACCGATGTCGCTGTCGAGCGCCCGCTTCCTCACCTTTCCGCCGCCGTCGCTGTCGCTGCGCTGGTACCAAGGCTATCTCGACGATCCCGCCTGGATGCAGGCGACGCGGGTGACGCTGACCGTCGCGCTCTTGACCGTGGCCATCGCAACGCCGCTCGGCGTGGCCGCGGCCTATGCCATCAGCCAGTCGAAGCTCAGGATCATGCGCGCGATCCACATCGCGCTGCTGTTGCCGCTGGTGGTTCCGATCATCATCACCGCCGTCGGGATCTTCTTCGTCTATGCCAAGATCGGACTGGTGGCGACCATGACCGGGCTGGTGCTTGCCAACGTCATGCTCGGCCTGCCCTATGTCGTGATATCGGTGGTGGCGGGATTGCAGAGTTTTGATGCCACGCAAGAAATGGTGGCGCGCAGCCTCGGGATGAACCGGCTGCGCAGTTTTTTCGCGGTGACGTTGCCGCAGATCAAGACCAGCGTGATCGCCGGCGGCATTTTCGCCTTCATTTCGGCGATCGACGAAACCATCGTGGCCCTGTTCATCTCCGGCGGCCAATATCAACCGTTGACCAAGCGGATGTTCACGGCACTGCGCGACGAGATCGATCCGACCATTGCCGCGATCAGCACATTGATGACCGCGGTCTCCTTCATGCTGGTGCTGGTGGTGAGCTCCCGGCAGAAGAAAGGCGCCTGACGGGAAGCCGCTTCAGGATTCCTCAGCTATTCAGCAGCCACCGTCTCCTTGAAAAGCTCGACCTTGCCGGTTGCGTTGTCGGTCACCGCAAAGACCTCGTAGAATTCGATCTGCGGCTGCATGCCGTAGCGCTGCACGATGCCGTCGAGCCACGGCCCGGTGTAGAACGCCTTGGCGTCCTCGATGCGCTCCCACTGGTAGACGCCGCCCGCCCAGCCGCTTTCGCTCCAGATGAAATGCTTGCTGATCAGCCCCTTCGCCTCGCGGAAGCCGGGGGCAATTTTGTGAAAGTGCTCGCGGCACGCGGCATAATCGATGTGCGGCGGCAGTTTGTATCGTACGGTGGCGGTAATCATGCGGTGTCTCCTTGCGCTTCCATATCGCCTTCCAGGAATTCTCTATAGTGATCGGTTGTCGAGTTCCTGACGGACCGGTCCATCCTACGGGATTGCCTGGTGCCGTCCATCTTTCGTTACCGTCAATCCGCGCCCCGACAGCTGAACATACGTTTCTTCAGTATCGCTCACGAGCGCGAGCGCCCCGCCTTGTTCCGAAGTTGAGAGCTTTACGGAAGGCCGTCCGTTTTGATCGACCAAGCGAAGTATCGCCGTTTCAGGGTAGGAGCGGGTTTGATCGGCCGGATGCAAATTGATCGCTGCTCGCGTTCTACCCTGGTCGTCGATGATCTCGAGCGCGCGACCGCGAAGCACTGACCCATCGATATTCGTCCAGACCCGGACGCCCTGCGAGCCGATGTAAACCCGGGTCTGTGCCAACAGAAACGCCAGAAGCCCGAGATTGATAACGGTGAGCGCGACGAGCAGTCGGTGAGTCTTCATGGGCTTTCCTCAAGGGAACGGCCACTTCGGCCGCTTGATCTTGTGAAACGGCAGCGTGATGATATCTTTGGTGGCGACGCCCGGTGCGTCGACCATGATGATCCGTGCGGCAATCGGCGCGTAGGCGGCGCGGAAGTGTTGTGATGATTTGACGACGACAAGCTTGCGGCGCGCCGGATCGCAGCCGAGCTGGGTGAACAGGTCAAGCCCAAAGGCCTGGCAGCGGTAGCTGGTCAGTACGACTTCGAGCCCATTGCAGGCGACCAGCGCGCAGTCGCCAAGCTTGGCCGGCGTGCCGGCAAGACCCGTCATCACCATGTCTCGCGCCAACGCCCTCACCTCCCACGTCGCGTCGACGGGATCGCCCGATAGCGGTCCGATCTTGCCTCCGATGCGCAGCGCGAGACGCGCGCCCACGCCGGCATCAAAGGCGATGCGCACCGCGCCGGGGTCCCAGAGCGGCCCAAGACAGGCGTCCGCGATGCCGCGTTCCATGATGCGTCTTAGGATGTAGGTTGAATCGCCTGGCGCACCGCCACCAGGGTTGTCGCTGCCGTCGCCGAGCACGACCGTGCCGGTGGTCGCGAGCGCCGCGTCGAGGGCTTCATCGATCCCGAGCAAAGGTTCAACGAGTTCCTCGCGCAAGTCAAACAGCTCGGTCGCCAGACGCTGTGCCACCGAGCAACCGCGCAACCCGTCGGGATCGACCGACGCGTCGCTGTAGACGAGGACCTTGGTGCCCATGTCCGGCGTATCGCCCTTGGGGAAGCCATGCACGATGGAAACGGAGAGGATCCCCTTGCTGCCTTCGATCGCGCGCACGCGGTTGAGGAAACTTTTTGCCGGCTCCTGCGTGGTGTGCAGCGTTCCAATCATTCCGGTATCGGCGGCCGAGACGCGAAGCCGCAAACGCTTTTCGGCCAACGCCGTGCAGAACGTCACCAGTTCCCTGGCGCGTTCCAGAATGTCGGTGTGCGGATATTCCTTCCAGCAGATCAGGAGATCGGCGTTGTCGACCATGGCGGCGGAAAGATGCGTGTGCGGGTCAAGCGTGCCGCCAACGATCGTGCTCGGTCCGACCATCTCTCGCACGCGGGCAAGAAGGTCACCCTCGCAATCATCGTAACCGTCGGCGATCATGGCGCCGTGCAGGCCGAGCAGGACGATATCGACCGGAAGCGCCGAGCGCAGATCCGCGAGCAGCTCGTCCCGCAGACCCTCATAGGCCGCGCGGGTGACTGTTCCATTCGGCACGGCGGCGGCCACCAAACCCTCGATCAGGGTCCAGCCACGCGCCGGGCCAACCTCCCTGGCAGCCCAGAGCGGGCCACCGTGCATCTGCATCGCATCGGGGTGTTGTCCGGCGGGATAGTACGCACGCTCGTGAAAGCTCGACACACCGGTCGGCATCGGGGCGAAGGTATTCGTCTCGGTGGCGAGAGCGGCGGAGAATACGCGCATGGAAGTTGCTGTGCTCCAGGACTTGGTGAGGCGCCGCATCGCCCGCGCCGTTGGCACGACGCAGCGCCGCACGGAAGATGTGCGGGAAGATCGGGTACGGCAAACGTCAATGCGCTGGCCTGGCAATCTACCGTGACATTACCGCAGATCAAGGCCAGCGTGACCTGAGGCCGGATTTTTGCTGTTATAATGGATATCGAAGGAGACGACTCAATCGGTGGGACCCGACAGTCAGTCGCCAACAAGAACTGTCGATTCAAGGGAGGCGCAGCATGCTGAAATCGATCGATCCAATCCTGAATGCCGACGTCCTTTACGCGTTGCGGGCCATGGGCCATGGCGACGACCTCGTCATCTGCGATACGAATTTCCCGGCCGATGCGGTCGCCCGTCAAACCGTGCTGGGGCGGCTGTTGCGGATCGATAACGTGACGGCTGGCCGGGCGGCACGCGCCATCCTTTCAGTCCTGCCGCTCGATTCCTTTGTCGACAAGCCGGCTTTGCGAATGGAAATCGTCGGCAAGCCCGACGAGGTTCCTCCGGTTCAGGTCGAGGTGCAGCGTGAGATCGACGCCACGCAGGGCGGCCCTTTGTCGATGGGCTCGATCGAGCGGATGGCCTTCTATGAACTCGCGAAGAAATCCTATTGCGTGATCCAGACCGGCGAACGGCGCTTCTACGGCTGCTTCGTGTTCAAGAAGGGAGTCATCGGACCCGACGCGGCCTGACCTTGTTTCGATCAATCCGCTGCTCCGAAAATGATCTCGGTGGGTCGCGTCCCCCCGCCGATTCGTTGACAACGATCAAGGCTGGCGCATACTCGAACGGGTCTCTGTCACCACCTGTCCGGATTACCGCCAGCAAGACCGGAGGACATATGAGTCCCCGAGCGTCTTATCCGTAGGAATGACGGTGCTCAGGCGACGGAAACTTAGCATAAAAAAACAGGGAGGTTTTGCGGTGAAACAGCAAGAGTACGATCAGCATCTCCGAATGCGACCGAACCGGCGCACGGTCCTCAAGGGCGCCGCCAGCGCGGCGGCTCTCGGCTCGGCCGGCGCTCTCGGTGCGTTCTCCGAGCGGGCGCTGGCGCAGGACAATCTGCGGGCGCGCATGTTACAGATTCCGGGTGTGGGCAAGGGTGCTCCAACCGATGCCGATTGGCAGAAGGTCGGCGAGCTCTGCCTTGGCCCGACCAAGGCGAACGTCAAGGAGGGCGAGTTCAAGGGCGTCGAACTCTCCTTCATGGGATTGAACAACCAGAATCTGCATAACCTGCTGTTCCGCGGCTTCCTGAAACCGTGGGAGGCCTATACGGGCGCGAAGATTTCCTGGATCGACCTCGCTCAGGCCGACTACAACCCGCGACTGCAACAGGCGATCGCGACCGGCACGGTCGACTTCGACATCCTTGAAATGGGCGCCCCGTTCGAGGGCGATGTCTGCGGCAAGGGCCTGGCATCGGAGATGCCGGATTGGGTCAAGACGCAGATCGATATCGACGATTATGTCGACTACCTGAAGCCGCCGGTCGGGACCTGGAACGGCAAGACCTATCGGGTCACCATCGACGGCGACTGCCACAACTTCAATTTCAGGACCGACTACTTCTCCGACCCCACTCTGGCCAAGGCCTGGAAGGACGCCGGCAACGCGAGCGAATGGGGTGTGCCGAAGACCTGGCAGCAGGTCCAGGCCGTCACCAAGTTCCTCAAGGGAAAGAAGATCAAGGGCCAGAACGCATTCGGCTACCTCGATGCTCCAAAACCCTGGGGTGGGTTCGGCTTCTATTTCCTCGGCAGCCGCGCCACGGCCTACGCCAAACATCCGGACGACAAGGCCTGGCTGTTCGATGTCGACACGATGAAGCCGCGCATCAACAATCCGGCCTGGGTTCGCGCCATTCAGGACGTGATCGACGCGCTGCCGTCCGAGCCGGCCGATCAGCTCAACGCCGATCCGAACACCACCGGCTTCCAGCAATTTTTGGCCGGCATCGGCGCGATGATCCCGTGGTGGGGAGATATCGGCCAGGTGGCGAAAGCGAGCGATACCTCTGTCGTCGGCGACGTCGTCGGGTTCGACATCCTGCCCGGATCGGACGATGTCTACAATTCCAAGACAGGCAAATGGGACAAGCTCGCGAGCGGCCCAAATCATGCACCCAACTGCGCCTATCTCGGGTGGGGCGTCTACGTCATGGCGAGGGTTGCCGGCGACGAACGCAAGCACAAGGCGGCGTGGAGCGCGGCTGCGCATCTCGGCGGCAAGGACCTGTCGCTGTGGACCGTGATGTATCCGTCCGGGTTCCAGGTTCACCGTACCAGCCATTCCAACATCGACGAATGGGTGGCGGCGGGCTACGACAAGAACTACATCACGTCTTATCTCAATTCGCAGTTCGGCTCCTACAATCACCCGAACCGCGCGGTCGAGCCGCGCATTCCCGGCATTTTCCAGTACTACAGCATCGCGGAAGACGAGCTCACCAAGATCTTCGCCGGCCAGTACGACGCACAGACCGGCGCCAACAACATCGCCGCCGCGTGGGAAAAGCTGACCGACCAGATCGGCCGCGAGAAGCAGATCGCGCTCTACAAGGCGTCGCTCGGCGTGTAGTTTTCTACCGTCTCGGCTGGCGCCGTTGCCTGCGCCAGCCGAGACTCACCCTGGCGTATTAATAGTCTAAATCGGCAGAGTTTGATATTGATGCAGGATTCATCATCGGTGGCGGATGGCCCGCATCACAAGCTCGCATCGCAGCGCATCGCTTTAAGCCGGAAGAACGCAGGACAAGCGCTGGTCGCCCTTGCCTCGCTGGGTTCCTTGCTCGTGCTCCTCATCCAGATTCTGCACTCAAGCGGAGCCATTGCGGCAGGCTTCGCCGATTGGCGCCCGATCCTCTATGCCTATCTGGTCTGGGCCACCGCGCTTGGCGTCGGGCAAGTCATGATCCGCGGCGAACGCGGTCTGCGGGCGCTGTTTCTGCTCCCGGCCGTGTTGTTCACCGTCGCGGTGGTGATTTTTCCGACGCTGTTCGGGATTTACATTGCTTCGCTGGATTGGAACCTGAGCTCGTTCGAGGGCCCGCACTTTAACGGCTTCAACAATCTCATCGGATTGTTTCACGATAGCTACTACTGGAACGCGCTTGGCAACATGGTCTTCTATGCGGTTGCAGTGCTTGGCGAATATGCGGTTGCGTTCGGACTGGCGCTGTTGCTCAACGCCGAGATCCGCGGACGAAAATTCTTTCGCGTCGTTTTCCTGCTGCCGTTGATGCTCAGCCCCGTCGCCGTGAGCTGGATGATCGGCAAGTCGCTGATGGAGTACCGCTTTGGCCCGGCGGCCACGCTGGCGCGCAATCTGGGCTGGGACAATCCGGCGTTCTTCGCGCACCCCTGGATCGCGCGCCTGAGCATCGAGGCAATGGATGCCTGGGTTTCGATACCCTTCATCATGATCATGTTGCTCGCCGGGCTGCAGGCGATGCCCAAGGAGGTGCAGGAAGCAGCCAAGGTCGACGGCGCAAGCGCGTGGCAGTCGTTCTGGCATGTGACGTTCCCGCTGATGCTGCCGGTGAGCGTCACCGTTCTCATCATCCGGATCATCTTCAAGTTGAAGCTTGCCGACATCGTGATCAACGTGACCGCAGGAGGACCCGGCGGCGCCACCGACACCGTGTCGAGCTTCATTTACCGCGTGTACCGCGATCGATCGAATGTCGGATACGGCACCGCGCTCGCCATGTTCTATCTTCTCATGATTATCGTCTTGCTGACGGTGTTGCTGCGGCTGTCCAGCCGATGGACCCAGAAAGTTACCTAAGCCCGCAGGTCGAAACCGGTCTTATAAAGGGAGTTGCTTGATTGGCTATATTGACCTCGGCATCGCAGCCAGTCCGCAAGTCTCGCGCGGGGTCCCGGGCCACCCGGATCCTGGGCCGTGTGCTGATCTATGGTGCGTTGCTGTTTTGGGCGTTTGTCTGCCTGTTTCCGATCTATTGGACGGTCACGACCTCGTTCAAGTCGGCGCTCGACGTGACACAAGGTCACCTGCTTCCCTGGCTGGATTTTCAACCCGATTGGAAAGGCTGGCGCTCGCTCGGCCTGTCGCCGGATTCGATCATGAAAACCTCGAACCCGCGCGACGAGTTCGTGAGCCGGTTCGCAAACAGCATTATCACCTCGGTCGGCGCGTCGGCTCTGGCGCTCGTGCTCGGATCGCTGGCGGCCTACGGGTTGAGCCGCTTCCGATACAGATTCGCATGGATGCGCAACGACGACATCCTGTTCTTCTTCATGTCGCAGTTGATCCTGCCGCCCGTCGTGCTGGCTTTGCCGTTCCTGGTTCTCTACAAGGCGCTGTCGCTGCTTGACACGAGACTGGGCCTAATCCTGCTCTACACCTTGACGGTGCTTCCGATCGTCATCTGGATCATGCGCGATCAATTCAACTCGATCCCGGTCGAGCTCGATGAAGCCGCCTTCGTCGACGGCCTGTCGGTCTGGGGCGCATTCATCCGTATCGTGTTGCCGCTCGCTGTTCCCGGAATGGCGGCCGCATTCATCCTCTCGCTCGTCTTGTGCTGGAACGAGTACTTCTTCGCGGCGCTGCTGACCAGCACGGATGCGAAAACCCTGCCCGTCATGGTGGCGAGCCAAACCGGCTCGCAGGGCATCAACTGGTGGTCGATGGCAGCGCTATCGACCGCGGCGATCGCCCCGCTCGTGATTGTCGGAATTTTCCTCGAGCGCTACATTGTCAGCGGATTGACCACGGGCGCGGGCAAGTAGGCGGGCAAATTGGATTGTCGTCAACTCGTCCGCCGTCCTCGGCTCGCGAGATAGACGCGCGCCGCGTTGCCGCCGAAGATATCCGCCTTATCGTCTGCTGACAGATCAGCCAGCAAGGTCTCGGCGGCAGCGAACCACTTTGCATATCCTCCGGCCAGATCGACCACCGGCCAGTCGCTTCCCCACAGCATACGCCGCGGCCCGAAGCACGTAACTACATGATCCACTGCGCGGCGCAGATCCGCGATCCGCCAGTCAGGCGCGGCCTCCGTCACCAGCCCCGACAGCTTGCAGACGATGTTGGGGTGTTCGGCGAGCAACGCGATATCGCGTTGCCAGCTTTCGATCTCGCCGGTCGCAAGCGGCGGCTTGGCGCAATGATCGAGCACGAATTGCAGGTCGGGATGACGGCCGACCACGCGCAACAGTCGCGGCAAATGACGGGGCAGCACCAGCGCGTCGAATACCAGGCCGTTGCGGGCCATCGCCGCCAGCCGGGGCACCAATGCCGGGCTTAGCAGCCAATCGTCATCGGCGATGTCCTGCACCATCGGCCGCAGCCCCACCAAGCGCTTCCGCGTGGCCAGTGCCTCGATGCGCGCGACGCCATCGCGAGCGTCAAAATCCGTCCAGCCAACCACGCCGCGCACCACTTCGGTGCCTTCCGCGATATCGAGCAGAAACATCGTCTCGGCCTCGGTCGGCGCGGCCTGGACGAGGATCGTTCCCTCGATCCCCGCGACGGCGAGATGCGGCGTCAGGTCCGAGAGCCCAAAGTCACGATAGATCGACGTCAGATTCGGCGTCAGCCAGGCATAATCGCCGCGCGCGAGGGTCCATAGATGATGATGCGCATCGATCCGCATCAGCCGGCCACCGATGGCGGAACGGGAGCATCCGAATCCAGCAGATGCTGAGCCTTCAGATCGGCCCAAAGCGCTGATGGCACCTTGCTTGCGAGCGCCGCCACGTTGCGCTCGACTTCCAGCGGCTTTTGCGCCCCCAGCACGACGCTGACCACAGCCGGATGGCCGAGAGCGAAATGCAGCGCCGCGGTCGGCAAGGCAACGCCATGGGCGTCGCAGACGCGTTGGATTTTTGCCACCTTTTCCAGGATGTGCGGTGGCGCGTCCTGATAGTTGTACTTGGCGCTGGGAATGGCGCCGGTTGCCAGAATGCCCGAATTGAAGACGCCGCCGAGCAAGACACCAATTCCCTGTTGCTGCGCCAGCGGCAGGAAGTGCGCCAGCGCCGGTTGCTCCAGCAGCGAATAGCGGCCGGCGAGCAGCATGGTGTCGAACGATCCCGCTTGCGCGAAACGCACGCACATCTCGGCCTCGTTCACGCCGATCCCGATGCCCGCGACCACGCCCTCCCCGCGAAGCCGGTCGAGCGCGACATAGGCCCCGGTCATCGCTTCGCGAAACCGGTGCTCGATCGCGTCAGTGCCATGGGTCCAGACATCGACGTCGTGGATCAGCAGCAGGTCGAGGCGATCGGTACCGAGCCGCAACAGCGACTGTTCCACCGAACGCATGGTGCCGTCATAAGAATAGTCGACCACGGCGCGGTGCGGCTGCCCACCGACAAAGCCGGAACCGCTGGCTCTCCCGTGAAACGGGTCCATCCAGCGCCCCACCTTGGTGCAGACCACAATGTCCCGGCGCGGCACGCGCCTGAGCGCCGTCCCGCAGCGATGCTCAGACAGGCCGTGCCCATAAAGCGGGGACGTGTCGAGCAGGTTGATGCCGAGCTCGAATGCCCGCTCTACCGCGGCAATAGCCGTGCCGTCGTCGAGCTGCGCGAAGAGATCACCGAGCGGCGCGGTTCCGAACCCTAGAGCCGAAACCTCTAGCCCCGTCCGCCCAAGCGTGCGGCGCGGTACTGCGGAGAATGGAATCATGTCGGACGATTTCCTCCGTGAGGCGAATTGCGCTTTTTGGGACCCACGGTCATCGATGATGACGCAAGCAAGCGATCATCGATAGCCGAGCGACTATATCGCGAGCCGAGCGAAAAATGTATCGCGCCCAACGGCCCCCGGCGCAGGGCCGGGCGAGCGTTTTGGTGGTTGAATCGTCGACTGACTCGAGGGCAGCCGCCGATCGGAGGCGAAATATGGCGATTTCTGGGTTGAAAATTCAATGATCGCCGCGGCTCACGACGGCAGCTCCTTGCCGGCCTGCTCCCGGACGATGTATTCGGCGTACCAGTCCGGCCAGTTCGCATCATGCCCGCCGGTCCGCTTCTCGTGCTCGCCATGCGCGGCTGCCGCACGCCGGAGCGCGGTTGCAAGGTCTGTCGACGAGCTGAAGGTCGTGTCGCCTTCCACGCGTCCGGGCAATCGCGCCGTGATCTCCTGGAACAGCCAGCCGTTGCCGTCCGGATCTTTGAACGAGGCGAATGAGCGATAGGTGCGATGCTCGGGATCCGGGCCGCCGACCCGATGCCGTCCAAACAGATAGGGCTCGTTCGCGCCAGCGTAGACGCCGTCGGCGGCGTGGAACACCTCGCTCACCTCGACGCCACGCGCGAGCAGATCGCTGCGGGCGGCCTCGATGTCGGAAACGATCAAGTACAGTCCCTGGGCGGAGCCCGGCGCCGCTGCGGTGACGTTCTTGCCGAAGATCACCGAGGCCCCGGAGCCAGGCGGCGTGAACTGGATCACGCGGTAGTCGTCACTAGCGGCGAAGTCGGCGTCTAGCCTCCAACCCAGGCCGCCGTAAAAGCGCTTGGCGCGATCGACGTCCGAAACGGGGATGACGACGATCTCGAGTTTCATGTTGACCGTCCGTGTCGTACCCATCGTGAATCTCCCTGGCTTCGTTGAACTGTGTTGACGGTGCTTGGGGCCCAGCCAGCCCTTTGCCGTACATTAACATTGGCGCGAAGGCCGGGAAATTGCCCGTTATGCGTTGTTAGAGGCTGTTAGCTGTCGCGAGCCGCAGCTGTTCCCGGAAAGAATGTGGCCGACAGC
>Ga0307479_10005866_pt1 | contig 11251 bp, 9 predicted proteins | sample atmos_gasesECM4C_FD_203743 | JGI IMG/M metagenome (GOLD analysis project Ga0307479, IMG submission 203743) | Hardwood forest soil microbial communities from Morgan-Monroe State Forest, Indiana, United States - atmos_gasesECM4C_515 | ecosystem: Environmental > Terrestrial > Soil > Temperate... | reverse complement strand
CGCGGCGGCCGGCCCGGAGAAGAGACCGGGAGACATGATCCGCCTGCGCAACCTCGAGAAGTCCTACCCGTCCCCGCAGGGCGGCGCCACCTACGTGCTGCGCCGCATCAACCTGGAGGTCCAGGAGGGTGAGTTCGTGACGGTCATGGGCCCGTCCGGCTCCGGCAAGACCACCCTGCTGTCGATCCTCGGGATGCTCGACGCGGCCTGGGTGGGCGAGTACGAGCTGCTCGGCCAGCCGATCCACCTGATGAAGGCGAAGCAGCGGGCGCAGGTCGCCAAGCTCAATATCGGCTTCGTGTTCCAGGCGTACCACCTGCTCGACAGCCTGACGGTCGCCGAGAACCTCGACCTGCCGCTGTCCTACAAGGACATCAAGAAAGCCGACCGCCAGGCCCTGGTGGCCGACGCGCTCGACCGCTTCCACATCGTCGGCAAGAAGGACCTCTTCCCCTCCCAGCTCTCCGGCGGCCAGCAGCAGCTGGTCGGTGTCGCCCGGGCGGTGATCGGCAACCCCAAGCTGCTGCTCGCCGACGAGCCGACCGGCAACCTGCACTCCTCGCAGGCCGAGGAGATCATGGAGCTGTTCAAGCGGCTCAACGCCGAGGGCACCACCATCGTCCAGGTGACCCACTCGGAAAAGAACGCCGAGTACGGCCATCGCATCATCCGCCTCCTCGACGGCTGGATCGTCGACTGAGCGAAAGCGAGGACCGCGGCGCTGGGCGTGGTCCGCGGCACCGGTCGGAGCCGGGCGAGGTACCCGTGTGCTACGTGGCGCCTGCCGCCGCGTTGCCCGCCGCGCCCTGATCCCGCCAGACGCACGACTTCGACTTTCGGCCCGCGAGCATATTCCTCGGCCGCCCACACGTGGGCTTCGGGCAGCGGGAGGGATCACAATTGGCTCTTCCGTCGCGGCCCGGGTCCTTCCTTGCTGCCAGCCGAGGTGTCATGATTCTGCTCCGTGGCTCGAGCGGAGAGACGCAAATGAAGAAGACCCAGGAAGACGGGTGGTATGTTTTCGAGGAAAAGACCACGAAGTCTTTTGCCCGGTTCAGGACGGACGCGACACGCGCGCTCCTCCAGGGAGTGCCAGGTATCGTCACCACCTACGAATGGCGCGGTAAGACCTGCCATATCTCGACTCTGGGAGTGGAATCTGACCTGACTTTCGAGGACGGCCTGGTCAGGTGCAAGGTGCGAATCTCCTGGTACTGGATGTGGTGGGCGCGACGGAAGGTCCTCTCTGACGTCGAAAACACCACCATCGACATCTGCGGCGCCGTCGGTCCAGAAAACAAGACCGTGTTCATCGTCCATGGTCACAACATTGAGAAGCGGGGCGAGCTTCAGGCGATACTTGGCGGCCTTGGCGTACAGTCCATCGTGCTCGACGAAGCAGACAGCATGGGCATGACGGTGATCGAAAAGTTACAGTACTACGCCAACACCTGCGCCTTCGCCATCGTGCTGATGACCCCCGATGATCTGATGCCGGTCAGCAAACGTGCCCGGCAGAACGTGGTGCTGGAGCTGGGATGGTTCATGGCGCACCTTGGCCGTGAGCGCGTGCTGCTCCTGTACACGGGCGGGCTCGAGATTCCTTCGGATCTCATGGGGATCGTCTATGTGGAGTTCAAGGACAGTGTGCGGGAGGTCAAGGGCAGGATTGAGCAGGCGCTGCGCGGTTGCGGGATCATTGGCTGATGCGTTACCGCGCCGTCCGCGTGCGGTGAGGAAGCAGGCCTGACCGGGCGGCCGCCCGGCAGGGCCGGCAAAGGCCGGAGCGGTCGCGGAAAGCCACGTCACTCGGCCCGCAGGCTGACGGCCGGATCGATCTCGGCGGCGCGCCGCGCCGGCAGGTAGGCGGCGACGAGGGACACCACGAACAGGGCCGCGCAGCCCAGCGCGTAGACCGCCGGGTCGTGGCTGCGGACGCCGTAGAGCAGCGACTGGACGAAGCGGCCGAGAGCGAGCGAGCCCGCGACGCCGGCCGCGATCCCGATCCCGGTCATTGCCAGGGCGCCGCGCAGCACGAGAGCCAGCATCTGGCCGCGGCGCGCGCCGAGCGCCACCCGCACGCCGATCTCCTGGGTGCGCTGCTCGACTGCATAGGACATGACCCCGTAGACGCCGAGGCTCGCCAGCACCAGCGCCAGCAGCGCCAGTGCGCCGATCACCACCATCTGGAAGCGTCGCGGCGCGAGCGAGCGGTCGACCATGTCGGTGAGCAGCCCGAGCCGGCGGCGCGATGGTCGCGGGCACGCATCTCGAGGTGGAAGCTCAGCTCGTCGTCGAGGTCCCGCGACAGCTGGTCCCGGCGGGTGAGCGCGCGCAGCCGATCCATCCACGACATAGGAACCTCCACGGTCTCGGCCCGGCGGCCGCCGCCCCGGCACCCGCCGCCTCGCCGCAGGCCCCATCGACCTCCGGATCTGCGGCGACCTCGGGCGGACGCTAGGCGAAGGTCATCACCTTGCCGACCGCCTGCGTCAGCCGCTCCCAGCTCTCGCGTTCGGCGGCCAGCTGGCGGTGCCCGGACGGCGTCAAGCGGTAGAAGCGGGCGCGGCGGTTGTTCTCCGTGATCCCCCACTCGGAGGCGATCCAGCCCTCCTGCTCCATGCGGTGGAGGGCGGGATAGAGGGATCCTTCCTCGATGCGCAGCGCCTCCTCCGAGACCCGCTGGATGTGGAGCGTGATGCCGTAGCCGTGCATCGGCCCGCGCGTGAGCGTGCGCAGCACCAGCAGCCCCAGGGTGCCCTGCAAGACGTCGTTCTTCGCCTTCGCCATGACCGGCCTGTCCTCACCTAGCTATCTACGAGAGAATCGAGTGTGAGGTTTCGCCCAGAACCTGTCAAGCGGCACGCTGCCCGCCTGGCGGCGGGCCGGAGACGGCCTGAGCCTGCCTCTCGGCTCCTGCGGACGCGGTAGACTTCCAGCCGCGCTCGCCGCCAACTGCTACGGAGGAGCGAGACATGATGTGCCTGCCTGCCGCCGCCCTCCTCTTGTGTCTCCTGCCGCAGCCGGCGGCTGCCCCCGGCGCGGCGGCGGCCGCCGGAGCCGCCTCCGGAGTCGCCGGAGCCGGGAGCACGGAAGTCATTACCGGCAGGGTCGGTGGCGGTGCCGCCGCAGCCGCCGTAGCCGCCGGGCCCGTGGCTGCCGCCGGAGACAGCCTCACCGCCGCGGCCGCCGCCGGCGAGACGGCCCGCCTGCATGCCCTGTTCGACCGCGAATGGGAGATGCGGCTGCGCGATAATCCGATCTTCGCCACCTCCGTCGGCCGCCACGAGTACGACGCCCTGCTGCCGTCGATGAGCTTGGCCGACCTCGAGCGGCGGCACCGCGCGGCGCAGGAGATGCTCGCCGAGCTGGCCGCGATCGACCGCTCGCGGCTGTCCGCCGCCGATGTGGTGAGCGCCGAGATCTGGCACGGCCAACTCCGTGACCGCATCGCCGACTTCGAGCTCGGCGCCTACCAGATGCCGTTCAACGCCGACTCGGGGTTCCATGCGACCTTCGCCCAGCTGCCCGACCAGATGCCCTTCGCCAAGGTCGAGGACTACGAGAGCTACCTGAGCCGCCTGCGCGCCTGGCCGCACCTCGTCGACCAGCAGATCGAGCTGATGCGCCTGGGCATCCGGCGCGGCTTCACCGTCCCCCGGGCGACTCTCGACGGCTACGAGCGGACCATCTCGGCGCACGTCGTCGACGATCCGTTGCGAAGCGTCTTCTACCGGCCGTTCGAGCGCTTCCCGGCAGCGATGCCGGAGGCCGACCGCGAACGCCTACGCCAGGCGGCCCGCGCGGCGATCGTCGACGGCGTGGTGGCCGGCTACCGGCGCTTCCTCGACTTCTATCGCGGCGAGTACCTGCCGCACGCGCGGACCACGCTCGCCGCCTACGAGCTGCCCAACGGCCGCGCCTTCTACGCCCAGCAGATTCTCCATTTCACCACCCTGCAGCTCTCCCCGGAGGAGATCCATCAGACCGGCCTCGCCGAGGTGGACCGCATCGCCGCCGAGATGCAGGCGGTCATCCGCCAGGTCGGCTTTACGGGCGGCTTCGCCGCCTTCGTCGAGCTCCTGCGCACCGATCCGCGCTTCTATCCCAAGACCGGCGAGGAGCTGCTCAAGGACGCCGCCTGGATCGCCAAGCGCATCGACGGCAAGCTGCCGTCGGAGTTCAAGACCCTGCCGCGCCTGCCCTACACCATCAAGCCCGTCCCCGACCACCTGGCCCCCAAGTACACCTCCGGGCGCTACGTCCAGGCGCCCGCCGGCAGCACCCAGCCCGGCGTCTACTGGGTCAACACCTACAAGCCCGAGACCCGCCCGCTCTACGATCTGGAATCGCTGACGCTGCACGAGGCGGTGCCGGGGCACCACCTGCAGATCGCCCGCAGCCAGGAGCTGGCCGACCTGCCCAATTTCCGGCGCTACTCCTACATCTCGGCCTTCGGGGAGGGGTGGGGCCTCTACAGCGAGTGGCTCGGCCTCGAGATGGGCTTCTACACCGATCCCTACAGCAACTTCGGCCGCCTCACCTACGAGATGTGGCGCGCCTGCCGCCTGGTCGTGGACACCGGCATCCACACTCAAGGGTGGACGCGCCGGCAGGCGATCGACTATCTCGCCTCCCACACCGCCCTGCCGATGCACGAGGTCGAGACCGAGACCGACCGCTACATCTCCTGGCCCGCCCAGGCCCTCTCCTACAAGCTCGGCGAGCTCAAGATCAAGGAGCTACGCCGCAGGGCGGAGGCCGCCCTCGGCCCCGCCTTCGACGTCCGCGAGTTCCATGACGTGGTCCTGGGCAGCGGCGCCGTCCCCTTGGCAGTCCTCGAGCAGAACGTCGACCGCTTCATCGCCGCGCACACGGCGCGCGCCGGTCCCTGACCGCGGCGGCCGCCGGTCCGCCCGCACCGGGCACTGTCCGTCCCCTTCGCCAACGTCGAGGCACTTTCATTGGCAGAGGGGAGCGCGGCGCTCGCCCTCGGACCCATGCGCCACGGCGCCGGAGGAAACGATGAAAAAGCAGGAGACCAAGAAGCTGCAGCTGAGCAAGGACACTCTCCGCTCGCTCGTGGACACCTCGGCGCTCGAGAAGGCGGCGGGAGGCCAACCGACGACCACCGTCTTGACCCGCTTCCCGAGCTGCACGGCCTGCTGAGCTGAACGGCGGCTGTGGGCATGCGGCGCGCGGGCGGTCGCCGGCTTCCGGGCGCGCTCGGCGAGGCGCCTGGTGCCGCTTAGCCGAGCATGGCTCGAGCGTGGCTTGAAACGCCGCCGCGAAGCGGTCTGAGGATGGCGGGCGGGCTTCGCCGGCGCTTTCGCGGGCCGGCGCCGCCGCGCCTCAGTTCCCTTCGCCGCCCGGCGGCGGGTTGAGCGGCACCGCCGGCGGCGGCCCGCCGGGCAGCGGCGGCCCGCCCTTCTGCGGCATCTTCTCGCCCTGCTTGGGGATGTAGAAGGGGCGCTGCTGGTACCACGGCAGCGTGGTGATCGTGGACCAGCGCGCGCTGTACTCGCGGGCAGGCTCGGTGCCGGCGACGAACGCCTCCTTGACCACCTTCGGGCTGCCCTCGCCGGCGAGCAGGCCGGTGTAGTAGTCGACCTGGCGGAAGACCACACCCGGCGGCGGCGAGAAGGCCTCGCCCTTCTGGATCCAGCCGCCTTTCAACCCCTCCTCGACGATGCCGCGCCACATCGGCAGCGCGGCGACGGCGCCGCTCATTCCCTGTCCCAGGGAGCGCTTCACGTCGTAGCCGATCCAGGTGAGGATGGTGTAGCGCGGAGTGAAGCCGACGAACCAGGCGTCGGTGAAGTCGTCGGTGGTGCCGGTCTTGCCGGCGAGGTCGAGCGGCAGGTCGTTGATGGCGTAGGCGGTGCCGCGGTCGACGACGCCCTCCATCATGTGCGTCAACACGTAGGCCACCGCCGGGTCGGTGGAGGTGTAGGCGGTGGGGAAGTGCTGCTCGAGCACCTGCCCGTCCGCCGACGAGATGCGCTCGATCATGTAGGGCTCGATGTGGGTGCCCTCGTTGGCGATCGCGGCATAGGAGGCGGCGAGCTCGAGCGGCACCAGGTCGGCCGAGCCCAGTGCGATGCTGGGCCAGGTGGGCAGCGGCGTGCGGATGCCGCAACGGTGGGCGAACGACACCACCTTGCCACCGCCGACGAGGTCGAGCAGCTTGACCGCCGGCACGTTGATCGATTGCTCGAGCGCCCGCCGCAGGGTCACGATGCCGTAGTTCTTGTGGTAGTAGTTCTCGGGGTGGTAGCTCAGCTTGCCGTCGGCGCCGATGAACGAGGTCGGCGCGTCGAGCAGCGTGTCCGCCGGCGTCCACCCCTGCTCGAGCGCGGCGCCGTAAACGAAGGGCTTGAAGGCCGAGCCCACCTGGCGGCGCGCCTGGGTGATGCGATTGAACCGGTTGCGCGCGAAGTCCCAGCCGCCGACCATGGCGCGGATGGCACCGGTCCGCGACTCGATCACCAGCCCGGCGGCCTCCATCCTCGGCTGCTGTTCGAGCAGCAGCTGCATGGCGGGCGCCGACGCGCCGGCCGCCGCCTTCGCCGCCTTCTTGCCCCCCCTCGCGGGCCTGGCCTCGGGCACCTCGAAGCGGAACCAGGCCACCATGCCGCGGCGCAAGAGGTCGTGCGGATGGAGGTGGCCGGTCCAGGCCATGCCCGTGCCGTCGAGGGTGAACTCCCGCTTGCCGATGCGCACGCTGGCGCTGGCGCGGTCGGCCGAGAGCACGACGCCCTGGTACCAGCGGCCGGCGACCGGCTTGCCCTCGACGAACGCCGCCGGCAGGCTCTGCTGCTCGATGCCCGCCTCGTCGAGCTGCGCGATCGGCCCGCCCCACCCGCGCCGGTGATCGACGTGCAGCAGGCCGGTGCGGATCGCCTGCTCGGCGGCGCGCTGGATCCGCGGATCGAGGCAGGTCTGCACCTGCAGGCCCCCCTCGTAGAGCATGTTGGCGCCGTAGGTGGCCTCCAGGTACTTGCGGATCTCCTCGCCGAAATACGGGGCGAAGCTCTCCTCCGGCTGCTGCGAGGTCACCAGCAGCGGCTGCGCGACCGCCTTCTGGAAGGCCTCCGCGGTGATGAAGCGGTTCTCGAGCATCAGGCGCAGCACGCGGTTGCGCTGCCGCAGGACCAGCTCCGGCTCGCGATAGGGGCTGAAGCGGCTGGGCGCCGGGATGATGCCGATCAGGGTGGCCGCCTCGGGCAGCGTGTCCGCCTTGGCCGGCTTGCCGAAGTAGTAGCGCGAGGCGGCCTCGATGCCGTAGTTGCCGTGGCCGAGGTTCACCAGGTTGAGGTAGAGGGTGATGATCTGCTGCTTGCTGAAGGTCTTTTCGAGCTCGACCGCGACCAGCGACTCCTCGATCTTGCGCCGCCACTTGCGCTCGCGGGTGAGGAAGAGGGTGCGAGCGAGCTGCATCGAGATCGTCGAGGCCCCTTCCTTCATGCGCCCGGCGCGCAGGTCGTCGAGCGCCGCGCGCGCGATGCCCATGGCGTCGATGCCGCCGTGGCGGAAGAAGTTGATGTCCTCGGAGGCGAGCAGCGCCTGCTCGATCAGCGGCGGGATCTCCCCCTCCTTGAGCATCATGCGCCGCTCGCGCGCGAACGAGGCGAAGACGCTGCCGTCGACCGCGAACAGCTGCGTCACCAGGTTGGGGGTGAAGCTCGCGAGCGCGCCGACCTGCGGCACGTGGATGAGCGCCGCGACGGCGACCCCGACGGTGGTGCCGACCAGCACCGCCACCACCAGCGGCCAGGTCCAGCGGACCCAGGGCCACCTGCGCCGCCGGGCGCCGGGAACCGGCCGCCGCCGGCCCGCCAGGTCACCGGTCACCGGCGCCTCCACTCAAGCCTGCCGGCGGCGAGATGCTGGGCTCGTACCACCACGCGCCCATTATAGGGGGTACGGAGTCGTGACGGCCGTCCGGCAGCGGTCATGCCGCGTGCCTTGCATGCTCGTCCGCGTGCCAGGCTGGTGCTCCGCTGCCGATCGCACAGGCTTGGATTTTCTTTCGTGACGGGACTGGGGCGGCGGAGGTCGCCCGGACGGCGTTGAGCCTCGGATGTCGTCTATGCTGGTATGGATGGACGCAGACCTGCTGACGCGACCGGCGATGCCGGGCTTGGGCCCCTACCGGCGGCGGGACTATGACGCGCTGCCGGACCTGCCGCGCCATCAGTTGGTGTTCGGGAGGCTGTACGAGAACCCGAGCCCGACTGTGCGGCATCAGATCGTGGTCCAGGTGCTCTGTCAGCACTTGGAACGTATCGCCAAGGCTTCCGGCGGTATCGTCTTCCAGGCCCCCAGCGATGTCATCCTGGCTGACCATTCGATCGTGCAGCCGGACCTCGCCTACGTCTCGGCCACTCGCCTCGAGGTCCTCGGAAAATGGATCGAGGGCCCTCCCGACCTCGTGGTCGAGATCCTCTCCCCGAGCACCGCCCGCCTCGATCGCGGCAAGAAGCTGGACCTCTATGCGATGTACGGGGTTCAGGAGTGCTGGCTCGTCGACCACGAGCCGCGCCAGATCGAGTTCCTGGTCAACGAGGGTGGCCGGTTCGTGGCGGTGCCACCGGTCAAGGGCAAGTACCGGTCGCGGATGCTGCCCGAGATCCAGCTCGACCTGCCCAGGTTCTGGCGCCAGGTGGATACCTGGCTGCTGCGGCTGCCTTCCAGCCGGTAAGTACCCCCACCGGAAATACGGTGTCGTATCGAGGGCGCCGAGCCGCCGTCCCAGCAAGGCGCGCGACCGAGGCATAGCAGGGAACTATGCCGCAGGGAGCGCAACGCCGCTGGGATGGATGGATCGGCGGCCGAATGCAACCGTATTTCCGGTGGGGGGGTACTACTAAGCCCCTCGGTCACGCCTCGTTCGAGCGTCCGCGGACCAGCTTAGCCACTGCTCCGGCTGCCCCGCCGAGAGCGGCTTGCCGCTGCCGGGTCCGGGTGATACAAGGGGGGTCCCGTGGCGGACCCTTCGACGACCCCCGTCTCGCCGTTCAATCCCGCGGCCGTGCAGGTGCCGCGCGACGGGCCCGGCTGCAGCAAGCCGCTGCTGATCGGCTGCGGGTTGCTGCTCCTGCTGCTCGGCGCGGGGATCGTGCTCATCAGGGTCGAGGCGCCGGCGATCTTCCGCTGGACGTTCCATGTCGCCGAGACGAGCCTGACGCCGCGCCTGCCGGCGGACGCCACGCCCGCTGAGCGCCAGCGCCTGCACCAGGCGTTCGCGGCGGCCGGCCGCTCGGTCGGCGCCGACCAGGCCGACCTGGGCAACCTGCAGCGGGTGCAGCGCGAGATCATGACGCTGAGCGGGTCCCAGGCCGCGCTCACCCACCAGCAGCTGCGCGAGCTGACGGCGGCGCTCGAGGCGCTGGTGATCGGCACCATGGAGTCGAGCCTCGCGCCGCGATTGCCGGCCGGTCTCGACGCCGAGGAGCGCCGGCGCCTGCACCAGGCCTTCGCCGCCGCCGGGGCCGCCGCCGGCTCCGACCGGCTCGACGTGACCGCCATGCTGCGGCTGCAGGGCAGGATCAGCGCCTTAGCCAGGTCCCAGGGCCCCCTCGCCCGCAAGGACGTGAGCGACCTCACCGAGTCCGTCGAGGCCCTGGTCCAGAAGCCGGCGGCGCCGGCCGAACCGCCGGCGCCCGGCCCTGGCAAGCAGGTGCCCCAGGCGACGCCCCCCGGCCCCGTCGTCCTGCTGCCGGCACGGGCCGAGGTGGTCCAGCGGGTGGGCGGCGCGGCATAGGCGTCCCGCCCGAGGAGGCCAGGGCGGGGCCGCGGGCGGCGGCTCGTGGACCGCCGGCGCCACCTTCCCCGTCAAGAAAGAATAAGAGAATGCCCGCAGGTGGTTAGAATGACCGCGCGCGCGGAGCATCGCGGGCGCCACGCCGAGGACTGACCGAGCCATGGGCAACTTTCGCATCGTCTCGCCGTTCGAGCCGCAGGGGGACCAGCCGGCGGCGATCGCCGACTTGACCGAGGGGCTGCTGCGCGGGGACAAGGAGCAGGTGCTGCTCGGGGTCACCGGGTCGGGCAAGACCTTCACCATCGCCAAGGTGATCGAGGCGGTGAACCGGCCGACGCTGGTGCTGTCGCACAACAAGATCCTGGCGGCGCAGCTGTACCAGGAGTTCAGGAGCTTTTTCCCCGACAACGCCATCGAGTATTTCGTCTCCTACTACGACTACTACCAGCCGGAGGCGTACGTCCCGCAGACCGACACCTACATCGAGAAGGAGACCACGATCAACGAGGAGATCGACCGGCTGCGCCTGCGCGCCACCAAGGCGCTGTTCGAGCGGCGCGACGTGCTGATCGTCGCCTCGGTCTCTTGCATCTATGGCCTGGGGTCGCCCGAGGCGTTCTTCGGCATGCTGCAGTTCTTCGAGCGCGGCGCCGCGGAGGGGCTCGACCGCGTGCTGCGGCGCCTGGTCGAGATGCAGTACCAGCGCACCCAGCTCGACCTCCACCACGGCAGCTTCCGGGTGCGCGGCGACGTGCTCGAGATCCTGCCGGCGTACGAGGAGCTGGGCATCCGCGTCGAGTACTTCGGCGACGAGATCGAGCGCGTCACGCGCTTCGACGTGCTGCGCGGCGACACGGTCGAGGAGGTCGAGCGGGTGGCGCTCTACCCGAAGACGCACTACGTGACGCCGCGCGAGCGGCTGGAGCGGGCGATCGGCACCATCCAGGCGGAGCTGGCATGGCGGCTGGCGTTGCTCGAGGCGGAGGGGAAGCTGCTCGAGCGGCAGCGGCTCGAGCAGCGCACGCGGTTCGATCTCGAAATGCTCAAGGAGATCGGCTACTGCCACGGCATCGAGAACTACTCGCGGCACCTGTCGGGGCGGGCGGAGGGCGAGCCGCCGCCGACGCTGTTCGACTACTTTCCCGACGACATGCTGCTGGTGATCGACGAGAGCCACCAGACCATCCCGCAGGTGCGCGGCATGTACTTCGGCGACCGCTCGCGCAAGCAGACGCTGGTCGATTACGGGTTCCGGCTGCCGTCGGCGCTCGACAACCGGCCGCTCAACTTCGACGAGTTCGACGCGCGGGTGGGGCAGCGCATCTACGTGTCGGCGACGCCGGCGCCCTGGGAGCTCGAGCGCACCGGGGGCGTGGTGGTCGAGCAGCTGATCCGGCCGACGGGGCTGCTCGACCCGGTCATCGAGGTGCGCCCGGCGCAGGGGCAAGTGGACGACCTGGTGGGGGAGGTGCGCAGGGTGGTCGC
>Ga0307479_10005865_pt1 | contig 11251 bp, 7 predicted proteins | sample atmos_gasesECM4C_FD_203743 | JGI IMG/M metagenome (GOLD analysis project Ga0307479, IMG submission 203743) | Hardwood forest soil microbial communities from Morgan-Monroe State Forest, Indiana, United States - atmos_gasesECM4C_515 | ecosystem: Environmental > Terrestrial > Soil > Temperate... | reverse complement strand
CGTGCTGCTGATCGCGGCGCGCGCGCAGCGGTCGCGCTTCCGGGACGTGGAAGAGGAGGGCCCACGGCCAAACTTCCCGCAAAGCGGCGAGTTTCATTTCATCCGGGTGGAATACAACGATCTGCCGGAGTTCCGGCGAGGCTTCGCCTTCGCTTCGCGCAATGCGCGCGGGCAGGGTTGGTGGATGGTGGACTGGCCGGACGCCGACGACCACTTTTCCCTCGGCGTGGGGCGGTTGACGCGCGTCGAGACGGGGGACCCGCGACACCTGAGCCTCACCGACAGCCGCCTGTTCGATTACCCCTGGGTTTACGCCACTCAGACTGCGTGGTGGGACCTTCGCGACGACGAGATCGCTCGATTGCGCGAATACTTGCTGCGCGGCGGCTTTCTGGTGACTGACGACTTCTGGGGTGAGGACTGGGAACTGTTCCGCCGCACCATGGAGCGCCTTTTTCCCAGCAAGCCCATCACCGATATTCCCGAGACGGACGCGGTGATGCACGTGGTGTACGACATTCGCGAGAAGGACCGCACGTGGATCCCGGGCACGCGCCACTTGTGGCAAGGCCCCGGCGGCCAGGTGATCGTCAGGCAGCCACCCGGCACAATGCCAGCCTGGCGGGCCATGTACGATGACCGGGAACGCGTGATCGTAGCGATCAACTACAACACGGATGTCGGCGACGCCTGGGAATATGCCGATGCGCCCTTTTATCCCGAAGCGATGACGACGCTGGCGTATCACTACGGGATCAATTACCTGGTCTACTCGATGACGCATTGAATCGGGGCGTCGCCTTCGAGGCGCGACCGTCAGAAGATGAAAATTGGCAGGCGAAAACGCCTGCCCCGCCTGCCCCACAACCGCTAGAACCGTTTGTTCGTCCAGTCGCGTATGTAGTCGAACAGGTTCTTCACCGTATTGGAATATTGTCCCTTCGTCGTTTCGCAGGCGCTACAGGGCCCGAAGCCGTGCAGTGCGCCTTCGATCACAATGTAATCCTTGTCGCGGCTTGCCGATTTTTCAAAGATGATCTCGTCATCGCGAACGAACTGATAGGCGCCCATCGCCGCTATCATGATCGGTACTGAAATCGACTGCACGGCGCAAGTCGTCGAATTGTTAGTGGAGCAGTGATCGATTCCATCGCGGGAGTGTGTAGCTCGCGTTGCGTTCGCGCTCAGAAACGATTTGAGTGTGAAAATCTTCGTGCCCGTGTCGAACGCGCGATTGGTTAATGCCGTATCCGGCTGTGGAACGGCGACGCTGCGGACGATTTGTGTTTTGACATTACCGTCGTTCACGAGCAATTTCTCGGGACGCGCCGTGCTCATCAGGCCGGGGAGGGAGGGATCGAGTGCTGCCAGCGCGGCGCCGCCGCCCGGGCCAGGACCAGGGTTGCCGCCTGAAGGAATGATCACGATGTCATCGTCCGGATACGGGTATTCGTGGTTTTTCATCCGCGCTTGCGCGGAAATAGCGCCATCGATCAGTTCGTTCATGCGCCTGGCCTGCGCGATGAAATAGCGTTCCTCGAACTCCTTCGAATAGTGCGAAAGACCGTTCGGATCGTAGCCATTCCGGGGATCGAAGGGATCGAGTGTGGAATCGACAACGCGCTTGCCGCCTTCCATCTTTACCGAAGGATTGAGGCTGCGTAGAGTCTGCACCGGGTTTCCGGGGTGAGCATCGGCGAACACAATGGCGTCGGCGGGCTTAAGTCCGTTCAGGTCACCGCCGCACTTCACCAGTCTCTCCGGCGCCTGGCAATACGCCGGCCCCTTCTCTGCCACCGCCTGATAAAAGCTCATCAGCGGCCCGCCCCCACTGTGGCCAAAGAGAATCACCTTCGAGATGCCGGGCTGATTGCGCGCGAAGTCGACTGCCGCCTTTACATCCAGTGGCAGTTCCTCCCACCTGACGGATGCCTCATTGTTTTGAAACCTGGTGTTGAAGCACAGCGCGAGGAAGCCGCGCGCGGACAATTCGCGGCAGGCTATGTGATTGAGATAATCAGCGGTGCGATGAGCAATGAGGAAGGCTACGTGGGGGGCGGTCCCGCTGTCGGGCTTATACAGCGCAGCGCTCACGCGTCCGAGCCGGATATATTCAGGATGGCTCTGTGCAAAACAAGAGCCGCAAATAGCTCCTGTGTTAGCTACGAGTGCCGCGATCCGCGCATATCGTGTCATTTTCATGTGAGACCCACCTTACCAATTCAAAGAGTGGGCGTGGCTTGAATGCCGCCCTTGATCTGGCGTCCCGAGCGCACATCCTCGGCGTAGGCAGTGATGGCGTCGAGCGTGATCCGAGCGACATTGGCATACGTTTCCGTCTGCGAATCGAGTTCGCTCGCCGCGTAGCCGATGGCCGCGTGCGCCATTCGCATCCGTCCGTCGAGCCATGGGCCGCCGCCGAGACCGCCGATTACAGGGATCGAAACGGCCGCAACCACCGCGGGACCCGCAACCGGCCCGGAGAGCGTGAAATCGAGAAGCGAGGCTCCCGCCGCCTCCAGCTGCTTGGCCTCCTCTACGAACTTCGCGGTCATGGCCGACGGGACCCGCGCGCCGGGCTTCAACAGATCGCCGTACGACATGCCGGACTGGAGAGCAGTTTGGGGAGTCATTCCGAATTGCGCGAAAACGGGGATACCCGCGCGGGCGATTGCGCGCACTGCCTCGGGAAAATCCGCGGCGCCGTCCAGTTTGATCATGTCCGCGCCTGCTTCCTTTACCAGCCGGATGGCCGCCCGTAGCGCGCTGTCGACGCCTTCCTGGAGCGGGCCGAAAGGAATATCGCAGCTCACGATGGCTCGTTTGACGCCGCGGGAGACCGCCTTCGAAACGACGATCATCTCGTCCATCGTGACTGCCAGCGGACTCGCGTGGCCCCACAAATTGGTGCCTACCGTATCTCCCACCGAGACGATCTCCACGCCCGCGCGGTCTACAATCTGGGCCATTTGAAAATCCCAGACCACCACGCCGACGATCTTTTGCCTGGCCCGTTTCATCTGCTGAAGGGCGGCAATAGTGACTCGTGATTCCCTGGACCGAATCATTGTTCCTGCTGAGCGTATCACGCGCTCGGGGCCGCGACCAAAGGGAGCGGTCGAGATCGGACAGAAGTCTTCGCAAGACCGCTCCTTTCAGTCGCGGCTCAGTAGGAGCGCGGTGCGGCGCCCATTTTTGCGACACCCATCCCAATCAGCCCAGCAGCCCGTGGGTATTGGACGGAAACAGCTGTTCCACGGACACGGGCCGGGGGAGGATCCGCTGCTCAACGGCGTACTGGATCAACTCTTCGAGTGGCTGCCGGTTGGGGGCGATCCCGTAGGGCAGCGGGTCGCAGCCGGTAACCTCCATCACCCGCCGGTGCAGATCGTCGATGCGGGTGGGCTTCTCAATCTGGCCGCTCTCGAGGCGCCGGACATAGTCCCGCTTGGCTTCGGCGAAGGCGTCGAAAATGTCGGGGGCGAGATCGGGATGGGCGTCGAGAAGCTCTTCCTTGACCACGATCAGGTGATTGATGGGGTAATGGCCGCGGTTGCGCAGTGCCTCCAAACCCGCCTCCGTAGCGCTGGGGATCAGCGGCTTCACGTCCGGGGGCTCGATCTCGAGGCCGATCGCGGCAGGTATCTCACCGGACGCGACAAGGTCCGCCATCTTTTTCCCTTTTTCGATCGGCACCACGTTCGACGGCGGGCGGAACTCGGCGACATGCTCGTCGCCCGAAAGCACCCACGTGATTGAATCCAGATCGACGCCGTACTGGTGCTGCAGCACACCGCGAGCCCACACGCCGGTGGTCACGGTGTAGCCGCGGTTGACACCGACCTTCCTTCCTTCCAAATCCTTGGGGCTTTTGATGCCGGACCTCGTGTTGTACACGATTGCGCCATGATGGAACGCCCGCACCAGGAAAATAGGCAGGCCCATGAAACGCTTCCCATAAGCACGTGCCGTGACGTACGTGGTCAACGACATTTCGGAAACATCGAACTCGAGGCCGCGCACCATGCGTCGAAACGCGTCGATAAGCGGGTCCACCTCCACGAACTCGAACTGGCAGTTCCGCGGCGTCAGCGTGCCGTCCTTGAGGGCTTTGTTGTTTCCCTGGGTGCGGGTGACGATTCTCAGCTTCAGCTCAGGCATCGATGGCTGGGTTCTCCTAGGGAGCCGGCGTTTTCCGCTGTTACTCCCATGGCATGAGCGACGCGTGGATCACGTTGGGGACCCCTTGGCCTCCGACCGACCTGATGGCTAAATCCACATCGTTCAGTCCAAACTTGTGCGTCGTGACCTTCTCCAGCGGGAAGCGCTTGGATGCGAGTTGCTCGAGGGCCAGCTCACACGCTTTGAAGCTATGTCCGCGCGCGCTCTTGATGGTGATAGCTTTCAGCGTGATCCGGCCGATCGGAAAATTCGGGAATTCGGCCATTTCACCCTGGACCACCATGGTCCCGCCTCGTCGCTTGAGCGCTTCCACGCCGAGCAGTATCGGGAAGGTCCCAGCGCCGGAGGTGCAGTCGAGGACGATATCCACACCCTTACCACCCGTGATCTCTTTGATGCGTGCGAGAGCGTCTTCCTTCTGTACGTCGATCACGTAGTCTGCGCCCAGCGCTCGAGCAACCTCCATCCGTGCGCCGTCGTGCGATGTGCCCGTGACGATAATAAGGGAGGCGCCTGCCTGCTTCGAGATCACGGTCTGCGATAGGCCCTGCTGGCCCGGTCCTTGAATCAGGACCGTGGAGCCATACCCTACGCCGCCATCGAACAGCGACCACTCGATGCCGTTGGACATGGGAGTCGCCAATCCAGCCAATTCCGGTGTCACTCCCTTCGGTACCCGGTGAACAACCGCGTTCCAGGGAAGGTACACATACTGCGCAAAGCCGCCCCATAAATGAGGAGCCACGTCGGCGGGGGTATACCCATAGCGGATCGCGTTGGGGTTGTACCGCCAGTCGGTGTTTTCGCAGTGGCGATATTGGCCGCGGTGACACCACTCGCATTGACCGCATGAGACGTAGTGCTCGAGAAATACCAGCTCCCCTTCCTTGAATCCCTGGCGCTTGCTGAACTCGCGGCCGGTCCTGGCGATGTATCCGATGTTCTCGTGGCCCATGATCACAGGGGCGCTCGAAGGCGGTTCGCGGTACAACCTCACATCGGTTCCACAGATCCCTGCGACTTCCATCTTTAACAAAGCGCCGTCAGGCGAGATATCGGGCATGGGAAATTCGCGGATCTCAGTTTTGCCCGGGGCGACTCGCACGGCCGCCAGCACCCTCTCCACTTTGTGTTTCTCCTCTTGGCGATTCCGTCGCCAGTCTAGCACCTCTGTTCTGTATTCTGTATTCTGCATTCTGAATTCTGTGTTCTGTGTTCTGTGTGTTAGCATCCCATTCAGACATGATTATCGACTGCCACGGGCACTACACTACCGCGCCCAAAGAATTGCAGGTTTATCGCGATGCCCAGATCGCCGCGCTGAACGACCCTTCGCATGTTCCGTCGAAGGGGAAACTCAACATTAGCGACGACCAGATTCGCGACAGCCTGGAGAACGCGCAGTTGAAGTTCCAGCGCGAGCGTGGGACCGATGTGACGATTTTTTCGCCGCGCGCATCCGCGATGGCCCATCACATCGGCGACGCTACTACGAGCCTGCACTGGTCGCAACACTGCAACGATTTGATTCATCGGGTGTGCTCGCTCTATCCGCGTAATTTCGTCGGTGTGTGCCAGCTACCGCAATCGCCAGGCGTTTCGCCGGCGAATTCGATCGAAGAATTGGAGCGGTGCGTGAATGAGTTCGGGTTCATTGGCTGTAATCTGAACCCCGATCCGTCGGGAGGCCATTGGACCGCGCCCCCGTTGACCGACCGCTACTGGTATCCCTTGTACCAAAAGATGGTCGAGCTGGATGTGCCCGCGATGGTTCACGTCAGCTCTTCGTGTAATCCGAATTTCCACGCTACCGGAGCGCATTACATCAATGCGGATACGACGGCGTTCATGCAGTTCCTCACCGGCGATTTATTCAAAGACTTCCCCACACTACGATTCGTGATTCCCCATGGTGGGGGAGCGGTACCGTTCCACTGGGGACGTTATCGGGGGCTCGCCCAAGATATGAATCGGACTCCACTTCCGGACCTCATTCGGAATAACGTTTTCTTCGACACGTGTGTGTATCATCTGCCGGGAATCGAGTTGCTGCTTAAAGTCGTGCCGCTCGATAACATCCTGTTCGGCTCGGAAATGGTGGGAGCTGTGCGCGGCATCGATCCCGAGACCGGTCACTACTACGACGACACGAAGCGGTACATCGACGCGCTTAGGTTGAGTAAAGAGCAGCGATATAAGCTCTTCGAAGGTAATGCGCGCAAGGTCTACCCTCGTATCTGTGCCAGATTCGCCGCGATATAACCACCCCTGAAGTCGCTCCGAACCGAGCCGCGACGGTCAGGGAGCGGTCGGCGTCCGAGAGCCTTCGGGCGCGGCAGTTCTGCTAATGAGCGCCATATGTACCGGCGGCAGGCTGCCACCCTGTAGCGCACTACGACACTGGTGATTGCGCCAAAAGTTCCTTTAATATGAGCGACTAGCCGCCCCGCGGCCCCTGGCTCCCGGATTGCCAAAACGTCCGCGAGCAGAATGGGCCCGCTTTCCACCGAGACGGCCGAATCCAGACAGGCTGCATTCCTGCCCCGCATGAGCCGCGGTTTGCGGGCGCTGTTGGTGTGCCTGGTCGCGGCTGTGGGGCCGGCGGCTTTCGGGCAGATGTCGCCCGGGCCGCTCAGCAAGGCGCACCACGATCTGGAAGGGACGTTCCAGTGCGCCAAGTGCCACACGTTCGGGTCGAGCACGCCCGAACTCAAGTGTCTCGACTGCCATCAGGAGATCGCCAGACGCATGGCGGAGAAGCGCGGGTATCATGCAGCGCAGGCGAAACCCGCTCCTGGCAACAACGATTGCGGGCGGTGCCACTCCGAGCATAACGGGCCGGATTACCGCATGGTGCGGTGGCCCGGGTCCAAGGAGAAATTCGACCACGCGCAAGGGGGTTGGAGACTCGAAGGCAAGCACGCGGAGCTGAAATGCGCCGTGTGCCATACCCAGAAGTACATCGACGCGCAGGACCTCGCCGTCCTCAAGCGGCACGATCTGAACTCGACATTCACCGGCCTTGAGACGGCCTGCATCGGCTGCCACCGCGACGTGCACACGGGGCAGCTCAGCCAGCAATGCGCCGATTGTCATTCCCAGAGCGCCTGGAAGAACGCGCCCGGCTTTTCGCACGAGCGCACGCGGTATCCGCTCACAGGGCTGCATGCCAAGCTCGATTGCGGGAAATGCCATGTCCCGGCCGCGCCGGTTGCGGGTAGCCCGATCCGGTACAAGATCCCGATGGCTCAGCAGTGCGTGACGTGCCACGTGGACCCCCATGGGAATGCGTTCGGCTGGGAGTGCGCGCGCTGCCACACGACCGGCGGCTGGAAGCAGATCCTGTCTACTAACGGGTTCGACCACAATCGCACGGAATACCCGCTGGTAGGGAAGCACGCCGCGGCTGCTTGCCGGGATTGCCACAGGACCGAGAATTTCAAGGCGCCCGTGGCTTTCGCGCGCTGCCTGGACTGCCACAAGGACGAGCATGGCGGGCAATTCGCCCTTCGCGAGGATGGCGGGGATTGCAAGACCTGCCACACCGAGACAGGCTGGAAGCCGGCCCATTTCGATGTCTCTGATCACGGCAAAACCGGCTATCCGCTCGCGGGAAAGCACGCCGAGGTGGCATGCGCAAAGTGTCATGAGCCGAAAGGCAAAGAGACGGAATACCGCGTGGCTTTTGCGGCGTGTACGAATTGCCATAAAGACGAGCACGAAGGCCAGTTCGCGGCCAAGCCGCACGAGAATCGCTGCGACGATTGCCACGGAACGGCCGGCTGGAAGCCTGCAAGTTACCCACTTACGGCGCATAACCGGAGCACATTTTCTCTGAAAGGCGCGCATCTCGCAGTACCGTGCTCGGGATGCCACGAGGCAAAAGGGAGCGCGACTCCCTACCATCCGGCGGCAGCCGCGTGCACGGATTGCCATCAGAATGTGCACGGGGCCCTGGCGGCGGAGGCGCCCTGCGAGGCGTGCCACTCTGTGGCGTCATGGAAGGAGCGCGGCCGTTTCGATCACACCCAAACGGCCTTCGCGCTACTGGGCCGGCACGCTGCGGTGGACTGCCTGGCGTGCCACAAAACCGTGGTAGAGAATGGCTCCCGCACCATCCCCTTCCGCGGCGCGGCCAAGGACTGCGCGGGGTGTCACGCCGATGTGCACGCCGGGCAGTTCGAGGCCGCAGGCGATGAAAAGGGTTGTGCGCGGTGCCACACGATGCTGAGCTGGCGGCCCACGGAATTCGACCATAGCCGTCACTCAACTTTCAACCTGGCTGGCGCGCACGAGCGCGTTCCGTGCCGTTTGTGCCATGACCAGGTGCGCGAGTCCGGCGGGCGGGCGGCCGTGGTTTACAAAGGGACACCCCGGGAGTGCAAGCAATGCCATCAGTGAAGCGCGTAAGCCGGGTGGGACAGGCCTCCTGGCCTGTCAAGGTGTGTTTCGGTGGACTCATGGTGGCCACCGGTCTTGCACCGTTTGTTGCCGCCCAGCCGCAGGAGCGTACGCGCAATCCGCACGGCCCGCTACCGGTCTCGTGCGAGGCATGCCATACATCCACGGCGTGGGCTCCCGTTCGGCAACATCCAGAGTTCGATCACAACACGCAGACGGCGTACCGGGTGGACGGCATGCATGCCGGCGTGGCCTGCCAGGAGTGCCACATCAATCCGGTTTTTAAGAAGACCGCGCACGATTGCGCGTCGTGCCACGCGGACCTGCACCGGGCCCAGTTAGGCAATCACTGTGAGCAGTGCCATACCACGCGGGGCTGGACGCCGGCCGCACAACTGGCCACCCGTGAACACTCCAACCGCTTTCCCCTTTTAGGAGCGCACGCCCGGGTGGAGTGCGAAAGCTGCCATCGGGGCGCGGCGAACGCGGTCTTTGTGGGGCTGAGCACGGACTGCATCGCGTGCCATCGCAGCGATTTCCTGGCTGCCCAAGGACCGCCGCACCAGCAAGGGGGGTTCCCTCTGAATTGTTCCGAGTGCCACTCCGTGAATTCCTGGCTAGGCGCGAAATTCGATCATGCCGCAGTTGCGCACTTCCCGCTCACCGGAGCGCATGCCACCCTGGCCTGCAACGTGTGCCATGTCGGTGGGAAATTTGCAGGCACGCCAGCGGCCTGCATCGGCTGCCATCAAAGCGATTTCCGGTCGGCTAATAACCCGAACCACGTGGCGGCCGGATTTCCGACCGACTGCTCCCAGTGCCACAACACGAGCACGTGGACTACGGCCACGTTCGATCACAACCTGGTCTCGGGATTCCCGCTTACGGGCGCACATGCGGCGACCGCATGTAACCTTTGCCACACAGGCAACAGCTTTGCCACGGCGCCGCGAACCTGCGACGGCTGTCACTTGAAGGATTACAACCAGACCACCAACCCGAACCATCCGCAGGCCGGGTTCCCCACCGATTGCTCGCTCTGTCACAGCACCGTCAATTGGGCGGGCGCGACTTTCGACCATTCCAAGACGGCGTTTCCGCTGACAGGCGCGCACACCACCTTGCAATGCGCACAGTGCCACGTGAACAACAACTTCACAACCATTGCTACCAACTGCGATGCCTGCCACCTGGTGCAATACAACCAGACCACCAACCCGCAACATGCTGCTGCCGGGTTTCCGCTAAACTGCGCGCTGTGCCACAGCACCACAAACTGGACGAGCGCGACTTTCGACCATTCCAAGACAGCCTTTCCGCTCACCGGCGCGCACACCACGGTGGCTTGCGCCTTGTGCCATGTGGGCAACAATTACGCGACGGTTCCGACCGACTGTTACTCGTGCCATAAGGCCGATTACACGGGCGTGCAGAACCCGAATCACGTTGCATCCAACTTCCCTACTACTTGCGCCTCGTGTCACACAACGGCTACTTGGGCCGGAGCAACCTTTAATCACACGTGGTTCCCCATTTACTCCGGAACCCATGCGCGGGTCTGGACCACGTGCGCCGATTGCCACCTGGACGCCTCCAATTACAACTCGTTTAGCTGTATCAACTGCCACACGCATAATGAAGCGGCGACTGACCCGGCGCACAGGAATGTCCGCGGGTATTCCTACGCCCCGATGACTTGCTACCAGTGCCATCCACAGGGGAGGAGCGATTAAGTGATGGGAATGCGCACTAAGGTGGGACAGACGCTTTCGTCTGTCAATCCGGCCTTGGCAGGCGGAAGCGCCTGCCCCACCACGTTATTGGTGACGGTGTTCGCCTTTCTCGTTGGCGTGGCCTGGGGTCAGTCTCCCGCCCCGGTGCGGCGCACGGTGTTCACGGTGCGCTACGTGGCGCAGGAAGCGTTGTACATCGATGCCGGCACGGCGGAGGGCATCGTTCCCGGAATGGTGGTCGAAATTTCAAGGACCGAAGCCGGTGGCGCGGCTATCGACCGGAAGTCGGTGGCCACGGCGGTAGTGACGGCAGTGGCGACCACCTCGGCGGTCTGCGAGATCCAGTCCAAAACGCTCGATCCGCTGAAAGGAGACGAAGCGCGCCTCGCCGCCGCCGATGAAATGAACCGGGTGCGGACGGACGTGAGCCAGGCGCGCCGGCACTACCTCCAGGTTTTGGAATTCACCGATGGCGACCCGCTCGAGGAAGAGATCCGCGAATACGTTCCGCGGCCGCGGCTCGAGGAAGTCAACCGGCTGCGCGGGCGCATCGCTTTCGAACGGACAGCTATTCTTGATCACGATGCCAACAGCTCCAGTTCGGAAAACGGCGCGGTGATCCGCGTGGACTGGTCGCGCATCGGGGGCAGCTATTGGACTTTGACTGGCTATTGGAGAGGCAGCATCACTTCGCAACCCACCGCGCAGACCACTCTGACCGACCTGATGAATCGCACCTACCAGATCGGCCTGTTCTATGCCAATCCCCAATCACCGTGGCGTTTGGGCGTGGGCCGCTTGATCCTGCCGTGGGCCAGCAGCCTGGGAGCGATCGACGGCGGCTACGCGGCGCGAAAAGCCTCGCGCACGCTCACCGTTGGCACCTTCGCCGGAACCAACCCCGATCCGACGCAGTGGAACTATGCGCCCAACCG
>Ga0307479_10005864_pt1 | contig 11252 bp, 7 predicted proteins | sample atmos_gasesECM4C_FD_203743 | JGI IMG/M metagenome (GOLD analysis project Ga0307479, IMG submission 203743) | Hardwood forest soil microbial communities from Morgan-Monroe State Forest, Indiana, United States - atmos_gasesECM4C_515 | ecosystem: Environmental > Terrestrial > Soil > Temperate... | reverse complement strand
GGCGCTCACGCACAGAATTTTCGACGTGCAAGACGGTTTGCTGAAGTCCGTACGCGTGGCGCAGAACAAAGATGGCGTGGTGCGGCTCGTGCTCGACGTGGATGGCGCGAAGGATTATTCGGCATTTCTGCTCGCGGATCCGTACCGTTTGGTGATTGAGGTGCACTCGCAACCGGTCGCGACGGCGAAACGCGAAACGGTCGCGCCGCCTTCCTCCGGCGTCTCGACAGCGAAGACCCAACCTCCATCTGAAAAGCCCGTGCCGACGGTTGCCGTCAGCGAGAACCGGCCGGCCGACTCAGTGAAGCCCGTGGCCCATCCGGCGTCTTCTTCCACCAAGCCCGCGACAGACGCCAAGAAAACGGCCGTTGCACTGAAGCCTCCGACCGAGCCTAAGCCGAACCGCGACGGCCAGCGATCTCTAACGCGAGAGCTGGGGCTCAAGATCAGCCGCATCGTGATAGATCCCGGGCACGGTGGACACGATACCGGAACGATTGGGCCGCACGGCCTGATGGAGAAGGATTTGTGCCTCGATATCGCGCTGCGGCTGGGGCGCATCATCGAGGAGAAAATTCCCGGAGCGGAAGTGGTTTACACGCGCAGGGACGACACTTTCATCCCGCTCGAAGAACGAACGGCGATTGCGAACAATGCAAAGGCGGACCTGTTCGTCTCGATCCACGCGAATTCAAGCCACGACCATGCTGCCCGCGGCATCGAGACCTATTATTTGAACTTTGCCACCTCGCAGGATTCCATGGAAGTGGCGACCCGCGAGAACGCGCTGGCGCAATCGTCCATACACGACCTTCAGGACCTGATCAAGAAAATCGCCCGCAACGAAAAGATCGAGGAATCGAAGGAACTCGCGAGCGATATTCAAGATTCGCTCTCGCACCGCCTGCAGGTGGTCAGCCAGAATGAGAAGAACCGCGGCGTGAAGAAGGCCCCGTTCGTCGTGCTGATCGGCGCCAACATGCCGTCGGTGTTGTCCGAGATTTCGTTCATCAGCAATCCCGCCGATGAGAAGCTGTTGCGCAAGAGCGACCAGCGCGACCGCGTGGCTCAGGGCCTTTACCACGGTATTTCGTCTTACCTCGACAGCCTCAACAGTCTCTCCTACAATAGACAAAGGCTCGTCTCGGACAATCATGCGGGCTCCGCGGCGTCTGACGGGAACCCCAAATAGAATCCGGGCGTCTAATAAAAGCGTACAAGTGTAGGGACACATATGCGGCGTCACTTGGTTTGGGCTGTTGCCATCTTCGCAGTCTTGATTTCTACGGGCGCACCTGCGTCCGCGCAGCAGGTATTGCCTTCTTCCTTCGGCGGTTGGAACGCCACAGCGCGCGGAAATTTCAAGCCTGAGCCAAACAATACCCTCGCCCACGGCGCCGTGGTTTTGGCTGGTCAAGCGATCGCGGCGGCAAAAGAGTACGGCTTCGTTTCCGGCGAACAGGCTTCCTATGCCCGGGGAGATCGCGCCCTTCAGGTACAGCTCTATCGCATGAAAGATCCCAGCGGCGCATACGGCGAATACTCCTATTTGCGCACGCCGGACATGCTACACGCTGCCTTCACCGACCATTCTTCGATGTCACGCGAACGGGCGCTTGTTCTCATTGGCGATGTCGTGCTGGACGTTCGCGGCACGGCCCTGGCGGAAGAAGAAAAGGATTTGCGAGCGCTCGTCGCGGCGGTCACCCCTTCCGCCCATCAGGGTCCGCTGCCGACTTTGAGCGAGCGCTTGCCCTTGAAGGGACTTGAGGAGCGAAGCGACCATTACATTCTAGGTCCGCAGACGCTGAATCACTTTCTGCCAATCTCTCCCGATGATTGGCTGGGATTCTCTCAGGGAGCCGAGGCCGAACTGGCGTTTTATCAATTGCGAGGGCATCATATGACCCTGCTCGTCGCGGACTTTCCTACTCCCGAGATGGCAGCGAACAAGCTCAAGGAAATTGAGCAGCAAGCAAACGTGAACAAAGATCCGGGCGCGAACCCGGGAAATTTGTACGCGAAGCGGTCGCTCACCTTGCTCGTCATGGTCGCGGGCGCGCATGATCGCGTTGAAGCAGATACTTTGCTGCAGCAGGTTCACACAGGAGCGGAAGTCACCTGGAATGAGCCGGCTTTTGAATTCAAGGAGCCGCCGATCACTACGATGATCGTCGGAGCAATCATCGGGACCGGAGTTATTTGCTGCTTTGCGGTGATTTCCGGCTTGGCGTTCGGCGGATTCCGGCTAGTGATGAAGCGCTTGCTGCCGGACAAAGTGTTCGATCGCAGCAGCCAGTTGCAGGTTCTCCAACTCGGTCTGTCCAGCAAGCCTATCAATTCAGAGGACTTCTACGGGCTTGGCCCCTCAGCTCGCAAGCGATGAGAGATGTGCAAAAAGCGCTGCTTCCGGCGGGAATTCCACGTATCCGTTTGATAATAAATAAGTTACAGGAATGTCAAAAATTGGCATTCCTGCTTGACTGATTTGCAGTGCTTTACTAGACTGCGCTTGAGGAAAGTATTCTATGGCCATCCGCGCATTGGCTGTGGAGCTTTCTCCCTGGAAGGCCCGCCTCGCCGGCGGGCCTTCTCTTTTTGTGCTCCGCAAGGTCACTTTTCGTTTCCTTCTGTAACTCTGAACAGGACCACGCGGAGCTTTTCCGTTTCATTGTAGATTCTTCCCCTACCCGTACGATCTTCGACGTCCGTTGAAGCAATCGGCAGAAGTTTCCCTTGTTGTTCGAATGCCAAAGCGGACGGGCCAGATCTTCGGGATATTTGCGCGTTTTGACGATCCACCGAACGTTCAGATTGGTCAAGAGCTCGAGCATTGCGTCCGGCGCCTGAACTTGCGCGGGATCCATCAAATTCACAAGAAGAATCCATGCGACAAAAGCCAGCTGGCAGACACGGCCGGCGAGACTTGAGCCCTCTTTCCTCGATTCGCTCGTCGTTCGAGACATGATCTCCAGAGGTCCTCGGCTAGAAGATAGTTTGGAAGCGAAGCGCGAAGCTACGCGGAGGAGCGATTGCGGTTCCCGAAAACAATCCGGCGAAATCAATCACGTTGAGGCGATCGTTCAGATTCTGAATATCGGCCTGGAGGCGCATGGTCAAATTATCGCGCTTCCACAAATCCGCACCCACGGACGCGTCCACGGAAAGCTGAGGACGGACGCGGCCGCGGTTGAAATTCACGCGCCTCGCGATCTCCGGGCCAAATTGCTGAATGGCCTGCTGTTCAGTTCCGTCGAAATCCACCGGAAGGCCGCTCCCGTACTCTGCACCCGCCGCTACCCACACGCGCGGCACAAGCTGGTAGCGGAAGCGGGTGCGGAAGGTGTTGCGCTGGTCCTGGGAATCCGGAAAATGGCCGGTCAATTGCATGCTGGCGGTGAGGGCATCGTCGCCCAGAAAAAGGCCGCCCCTTACGGGGAACCAGGCGTTGCCTACGATATAGGAATAGCTCGCGAAGCCGGACAGTCCGTGCCAGTGCGGAATTTCGATTTTTGCTTCCGAGCCGTAAATGATGGATTTGCGAAACGCGACGGGAAAGCTGATGGCGGTGCTCAGCAACTGGTCATCGTCCGCATAATTGTTCACCAAACGCCGAAAATAATTTACGTCGAGCCGCAGAGTCCTGAAAAAGCCTTTCGTCACACCAACCTCGTAGTAATTGCCGTGCGACGGCTGGACGGGCAAGCGCAGGACGTTGGGATCGAGCGCGATGACCTGAAGAGAGCTGGATAGCAGGATGTTTTCGAAGTCCGGTGTTTGAAAGACGCGGTCATACGACGCGTGGAGAACCAGGCCGGCGGATGGCCAATAACGCGCGACGGCGAGCCGCGGACTCGCGGCGCTTTGGTTCACGAGCAATTGATAGTGATCCCAGCGAAGGCCGGCGCTGATGGTCCACTTGCCGAGCCGCATCGTGTCCTGCACGAAAGCGGACTGCTCGAGATCGGGCCGATGGCCGGAGTTAGGAAACCCGGCGCCGGGAAAAGAGAATGGAGATGGCGTGCCGGGGTCGAAGTGGGCGAAGTTCGTGATAATGTCGCTGAAATTCTCGTGCAGGAAGATGGCGTCTGATTCGACGCCCATTTTGATCTCGTGGCGCCCGTGATGAATGGAAATGCTGCCCTTGAAATATCCTTCGCGAAAATCATTGTGCTGGAAGGCGATGATGGGAGTTGATTCGGGGTTCGACGACAGATCGTTCGACGCGTCGCGGACCATCCCGCGAAGATCGGCGACAACATTCGGAGAAAGGATGTGCTGGTAGGCGACGATGCCCATGGTTTCGAAGTCATCGCGATCCTGCCGCTGGCCCGCGGCTTCCTGCACAAGTTCATTGGGGACTTCGAAGCGCGAGAGCTCGTGGCGGACACTGAAGCTCAAGCGATCGTTCTTCGTTAGATCGCGCTCGTAACGCGCCGCAAAATCGCCCGTCGTGCCGGTGTTCGTGAAGTTCTCCGGAACCACCGGATTCAGGTAGCGATCCGACATGCTTCCTGATGCGCTCGCGCCGAGCGTATTCTTTCCCCACGCGTACTGAACCTGGCTGAAGGCTCCCGCCGTATCGAAGCTGCCGCCGGAAAGAACAACCTGGCCATGCAAGCCAGCCTGGGAGTCTTCGAGAGTGTTGACCTCGACGACCCCGCCCATCTTCCTGCCATATTCGGCGGGAATGCCGGCCGTATAGATGCTCATGGACTGCACGTCGTCCGCTTCGATTTCGGGGCCGAAGCTGGGCGAGCGGTTGTCAATGAGCGGAATCCCATCCACAACAAATTGGGTTTGGTATTCGGAGCCGCGCGGATGAAGGACGGCATTGCCTTCGTAGAGCCAGCCCGGCTGGGAATTCACCAGGTCCTGCAGAGAACGGCCGGGCAGAGACGTGGTGCGATCTTCGATGGTCTGCGCGCCGATGCGGTTGACGCCCGTTGGGCGGTACGGATCAATCAAAGTTTCCTCGTCGCTTACGACGACGGTGGAGGCCACCGGGGCCAGCGCGAGTTTCACATGAAATTCAGCTGGAACCGCGGAATGAATTTCCACCGATCCGGAATACGGCGCGAAGCCTTCGCGCTCGACAGCGATCCGGTAGACGCCGAAGGGCAGGTTTTTGGCTATGAGCGTTCCTGAATCAGCGGTGGCCAACTTCAGGCGGAACTCATTGGCTTCGCCGACAAGCTCGACAGCGCCCTTTACGCCCAGCCCATCAGGATCGGTTACCTTCAGGCGCAACTCGCCGGTGTTGCTCTGGGCCAAGAGCGTGGAGGACAGCGCAAGAAGAATCAACGCGAGGGAGCAAACGCGAATGGTGGCTCGGGACGCCGATCCATCCCCCAGGCTCGATTGATCTCCCGAGCTCGACTTGCCCTGACTGTCCCTGGGCGGCAGGTGGGCGTCGACACTGGGAGGCCCGTTTTGGCGGATCGGTCCGCAAAAACCGCAGAGAGGCCCCTCGCTCACGATATTCGCTCGGGACGCCGATGCTGGACGCATCGGCGTTCTTGTTGCGATTAGAAAAAACAATGTCCTTTGTTTTGAGGAGTTTAACGAGGTGTCTAATAATGGAATGTTGCGATTAGAAAACCGGAAGCAAGCCACAGAGGCGCGGAGAAAAGCAGAGGAGTGAGGGGAGACAGCCTCCCCGTCCGGGATAAAAATTCCGCTGGTTTGTGGATTGCTGAAGCCCAAGTTATCCGTCCTGCCGGCCCCCTTCGGCGCACCCTATAAGCTGGTATTTCCAGTATATCGTCGCGAGAAAATTTCAAGGGGAAAAAGCAAAAAAAGTGCAGTGGACTTTGGCGGCCGGCCGCGCGTTCATTTCATCTTGGCGAGGTCGAACGTGGCTTCGAACGGTGCGGAAGGACGAGGGGCGCATCAACGGCGAGTGTGTAGCAACTGCGGCCGTGATGCGCCCTTACGAATCTCTTGCGGAATGCTACTGAACGTTGGCGATGACGACGTTGCTATCGGCGACGAGCGTGGAAGCGGTCGTCGGGATTGTCAGCGCTCCCGTGGCTATCGTAATCGGGACGGTGCTGACGACCTCGCCGGTGGTGCCCGGTGCGACCAAGAAAAGCTCCTCGCCCGTTGTATTAGCCACAAGATCGAACACGCTGATACCTGTGCCGAAAGGAGAGCCGGCGACCTGGCCCGGTCCGATGGCACCTGTTCCACTATCGAGGGTGAAACCAATTATCCCGTTGGTGGTGAAATCCGGGGCGTACAAGAAGCCTCCGCTCTCATCAATTACGACGAGTTCGGGCGCAATGTTCTGCGAACTGGTGCTCACGGGTGACCCGACAAGCTGGAACAAGGCCCCCGTGGTGGTGTCAATCGAGAATCCAGCGATGCTGGTGTTGTCCGCGGTGTACAAGAAGTTGCCCGAAGCGCTCACGACTGCAAAGCCTGGAAAATCCGCAGAACCGGTAGAGATTGCGAAGGGAGAGCTGGCCGTTTGGGTAAGAGTTCCAGACGAGCCGACGGCAAAAATAAAGATGTCGCCATTAACGGGGTCCGGAACAAATACAAACTTTCCGTCAGCAGATGGGGCCAGGAACTCCGGCGAGAACGGCTGGGCAGTCGTACTCACAGTGAAAGGCGAACCGACGACTTCAGTCAGAATACCCGATCCCAGGTTGATCGAGAAAACATGGATGTTATTGCCGTCCAGGTTGGTGACATAAATAAAATTGCCTGCGGGGTCCGCGATAATATGAGCAAAGCCGTCGACCTTCGCGTCGGTGAACGTGAGGCTTTTCGGGCTGGTCGGCGTCAGCGTACCCGTGTTCGCGTGCCCAATGATAAAGCTGAAAATCTGCGGTGTGGTGGACTTGTCCAACACGTATAGAAAATTGTTCTTTGAGACGGCGAGCTCGCCTCCGACAGCGGTCGCCGCGGGCGTAGTGGTGCACATAAGCGCGAGGTTGCCGCTGGTATCAATCGCATATTCGAGAACGTTGCCGGTTGCGTCCAGCGCATAAGCAACGTTGCTGGGCGTCAGCGTGCTGCTGCAGTTGCTTCCACCGCCGCCGGTCCCGCACGTCGTGGTTGCGGCCGGGCGGAACAGCGCCGGATGACTGCCGTCGCCACCCTTACCAGGATGGCCCGTGATCGCACCTGACCCGGCCAGAGGGCCGCAGACGTTGCCACCACAGCCAGCAATGGAAAGGCCTGCTACGACAAGCAGGATGCCGAAATAAAAAGGAAACTTGCCTCGGTTAGTCATGTCCCCAGCCCACTCCTTTCGCCTCAAAAGACGAAAACCCCCCGCATTGAACCGCCGCACGTCTTGAAAGTATGAGCGGGGGCATCTATGGCTTCAATTGTCCATTGGGACAGCTTGCCGAAAGTGACACTACTTCGCGGCCGGCCACGCCCTGTCGGAACCCATTCATGGGATGGCTTGAAGGCAGATGTGTTGTAGCCTTGGGAGCCATGGGACGAGCCATGGTACGGCGTTGAGCGAAGACGAGCAGGCATGGAGGAATTGGCCGCTCGCCCGGCGTGAACGGGAGTACTCGCCGAGCAGTTGCATCGCTTCGTCCACCCCTTTTCTGGCGGCCTACGCGGCACGCAGCCGCGATGCCGAGATGCGCCTGCGCGGCCAGAAGAACGTGCGATGGGGAGAAACGGCGGATGAGACATTCGATTTCTTCGCGGCTGGTTCCCCCGATGCGCCGCTGCTGTTGTTTATCCATGGGGGGTACTGGCAGGAGCTATCGAAGAACGAATCGTTGTTTGCGGCCCCCGATTGCGTGGCGAACGGCATTGCCTACGCGGCCCTCGACTACACTCTGGCGCCGCATGCGAGCCTCGAGACGATCGTAAAACAATGCCGCCGTGCAGCCGGGTATTTTCATCGCGAAGCGGGCGCGCTGGGTTTCAACCGCCGCCGAATATTTGTTGCCGGAAGCTCCGCTGGCGCGCACCTGGCCGCGATGCTGCTCGCCGGCGGCTGGCTGGAGCAATTCGGTTTGCCCGAGGACGCTGTGGCCGGGGCCGTGCTATTGAGCGGCATTTATGATATCGAGCCGCTGATGGGGACGTATATTGATGCGGCGCTGCACCTTACGTCCGCCGATGCCGAATCGCTGAGCCCGATGCGCCTGCCGCCTGGCAGGAGCGTGCCGGCGGTGGTTGCGTGCGGCGAGCATGAGACAGGGGAATTCAAACGGCAGAGCAGGGCGTACGCAGCGCGGCTGGCAACGGCCGGTTTTCCCGTTTCTGTGCTGGAAGTTGCCGGAGCCAATCACTTCGATATCGTTTTCGGCCTGGCGGACCGGGCGAGCGTGCTCGGGCAGGCAACGCTCAAAATGATTGAAAGTGGAAAACCGGCTAGGACTGAAGGGCCGCGCGGAACTTCTCGGCAAACGTGAAGACATCGGAGAACGAGTTGTAGAGCGGCGCAGGCGCAACCCGCAAAATGTCAGGCTCGCGCCAGTCGCAAATCACGCCCTGCTGTGCGAGGGCGTCGCAAACGGCGCGGCCATTTCGGGGCAGGCGCAGCGAAAGTTGCGCGCCGCGGTGCGCGGGATCGCGCGGCGTGATGATGGAGAACCTCCCGGAGCGGTCGTGACCTAGCAGAAATTCGAGATAGCCTGTCAGCATTTCACTCTTCGCGCGGAGGCGCCCGATTCCGGCTTCGTCGAAAATCTCCATCGAAGCGCGGAGCGCGGCCATCGAAAGGATCGAGGGATTGCTCAATTGCCAGCCTTCGGCGCTGGCAATGGCGCGAAACTCCGGTCCCATGCGAAAGCGCGTTTGCTTGTCGTGGCCCCACCATCCGGCGAACCGCGGCAGCTTGGGGTTGCGCGCGTGGCGCTCGTGAACGAAGCATCCAGCGATGCTCCCCGGGCCTGCGTTGAGATATTTGTAGCTGCACCAAACGGCGAAATCGGCGTTCCAGTGGTGAAGCTGCAGATGGAGATTTCCCGCGGCGTGCGCCATGTCGAAACCGACGACGCAGCCTTTAGCGTGCGCGGCATCGGCGATACGTGAACATTCGAAAGCCTGGCCGGTAAAGTAATTCACCCCACCCAGCAGAACGAGCGCGATCTTTTCACCATCGGTTTCGATCCGCTGCTCGATATCTTCCGTGCGAAGGGAAGTCTCGCCGGGACGCGGGGCGAGTTCGATCAATGCCGTGGCCGGATCGTAACCGTGGTATTGAAGCTGCGACTTGACGGCGTATTGGTCGGAAGGAAACGCGTTTGCTTCGACCAAGATTTTGTTTCGAGCCGCGGTGGGCCGGTAGAACGAAACCAGCATCAGATGCAAATTCACGGTGAGCGAATTCATCACAACTACTTCGCCCGGAAGAGCGCCTACGAGCTGCGCCGTGGGTTCGCTGAGAATTTCGTGGTACGGCATCCAGGGATTGCGCGCGCGGAAATGCGCCTCAACGCCAAAGTTCTCCCAGTCCAGTAATTCCTGCTCGACATAGGAGCGCACTGTCTTGGGCTGCAAACCGAGCGAGTGGCCGCAGAGATAGATGCAGTCCGAACCTTCCGGCATGCGAGGAAAATGGAACCGCTCGCGATAGCCCGCCAGCGGATCACGGGTGCTCATGACGGCGGCAAAATCTTTCGTTGCCTCAAACGGAGCGGGCGCCACTTATAGATCCTCCAGCGGAGTGAGGTCTCGACGGATCAACGTGTCGGCCTTTTTCCAATCGAGGTCCTCGATCCGGGTCAGCGAATCGCATAATTCACCGAGGACGCGATCCTGAATTTGTCCCCGAGAACGGGCGACGGAATAAGGGACGCGATGAAATGTGACCATCGCATACTTCGGCACAAAAAGCCGGGGATGCCGCGCTTCGAGAGCCAGCTCGACTTTTTTCCGGAACAGAAAGGCAGGATCCGCGACACGATCGCGCATCTCGACAAAATTCTCAAGAGCCAGGTCGGCAATGGCATCGGTATCGAGTTTGCGGGCGCGTTCAAATTCGCGGAACAGATCTTGCCACTGCGGGCCGTGGCGATCGAGGAGCTCGAGAAAACAAGTGCAGTCCTCAAACGCGCAATTCATTCCCTGACCGAAGAAGGGCACGATGGCGTGAGCCGCATCGCCAAGCAGGAGCGCTTTGCCGTCCACATGCCAGGGCGAGCAGCGGATGGTGACCATGGAGCCCACCGGATTGCCGGAATAATTCTCCTGCAATTGAGGCATCAACGGGAGAGCGTCGGGGAAGTTCGTTTCGAAGAACTTGAGAACCTTTGTATCCGAGTCGAGACTCGCAAAACTCGGATTGCCTTCAAACGGCAGAAACAAGATGCAGGCAAACGTCCCGTCAACGTTTGGCAGCGCGATGAGCATGTAGGAGCCGCGCGGCCAGATGTGCAGAGCGTGCGGCTCGATGCGATGTTTTGAGCCAGGTCCGGCGGCGATGGTCAGCTCCTTGTAACCGTAATCGAGATACTGCTGCGAGAAACTGAATTGCGACAGTTTGAGCATCTCGGTCCGAACCGCGGAGGCCGCGCCGTCGGTGGCGATCACGACGCGGGACTCGACGAACGTCTCGGCGCCAGTATCTTCATTGCGCATGCGCACGGCGCCGGATTTCAAATCGAATCCAGTGCAACGTTCATTGAAGCGGATGGCGGCGCCGCTGGCCTCGGCGGCGTCCATCAAAGAGGTGTTGAGATCCGCGCGCGAGATGGAGTTGATGACTTCGGTCTCGTCCTTTCCGTAAGGCTGAAAGGTGAGTTCGCCGGCCGCGGAATGCATCATCCGGCCTTTCATCGGGATGATGATGCTTTGCATTCCGTCCCACAGCCCCGCTTCGCGCAACGCGTGAATGCCGCGCGTGGAGATGGCGAGATTGATGGAGCGTCCCGCGCTCAGGCGAACTCGCCGCATGTCCGGGCGCCGCTCGTAAATCTCGACGGGGAAGCCGTGCCGCGCGAGAGAAATGGCAAGGAGGGGACCCGTGAGTCCGGAGCCGACGAGCGTAATTTTCTCGGTAGATTCTTGCATGTGTCAGAAGATGCATGGCGCGCCGCAGTTTCGCGGCGAAGAAATCATTGTTCCAGGATCGTTCGCGCTTCCCAAAGCTCCGGGAAGAACTTCTTGTCGAGCGTGTTCTTCAGGTATAAGCCGCCCGTGGTGCCGCCCGTGCCCATGCGCGTGCCGATGGTGCGCTCGATCATCTGTATATGGCGCAAACGCCAACTCACCATCAGCTCATCGAATTCGGTCAGGCGTTCGCAGACGTCAATCCAGTGGCGATGATT
>Ga0307479_10005863_pt1 | contig 11253 bp, 7 predicted proteins | sample atmos_gasesECM4C_FD_203743 | JGI IMG/M metagenome (GOLD analysis project Ga0307479, IMG submission 203743) | Hardwood forest soil microbial communities from Morgan-Monroe State Forest, Indiana, United States - atmos_gasesECM4C_515 | ecosystem: Environmental > Terrestrial > Soil > Temperate... | reverse complement strand
CCCGGCGCAGAGCGGGCGATGGTATTCCAGAACTACAGCCTCTACCCGTGGCTCACCGTGATGGACAACATCAAGTTTCCGCGCCAACTTGCCGTTCATAACCGTGACAGCACGAGCTCCGATGTCGAGGCTGCTTCGGGACGAGCCGACGCGTTGCTGGACCTGATGGGGTTGTCCTCCGTTGAGTCTGCCTTCCCTGCCCAACTCTCCGGCGGTATGCAGCAGCGCGTCGCAATTGCCCGAGCGCTGATGACGCGGCCGCGCGTTCTACTGATGGACGAGCCATTTGGCGCGCTGGATGCGCAAACGCGCGAGGTCATGCACGATCTGATTCTGTATGTGTGCGAGCTGGAACACTGTAGTGTCGTGTTCGTCACCCATGACGTTGAAGAAGCCATCTATCTGGGACGACGAGTCGTCCTGATGGCGCCGCGCCCCGGCCGCATCGAGTCGATCTACGAGGTGCCGCTTGCCCCGGTGCGGCAACAGGAAATGAGGCAAACCGCGGAGTTTCTCGGACTGAAGCGCCAGATCCTGGCCCGCATCCGCGAGACATCCGGATTGCGCACCGACCTCGAGCTGCTGCAAAAGTTGTCCCGCCGCCCATAAGAACCCGTTTTTCCATGACGGGTTGAGTCGATTTCGGGCAGTGCACCGCAGTTGTGCGCGCTAATGGTGCAGACAACCGCTGTTGTATCGAAGAGCCCCCCTCCCCAAGTTTCGCGATCAGCGCGCAAGTCGCGGTTTCTCCAGCAGTTCTCGTGATTCACAGCCTGGATGTGGCGCCCGGCACGCGATTTGCACGCTCCAGAACCAACAATGTGCGTCTAGGGTTCCGGTTCGCGAAAGCGGACGCTGGTCCGAGAGAGGCAGTCCACGACCTGCGGTTCCGATCACCGCGCGCAACGTGGATACACGGCGGGACAAAAGCCCGGGAGATCTGATGTCGAGGAGGCTCAAGCGTCCTCGGGGTGATCTTCCGTGAAGAGGATATCCCGTCAATCGCTCGAGGCTCCTTGGCAGTTCGATGACTCATCGGCAGTTGGGGAGTGCTCGCTTTGAGACGACAAGCTATCCGCGCGGCGGTCATGGCCGCTCTCTACAGTACGACTTCGTTGGCTGACAACGCTTCGGACAGCGAAAGCGAAGGCCTGCAGGAGGTCATTGTCACGGCGAGCCATCGGGAGGTATCCGCCCAGAACCTGCCCATCAGCATCACGGCCGTGACGGGCGCCGACCTGTCCAAGCTGGGAATCGAGGACATGGCAGACCTCGCTCGTTCGATGGCCGGCGTGCACTACACCGATAAGGGCCCGTTCAGTGGCGTCAACGGCGCGAACCTCATCATTCGCGGACTGAATAGTGAAACCACCTCCGGGTTGCCTGCCGCCGCCTCGCCGGTCGTGCCACCTGTGGCTACTTATCTTGATGACACTCCGCTGTTCTTCAATCTGCGCCTGCTGGACCTCGACCACGTGGAAATACTACGCGGCCCCCAAGGTACGTTGTATGGCTCAGGCTCGCTCGGTGGAACTGTTAAGTTCCTGGAGAATCGCCCCGATCCAAATGCATTCGACGCAAAGGTCGAAGCGAGTCTGAGCGGCACCCGCCACACGAGCTCACCCAATGGCGATGTCAAAGGCATGCTCAACATCCCGTTCGGCGATACGTTCGCGGTACGCCTGAACGGCGGCTGGTCGCACGACGCGGGCTTCATCAATCAGCCCAACCTCTACGTACTCGACTCATCAGGCGCACCCGTTGCGGCGCAGCCCGGCAACCTGTTCAGCCCGCCGGTGAAATATTCGCGGCAGGGCGTCAATTCCTACGAATATCGGTCAGCACGAATTGCCGCGCTGTGGAAACCAAGCGAGGACCTGCAAGCGCTGCTGTCTTACCATTACCAACGGGACACTGCGAACGGCTTTCCGTATGTGGCCACCAGCCGGGCCGCCTACAACCAGCCCATCAATCCGGCCGGGCAGCCACCGGGTAACTTCACCAACCCGCCGCTCGCGGCCCAACTCTACGACTCTCCGGTGCCTGCAGGTGTTGACTCCCTGTCGAGTGCCGAATACAGCGCCGATACCACCCACGACAACGTAGACCTCGCATCATTGACCGTGTCATACGACATGGGATTCGCCACTCTGACCTCGGCGACGGCCTGGGCCCACCACGTCAACACCACGCGTGCCGATGAAACTCAGGAATACATCAACTTTCCGTTCTTTCAGAGCCTGTACGGACAGGATCCGCGGACGTACATCCTGGGCCTCGAGTCACTGGATGATCGCCCGCTCACACAGGAGCTGCGCCTGCGATCCAGGACCGGGGGTGTCGTCGACTGGCTGGCGGGTCTTTTCTACAATGACCAGAAAACGACCATCCAGGAGCATGATTTTTATCCTGGTTACCTGGACTTCTACAATTCCTGCGCCCCCACCTACGGGCAGAGCGCCGGCGACGGCGTAACCCCCTCGTACTGCGGTCTCGGCGAGACCGCTTACACGGCCAACCCGCTCACGTATATCAACGGCGTCCCGATCATCAAGGACCAGGCATACATCGGCGACTTCGAGACGCACTTCAAGGACGTGGCGGTCTTCGGGGAGCTCACCGGACACATCACGTCAGCCTGGAGCGTGACCGGCGGTACGCGCGTCTTCAAACAGACCCTGCAGCAGCAGCAGCAGACCGGACTTCTGTTCGATGGACCCGCTTACGTGGCCAACTCATCCCTGAGCGCTTCCTGGCGCCGCGCGCTGTGGAAGGTCAACACGGCCTATCAGCTCGACAAGACCAATCTCGTGTATGCGACCTGGTCGCAAGGCTTTCGCCGCGGCGGTGTGAACGCCCTGCCGCAAAACGAAATCGGCGGCACCTACACCACTCCGGCGGGCCTCACCCAGCTGCAGCCCGATAAGGCCGACAACTACGAGATCGGCTTCAAAGGGACCTTACAGGACCGTATCCGCTACTCGGCGGCGGTCTTTGACATCCAATGGCACAACATCCAGGAAGGTGTCCAGGTCACGCCCCTGGTGTTGCCTGCTGCAATCAACATCGGCAACGGCTACAGCCGGGGAGTCGAAACCGAGATCGAGGCCCTGGTGACGCGGCATCTGTCAGCCGACATCTCCTATACCTACGACAAAACGAAGCTGACTGCGATCAATCCGCTGTTCGTATTCCCCAACGTGACGGCTCCTCCACCCGCTCTGGGTACCCCGTTGCCGGGAACGCCGAAGTCCAGTGCGGCCGTCACCTTCGAGTATGGGCACGTCGAGCTGTTAGGCGGTGAGTTGCGATACAGCATCAGCGCGCACTACCAGAGCAAGGTCCTCCCTGCGCTCTCCGCGACCGTGCCGATAGTACCCGGTTATACCATGCTCGACACGCGGCTCAGCTTCGCGCGCTCGCACTGGACCACGACGCTTTTCGTCAACAACCTGACCGACAATCTCGGCATCACTTCCTATCAGGATCCTGCCATCTTCGGCAATCGGGCCCAGGCGATCGTGTCGCAACCCCGTACGATCGGGTTGACGGTCGGCTATTCCCTCAAAGAGCATTGAGGTCTCGAGGAACGTGAGCGCCACTCCGCGAAGTCTCCGTTTCATCCCCCGGATGACGATGCAAGCGCTGCGTGCGCTGGCCGTTCTCGTCCTGTTGAGTGCTCCGTGCGGGCACGCACTTGCCTCGGCCACCCTTGGCGTGGTCAATTGGATCGGCTACGGGCCGCTGTACTGCGCGGCGGCCAACGGGTATTTCAAGAAGTACGGCGCGGATGTCAGGCTCGTTACCTTCAGTGACAACTCCGTCATGGCGGGCGCGCTGCGGGGCGGCGAGCTCGACGCCTCAACGCTCACCTATGACCAGGTTCTCATTGCCGACGCCAATGGTTGGGGGCTGAAAGTCGTGATGCCCCTCGACTATTCCGTGGGTGGCGATGCCATCCTGGCGAGCGCAGCCGTGCACGACATACAGGACCTCAAGGGACGCAAGGTTGCCTTCCAGACCCTGTCTCCGTCGGACTTCCTTCTGGGCTATGCACTCGCTCAACGGGGCCTGTCGCAGAAAGACCTGCAACCGGTCAATGTCACACCGGAAGCGGTTGTCGCAACCATGGCCACGGGCGCCGTGGACGCGGGAGTGACTTACCAGCCGAGCGTATCGATGATCCTCAGGCTGGGTGGCGGGAAGTTGTATCACGTCCTGCTGTCCTCAAAGGATGCACGCGGCATGATCACCGATGTCCTGGCAGTCCGGGACAGCACGATAGCCCGCAATCCCGCGCTGGTCGCGGGATTGATCCGTGGCACCCTGGAGGGACTTGCCTTCATGCACCGGGAGCCCGCCAAGGCGGCTGCCATCATCGCGAAGACACTCGATATCAGTACAGCGGATGTGCAGGCGCAGCTGTCCAACGTTGAGAATCCCTCGCTCGCCCAGTTGAGCGATGTTTTCCGCAAGAGCGAGGTCCTGCCTTCTTTCCACGCGAGCGGCAAGGTGATCGGGGAGATCCTGCGGCGCCAGGGCCAGATCCAGGTCCTCCCCGTGATCGACGACACCTACGATGCGAGATTTGTCACCGCCCTGCAGGCCAACCCGGGAGATCTCCAATGAGTACCCTGTTGCAACCCCTGCGCCGTACCTGGCCGAGTCTCCTCGTCATTGCCTACACGTTCCTGGGCTGGGGAGTTGGAGTCTACCTGCTGACCTCAGCGTCCCCGGCGTTGAACGCAATTGGCGTGCTGCTGACAGCACACACTCTTATCTACTCGGGCTACCTGATTCACGAATGCGTCCATCATACGGTGCTCGGGTCGATGCGCGCGAATGACCGGCTCGGGATGCTGTTGAGCTGGCTGAACGGCGCGTGCCTGGCGGACTATCAGCGACTGAAGAAGAAGCACTTGCGACATCATGCCGACCGGCTCGACGTCGTAACGTTCGACTACCGCGCGGCACTCACAGCCTCGCCCACTTGGGTTCAGCGCGCCGTGCTCGCGCTCGAGTGGGCTTATGTGCCGGCGGTCGAACTGATGATGCGTGGTATGATCATCGCCTTCCCCTTTCACGACGGAACCGCGGGCGAACGCGCACGCACGCTCGTGCTGCTCACGATCCGAGTTATGTTCTTCGTGGGCCTGGCGCTGGTATCCATCAAGGCGGTGCTGCTGTACGCGCTCTCATATCTGTTGTTCCTGCACGTCCTGCGCTTCCTGGACGCGTTTCAACATACCTACGATGTGTTTCCGTCGCGGTCGCTTGCGCCGGCGCCCGCCGACCCGAAGCGTACCCGGCAATACGAGTATGAGAATACATACTCAAATCTGCTGAGTGAGCGCTGGGGCTGGTTGAATCTGCTGGTGCTCAACTTCCCGTACCACAACGCACACCATGAGCGTGCCGGCGAGACATGGCATCGCCTGCCTGCGCTGCATCGATCACTGTTCGGGGGGAAAGATCCGCAGGTCATTACCTGTCGCGAACTGGCCCGGAGCTATCATCGCCATCGCGTGGCCCGCGTCATGGCAAACGACTACGGTTCGGTCGCGGCTCAAGGCGCCCGGGCCAGCGCATTTCTGGGGGCCGTCGGCGTCTCCTTCCTGACTGCGGTGTGAGTGCGTCGATGCTACCGGGGATGGCATTGCTCATCATCGACATGCAGCGAGACTTTCTCGACCCCGCGGGATACATTGCCAAGAGCGGCGTGGACGTGAGCGGATTGCGGGCGATCATTCCAAAGGTACGCAGTTTGCTGTCTGCCGCCCGAGAGTGCGGCATTCCAGTCATTCACACTCGAGAGGGGCATCGCCCCGATCTATCCGATCTTTCTGCCGTCAAGCGCCGACGCGCCGCCGGCGCCGGGGCGCCAATCGGTAGCGTCGGGCCCCTTGGCCAACTGTTGGTGCGAGGCGAACGCGGACACGCCATCGTTGAAGAACTGGCGCCGCTCGAGGGCGAGCCTGTTATAGACAAGCCGGGATTCGGCGCGTTCTATGCGACGGATTTGGAGTTGCTGCTACGCACGGCCGGTATCACTTCCCTCACTCTCGCCGGAGTGACGACCGACATCTGTGTGCATTCGACATTGCGTGAAGCTGTCGATCGCGGCTTTGACTGTACAACCGTCGGGGACGCGTGCGCGGCCGCCGACCCGGACATTCATGCAGCCATGCTCGCGTGCATTGCCGGCGAGGGCAATATCCTGGGGAGGGTCGCCAACACGCAGGAGATACTGGCCGCCTGGTCCGGGGGGATAAGCCCGCTGTGATTCACAACCGAAGTGCCTGGGCCCAACGGCCGCCGAATCCTAGCCCGACTGCAGCAATGCCGTTACAGTCAGGCGCCATTCGCTCTTGTCTTTCGGCGGACTGAACTGTTTTTCGATATTTCCCGCGTGCAGCATTCTGCCCGGATAGATGATAGCGCTGTTGAACTTCAGCTCATTCGAGAAAATAACCTCAAACAGCGCGCTATCCCCATTCATATATTCCTTGCGCGGAGCTCCATGTATCCGCATGTCGGTATCGAGGGCAAGCCGGTAATTATTGCGGTTCTCCTCGGTTATTTCTTCATAGCCGGTTTTTCGATGCCGATAGAACGACGTCCCGGAAAACCTCGTGCCGCACAAATAGATCACCGCGGCGAACAGACTGGGATCTGTTGAATCGTAGTGAGGGATTCGCTGGATGGGCAGCAGGTCCGTGCTCGCGGTGGTCACAACAGAGAAGAAGCTCGTATCACGATTTATAGCCCGATTGTCCTCCAACACCCCGTTGCGCTGGAGGATCGGCGTGAGCCAGGCGCGCAGGGCGGTCGAGAAGCTCTCGGGCATTGGAGCGCGCACACCAGGATAAAGATTGCCGTGGTCTTGCGCGTATGACTGGGCAAAACCCAGGGCAGCGACGCTCTGCGGGTCGTGCAGCACGTTATCGATCATGATCACTGCAATTCCGCGCCGCCCGATGCGCGCCAGCGTTACCGCCGCATTGTCGTTGAATGCGAACAACGCCGTATCGTGTGACCCATCACTCATCGGACGCCTCCGGGCACGATGTCAGCTTGCGTTGCTATGCCAGGCACGACTCGCGGCGATGCGCTGATTTTTCATCCGGATGAGTTTGAATATCTGTCCGCTGGCTATCAATACGGCGTAAATCAGGTCGAGGTAACCGGTCTTCCACAGACTTGCGACCTGCCCCGCGTCGAGCTGCCGGAATTTCTCCTCATCGAGACCGTAGAGCCCTTGGACTTGCAGTGGTGTTCCATCGTCCAGCACGATGTCGAGCATGATGGGAGCAAGGAGATCCAAGGAGAGCACGGACGCAATGAATTGCTCAGTCGTCTTTTTCCCGGCGACCAATTCACCGAGGATGGACAGTATTTCCTTGAGATAGGCGGAATCACTCCCGTCGGGATTGACTATCGTTTTCGTGCCGGAGCCGTCCAAACACGCACTGTCGAGGTCGATGCACAGAACGTTGGTGGCGGGGCCATTTGGCGCGTCGTTCATACCCACATAGAAGGGCTGTCGCCGCACGTTCAACGGCACGTAGGCGACGTCGAGCTCCGTTCCCGACCAGAACAGATTCTCCTCGACGCCCAATCCATTCAGGACATAGGGCGCGAAGCGCCCTGTCTCCGGATTTTTTGCAAAGACGATCGGATATTGAGTCGCGGCCTTGCGGAATTCGCTCACGACAATGGGTACCAGGTGTTGACTGGCCGCGGAAGCTTCAACGCGATCTGCGCGGATCCGCAATCCGGCGTGCTCGCTGCGCGACAGTTCGACCAGACGCATTCTTCACCTATCCGCGCTATCGATTCCTAGATCTTCTGCAGGCCGAGGTCTTTGATCTTGTTGATCAGATCACGGTTCTTCGGCAGTGCCTTGGTCCACTTCCCTTTGAGCGTGTCGTTCTGTGTGAACGCCCGCTGGGCGCTGCCCAGGTCGCGATCCAGCGGCTGATGACGTACATCCATTCGAAAGCCCATGCCAAACAGCACGTATTGATAGCTGGCAGCGGGAAACATCTCGTTGTTGCTCGTGAAATCCTGGTCGCCCGGCGCCCGGTAGCGCCAAAGCTCCATCTGCTCCTTCAGACTCTCCGGAATGCTGGCCGGATCGCGGTTATCGATCCAGAATTTCGAATCGGTACGTTGACTGAGAATGTAGTGAAGCTTCAGGAAATCGATGATCCGATCCCAGCGATATTGAGTCGTCTGGTTGAAGCGCCTGGCTACGATATCCATCGTCTCGCGCGTTGCCGGCATCATCGCGCTGATCATATCCGCAGACAGCTCGATCAACACCAGGGCGGATGCCTCGAGCGGTTCCAGAAATCCCCCTGCGAGGCCGACCGCGACGCAATTTCCCTTCCAGAAGGTCTGCCGATGCCCGGAAGTAATTTTGATCTCCCTGGGCTGCAAGTCACGGTGCGCGCCCCCCACATAAGCGCGCAGTTCCGCGAGGGCGGCATCGACGGTCGTGTGATTGCTCGAAAAGACGTAGCCTACGCCGCGCCGGCTTTGCAGCCCAATGTCCCAGATCCAGCCATGCTTCTGCGCCGTTGATACGGTATGCGGGGTGATGTTGCTTTGCTCGTCGCCATAGGGCACCTGCATGGCCAGCGCGCGGTCGATAAACAGAACATGGCTGCAGTCGACGAAAGGCACGCCCATGGCTTCGCCCAGCAACAACGACCGGAATCCGGAAGCATCGATAAAGAGGTCGCCGCCGAGCCGGCCGGACTTGCTGGTTTCCACGTAGGCAATGTCACCCGTGTCGTTTTTTACGACCTGGGTAACTTCGTCGACGATGTGCCGTATACCGAGATTCTTGATGCAATGATCGCGCACGAACGCTGCGAACTTGCCGGCATCCAGGTGATAGGCGTAGTTGACGACCCCGGCATATTCAGGCGAGGTGATCAATTTGGGCGCCAGGCCCAGCTCGCAAACCGCCTCCTGAAAACAGACTGCATCCGAGAACGAGGGGGCATCCGCATGCTCATCCGAATACTTCGTCCAGAAGGGTGCGAGATCGAGGCTTGGAAAGCCCTCCGGCAGCATCAGCGGATGATAGTAGAAATCGGACTCTTCACCGGTAGCCCACCGCGCGAACTTCGCGCCCTGCTTGAACGAGGCGTTGCACTGGCGGAAAAAGTCCGTTTCCGAAATGCCCATCTTCTTCAGGGTCGTACGCATCGTTGGCCAGGTGCCCTCGCCTACGCCGACGATGCCGATGGTCTCGCTTTCAACCAGTGTAATTTGCAGGCCGCGGCCGGATTCCGCGCGATGGCGTGCCGCAATAATGCCGGCCGTAAGCCATCCGGCCGTGCCGCCGCCGACGATGCAAATCGATCGAACCGGACTTACCATGGTCTGATTTTCACAACCCAATCGCGAGTGCGCAATTGCCGCAAACGGCCCTGCTCCACAACGGGAACATAGCGCGCCACGGGGCGGACGTCGATGGAATTTTCCGGGCGTACGGTAACCCGCACGCCCGGAAATTCGGTTCCCAGCTTTAGAAGTTGGCGCGCACGCCGATCTTCCACCTGCGACCGCTATCTTCCGCCGAGAGGAACTGGTTCTGGTAGTAAGCGTACTTCAGAAGATACTGGTTGGTCAGATTCTCGCCCTCCACGAAAACTCCGAAGTTCCTGTTGATGTGATAGGTGGCGCTCGCGTCCAGCTGGTAGCGGGAGCGCACCTGCGTCACCGCCTGACCGGCGCCGTTCAACGGAGGTGGCGCAAGATACTGTAGGAAGTGATCGCGCCAATTGACTGCCGTACGGGCCTCGAATACACCCTTGTCATAGAACAACACGGCGTTGGCCGAGTTGGACAGACCGGTCAGCGCGAACTTGTTGGTCAAGTCGGCGGGATTCAACTGCTTGTCGCTATGTGCATACGTACCGTTGAGCTGGACACCAAAGCCGGTGTCCCAGAACGAATGCTGGATCGCCGCTTCCACTCCGGTCACCACCGCGGTTGGCCCGTTCGTGGGCGCAGTGATGGTGAACTGGGCCGGCAATCCGGTCGCTGGATCGAGCAGCGGGGTGCCGACCGAATTCTTCACCGTGCCGGTCGTTTGGTTCAGAACGATGAAGTTGCTCACGGTCTTGTAGAACGAGCCGACCGAGACGTAGTCTGCCCGGCCGTAATAATATTCGAACGACAGATCGAGGTTATTGGATCGGAACGGGCTGAGGTTGGCATTGCCGCTCGATGCCGCGAAATTACCGGGCCGCAGCGTTACCAGCGTCGTTACCGGAGAAAGTTCCTCGAGCGTCGGACGCGTCATCGTCTGCGATGCAGCAAACCGCGCCAGCAGGTTGTCCATCAAGTCCCACTTTAGCGACAGGTTGGGCAGAATATCCGTATAGGTGTTAGTGGCCGATATCGTGGCGTTGCCGCCGGTATCAACGCCATATTGTGTGGCGTCAGTGAGTATCTTGTGCAGATCAATGAACGGGGTCGACAGACCGGCGATCGTCGAATGCGTATTCTCAACACGCACACCCACTACGGCAGTGATGGGTCGATCGAGAAGGCTGCCGCCGAAAACGGACTCCAGATAGCCGCCGTAGACCCGCTCCGTAACCAGGGAATCGTTCCGCAGTGGCGGCGCGAACGTAAATCCGGGATTTTTGGCCTGTTGCTCCTGGGTGATCGCGTTGAACAAGTCCGGTCCGCTGAAGGTGAGCCACTGGGATGGCGTACGACTCGCACCACTCACTCCCGACAGGTAGTTGCTGCCGGCGTTAAATACGCCGATCGGAATGCTCGCCGGCGCGGGGATGGTGTAGCCGCAGGTCGTGCAGCCCGCCAGGCCGTCATTCGAATAGAGTGCCGTGTCTTTTTGGTCGCGCGAGAAGTAACCGCCCACCTTCAAATCGACCAATCCCTCCTTCGGATTGTCGCCCTTGATGTCCAGGTCGGCACGAAACTGGTAAATTTTGTCGTCAACGCCATAGCCGCGATACAGCATAACGTGCTCGAACAGCGGTTGCGTGCCGCCCACTACGCCGGCGTTCGGGCCACTGGTCGGGTCCACGAAACCGGTGACATAGGGGACGATCGCCCCATCCGACCGAAAGCGGACCGACTGCGGGGGGGGAATGCCGAGCAACGCGAGTTGGCTCTCGTCGCCACCGTCCGGATATTCCTTGGCGCTCGAGTAGCTGCCGTCCAAGTTGAGCGTCATTCTATCGGAGAGCTTCCAGTCGGCGTTGA
>Ga0307479_10005862_pt1 | contig 11253 bp, 11 predicted proteins | sample atmos_gasesECM4C_FD_203743 | JGI IMG/M metagenome (GOLD analysis project Ga0307479, IMG submission 203743) | Hardwood forest soil microbial communities from Morgan-Monroe State Forest, Indiana, United States - atmos_gasesECM4C_515 | ecosystem: Environmental > Terrestrial > Soil > Temperate... | reverse complement strand
GCTGTAGAGGGGCGCCCGGGTTTGGCGCATGATAAAACGAGTTTTGATTCCGGCACTCGTCTTTGTCGCCCCGGCCTGCCTGGTCTCAGCGCAGGATGCCAGGGTTTCCGTCGACATGATCGGAATAGGGCGCATGAGTTGTGCCAACTGGCGGTCTACGCAAGAGCATCGGTTAGAAGGAACGATCTGGATCTACGGCTTCTGGACGGGACTCAATTACGTTGCTGCAGCAAGTAATCAAACACAGGCGACAATTGACGTGGCTGCGATAGTGCCTCAAGTCGAAAAGACATGCGCTCGGCAAACGTCGCAGACATTGGCTAGCGCCGTATGGACTACTTATCTTGAATCCAAGAGGTAGCTATACCCGGGGTCTCGCGGCAGGAGCAGCAGCATGCATCGCTGCCGTTGGCTCCGGAGTAGCCGGCTCTGTAGGTCGTTTTTGTGCTGGTCTCCCCGGCGCTGCTCAGTGTCCGGTCTTGCGTTGCGAGTCGCCTGGGCTGCTAACCCGATCGGCCGTGAAGTCAGGACGGCTATCATCGCAATTCGCTTCTGAGACTTCATGACTCTCAGGCCGGATTAGAAGCTGTTTTCGCATCTCGGCGAGGCGGGCGCGGCAATATTCGTAGTACAGCATGTCGAATACGGCGGGCATGATCGAACCTCGTTGTTTGATGATCTGAACGTCCCACCTGCCGCGTCTCTGTGCGTGTGAACTGGATCACAATCCTCCGCGCGGTGATTGGTCGCGGGGTGCGCGCACCGGCCGGGGCACCGCGCTCGACCGAAAGACCCGCGACAGCCTCTGGAAGATCTTCTCCGACTATCGCGCAAGCATGATCGATGAAGGCCTGGCGGAACCCGACGACGCTTACCGCGAGGCGATCGAGATCCTCAAGGCCGAGGCCCCAAGCCTTCCTTATGGCGCCGTGGTGGTCGACGAGGCGCAGGACATGGGCGAGCAGGCGTTCCGTCTCATTCGCGCAATTGTGCCCGAAAAGACTGGCGGCGACCGCAACTCGATCTTCATAGTCGGAGATGCGCACCAGCGCATCTATGGCCGCCGCGCGACCATGACCGCCTGCGGAATAAACGTGCGCGGCCGCTCGCGGCAGTTGCGACTGAATTACCGGACCAGCGATGAGATCCGCAAATGGGCGGTCTCTGTCCTTGAAGGCGTCCCTGTCGACGATCTCGATGAGGGAGCCGACAGCCTGAAGGGGTATACCAGTGCATTCCGCGGCCCTGCGCCGGAGCTCGCGAGCTTCTCCAGCGAGGAGAAAGAGGTCGGCGCACTGGTCGAATGGATTCTCGCCGTCAAGGCACGAGGAACCTTATTGGGCGACATTGGCGTCCTGCTGCGCACGACCGGCCAGATCGACGGCGTCGCACGAAAGCTTGCCGACGCCGGCCTCGAAAGCATCAAGCTTCGAACCGAACATGTCCGACGACCGCCGGCAACCGGGCGTGCGGCTGTCGACCATGCACTGCGCGCTGGATAATTCAATCCACATAATAAGCAGTACGGTTGAACGCGGCAGAAAGGTTTGGGCCATAAGCCGTGGGCCCGTCAGACTCGGGGAACTGAGTGAACAGGCTAATTGTTGGCAAGCAAGTGCGCGGCGCGAATTTCGCACTTCGGCGCGGTGATGATCGGCCGTAGTGCCTCCGAGCGCATTGTCGTTCGGGATCGTATTCAGCCGTCCACAATGGCGCGTTCACCGTGGATGTACTGCTCGAGCTGAACAATAACGAACTTCTGATCACCGATTATGCTCTTGACGAGATCGCCGATTGAAACAATGCCAATTGGCTTTTCTCCCTCAAATACCGGCAGATGGCGCACGCGCTTCTCACTCATGACGGCCATACATTCGTCAACGGATTGTCCTGACTGTGCAATAACGACGTGTCTTTCCATGATGTCCCGGACGGGCGTTGCGGGAGATGTCTTACCCTTGAGAATAACATTACGCGCATAGTGCCTTTCGGTGATGATGCCAACGAGTTCCTCGCCTTCCATCACTAGCAACGATCCAACGTCTTTTTCAGCCATCTTCGCGACAGCGTCGAAGACGGTAGCATCCGGGTGAATAGACCAAATGTGCCTGCCCTTCTGATCAAGCAGCTGTCGCACCGTAGTCATTGTGGATCCTCCTTCGGACACAAGCTCCTGCAATTTTTTTGACGGCAATCTGTCGGATTTCGATTGTCGCAGCTTCGTAATGACCGGCGATTGTGACGCGGCCGCAAGGGCACCTTACCCCCACACAATCGAATTGCTTATGCTGTGCGGCAGCTCCTCGCTAAATCGGCCATGTCGTGCATTTTCCATCAAGCGAGCAAACTGCGCATGACTCATATGGAGCAGCGTCTCGTGATCGCCCGCCTCCATATAGATCTCTGGCTGCGCCTCGATGCTGTCGTCCACGACGAGAGGCAGCGCGTAACAGTGACCGAGGGCCGGAACAGCCCCGTGCGCGCAATCCGGGAACAGCGCATCGATCTCGGGTTCCTCGGCCATTTCAACATTATCGCCAAGCTGACCCCTCAAATCCGAAAGGCGAAGTTGATGCGACGCCGGCAGGACGGCGAGCATATAGCCGGCATTGCCCCGCAACACGATTGCCTTCGCCAAACGATCCCCCGAAATCCGACAAGCCTCGGCAGTACGAGCCGATGACATGGTAGCGTCATGCGGAATCACGTCGTATTGGATGTTTTCGGCAGTCAAGTATCGCTGCAGTGTGGGAGCTATGGACATGATGGACCTCCGCTGCGGCTTACAAGCCCGGTATCACTAGCGCTCACGGCTCCATGGAAAGAGAGAGGCCGGGAAATCTGCCGCGTAGCGGTGACCGATCGGCGAGCGAAGCTCTTCCTGCGGGGGATTCGGGTCAGGCTCCACCACCTTTCGATAAAGATGCCAGGTGGCATGACCGAGCACCGGCAGAACGACGGCGAGACCGACGAAGAATGGCAGCGAACCCACGGCCAGCAATACCGCCACAATCAATCCCCATACGGCCATCTCAATTGGGTTCATCCTCACGGCCCGAATCGAAGTGCGGATCGCGTCGATCGCTGTCGCATGCCGGTCGAGCATCAGCGGAAATGAGACGACGCTGACGCACAGGGCCACCACGGCGAACAGGAAGCCGACGCCGCAGCCGACGATGATGAGCGACCAGCCTTCAGGCGTCGTCAGCACGCGCTCCGCGAAATCAGGGATGCTCGCAGCCGGAGCATAGCCGAAGGTCGCAACGTAGATCGCATCCGCGGTGGCGATCCAGACGCCGAACAGAACAAGAAGGAGGATGCCGAGTTCGAGTATGGCGCCGAAGGACGGTGCGCGCAGCACGTGCATTGCATCCCAGGCTGCTGCTTCTTCTCCGCGCTCGCGGCGGCGGCTCAGTTCGTAGAGGCCAAGCGCGGCGAAGGGCCCGATCAGGGTAAAGCCGGCGGCGAGCGGAAACAGCAGCGGCAGCACCGAGTGGCCAAGGACAAGTCTGAACAGGACAAGTCCGAGGACGGGATAAATCACGCACAGCACGATGGCGTGAGTTGGGATGGCCTTGAAGTCTTCCCAACCCAGACGCAACGCGTTGCCCAGGTCGGAAAGGGTGATCTTGCGAACGACGAAGGGGGTAGAGACGCCAAACAATTGTAGTTTGGGTCTTGCGAATACTGTTGCCATGGCTCCGGTCTCCTTGCTCGTGGTCGCAGGGGAACGGAGCGCCCTCAAAACGCGCGCATCCGCCTCGTGCGCGAAAATCGCGATCGAGCCCGGCAAACCAAGTTCAACGAGAAGGAGCTTTGCCGGGCGACACCTGTCGCGACCGGTGTTGTGAACTTAGCGCGATAGAGGCCAGATGGCTAGCGCTCGCGGTTGGGTGGATTGTGCATCTGCGCATCACTTGTTGCATTGCATCACCAAACGATTGCTGCCGATGGGATGCTCATTGCAGGGCCAGATGAGGGGAGTGACATAGTCCTCTATTAAGCTATTGACGACGGGCGTGGCGGGTAGCATCTTGAAATTCTGAGTGCCCCCAGCTCCTGTGAGATGAGCGGCCGTGACGGAGACCCAGGTTTTGGCGTCGCGACCGGTCGAATGGGCGAGGCAAGAGGCACGACGATGGCGAAATTGAAATCCGCCATCGCGACAGACGTGAGCTCCGCCCTTTAGTTTGTATCCTCAGCCTCTAACGGCAAGGATGCATAGGGATGGCTGTAGCGATCATACTGCTTTTGGTTGCGGTCGCCTCGGTGCTGTTTCACCTCTTCAGCCCGTGGTGGTGGACTCCGCTCGCCTCAAACTGGGGCTACATCGACGACACGATTACCCTGACGTTCTGGATCACCGGGGCGGTGTTCTCCGCGGTCGTCGCGTTCATGGCCTATTGTGTCTTCCGCTTTCGTCACAAGGAGGGAAGGCGGGCAGCCTACAATCCTGAAAACAAGAAGCTCGAATGGTGGCTCAGCGTCGGGACGGCAATCGGCGTCGCAGCCATGTTGGCACCCGGCTTGGTTGTCTGGCACCAGTTCGTCACGGTTCCGGCCGGTGCCACCGAGGTCGAGGTCATGGGACAGCAGTGGATGTGGAGCTATCGGCTTCCGGGAAAGGACGGCCGGCTCGGCACCTCCGATGCGCGCAAAATCAGTTCCGACAATCCTATGGGGTTAAATCCTGACGATCCAAACGGACAAGACGACATCGTCATTCAAAACGACGACTTGCACCTCCCGATTGGGAAACCGGTGAAGGTGTTGCTCCGCTCAATTGACGTCCTCCATGATTTCTATGTGCCAGAGTTCCGGGCGAAGATGGATATGATACCGGGCTCGGTCACATATTACTGGTTCACGCCCACCCGCACCGGAACATTCGAGGTTCTCTGTGCGGAACTCTGCGGTGTGGCGCATGCGCAGATGCGGAGCAAGGTCATCGTCGAGGAGGAGAAAGAATATCACGCGTGGCTGGAGAAGCAGCGGACGTTCGCCGAGCTATCGGGGCAGCGCAACGTCGCCAAGGCGGCGTACAAGATAGGTAGCAAATGAAAAACACCGACGAGGAGACGCTAGATATCGTGAGGCGAACTCTTCGCTGAAGACCAAGGAGGGTATTCCGATGGTCGATATCCCGTTTGACACAGTCGCAGGCGCCCCGCCGGCCGAAGTAGCTGAGGTCGAGCTCTATCACCCGAAAAGCTGGTGGACGAGGTACGTCTTTTCGCAGGACGCCAAGGTTATCGCCGTACAGTACTCGATCACGGCGATGTCTATCGGAATGGTTGCGCTGGTGCTGTCCTGGCTGATGCGGCTGCAACTCGGATTCCCAGGCACCTTCTCGTTCATCGATCCGAGCCAGTATCTCCAGCTCATCACCATGCACGGCATGATCATGGTGATCTATCTGCTGACCGCGCTGTTTCTGGGAGGTTTCGGAAACTACCTCATCCCACTGATGGTTGGCGCCCGGGACATGGTCTTCCCCTACGTGAACATGCTGAGCTACTGGGTCTACCTGCTCGCAGTTGTGGTGCTGGCCTCGACCTTTTTCGTGCCCGGCGGGCCGACCGGCGCTGGCTGGACGTTGTATCCGCCACAGGCGATTCTCTCCGGAAGTCCCGGGCAGGATTGGGGCATCGTTCTCATGCTGGCCTCCCTGATCCTGTTCATCATCGGCTTCACCATGGGCGGGTTGAATTATGTGGTGACGGTGCTGCAGGCGCGTACGCGCGGCATGACTTTGATGCGTATGCCGCTCACGGTTTGGGGAATTTTCACGGCCACCGTTATGGCGCTGCTGGCTTTTCCGGCGCTGTTCGTCGCCTCGGTCATGCTGCTGCTCGACCGCCTTTTGGGAACCAGTTTCTTCATGCCCACACTCGTCGAGATGGGCCAGCTGACGAAGTATGGAGGTGGCAGCCCGATCCTGTTCCAGCACCTGTTCTGGTTCTTCGGCCATCCCGAAGTCTACATCGTCGCCTTGCCGGCCTTCGGCATCATTTCCGATCTGATCAGCGTCCATGCGCGGAAGAACATCTTCGGCTATCGCATGATGGTCTGGGCGATCGTAGCCATCGGCGCCCTCAGCTTCGTCGTGTGGGCGCATCATATGTATGTGAGCGGCATGAACCCCTATTTCGGGTTCTTCTTCGCCACCACGACGCTTATCATCGCCATCCCGACGGCCATCAAGGTTTACAACTGGGTACTAACCCTGTGGCGCGGCGATATCCATCTCACCATCCCGATGCTGTTCGCCCTCGCGTTCATCATCACGTTCGTGAACGGCGGCTTGACCGGCCTGTTCCTCGGCAACGTGGTCGTGGATGTACCGCTGTCCGACACGATGTTCGTCGTCGCGCACTTTCACATGGTGATGGGCATTGCGCCGATTATGGCCGTGTTTGGCGGGATCTATCATTGGTATCCGAAAGTCACTGGACGAATGCTCAATGAGGCGCTTGGACGATTCCACTTCTGGGTCTCGTTCCTCGGGGCTTATGCGATTTTCTTCCCCATGCATTATCTGGGCCTGCTCGGCATGCCTCGCCGCTATCACGACATTGGAGAAACGGCCTTCATCCCGGCATCCGCCCACGACCTCAACGCGTTCATGAGCGTGGCGGCCCTGATCGTCGGCTTTGCCCAGCTTGTGTTCCTGTTCAATCTGATCTGGAGCCTGTTCAAGGGAAACGAGGCTGGCGGCAACCCCTGGGGAGCCGCGTCGCTGGAATGGCAAACGCCGGAGACCCCGCCGGGGCATGGCAACTGGGGCAAGGAACTCCCGATCGTCTATCGCTGGGCCTACGATTACAGCGTGCCTGGCGCCACCAGGGATTTCGTGCCGCAAAATGAACCGCCGACCAGACTATTGGCGCAGGGGGCCCACCCGTGAGTGCCATTATCCTGTTCATGGCAGGAATAGCCGCGATTGCCGGATGGTGGCTCTCGCAGCAACGGCTGGCATCGAAACCGTGGCTAGAGGAAGGAGTACTTGTCGATTTTCGCGGCGACAATGCTTCGTCCCTGCCGCCGGCGAAAATTGGATTGGGCGTGTTTCTCGCGGTCGTCGGCTCGTTGTTTGCACTCTTTATCAGCGCTTACTCCATGCGCATGGGCATGGTGGACTGGCGGGCGCTGCCCGTACCCAAGCTGCTGTGGTTCAACACGGGCGTTCTGATCACGAGCAGCATCGCGCTGCAATGGGCGTACATGGCCGCGCGCCGGAACGACATGGACGGCGTAATCATCGGCCTGCTCGCAGGGGCGGCATCCGCCGTCATATTCCTGGTTGGGCAGCTCTTGGCCTGGCAACAGTTGAAGGTCGCGGGCTATTTCGTAGCGTCCAATCCAGCCAATTCGTTCTTCTACCTGATCACCGCGGTGCATGGACTGCATCTGATGGGCGGGCTCGTGGCCCTTGGCAGAACGACTGCCAAGGTGTGGCGTGGCGCTAAGATGATCCAGGTGCGGCTGAGCGTGGAACTCTGCGCTATCTATTGGCATTTCCTCCTGTTGGTCTGGCTGGTCTTGCTCGGTCTGCTGACGGGCTGGACCGACAATTTCGTCGACATCTGTCGCCAGTTGCTCACCTAGGGGGTTGAGACGGCATGGCAGAGACCGCGCTGACGGACACCGTAGCATCGACCACGCGGCCTGAAGGCTGGCGAGGCATCGCCGCCGACTGGTCCTCCGATCAGCGCGCCTTCAAGAATGTTTCCTGGGGGAAGGCCATGATGTGGATCTTCCTCCTGAGCGACACCTTCATCTTCAGCTGTTTCCTGCTGTCGTACATGACGACGCGGATGTCCACGACTGTACCGTGGCCCAACCCCGGCGAAGTCTTCGCCCTCAGGATCGGCGACAGGGAAATCCCTCTCATCCTGATCGCCATCATGACCTTCATCCTGATCAGCAGCAGCGGGACGATGGCAATGGCCGTCAATTTCGGTTACCGCCATGATCGCGCCAGGACCGCTGCGTTGATGCTGGCCACAGCGGCATTTGGCGCAACATTCGTCGGAATGCAGGCCTTCGAATGGACCAAGCTGATCATGGAGGGCGTCCGGCCCTGGGGCAACCCATGGGGCGCCGAGCAGTTCGGTTCAAGCTTTTTCATGATCACCGGCTTCCACGGCACCCATGTGACGATCGGCGTGATTTTCCTTATCGCCATTGCGCGAAAGGTCTGGCGGGGAGACTTCGATGTCGGAAGGCGCGGTTTTTTCACGAGCCGCAAAGGACACTACGAGATCGTCGAGATCACCGGCCTGTACTGGCACTTCGTCGATCTCGTGTGGGTGTTCATCTTTGCCCTTTTTTATCTCTGGTGAGGTTGGCGCATGACCGACACAGCGGTACAGTTAGAAGGACGGGAACATTCGCTCCACGCTCAAGCGCATGACGCGCTCGTACCAGCAGTCGCACACACAAAGGGCCAGCAGCACCCGATCAAGCTCTACCTCGTGGTGTGGGGATGGCTGTTCGTTCTCAGCACCTGCTCCTATCTCGTCGACTACTTTGGCATCCATGGTCATCTCAGATGGTCGCTGATCCTGCTGTTCATGGTGTTGAAGGCCGGTCTGATCGTCGCTGTCTTCATGCACATGGCTTGGGAGCGGTTGGCCTTGGCCTACGCCATCCTGCTGCCGCCGGTGCTGGTGTTGGTATTTGTGGCGATCATGGTGTTCGAATCCGACTACACTCATCTCCTCCGGGCGATATTTTTCGCGCCAACGGCGTAGCTAACATCGCTCGGTAGCCGAAGGAGGACGGTTACGACCAGAGACGTCATGCCTGCAAATTGGATCGGGAAGTCATCAACTCATTGCGCCAGCCGACCAACAGTGTGCTCGCGAACAGCCACGGACGGATGCGCGATCTCCTGCTCGGGGCCGGAATCTTCGCGATTGCCCCTGGATATGCCCAGGACGTGGCTTCGAGTGAGAAGATTTTCGTCCGGTGCAAGGCGTGTCACCAAGTCGGGGAGAACGCAAAGAACGACGTTGGCCCAGTGCTCAACGGGCTCTTCGGGGAAAGGCAGGAACAATTGAAGGCTACGGACTGCTTGACGAGAATGTTCTGCAACCGATAGCTTTTTGAGTATCCGACTGAAAGAGGTCGCCATGTCGCTTGCAACGCGAGGCATTAATCTCGGGCGGGTCAATCGTTCAATTCTTCGCGGGAGCTATGCCAACATCGGAGACTATGTCGCGCTGTCGAAACCGCGCGTTATGTCGCTGGTCGTCTTTACCGCGCTAGTCGGTCTCATGGTCGCACCAGGCGGCATCGATCCCTTCACCGGCGTCGTTGCTCTTCTTTGCATAGCTGCCGGAGCTGGCGCCGCAGGTGCGCTCAATATGTGGTACGACGCCGACATCGATGCGGTGATGGCGCGTACAGCCATGCGTCCAATTCCTAGCGGCCGCGTATCGCGCTCGAAAGCGTTAGTTTTCGGACTGATGCTTGGCATGTGCGCCATTCTGGCCCTCGGCACTTTGTTGAACATGGCCGCGGCTGCGCTGCTTGCTTTCACAATTTTCTTCTATGTCGTCGTCTACACGATGTGGCTCAAACGCCGAACACCGCAAAATATCGTCATTGGCGGTGCGGCGGGCGCACTCCCACCAGTGATCGGCTGGGTTGCGGCCACTGGAAATGTCGGGCTCGAACCGCTCATCCTGTTCCTGATCATCTTCCTTTGGACGCCACCCCACTTCTGGGCACTGTCGCTCAATCTTGCTGGAGAATATGCCCGCGCCGGTGTGCCGATGTTGCCGGTCGTTGCCGGCAGGACCGAGACAAAGCGCCAAATTCTTCTCTACAGCATTCTTCTGGTTCCAATCTCACTGATACCCTGGGCACTGGGGTTCGCGGGAGCCATCTATGGCGGGGCTGCGGCGATGCTCGGAGCGATCATGATTTTTCTCGCGTGGCAAGTACGTCGGAGCGACGACAAGGAAAGGCGGCCTGCTCGTCGCCTGTTCGGGTTTTCGATGCTCTATCTGGTCCTTCTTTTTGGTGTGCTGCTGATGAATGCTGCACCCCACGCGCAATCCCACTGACTAGACGCATTCGAAGGGCCGATTCTAACGGTGAAGTCGCGAAAGTAAATCGACTTGCCCGGGCGCAAGCCCCAGTAGCAATTAGCAAGCGTGACGCATCATCCTAGCCTCATCCAAATCGGGAATAGCTTCGACGGAAATGGACGGGCCAACTTTGCGGCGTTGAGCACGACTTCCGCTCAGGGTCAGAGAACGAACCCGCTTACGCGGGAGCGCGCTGCGCGCGGGACGGAGTTCGTGGCAACGACGGAAGGTCCAGTTGAGATGAGGTGACAAGGCAGGTGTCCCGCCTTGAGGATCGAGGGGTTCCAGAACCTCACCTCAAGACAGGAGCACCCTCGATGAGCGAGAAACCCATCAGCCCGCTGCGCCAGCGTATGATCGAAGACATGACGGTGCGCAACTTCGTCGAGAAGACGCGTAACGACTATATCCGACAGGTCAAGACTTTCACATCCTTCCTCGGCCGTTCGCCGGATACGGCGACAGCGGAGGATCTTCGCCGCTTCCAGCTGCATCAGACCCGGACCGGCATCCGTCCGCCGAGCATCAACGGCTCGGTTGCGGCGCTGCGCTTCTTTTTTACCGTGACGCTCGACCGCCCCGAGATGGCCCGGCACCTCACATTCGTGCGGGAGCCGCGCAAGCTGCCGGCCGTGCTAAGCCCCGAGGAGGTGGCGCGGTTGCTGGAGGCCGCTCCCGGACCGAAGTACAAGGCGGCGCTGAGCGCCGCCTACGCTGCGGGTCTGCGGGTCTGCGAGGTGGTGGCGCTGAAGGTATCGGACATTGATTCCGAGCGTCTGCTGCTACGGATCGAGCAGGGCAAGGGCCGCAAGGATCGCTTTGCGATGCTCTCGCCACAGCTATTGGAGCTGCTGCGCGACTGGTATTGCATCGCCCGGCCGGCGGTCTGGCTATTCCCCGGCCGTGATCCGATGCTGCCGCTGACGACGCGGCAGTTTGCTCGCGTCGTTCATGCCGCCGCCAGCATGGCCGAGATCAAGAAGCGGGTGACGCCGCACACGCTGCGACACAGTTTTGCCACCCACCTGCTCGAGCAGAAAACCGACGTTCGTCTGATCCAAGTCTTGCTCGGACATGCGAAGTTGGAGACGACCGTGCTCTACACGCAAGTCGCCACCAACGTGATCCGCGCGGTCATGTGCCCGCTCGATCG
>Ga0307479_10005860_pt1 | contig 11253 bp, 12 predicted proteins | sample atmos_gasesECM4C_FD_203743 | JGI IMG/M metagenome (GOLD analysis project Ga0307479, IMG submission 203743) | Hardwood forest soil microbial communities from Morgan-Monroe State Forest, Indiana, United States - atmos_gasesECM4C_515 | ecosystem: Environmental > Terrestrial > Soil > Temperate... | reverse complement strand
CGCGGCGCTTTCCTTGAGACCTACCATCACGCTAAATTCTCGGAGCTCGGCATCAAAGACACCTTCCTTCAAGACAACCACTCCATTTCTTCGCGTGGAACGCTTCGCGGCTTTCACTATCAATTGCAACACGCCCAGACCAAGCTCTGTCGCGTCATCGAAGGCGAAGCTCTGGACGTCGCCGTCGACATCCGCATTGGCTCGCCGCACTTTGGCAAATGGACCAGCGTCCGCCTATCCGCCAAGGAACAAAATCAAATCTATATCCCAGCTGGTTTTGCCCACGGCTTTTTGGCCATAACGGAAGCTGTTCAGTTTCTTTATAAATGCAGTAATTACTATGTGCCATCCGACGAGTACGGCATTGTTTGGAACGACCCCGATCTCGCCATCGACTGGGGTACATCTAATCCACTGCTCTCGCAAAGAGACGCCAAAAATCCGAGACTCGCCGACGTCGAACAGCAATTTCTGCCGCGATACTTGCCCAGATGAAGCCCACGATCTTACTAACGGGTAAAAGCGGCCAACTAGGTTCTGAACTCAATCGATTGTTGCCAAAACTGGGGGCTGTAATCGCGTTCGAGAGGAAAGATCTGGACCTACTCGATCCCGAAAAAATCCGCTGCGTGATGAGGGACGCAAAGCCACAACTGGTCGTAAACGCAGCCGCCTATACAGCCGTTGACACAGCGGAAACCGATCAAGCCAATGCGCTCGCTGTGAATGCCGAAGGTCCGCGATTGCTTGCGCAGGAAGCAAAAAAGATCGGTGCAATGCTCGTTCACTTCTCGACCGACTACGTTTTCGACGGCTCGAAAAGGGCCCCCTACATTGAGACAGATCCGCCAAATCCCGTAAACGTGTACGGCAGAACCAAACTCGCTGGTGAACAAGCAATTCGGAATTCCGGCGCCGCCCACCTGACATTTCGGACGTCCTGGGTCTACGCCACGCACGGACGAAATTTTCTCCTGACAATCTTGCGCCTTTCCACCGAGCGAGAGGAATTGAGAATCGTCGATGATCAGGTGGGCGCACCGACCTGCGCCTTCGATCTAGCCGAGGGGACGACACGAATTCTGGCCGGAATTATTGCTGGCGATAACAGCCAGTTTACTTTTCCCGAGGCCAGCGGAACCTACCACATGACCGCGGCCGGCCAGACCACCTGGTATGAATTCGCAAAAGCCATCCTCGAAGAAGCAGGCCGCGCACCGCAAAGCCTGCCGTGGCTCGCCTCAGCAACTAAAGGTCGTCCTCTAATCGCTCGCCGCGTGATTCCAATCTCAGCGGAAGAATTCCGCGCGCCAACGCCTCGTCCCGCCTACTCGGTCCTCTCGAACGAGCACCTGAAACAGGCCTTCGGCGTAACCCTCCCAGACTGGCGCACTCAACTGCAAAGATGTTTTTCCCCGCAGAACACCCCAGTGAATCCCCCCGCCGCCTCTTCTCCCCGCTAAGAATCGACCCGCTCAGCACCCGTTCATGTTCAGCGGCTCGGCTGCTTCGGCTAACCGTTGTTTTTACCGGCGCCGTCCGTGACATTTGCCGTGACAACCAACGCAAAGCGTAATCAAGTTGTGCAACACATCATCACCAAGTCGGCTCCTGGGTTTCATGTGATGGACCTCCAAGCCTTCCATGGAACCGCACTCTTGGCACCGCCAGCCATCTCTCCCCAAAACCCGGAGTCGGAGTTTCGTGTATTCTTCCGGGCTCAGTTTAAGCCTGGGTCGCTTTTGACGTAGACGCGTCGGATTTATTGAGCTTTGCATAATCAAATCGATTGTTGCGTCTCTCCTAGCTTGGCACCCGCCAGAAAATCAGCGCATATCATCTCCAGGCAGTAACCCCTCGACTTGTTTGAGCCGAGCATCAACCCAACAGTTTCGAGCGCCTCTTCGATCACAGGCAACTGGCTTTTGTAGACCTTGAAGTAAAGGATCTCGTGTGGCTCGGTCTCATGCCCGGTCAGGTGCCGGTCGACCTCTTGCTTGAATTCCTCCCTGGGCATCGAGCTGGCCTTGTGCACCCAGGGTGCACAATCAAACGTCTGCCCTTCCCTCCGGGCCACCTTCACCAACTCCCTCGCCTTCGTCCATCCCATCAACCTCAGTTCCGGTTTCGCGATCCGCGGTAAATGTTCGTGGATCGCCATCAGGTAATAGGCTTTTCGACGCGACTCCGGAAATCGTTTTTCAAGAAAGTCGTCAAATGATTTTAGTTTCTCAAGTCTCCAATACTGTTTGGCGCGGACCTCGCACAAACATTCGCCAAGCTCAACGAAGTGTACGTCTTGCTGTCTCTCTTTGGTTTTCTCCCAGGACAAGATCTCGTCGATCCTTCCGAGGACGAAAACCGCCCGCCGATGATTCAATTCCGGTGCCACGGGGTTTCGTCCGTTAATCCACAAGCTCGTCAAGCCAATCAAGATCGCTCGCTCCTGGTCTGCGCACGAGATTTGTGTCGACCAATGGCTGATTGTTCAAGCAAAGCCCTAGGTGCGGGCAGCTCAGGCAGCCGTTTTGGGGAAAACGAATACCGGTGTGCGGAACAAACTGGGCCGCCTCGATCTGGCCGATCGTTGTCTCCACAAGACGCCCGAACTCCTGGCGTTGCTCTTCCGAAATCGTCGCTCTCAAGTACTGAATTTCGGGAGCGTGTTTCCTGACGAAAACGACCAGCGCTACTTCCGAAATCCCACTGATCCAGGAATAACAAATGAGTTGCGGGTCGAGCGCGAGCAATCCCACGGGTTCCGTTGAATAGCGGCTAGTTGTGGTCTTCCAGTCGATCAGGCAGTGCTGGCCATCGATCTCTCCGAGGGCATCAAGATAGGCAAAGAACTCGCTCCCTCCCGGCAGTGCCCGCAGCATTTTGATTTGTAGATTCTTCTTCGGACTGCGAATCCGAATGCGATTATCCCGCGCAAATGTTTCGAGCAAATGGACGCCTTGGTGGAAGAGGCGATCCCAGGACTCTCCCTTGCGGAATTCAAAAGGGGTATCGCGGTACGCATCCCATTCCTTGAAAAGCACAGCAGCACAATCCTCTTGACCAAAATAGGCACCCAGAGCTTTTTCAAAGCAGCGGCCGAAGACCATCGCTGCCCGTGTCTCTTTTTCCCGCCACCCGTCCAAATAACGGTAGCGGTAGCTGCGCGGGCAGCGCAGATACTGGCTGATTTGGGTGTAGCTATAGACCATCACTGCCCCCCTGCCCATCGCTGGGGGCCAGTGACGTGCATTCGAGTGCTTCCCAGTCTGCCTCAGGAGCGAAGGCATCGAGATTTTGGTAAGATCGTCGGCTTAGAGTCGTGCAAGAGGTCCGGACTACCCCGCGAAGATTGCGGAGCGCTTTTTCATCGACTTGGTCGTCCTTTAGGAGCTGTGCGTTGTAGCCGAAATCCCGAAGAAAGGAGTTGAGTTTCCAGAGAGCTCTTTCGGTGCAGTACAGCCGTCCGGAGAATAGTCGGCTTTCAAAAGATTTGGGTTCCAATATGACAAATCGAAGCTCTACGAATGGCTTCTGTGGATGCCACCGGTAGGAAGCCCTATCCACTCGTACAAGGAATAATCCCTCGAGCTTGTTTTCGACTCCTCGCTGATTCAAATGCAGCCCCGGAATCTGCCGCTTCATAGCTTCACCGCCACTGGTTGAGCATAAGAATTGAGTTTGCAGACCAGACCGTCTCTGTTTTCCTTCACACACGTCGCTAAATGGGAGACAAAGGACTCGACCAACTCTCGGCTGGCTTCTTTAAGGGTCGGCGTGCCGCAGAAGTCCGCGGCGTACGCTTTGACCAAAATGGGATCGAGGTTGTGCTGGCGGATGAGCACACACAGTCGATCGCGCAGCTTGGGTTGCCCGTTACTTGAACCATTCGAGTTAGGCGGTTTTACGGGCTGGGTCTTTTCTCCGGCAGGACAAGGCGAGTTAGTCAGCCAGCCTAACTCCTCAACAGAACACAGCCCGATTCCGTAAGCCTTACGAAGAGCTCGATTGACGGCTCGCGTTTCCGCGACGCGCATCTCGGCGCCACGCACCAGGGGGGACGTATTCGTAGGGTCGGCATCGCCGAAACCCATGAAACCTTTTGACGGACGGAATTTATAAACGGTCGCGCAAAAAACCCAGCGGGACGATTCTGGGTCACAGAACTGACGAACCAAACGTGTCTTGATGCCAGCACAACGATTTCGATTTGCGAGTCGCATAAGACCACTGTGGGTGACGTACCACTTGCCGTCCAGGAGGGTTAAATCAGCGAGGGCGAGTGATAGCTGGAACTCCTGAGTCAGTGACTTGAGGTTTTTCATCTGATCGACGGAAAGTGCCCAGCTTCTGTGGGCAAAACGGATGTTTTGCAAAGTAAGCGCGTGCAGAAAGTTCTTCGTTCTCACACATTCAAGTCTCTGCTTGACTCTCATGAGTAGCTCCCGTAGTTTCTAATAGAAACGTATAGTAACGATTAGAAACGCTATTGTCAAGTTGTTTTCTCTTGTTAAAGCATTCTTTCGCTCGTTATCATGCAGTTGATGGCGAAAAGAGTGTTTCTGGGTATTCGGATCGACCCTGAGCTAAAGTCGATTCTCGAGGAGATCGGCGAAGCTGAGACAAGAAGTGTGTCTCAGATCTGCGAGTTCCTCCTGACAAAAGGAGTTGACGCTTACAAAAAGGAAGGCCCCGAATACTTCAAACGCTCGGCCTCAAACCGCAGAAAGCAGACCGCCGAATAGGTTTGCTCTTTAAAAAGAGGCGTACAGCAGTGCACAGCTGTCCACTACTTGGATTGCATAAGTTATGAAAATCTTCTTGACTGACAGGGACCTCCGGCTATAATAGCGAACAGAAAGCGAACTCCGGTCGAGGAGAGGCGCTGCATCTACCCGGTCTGCTCATCTTTCTCATCATCTGAATGAGTTGTTCTTTGTCTGACAAGCACGGCCCAAAATCCAACCGAGTCTTGTTATTTGAGTGAATCCGGCCCCCACCGGACTTTCCACAGAATATCCGTAGACTCAAGTTCTTTAGATCTGAGGGTTCGGCATCACGAAGGGGGTGAACCGGAACTAGGTTTCCTGGCGTCGCGTTTTAAAGACTAAAATTACAAAACGAACTCAGCTAACTGCCATATATCCAAGAGCATAGCTGTTTCGAATGCAGCAAATCGGTGGTTCTGAACGGGCGCCGGGCCTGCGAGGACGTCTGGTAAAATGGGCTGCTCGTCATGTCGCTATTATCCGCTAGATCGTCAAGCCGAAATTCATTTAGCCGCACGAGAAGCTCGGAATCGCAGCTGCTGGTACGTGAAAGGTACAAGGACCACATGAGTTTTAACGAAGTCGAAATCTCGCGGGTAAAGGATTACTGGAACAGTCGTCCTTGTAACGTTCGTCATTCGACTGCACCCATCGGTACGAAGGAATACTTCGACCAGGTGGAAGCTCGCAAATACCTCGTGGAATATCACATCCCTGGCTTCGCGCAATTCGAGCGGTGGAGCGGCAAAAAGGTGCTCGAAATCGGCTGCGGCATCGGGACAGATACCATTAACTTCGCCCGCGTCGGCGCGAAGGTGACCACTGTCGATCTCTCCGAAAAATCGATGGAGCTGGCCCGCACGCGCGCCGCCGTCTTTGGGTTGGAAGACCGAATTCGATTCTGCCCTGGCAACGCCGAAGAACTCACTAGCTTCGTTCCTGTCGAGCCTTACGATCTGATCTACTCGTTCGGTGTGATTCATCACACGCCGCGTCCCGATGCTGTCCTCGAGCAACTGCGTCACTACACTCGTCCGGCGACGACGATCAAAATTATGGTCTACCACCGCTGCTCCTATAAAGTTGCGTGGATTCTGCTGACCGAAGGGAAAGGCCAGTTCTGGAAGCTGGAAGAGCTGGTCGCCAAAAATTCCGAAGCGCAAAGCGGCTGCCCCGTAACCTATAGTTATACGCGGCGCGAAGGACGTGAGCTCCTCGAGCGCCACGGCTTCCGCATGAAGGAAACTCGCGTGGAACACATCTTTCCTTACCACATCCCCGACTACACGCAGTACCGCTACGTCAAGAAATCGTATTTCCGTGCGATGCCGGCGCCACTTTTCCGCGCCCTCGAACACCGCTTCGGTTGGCATCTGTGCCTTACGGCTGAAGCATAATGTTGGTCATCCTTCCGCGCGCGTTCTAGTCTGACGTTTTCGGCGTTGGCAAGCTTCCTGGTGACGGCTTCTCACGTTAAACTAGGGCTTCTCTCAGGAGGCGCATGGTTTCGACTATTTCGGTTGTTGGTCTGGGTAAACTTGGCGCGCCTATGGCGGCTTGCTTCGCCACGCGCGGCTTTCAAGTCATCGCCGTAGATGCTGACCCGCAAAAAGTGGATGCCATCGGCCACGGCTTGCCGCCTGTCCATGAGCCCGGACTCGCGGAGCTCTTGCAGGAATCCCAGGGACGCCTTGACGCTACGCATGACACGAAAGCCGCCATCGGCGATTCCGAGGCCACCTTTATTGTCGTCGGGACTCCCAGCGAACCGGATGGCGGTTTCTCGCTTCGCTACGTGATGCCCATCTGCGAAGCAGTGGGCCGCGCGCTGCGCGACAAGAATTCTTTTCACGTGGTTGTGGTCACCAGCACAGTCATGCCCGGTTCGACGGGTGGGGAAATCAAGTCGACGCTTGAGCGTGCCAGCGGCAAGCGCTGCGGAGAGGACTTCGGCCTCTGCTACAGTCCGGAATTCATCGCTCTTGGCACGGTGATCCGCGACTTCTTTAATCCCGATTTTCTTCTCATTGGGGAATCCGATCCTCGCGCCGGAGACATTCTTTCCGATATTTACGCACGGACCTGCAAGAACGCTCCGTCCATCGCGCGCATGAATTTCATCAATGCGGAAATCACGAAGCTCGCCGTCAACACCTACATCACAACCAAAATCAGCTACGCCAATATGCTCGCGCGTCTTTGCGAAAAGCTTCCCGAAGCCGACGTCAGCGTGGTCACTTATGCTCTCGGACTCGATTCGCGCATCGGGTCTAAGTATCTCAAGGGCGCTGTTTCTTACGGCGGCCCGTGTTTCCCCCGCGACAACCGCGCTTTCGCCGCGCTAGCCGCCCGCAGCGGCGCCTTTTCCGACCTGGCCGAAGCCACGGACCGATTTAATCGCGCGCAAATCACTGCCATAGCCAAGTTGATTAAATCTCATCATTCTGGCAGCCTTCCGATCGGCATTCTTGGCCTCACGTACAAACCGGATACCGATGTAGTCGAAGAATCGTTCGGGCTGCTGCTTGCTGTTGAGCTTGCTTCCGCCAATCTCCCCATCGTGGTCTTCGATCCTTCCGCGGATTTGTCTCGCACCTTCACTGCGCACAAGTCCGTGCGCATAGCCGCGTCCGCGGAGGACTGCATCGCGCAAGCCGCCATCGTCGTGCTCGCAACGCCGTGGCAGCAGTTCCGCGACCTCTCTACGTCTGCTTGGATGCAACCATTCCGGTCCGGGCCGAGTTTTCATGCTACGCAGCGCGTGGTCATCGATTGCTGGCGCGCTCTTCCGCACTTGGAAGGCTCGCAAAACGTCCGCTACATCCGACTCGGGGCTCCATCTCCGGCCGGGCAGCCCGCGACAGCTTCTATCACGGTGGCCTAAGAGCGGAATTCCGGCGTGCCGAAACGCATACTTAGAGCGTTTCTCAAGGGCCGCTATTACTGGGCGCGGCTTTCGTGCCATGGCCTTCTGAAGGCACGCGACGACTAATTCTGCTGTGTTTGCTGATTTGAACCGGCCGAGAAGGATGGATGGAACGAATGAAAGTACTCGTCACTGGCAGCAGTGGACTGATCGGTTCGGAAGCGACTGAGCATTTCGATCGGCAGGGGCACGAAGTTGTCGGCGTGGACAACAACATGCGGCGAGTTTTCTTCGGTGCGGCCGGCGACACGCTTTGGAATCTGGAGCGGCTCAAGGGTGCGACCAAGCGGTTCACGCACGCGGCGTCGGACATTCGCGACCGAACGGCTATCGAAGAGCTCTTTCGAAAGCACCGCTTCGATTTGATCGTTCACTGCGCGGCGCAGCCTTCGCACGACAAAGCGCGAGAGATTCCGCTGCTGGATTTCGAAGTGAATGCGCTTGGCACTGTAAACCTCCTGGAAGCTACGCGGCAACATTCGCCTGAGGCGGTGTTCGTCTTTCTAAGCACGAACAAGGTTTATGGCGATGCACCCAATGAGATTCCGCTCAAGGAGCTGGAGAAGCGGTACGACTACGCGCAGGCGGAAGATTCTGCGGGGATTGACGAGAGGTGCCGGATCGATCAAACGATGCACTCGCTGTTCGGCGCGTCGAAGGCGGCCGCGGATCTCGTCGCGCAAGAGTATGGACGCTACTTCAATATGAAGGTGGGAATCTTCCGAGGTGGGTGCCTGACCGGGCCGGCGCATTCCGGCGTGGAATTGCACGGATTCTTGTCGTACTTGGTGAAAGTGACGCTCAGCGGAGGCAAGTATTCCGTTTTTGGGTATAAGGGCAAGCAGGTGCGCGACAACATCCACAGTCATGATGTGGTGCGTGCAATCGAGGAGTTCGCTGCAAATCCGCGGCCTGGAGAGGTGTACAACCTCGGTGGCGGCCGCGCGAACAGCATTTCCATGTTGGAGGCGATTGAGCGGATCGAGCAGATGACCGGACGAAAGTTGGACTGGCGCTATGTGGACGAGCCGCGAAAGGGCGATCACATCTGCTATATCTCCAATCTTGGAAAATTTCTGCGCCACTATCCAAATTGGAAAATTACGCGGGGGATGGACGCCATACTCGAAGAGATTATTGCTTCCCAACGTGCGTTGTCGCATTCTAATGCGCGATAGGCCGAGAGAAGTAAGAATGAAAGCTTCGCAAAAGCCAAGCGAGGGCAGGCTTCAGCGTAATCGGGGCGCAATTCATGGGACGGTGAGGGTGGCCAGGGGCACGAAGAGGTTTACTTCGAGCTAGTTGGGAGTAATCAGGCAATGACCCCCAGCTCTCTGAGACATCCACGACGTCCTGTCTGATGAAAGTTTCTCAGTCAAAACTTCATGTAGACTTTACGTGGAGATTTGGGCTCAGGTTTCTTCCGAATTGGCCCCTTGCTAATCTTCGGCATCAGGTCGGCCAGCAACTGACGTGCAGAGTTGTACGGTCGCAGATAGGTTTCTTCCAGCTTCGGCGGAAGCGTGGGTTTTCTCGCTCGCAGCTCTTTGTCAACCTTTCTCATGCGCTTGCCAATCATATTGATGCAAAGCATGCAAAATCCATTGGCGCCGTATATCACATTGTTCCGAGAACAACGCAGACAGCCGTAAATGTCAAAATACTGACGCAAACGTTGGTGGTGCCCAACTGGCAAGAGCCGCTCGATGGTCTTGCGCAATTTGATCGTGAGAAAAAGAGGTGGCACGCTTTCCATATTTGCCCTGATAGGCGTCACCGGTCCCAATCTACGAGTCGGCCTATGGGAATTCATAGATTTCTCGGATGGCATTTATCTAGCACCTTTTGAACTTGCTTCATGCTCACATGTGTGTAGGTCTGTGTAGTACTGACGCTGATGTGCCCCATCATTTTTTGAATCATCCTTATGTCCGCTCCGTGGTCAAGCAGATGCGTGGCGAACGTATGTCTAATGAGTTGAGGATTCACATGGATGCCAGTCCTGAGGCCAACTCGCATGACTACGTACCGCACGGTTGTAGGGCCCAACGGCTTTCGACCAATTAGCATTTCCGGCGTGGGATTTGGAATTCTCCGCTTCAGTCTCCTCAATGCCTGCTTGTAGGTAAGTTGTTCTGTTTTAGGCGCATACCAGTAAACACGCACCGCATGCTTTATCGCTGCGTTGTATTTATAGAAGTAGGATCGCCAAGCCCCATCGAGGCCGCGCATGAGGTGCAGCTTTCGAGGGAACAACCGACAAACAAATAAGTATCCGCTCTTTCGCTTTCCGATGTACCGGCGGAGAAGACTCGAAATTGCCCTTGGGAACAAAACATATCTGTACCCACATTTTCCGAGCACGCGTATGCGCCGGGCCTCTAGGTCTACATCCTCAACTCGCATTGAGCGGACTTCCCCTGCTCGTGCTCCCGTACCGTAGAGAACCTCAATCATCGTTCGCTCGTGGAGGTCGCGGGCGGCTGATGAGAGCAAGCGCATCTGATTTTCAGTAAGCACACGCGGAACCCTTCGTTTCAGCCGTGGCATTCGAACGAATCGCGGGGGAGACCAGGCGATTAATCCGCCCATGTTGAGAAAATCAAAGAAACAACGGAGCGCGCTCATGGCCCTCGAGATTGTGGCTGGTTTTACGCCTCTTTGCGCGACTGAAGCCAAGAAATCGCGGATGTCGAGATGGGTTACGTCCGTGGCCGGAATATCATCGAGGAAGCGGCACAGCGACACAATGGAAGCCAAATAATGGCGATTCGTGACTGCACTATATTCCTGAACTCTTAGCCAACGAACGAACCGCGTTGTCAGATCGACGTTGAATTCGCTCGTGGAGAGCATAGTGGAATGCTGTAGTACATACTGGGTCCAAGACTTTGTCAATCAACCATTCTATCGTGGCAGCACTGTCGGGATTTCAGATCCTAGTCGATCGTGGCCGGTGCGTGATTGCGGGTCACGGCCGGTTGGCCGCAGCCAAGCTCCTCAAGCTCGACCGCGTTCCCATAATCCGTATCGAACACCTCTCCAATGCGCAGATGCGGGCTTTCATGATTGCGGACAACCGGTTGACTCACATCTCCGAATGGGACGGCCGTCTGCTCGCCCAGCAGCTTAAGGCGCTGGCGGAGGTCGACCTTGAGTTCAATCTCGAAGTCACTGGTTTCGAAATGGCAGAAATCGACACAAAACGGTGCTGGTCCGCCGAGCAGGACTTTTCATACAGAATTCGCAGCTCGCAGGCAGAGATTTCCCTGTTAATTCCCTGTTCCGCCCTGCCAGTCTGAGGCGTCTAATTTGCTGGCAATCTGCGTCAGTTGAAGGTTTGCGGTGAGGTAGGCTTGCCAGAGCGAGATATTTTCCCTGATTCTTTCCCTGTTAACGACGGAAGAAGGGTCGCGCTCACGATACGAACATTCTTCAGTTCCGGCATGGACGCTCTGGTGATCGGAAGCTTCCTCGTCGAAAAATGAGCACATTGCAATGAGCGGGGAACGTGTCATCGCGCTACTCGGGCGTCCCGACGCGCCCACGGACGCAGTTGAA
>Ga0307479_10005858_pt1 | contig 11254 bp, 13 predicted proteins | sample atmos_gasesECM4C_FD_203743 | JGI IMG/M metagenome (GOLD analysis project Ga0307479, IMG submission 203743) | Hardwood forest soil microbial communities from Morgan-Monroe State Forest, Indiana, United States - atmos_gasesECM4C_515 | ecosystem: Environmental > Terrestrial > Soil > Temperate... | reverse complement strand
GCCTGTGTAGCGGGAGAGATCGATCACCTCAGCGCTGCTGGGTATTGAGGCATCGCCGCTGGCGACGCTTCGCACGCGGTCATCTTCAACAATCACGACGGCGTTGGTGAAGACCCGTCCTGTCCCGTCCACTAATTTGCCGAACTTGATGGTCTTGGTTGCCGCAAAGACCGTCGAAGATGTTGCTAAGAAAAGTAAGGCCACCAGTACTCTCGCGGCACGCATGGAGCCTCCTGCGATTTGACAGTTTGGCCGGAGGTTAGTTCCGAGGATAGTCACTGTCAAGCAAGGGCCGAGACCATTGCACGGGATTCAACGCGATGATGCGTCGGGTGCTACTGAAAATAACTCTAAGCAGCCATAGCGACGCTGTTGAGTGCGAAATAATCTTGGCTTTCCTTCCTCAGTCCCGTCGAAAGGATTCTAGTATAGAAATATGCGCGCGAGTTAATCGATCCAGCACACGACCGCTACGTGGGTGGCGAAGGAGAACGTAAGGCGATCGAGATTTGGGAGTTCAATCGGCAGGTGCGAACTGTCGCTGCCGTCACGGAATCTGGCGCTCCAGGTCGCAAGGGCCAGATATGCTCGAAAGATGGGGAAGTGCTATCCTTGCTGGAAATTTGCAGTGCGAGGACGTCCATGTTTAAGAAATTACTGACAATCGGTTTCGTCGCGATGGTTTGGTCATTGCTCGGAATCGCACAATCGGCGCCACAGGCGCAATCCGGAAGCGCACCGAACGCGCGGATGCAGGCAGAGGCCGGCGAATGGCAGCGCATGCATGATCTGGGGCTGAAGTACAAGACGGCGTGGGAGCTCTACTTGGCGCTGAAGACGGAGGCAGGCGGCGGGAAGGTGTTGTCGGCATTCAGCGAATTACCGGACTGGACCGGATTGTGGGAAAGGGCGCCGAGAGGCGACGTTTCGATGGTAGGGCCGGGGCCGGAAGGCGTGATGCCTAAGTTCACGCCGCGAGCGCTGGCGCAATTGAAGGCGCACGCCGAATTGACCGCGCGCGGGGCGGCTTATCAGGATAATATTTCCGATTGCGGGCCGCCGGGCTATCCGAGCTGGCTGGATATTCCTTTCATGCGGGAATTTATCGTGCGACCGGAGGAGACCTGGCTTTCGTCGGAGACGGTGAATAATGTCCGGCGGATCTACACGGATGGACGCGATCACCCGCCGAAGGCCAACGGGTACCCGCTTTACTATGGCGACTCGATAGGCTTCTGGGACCACCAGAAGCTGGTGATCAACACGAATCAACTGATGGGGCGCTCGCTGGGTGGGTTTGCGGACGAACTGCACCACAGCGAACAGATGGAGACGGTGGAGATCTGGGAGAAAGTCGCGCCGAACCTAGTCGAAGACGAGGTGTGGCTCTACGACCCGGCCACGTATTTGGAACCTTGGTTCGTAATACGGCATTACACGCAGGTGCCCAATCCGAATAGGGAATTCCGGATGAACTATTGGAACTGCAACGAGAATCCGAACAACGAGGTGATCAAAACGCCGGACGGCAACACGGCGTTCAAGGACTTGACGTTCACGCACGAATCCAAGGATGAACCGAAACAGTAGCCCCAACGCTCATGGGTAGCCGAACCGTCCCCTAGGTTGCGATGCTCGCTGCGAATTTAGTTCTCGGCAACTGGGCTTCAGGCCGGACCAGATGTACGAGAACAGAACTTCTCGGGACCTGTCCTGTGGAATTAATTATCAGTGGCATTTAGCAGGAGAGAATCGATTCTGGTTGCACTCTAAAACCTCGGGAACGTATGCGGTCCGGATTCTTTCCGGGAAACACAATATAGACCCGGGTGACGAGCGAAGGTGCGTTTACGAAATGCCACAACTTGTCGGCATCTCGCTCCTTTAGCCTGATGATCGACACGCGGCGGGTACAAGTCCTCAATTGCTCCATCATGCCCTTATCTTTGTGTTCGATAAATTCCACGCCCTCCGGCGAGGAGAACAGATACTCCTCAAGCTCGTCTCCTTCGATGGAGTATGCGATCGCCTTAAGCGCAATTGGCGGCGCGACTCCCTTATATGCTTTGACCGCATCCCACAGCAGCTGGTTGCGGTCCGGTATCATGCTTTGGGGATCAGTCATACCGGGGCGCGGCCATTCCAAATCCCAATCGGATGCAACTTGAGTTGCTGAAGTCGCCCATCGAGGAAGCGGCGCACTATTGCAAGTCTCCGGAGCAGGCTCGCGCCAATCGGATGCAAGAGGACCCCGCTCGAAACGCATGGTGATTAATTCGTGAGGAGTGGGTTGGTTTCAAGACCGGTCAAAATCAGAGCTTTGCCAGAAAGGCGATATACGAACGTGTCGCTATTGCCGTCCGGATCGACGTTGCAATCATCAAAATCGAGCGTGTTCGGCGCATCTGGCGAGATCTCCCAGGAGCAGATATCGGACTTTTCCAAGTCTCTGTACTGCACCCATTGGAAGGTCCCCGTTTTGTCTTTGCTGACCTGAGCTTCATTAGCAGAGTTCGCACAGTCCTCGTCGGGCGCGCAACGATCTTCGACGAGTGCCACGTGCCAATCAATTGGGGATCGATCTTGGTTGATTGGGTCTGGGCGAAGCACGATGACGAAACTACTAACATGAGCCCAAACGCGATCCGGCGACCACATCCGCCCATGTTACCCCGCTCAAGATGAAGGAGCATTGTTTCGACTCGGGCCATTCCAGGTTGCACCGCTCTCCATTTTATGCGGCTAACACGGCCTGCGTCCGCGCCACTCCTCGAGTCCGTTGCGTTCCCGACAACTGAACGGGATCGTCGAGGAAAGGCGTGATCCTCTTTATCCATCGCAGTTTTGCTGGGAAAGTGTTGCGGCTCCCATTACCAGGTCCCGAGAAACGGTGTTCTCGTCCAGTGGGATTTCCGGTCGGGCCAGATGTACGAGAACAAGACGCAATATAATAAAACGCTCTTCTGGGCTTTTAGTGGGTAAGCTCAGCGCCCAGATGCATGGGCCGGGTCGTTCCAAAGGTCCTCATTCCTTCTTAGCGGAGAAGGGTTCAGAGCGGCCCGGAGCGGTCAAGGGCGCGTTTTTTTGCGGCGAAGCGAACCCTTTACGGCGAGGACCGCTCTGGGACGATTCCGCGGGAAGGAATGGCCCCGATGATCCGGCTTCATCATAGATCGGCGGTTACCCACTACAAACCCCGAATACCCCTTTTTTGATTGAAGCTCTAGGCGCAGACAAAAAAGCTCCAGGAGGTCAGCTCGGCTGGCGGATGCCTATGTGCGCCGCATTGGCCGCATCGGGCGCAGTTCTTGTTTTTATTCCGCTGCTGATAAATTTAAATACGGACGTTCTGTATTTATTTCTGGTCGTGCCAGGTCTACTTGTTCTGGGCATTTGCACGTTGATCTACGCAGCTGTTCGGAAAACGCCGCCAATCGCCGTGATGGTTGTGACATTTTGGGCTGTCTCAGCGCTTCTGTTTCTGTACGACATCCAGATCCGCAGTTTCACCAGATGGCTGTTATGGTCGGGTCAATACAAGAGCGCAGTCCTGGCCGAGCCTGCCTCAATGAATGGAGACTTGAAGCACATCGAATGGGATGGTTGGGGATGGGCTGGACAAGACTTTTCGGTTTTTCTGGTCTTTGATCCTACGGATGCGCTCTCAGGGCCAGCCAAGAATGGTCAATGGGGTAAGCTCAATGGAATACCCTGTGAGGTTTCCCATGTGCGTCGCATGGACTCACATTGGTATATCGTTTTTTTCGACGGCTACGTCGATCAGGCTTCTTGGGGCAGTTGTAAATAACAGCTTCGTACTCACACACCTTAGGATTCGTGATCCCACGTCCCGAGAAACGATCTTCTCGAATCAGTGGGACTTTAGGCGGGCCAGTGCTACGAGAAACAGGACTTTCCAGGACTTGGCTCTCACGTTGTGGCCATTTCCTCGGAGTTTCTCTTCAGGTGTTGACAACCCTCCCCGAAGGCGCAATGCTCGAATGGGTTCCGACTTTCCGTAAAGCCCGATCTGTCGAATCACCGTGGATATGGCCTTGTTTCAATCTATTGAAAAAGTTCACGCTGAGCTTGAGAAGCTGCCAGCTATTAGGAACGTCGGAACCGGAAGCCCCTGAGAGGAGATTCCAACATGCCGCTATTTCGCACTGTCCTGCTTACGAGCGGTATCGTCCTCGCGCTCTCAAGTGGAGCGGCTCAAGCGCAACCGAGCGCGCAAGACACACCGGCCAGTCGCGCCGCCAGCAAGCCTATGGTGACCTTGCAAATGCCTGCGCTGCCAGCCCCGGTCCCCGTTACCCTTAATCCTAAAACCACCGCTTTGCTGGTGCTCGACTACGTTGAGCCCATCTGCAACTCCCAGCCGAAATGCAAGGGCGAGATGCTGCCGGCCATGACCCCATTCATGGCGCGGGTACGCAAGGCCGGCCTGGTCGTGGCCTATGGCACCCGCGAGGAGAACGTGTCCAAGTGGCTGCCGGAGGTCGCTCAAAAGCCGGGCGACATCAAGATCGTGAATACTGCCCAGGACAGGTTCTACAACACTGATCTCGATAAGGCGCTGAAGGCGAAGGGTATCACGACGATCGTTATGGTCGGCTGGAAGGTCAGCGGCTCGGTGGCCTACTCATCGGTCGGAGCAACGGTGCGCGGTTACACCGTGGTCATCCCGGTGGATACGACCGCAGCCACCACCGATTACGAGCAGGTCATCGGTTTCTATAACATATTGAATCAGCTCAATGGCAACCTGACGAACCAGCCTTTGAAGCCAAACGCCCCAACCCTGAGCCGCACGGACATGATCACCTTCCAATAAGACATTTGGGGCTTCCTACTGCAGTATTTTTGGCCTTGGGCGTTCTGAGGCGTCGTCTCAAATTGTTCTAACACGTCCTAGCTGCCCCACCCCAACAACACGTTGCACTACGCGAGGTTAACCCTTTACCTAGGGTTAGGGCCTGAGAAACGGTCTTATCGCCAACTGGGAATCGGCCAAGCCACTTTCCGGAAAGACTTTTCGGGACTTGGCTTCGTTTCTCATTCCTGGGGTAGTGACGCAAAGGCCTTCTGGCACTCAGTAGAATTGGTTCGTAATATTGATGACAGTTCCATGAAATGTCTGGTCCAATTAATACCAACTTTGACCCTGTCGATTGCGTGTCTATGTATGTGTCTCCTGAGTCCGGTGGCGGGCTCAGGGCAAGATGTGTGGCGCCCGGTTCCGACGGCGGCTCTTGGTCCAAATGATCCAGATCTCGTTGGGGCAGCGGTCGATGCCGTTGCAACACGTGGTCAAAGAGAATCAAGGGCGCGTGTTGTTATTTCTGGGCAACGGAAATGGGGAACATCGTTAATCGGTATCTGGATTGAGGGGTTGTATGAAGTGATTCCTGAAAAGGAGTTGTGGCCATATACGGGACCCGATCTTGGGCACGAAGCTCTCAATCTGCACATGATGGAAATTACGCTGGTCTCTCAAGGCGGCAAAGAGCAATTCAACTCGCGGATGGTTATGCTGTCTGGCGGCAATTTCCCCAAGGGAATAATTGCTGATGACGAGTATCTTTTTGCTACAAATTCTAAGACAAACAAACGGTTCAAAGCGTTTTTGGATCAAATGAATGCGGGATTCGACTATGGGCTTGTCACGATTGGTCGAGGTGTCTTTTCGCCCCCAATCGAGGTCAAATTCGGAGGTGAAGGTATCAAAGGTCTTTTGATGCCAGCGATGGATTGGGCGAAGGCTAAGGCTGATGCCTTGGCCAAGGCAAAGGCCAATACTTCAACGAAGTAATTACGGCGGCAATTCCCAAGTCCTGAGAAACGGTGTTATCGGAGACTGAGATTTCCGGGACGTCAGATGACGAGAACTTGTCAGGACTTAAAGCAAATGACGTCGGCGCAAGCTGTTGGTGCAGCTTCACACGCCTGGTGGATGGGAACCTCGCCCCCGGCTATTTACACGAGACGATGCTGACCGTGTGTTTCCGAAGATCAATCTCAATGTCATGGCCGCAAGGATCGTTCGGATCGATCACGAGCGTTAGATTTTCAACGCCGACCTGGCGATCCAGGTGGTAGGTTGCTAGGTACGCATCTCGATTTTCGTCTTTAAGACCTTCGATCTCAATCTTGGTTGGCGCAGTCATTTTCCTCGCCGCACCCTCGTCGTTGAAGATTTTGGCGGATACCTCTCGTTCAGCGGGATAGTCCTCCCGGAGTTGACATGCAAGCGTCAAAAGATTTCGCATCGTCACGTCCTTGGGATTGATGCTTATGGCCATAGCCGCCAGGTCGTTTGTCCTGGTATAGGTCTCCGCAACCTTGTACTTCAGGGCGCCGCACTTACCTAGTTGACGGTCTGGTCTCGCTAGGACCGACGGTGTCATCCCAAATAAGCAAAGGCACAGCAACACAGATTTAAACATTCCATCACCTCCTATGCGCCGAGAAGTGCCGAGAAGTGCAGCGAAGTGCAGCAACCACAAAGACAAGTTTAAGCCGATGGCGAGCTTAGAGATTGGGCTAGCGTCGCGACGGTTCCAACAAGCTAATGGACCCTAGGTCCCGTGTAACTGGGAATTGGGGCTGGCGTGCTCTCCGAGTAAGGCCATTCCGCAGGTATTACCAGTAATTCGCTTCGGCCTCAGGTCACAACAGTCGATACGGCGTTCGCAAGGTATGCTGTTTTCAGTTCTCACGCGAATCGTGAGCATTCATTCAAGGGGCAAGGTGGCGGACGAATTGACGCACAGCAGCACACCCGATCTTGCGACGACTTCGAGAGCGCGGCGGAGCACGCGCATCCTCGGGCCCGTGCGCCTGAAAATCCTTGGAGAAAGCAGAGTCGGAACCCCGCAGCTGGAGTTGACCTCGGCGATAGCGGTCAACTGTCATGGCTGCCTCTATCTATCGCGGCACGAGCACCGACAGGACTCTTGGATGACCCTGGAGATTTCAAACCAGCACACCGGCGCTAAATCCGCCCCCGTGCAGGCAAAGGTCAGGTTTGTTCGCTTGCCAAGAAATCCGCGCGAGCTTTACTCCGTCGGCGTCGAACTGGAGACGCCAGCCAACATTTGGGGAATCGAGCCGGTCCCCCGGGATTGGCTTCCGTACTCCGACTCCGCCAGGGTCGCGGCGGGCGCCGCCCGACGAACTGATTCGTGCCGGGGAAAGGAACCTGCGAGACGCCGCCAAGCAGCCCGTATCATCGGCTGTCACTTCTCACGTCAATACGGCCGGCAAAGAAGCCGTGAGAGCCATTGCGATCGCTAACCAAGAGAGCATTGTCAAGCTCGCTGACAGCGTGCGGCACTGCGACACGTTATTGATTCCTGCTCGCGTGGGGTTCTTCAGCCGACTCAACAGCGAGCTCGCGAATGTCAGCGAGCGCCTGTCCGAGCGGATCACGGCGCTCGTTACAAGGACTCAGGCGGCCTCGGAGGGTCTCGACATCAGGAATGGAGCCGCGGAGATTCAACCCGCTCCAATGGAAGCGCCCATCTTTTCAAAGAAGCTGGTATCGGGCCAAGTCAATGTACGGGCGTGCAGAGACGTTCGATATTGGATCAAAATAGACACTAGCAAGATGCTTGACCCGGCAGTGACCGGTTGGTTCCGGGCTTCGGGCGGGTCACAAAATGACATTGCGTTGGTGATTGCGACCGAGGACGAGTTTGAAAACTTAATTCACGGTCACGAAGCCAGAGTGCTCTTTGCTACAGACAGCATTACGACAGGAGAGTTCCACGTTTCCATCACTCAGTCAGGCACTTACATCCTGGCATTGAACAATCGGTCCTCGATCTTCATGCCTAGGATCTTTACCGCAGACATCGGTCTGCGTTACTCGACTCCGCGGCAATCGTCGTCGGCCAGCGAAGCTGCGGACGGCCGCATTCCGAAAATCGGACGCGGAAGGCACCACGTCTAGCTTTCGAGCTAAGTCCCGAGAAACGGTGTTCTCGTACACTGCCTTTTCGCGGTCCTGCCACGTTCCGAGAACAGAACTTATCAAGACTTGGACCAGCTTTGTAGCGCTACTGGCGGACAACGACGACGTTTGCGGCGGGAACTTCGAGGCGCATCAAGCGTTGCTTAGCGTCGAAATACGCAATCACATCAAGGTCAGAGGAACGCATCTGCAACATCTCCAATGCTGTGCCCTCGACCATTTTACCAGACAAGATGGAATGGGCCAGGTCCTGAGAAACGGTGTTCTCGTCCAGTGAGATTCCGGGCGGGCCACATGACGAGAACAAGACTTCACGGGAGTTGGTGCCCAGCGAACCACGTCATTCCTTGGGCTTAATGTCTCCGTCAGGTGTTAGAAGCGAAAAGTCGGCCGATGGCACAAGACGCACTTCAACTAAGTAGTCGCCCTTTCTCCACCCACGATCCTGAACTTCGTTTTCTCCCCAATTATTTCGAAATTCGTCAATCTCGGCGAAATCGTAGTGGATGTCGAGAAGATGTTTCTGCGTCCAAACCAGTTTCTCGCCTCTTAGGGAATCGGCGGTAAAAAGAGTATGTTTGTCGTCCTTCGGGACGGCGGCACCTTTAGGAACGATAAAGACGTTCCAATACAAACTTCCCAAGGCCCCACCAGGTGACGCCTCTCGGGTTATGACAGCATCAAAACGGTCGTCGGGGGAAGTGACCCGGGCTTCTTCAACCCACTTATTGTAAGTTCGTCCTTCACACGATGCCAAAAAACACACGACAATCGCCATGCCTAGAGTCATCACATTCGGTTTGGGGCTCAGCTTTCCAGTACGTGGTATTTTCATTGATGAAAGATGCCTTTCGGGCCTCCCAAGACAGAGACACTCATACTCAGCATCCTCATAATCATGAGCGTTAATTTAGTTGTGGCATTACGCAAAACGTCGCGTGTTTCTAGGCGGCAAATAACGGGGTAGTGTGCCAGTCCTGAGAAACGGTGTTCTCGTCCAGTGGGATTTCCGGTCGGGCCAGTTGCCGTGAACACCAGAACTTATCGGGAGTTGAGTCGCGCAGCTCAGGCAATCCGCCGGGCTGGTTTAGGACATCAGCTCAGGCGTCGGTGCATCCGCGATCAGGCCCTTTGAAGCACGGGGCGAAGCTCGCGGATATCCTTCACGTCTGCGAGCCCAAGAATCTTGTCAATAAGGGCGGAGCAGGACGCGGCACCGAGGACGGACGTCATCAAGTCGCGAGCTTTTGCAACCACTTCATCACGGCTCATTGGGTTTTCGGGGGTGCCGCGCACCGACTCGACGCGCTCGACGAGGCGGGTCCCATTGGTCAGCGTAACCTCGACGACCGCTACCCGCTTGGGTATGAGGCGCTCAAGTTCTTCGTCGGGGACGAGCTGAACTTTGGCACGTTCGCGGAGAACAGCGGGATCCTGCATCCGTGCTTTGTCGTGCGCTGCACGGAATGAAACTGTCTTGTCGATCAGCATCACTGCGATGATGTGCTGGAGGCAAATATCCGGCAGTTCGCGATTATTTACAGTGAAAGCAGCGCTCGTGGCAGCGCGAACTACTAGCTGCTGTACCTGATTGGCTTCGAAGGGGTGCCGTTTTTGGAGGTTTTCCATAGCGTCGAGCGGCGATTGAATTGGCCCGCCTGTGGTCCATTTTTTCAGAGTTGTCAGAGTCACGTGGTAACGCTCGCCAAGCTGCTTGATGAGACCCGCCGGATCGGCCTTAGGAGCGTACGACACGACGAAATTCTCCTGGCCGGACAAAACATCGTTGACGCCGCTCCAGCCTGAGTGCACCAGCAGAGCTGCCATCACGCCGTTGCGCGCGGGCATTCCACCGAAGACAAAACCCTTCTCGATATGCTCAGTATCGCGCCGCCACGAACCAATTCCGGCTCCTGCCTGTTGCGCGCTGTAATCCAGCAACCAGCGCGTCTGCTGAGCGTTCAGGCCCAGCACACAGCCCCCTGCTGCTGCAGCACCCATGGTTCCGACCAAGTTGTGTGTGTCTTTGACTCCGGCGCCTACAGTTTCCATTGCTCGCATTCCAATGTCGTAACCGAGCGTCACAGCACGTAAGAAATGCGTCCCACTGATGCCAGACTGTTCGCCCAGCGCCAGCGCAGCCGGCACGATCGAACAGCCTGGGTGTGCTCCTCCACCGGCATAGTCGTCATCGCTCTCATCCGATTGGGCCAGTACTCCGTTGGCGAACGCTGCCTCGATGGGTCCGCAGAGAACCTGCGAGGCAACCACGGTTGCGATCTTCTCGCCACTATAGGCGCGAACGAACTCGATCGCCCGGCGTCCAGGGGTAAGCTCGGATCCCGAAACCATAGCGGCCACGGTATCGAGGATGTGGTGTGTTGCCTCCCGCACCACGTTCTCTGGCAGCGCTCGATCGCGGGCCTCGCTCATATATGTGCTGAGCCTGGCCATGACTGGGCTGACTTCTTCTGCGGCGATCGCCACCTCGCGTGGCAGGGCTGCGGCGGCGATGAAGCAGGTTGTAGCTTGCAATAGCCTGCGCCGGGTCAGCACAACGCCTTTGTTTCTTGGCAGCTTGCCGAGATCTGGATTTTGTCCCATCGTGCTCATCTTTCCGGTCCGCGCCAACTACTAATTCAGGAAGGATCGAGTCGAAACTTCGGCTCCTCAGAGTTAAGCTTCAATCAGGGACTCAAGATCAGAAGCGGGTAACCAAGCGCGATCTTACACCGAATTTAGGCCCTAAAGGTGTTCTCACCCCGTTCCAATCAAGAAACGGTGTTCTCGTACACTGCCTTTTCGCGGTCCTGCCACGTTCCGAGAACAGAACTTATCGGTAGGTCGCGGTCGGAGCCACCTGTTCTGTGATCTGTTCCGCTGCGGCAGGCAACGATTGCATCGCGGTCGATCTGGATCCCACCTCTAATATATGTGCGTTTTAGAGTTGACAAGATAGTCTTACATAGTTTAGTGTTGTCATCCAATTCCATGAAAGATACGGAACTAGCCGCGTCTTTTGCGATTGCTCAGGCGAAGAAGCGTGGTCGAACCGAAGTTGGCACTGATGAGCTGCTGTTGGGATGTTTGCAGGCTATTTCGCGATTCGGCGTGGTGCAGTTGGAATCCTGGACTTTTGATCTGGAGGAACTCGGCGTCGATTGGCTCGACCATCCTGAAAAAAGCGAAGTGAAGGTAGCTTATTCACAGCCAGCTGTAGATCTCTTTGACCGCGCGGCGCGAATTGCCACAGCAGATGGGTCGAGCGCGATCCGC
>Ga0307479_10005857_pt1 | contig 11255 bp, 7 predicted proteins | sample atmos_gasesECM4C_FD_203743 | JGI IMG/M metagenome (GOLD analysis project Ga0307479, IMG submission 203743) | Hardwood forest soil microbial communities from Morgan-Monroe State Forest, Indiana, United States - atmos_gasesECM4C_515 | ecosystem: Environmental > Terrestrial > Soil > Temperate... | reverse complement strand
GTTCTTGGACTTCGGGCGATGAGATCAAAGTCTCGACAAAGGGCGGTTCTCCAGCGATTTCCCCTTGAAACCGCTTGGTTTCAATTTCCGCGGATTCAAGGTACCCTTCCACGGTCAGGAGTAGGGGGCGCCTCCCGACGAATCGGAGGTGCGTTATGGGAGGTATAGATAAGAGGGTAATTACTCCTGTTGGTTTTAACATTGCGTTTTTTGCGCTGCTTTCGCTTTTCGGCTTCTCCAACCTGGCAACTGGTCAAAATGAGCCTAGCGGTCCGGGCCATATCGGAGTAATTGACGAATCGTCGTTGGTGATCCTTACTGGCAATCGTCATCCCTGGGCCAGAGCCGCGAATGATCGCGGCAGGGTTGCGTCCGATCTTCCGATGCGAAGGATGCTGTTGGTATTGAAGCGCGATGACTCGGCGGAGTCCACTCTGCGGCAACTTCTCTCCGAGCAGCAGGACAAATCTTCCCCGAACTACCATGCGTGGCTTTCGCCCGAGGAGTTCAGTCAGCGATTCGGCGCATCCGCCTCTGACATTCAGAAAGTGTCTGCCTGGCTGCAATCGCACGGTTTCAGCGTGGATCGAATCAGCCACGGCAAGACAGCAATGGAGTTCAGCGGTTCGGCGGGACAGGTTGAGCAAGCATTTCACACGGCAATTCATCGCTACGTGATCAACGGCGAGAATCATTTCGCGAATGCCGCCGACCCGCAGATTCCCTCGGCACTCGGGCCGGTTGTGGCGGGCGTGGATACGCTGCATAACTTTCAAAAACCATCGCCGGTTCGCGCCCTCGGCTCCGCCAGCCGCATTGGAAACAGCAGCAACTGGCAGCCCAATTTCACTTACAACATCCCGGGAACGGCATTTCATTACCTGGCGCCGGGGGACTTCGCGAAGATATACAACGCCTCGCCCCTTTTCCAAAGCGGCATTGATGGAAGCGGCGAGAGCATTGCGATCGCCGGCAGAAACAATATCAACCTTTCCGATATCGAGATCTTTCGAATTGCTTTTGGTTTGCCCGTAAACAATCCGCAAATCATTTTGAATGGTCCTGATCCCGGAAACGCACTCAGTAGCGGCGACGAAACCGAAGCTGATCTCGATGTGGAGTGGTCGGGCGCAATCGCGCCGAAGGCAACTATCAAGTTCGTGGTTTCCGCGAGCACCAATACAACGGACGGCATTGATCTTTCGTCGCAGTACATTGTGGATAACGATTTGGCGCCGGTCATGAGCTTGAGCTACGGCCAGTGCGAATCTTTGCTGGGACAAGCCGAAAACACTTTCTACAACAACTTGTGGGAACAGGCGGCGGCTGAGGGGATTACCGTGGTTGTTGCGAGCGGTGACAACGGGGCTGCGGGATGCGATTACCCGTCTTTCGGACCGGCGACCCAGGGACCTGCGGTGAGCGGACTTGCTTCGACTCCATTCAACATCGCGGCCGGAGGCACCGAGTTCAATGAGAATGGCGCTGACAGCAGTTATTGGTCGGCTACAAATGGATCCGATCAATCGTCGGTGCTGGGCTACATTCCGGAAGCGGTTTGGAATGAGAGTTGCGCAGACGTGACACAGTGTAATTTCATCAACCTCTTCGCTGGAAGCGGCGGGACGAGCGGAATTTACAGCAAGCCTTCATGGCAAAACGGGCCCGGTGTCCCCGCAGATGGTAAACGCGACTTGCCGGACATCTCTCTTGATTCCGCTGCTCAACACGACGGCTATCTACTGTGTCAGGACGGGATCTGTTTGACCGATGCCAACGGGCAACTCATCAACGCGTATGTGGTGGGAGGAACCTCCGCGGCCGCGCCGACGTTCGCAGCCATCATGGCCCTGGTGAATCAGAAACTGAATTCGAGGCAGGGCCAGGCGAATTTTGTTTTGTATCCACTCGCGGCCAGTCAAAATGCGGCCAACTGCAACTCGAGCACAGGGCCACAGAGCAGTTGCGTCTTCAACGACATTACCCAGGGAAATAATAATGTTCCGGGACAACTCGGCTCCTCGGCGGGCGCCGGATACGATCTGGCGACAGGACTCGGATCGGTGAATGCGGCAAATTTAGTTGCAAGCTGGAACACGGTAAGCTTCCGGCCGACCAATACTCAGCTTCAGCTCTCGGCAGCCGCACTGACACATGGGCAGCCGGTGACCGTCACTGCGACCGTGACTCCGGCGAGCGGGAGCGGAACGCCGACCGGGAATGTTGTGCTTCTTGCCGGTGCTTCAGAATCGGTGAACCTGGGCGTCTTAAGCAATGGGTCGGTTGCGACTTCAGTGGCGACGCTGCCGGGCGGAAGCTATTCGCTAAAAGCCAGCTATGGAGGCGATGGAATTTTTGGCGCAAGCGATTCACTCGGCGTGCCGGTGACGATCAATCCAGAACCCAGCGTGCTGACCTTCACCACGCTGGATGGAAGCTTGTCCGCGAACACATCCACCAGCTATAGCGGCTTTTTTTACTTTAGCGTGGCTGCGGCAGGCGTTTCGGGAAAGGGAATCGCTACCGGCACGGTTTCTTTCTCCGACGCTTTCAACGGCACGACAACCACGTTGCTCGCAGCTCGACTGAACAGCCAGGGAAATGCGTTAGTTCCAGAAACGAACCTCGCCGTCGGCAGTCACTCGTTGACTGCCACCTATTCCGGCGATCCAAGCTTCACCGGCAACACCGCTCCGGCCGTCACGGTGACTGTAAGCAAAGGCCAGACCCAAACTATACTTTTCATTCCCACGGGAGCGCCACCGAGTTCTCCGGTCACGCTTCAGGCGATCGTGTTTGCAAATGGAGTTGGCGGGCCAACCGGCACGGTGCAGTTCGTGGGCGGCTCGACCGCCATCGGAAATCCAGTGAAGGTGATAGGCCAAGTGGCGACTTTGACCGTCCCACAACTGCCTAATGGACCGACTAGCGTTACGGCAGTTTATTCCGGAGATGCGAATTTCAACGGATCCACATCGACGGCGCAAACCATTACTATTGCCAATCCCGATTTTCAGACAGGAGTGAATCCCGGAGTTGTCACGGTTTCGACGAGCGCCCCTGGTAAAGCCACTCTTTTGCTCAGTCCGGGTCCCGGCCTGGGTTTCTCAGGAACGGTGTTGCTGAGCTGCTCGGGCCTCCCCTCGGGGTCCGCTTGCACCTTCCAACCGCCGCAGGTTTTTTTGGATGGACTCGATTCCGCCACCGCAGCTGTCACGATCACTGAATCTGGCGCGCACGTGTTGGTTCATGCCGCCGAGGGCGGCCTTCAGATGATGTTTCGCGGTGCCGCTGCGGGGTTGGGCGTTGTGGGACTGCTGCTAATGCCATGGTCCGGGAAGAGCAAGAAGCGGTTTTGGGGCACATGTGCCATCGCGCTGCTGGCGTGCTTCATCGCTCCGAGCGTGGGATGCGGCGGCGGAAGCCCCAGCCAGGCGCAGTCGACCACACCAGTCACCTCGCCTTCGGGCAAGTCGTACACGGTGACACTGACCGCTGCCGGAGGATCCGGAGCCGCCACGGTTAGTCACAGCGTTAGCATGCAGGTAAATTTCCAGTAATTCGGGAAGCTGAGTAAGATTTCCTTTGCACTTCCGGCCGGTGGCCCATTCAAGCCAGATTCTGACTTGAGTGGGGCAGTTCGGAGCTGGACAGAGTCTTCCCTTACGTGTTTTCGTGTCGTCTATTTCGAATCGATTTCTACCGTCCATCACAGCCGGTTGCCGGTTTTGGACAGCCTCTACATCCCCACTCTAAATTTTGCAAAAAACACGAAATTTAGAATGGCCACCGCCTGATCTGCATCTCGTATCTCACTTCAGCACTTCGGGCGTTGACCTCACGTGATCTTCGATCTGCGCTGCTGAAATTGGTACGGTTGTATCTGTAGCAGACTTTTGTCCCCGTACTTCCCCGATGTTTTGTATATGAGTCCAAGGTGATTTCAGCGAGATTCTGTGCCTGAACTGGAAAAATCAAATATCCATGTTGACTCGGTGCGAGTGCAGGAAATCCACGTTCATCAGGAAGATTCCAAAGGCATCCGGCTCAGTAAGAGCCAGCTTCGGGAAATTCGTCTCAAAGAAATATTGGATAAGCGGATCTGCGAACTGGGCCTGACGATTGAAGGCTCGGCGCTGCACCGGTTTGTCCAGCAGCTTTACCGCGAGCTTGAGCGGAAGAAGCTTATGAAGTTTCGTCCACTTTGCTATTTGTCCGATGAGTGGGGATGCCCTTCGGGCGAGCCTGTGATCGGCATTCCGTTTTATCTAGCCAATCCCGACCTTTCTTTGTTGGAAAAAGACGTGAATGATCTCGAAGACGCACGCGAGATCATGATGTATTTGAGGCACGAGGCCGGACACGCGTTTAACTATGCTTACCGGCTGCATCGTACTCCGCAGTGGAAGCAGTTGTTTGGATCGTTTCGGCGTCCTTACCGCGACAATTACCGCCCAGTTCCTTTTTCGAGAAATTACGTTCGGCATCTGGCGGGATGGTATGCGCAAAAGCATCCTGACGAAGATTTTGCGGAAACATTCGCGGTTTGGCTGACGCCGGGTTCCGGTTGGCGCAAGCGCTACAAGGGATGGGGGGCACTGGCGAAGTTGCGATATATGGATCGCATCGCACATGAATTGGGCGGCATCGACCCGGTGCGGAGGCGCGGCAGTCCTGACGTAACGGTCGATGAGATGGACTCGACAGTTTCTGAATTCTACCGGCGATCCACGGAAGAAGTAGCGCTGGGCGATTTAGCGCTTGATACGGATTTGCGCGACATTTTCAATGCATCCAAAAGAAAAAAAGGCGCGATGCCGGCCCAGAATTTACTGCACCAACATCGAAAATCCGTGGTGGACAAGATCGCTTACTGGACCGGGGCGCAGCGTCCGCTGATCAGGAAGTTGATGGATGCGATCCAGCAGAGAACCGGCGAACTGGGACTGCTGGCGGATTGCGGCCGTGAATCCGAACACCTGACGAATATCACCGTCTACGCGACTGCGCTGGCCATGAACTACATGGCTCGGGGAAAGTTCGTCCAGTCATGACTGGCGAGCATTTGAAAATCGCGGTACTCTATGACGTCTGGGAAGAAGCTGACCAGGTTGAGGCATCCGCCGAAGCAAAGCCACGCGGCAAGAAAAGAAGCTGCAAGAAAGTCGTCAAAGAGAAGGAAGATCGCGAAGAGATCTTTGAAGCGTTGGAAAAGCTCGGCCACGAGCCTTTTTATCACGTATTGGACGGCACGCTTCAGTCGCTAAATTCCATGGCCAAATGCCAGGCCGATCTAATCTTTAACCTGACCGAATCTTTTGCCGGCGATGACACCAAAGAAACTAACGTCGCCGCGTACTTGGATTTGATTGGAATTCCCTACACTGGCGGCGGTCCTCACGCGCATTTCCTTGCCCAAGACAAGGGTCTGGCGAAGAAGATGTTTGCCTTCCACGGAATTCGCACTCCCTATTTTGCGACTTCGTACCGAGGCCGAATCGAACACGCACATGACATTTCATTCCCGCTCATCGTAAAGCCGATGTCGGAAGACGGTTCCATCGGCATTGATTCCAATGCTGTGGTGAACAGTGTCAAGGAACTCATGGAGCGCGTCGAGAGCATTCAAGATGAGTTCGATTCTCCCGCGTTGATTGAAGAATTTATCGAGGGTCGCGAAATTTATGCGGCGATTCTGGACAGCTACGAGCGGGCGCACGCGCTTCCTTTGGTCGAGCTGAATTTTTCGCGCTTGCCAAAAGGCATTCCAAAGATCGCAAGTTACGATGTAAAGTTCGAGAAATATACGCAGGCGCACAAGCTGACCAAATCCGAGATCGCAGAAAATCTGGATGAGGAAACGGTTGCCCGCTTAACCGAAACTGCATTGGCGGCTTATCGGGCAGTGAAGTTGCGGGATTACGGACGCATTGACATGAGGCTTTCGCCTTCCGGCGAGGTCTATGTGATCGAGGCGAATCCGAATCCCTGGCTGGCGAGTGGTCACGAATTCGCCATGGCGGCAAGGAAGTCTGGGCGATCTTACTCGGATTTGATCGGGGAAATTGTGGATATCGCGATGGCGCGATACGGCAACAGCAGGGCTCGCGCGAAATCGCAGGGGAATTGACACACCCGCAGTTACTACCCGCACGTCCCGTAACAGTCCACCTCGAAGTGTCCGCGCTCCGTCCTTGTTCTAAATCTCAGTTCGTAGTACCCGTCAGTTATCTCAGCGTTCCCAGATCCGCTTTCAAAATGATCGAAGACGAGTTCGCCGGACAAAAACTGTTTGCAGGATTCTTTGGAATCTAAGCATTCGAAAGCACCGTTCTCGGGACCAATGACGATGCTCTCTCGAACTGGAACAGGTTTTTCCCTGATATCTATTTCCAAACGTGGGTATGAGGGTCCGCCTTCGCATTTCTTGCGGGTCAACAAGAGTCTCACGCCCGGTCCCCCACTGCCTTGAAGGCAAATCAGGCTTCCACGTGAGTAGGAATTCGAATCGGCAGATTGTTTCGCATCATTTGCGAATAAGGAGACAGCGACTGAGATTAAGCACAACCCAATAGTCTTCACGATTCGCATGTTCTTCTTCCAATTTGGTTCCCGGCTGTCTGCTTCCCACCCCTTGCGAAAACCGCGCAAGGGATGGCGCACCCCCAGGTGGATGGTGCTTGCGAGATCAGAATCTCGCAGATTGTTTCTCCGATTAGAATACCCTGGGCGAAGGGTAGCTCTTCTTCTCCGCCACTATAGCTGTCCTTGAATTGATTTAAACTAGAACCTAGCCACGACGTACAAATAATTCGCGAGACCTGTATTGCTATTCGAAAGACCAACAGCCAGACGTTCCGTTGCGAGAAGGATCAGCCTTCAGGGCATATGCGCCGTCGTCGTATTCCTTTTTGTCGCATTAGGCGCGGCGATCCCTCAAAATGCTGAACCTAGCACTCTCGCTTCTGCCGACATTCTGCGGTTTCTTACCGACACGATTAGCTGGTATCGGCAAACTTCGGGCGAGCAGCAACTCGTAACCGAGCCATCAGATCTAACTTTTTTCGAAGACAACCGGCGAGTAGCCACACAGGTTGTGCGGCTTGCTTTTGATTTTGCCAGGCAGCAAGCGGACACGAAGGCAAAAGCTAAGGCGCAGGCCCAAATTCAAGCCGGTACACCATCTCAATACCAATCGCTGATTCAGTTGGCGCAAGCCCTCGATCAACAGGTTCAAGAGACTCAGGCCGAGATACCGCCGCTACAAAAGAAGCTGGTGACCGCCACGGGGAAGGAGCGCGCGAAACTGCAAACCCTGATCGCGGAAACGCAGAGTGAAGTTGCGCTTTTGGAGGCCCGGAGAGACGCCCTACGCAGCATGGTGGACTTCGTCAGCGGAACCAGCGCCAATGGATTGGGAGCGAGTGGATTGCGGGCACAGATAGAGGAATTGGCTCGCACAGTTCCAGTTGCTGCCAGTAAGCCGGAAAGCGCGAATCCGTCCGACCAAACCGACAGCCAACAGGATTCAGCGAAACTTGCGCCGATCCCGAACAAAGAACCACCCTCTGGAGTGTGGGGGCTGGCCGCGGATTTGTTCAAACTCTCTCGCAAGCATCATGTACTCAAAGAAGAGATTGCGGCTACCGATGCTTTGATCGCGAGTTCAACTCAATTGCGCGCACCGTTGGTGGAAAAGATGAAGGCCATGATCCAGAGCGGAGATCAATTGGCCAAGGAGGCAGATTCCAGCGACCAAGCAGTTCTTGCGCAAGAAAAACAACAACTGGATAAGCTCACCCTGGATTTCAGACAGACTACCGCCGCGATTTTACCCCTGAGCAAGCAATCGATTGTGCTCGACCTGTACAAGAGGACGCTCACGACCTGGGATGAATCCGTGCAGTACGAATTCAAGGCCGAACTGAAGAATCTGCTGGCAAGGCTAGCCGTGCTGGCAATCATGATTTTGGCCGTACTTGGGCTGGGCGAAATCTGGAAACGCACGATATTCCGCTACGTCCATGACATTCGGCGGAGATCCCAGTTCCTGCTGATGCGAAGAATAGCGCTGTGGACCGTAATCGCGCTGATCACGGCATTCACTTTCGCTACAGAGCTAGGTTCGGTTGTAACGTTCGCTGGACTGATTACTGCTGGCATCGCTGTGGCACTGCAGAATGTTATCGTTTCGATGGTGGGATATTTCTTTCTCATCGGAAAATTTGGCATCCGGGTCGGCGACCGCGTGCAAGTTTCAGGGGTTACGGGCGAAGTCATAGATATCGGCTTGGTGCGTTTTCATCTGATGGAAATTGGCACGAGTGGGACAGACTCGCAACCCACTGGGCGGGTCGTAGCCTTTTCGAATTCCATTGTCTTTCAACCTGCGGCAGGGCTTTTCAAGCAGATTCCAGGGACGAATTTCGTATGGCATGAAGTTGACCTGACTTTCGCTCCGGAGAGCGACTATCAGATTGTTCGGGAAAGGGTCACCAAAGCGGTCGAGGTGGCCTTCGCCGATTACCACGACAAGATGGACCTGCAGCGCCGCCACATGGAAATGATGCTCGATTCGATTTCTTCGGTGGAATTGAAGCCTCAGATTCGTTTGCATTTCAGCTCAGTAGGGATTGAGGTGAATATCCGCTTCCCGGTCGAGATGGGTGGGGTGTCCGAAATCGATGAACGCATCATGCGCGAACTGCTCACCGCAATTGAGCGTGAGCCGCGTCTCAAGCTGGTTGGATCGCAGATGCCGACTGTGAGGACCGAGGCTTGAGGGTCATTGGAAGAATCAAATGTTCAGGAAATTTTCCATCAGTTTCTTGCCTGCGCTGGTCAGCACGCTTTCAGGGTGAAACTGCACACCTTCGACCGGAAACTGGCGATGCCTAAGTCCCATGATGGTTCGAGAGCCATCGCGTTCGATGGTGGAGGCGCTGACTTCCAATTCGGCCGGCAAACCTGTCTCATCGACAATCAGCGAGTGATAGCGCGTAGCGGTCATTGGGGATGGCAGTCCTTCGAAGATGGTCTTGGCGTCGTGCTCAACCTGGCTGGTTTTGCCGTGCATGAGATTTGGCGCTCGAACCACCTTACCCCCGAAAGCCGCCCCTAGAGCCTGATGACCGAGACATACGCCCAACAAGGGAACCTTGCCGGCGAAAGATCGAATGAGATCGATGCTGATTCCCGCCTCCTGAGGAGTGCAGGGACCAGGAGAAACCACTATCCGCTGCGGTCCCAGCGCCTCGATTTCACCAATCGTGATCTGGTCATTCCGGCGAACGACCACTTCCGCGCCGAGTTCACCCAGATATTGGACTAGGTTATAAGTAAAGGAATCGTAATTATCCAGGACGAAGACCATCGTTATCAGCTTACCTGAAAGTTTCCGCAGGGGCGAAGCGGGACCGCAGACCTCAGCGGCTAAAAGCCGGTGTCGAGAATAAGGTGGTTATCGCATCGGTAAACCGCTGCAGCGCCACCCAAAGTCAACCGCGGGGCTCTCCAACCTAGATTACGAGCGGCCCGACAGCTTCCCAAAACGGCCTTGACACGGTGACATCAAAACGCCATGCTTACAATGCTTTGGCCGACAAGCCCATTGGTGGCAACACTCCCGAGAAACGAGCGACACGCCGCTTTGCTTTGAGATTACCGGTTTCTCTCGGTTATCCTGAGAACGAAGCGGAGGCGAGAGCCGCGCAGACCAGAGATGTCAGCGCCCGCGGCATTTGCTTTTATGTTGACTCAAACATCTCGGTCGGGGCTAATATTGAATTTACATTCACGCTTCCCCCTGAAATCACTCTGACTGAGAGTATTCGTGTGCGGTGCAAAGGCAGAGTAGTTCGTGTCGATAACGGCAATCCGGACCGTAAAGTCGCGGTCGCTGCCGTGATCGATGAATACGAATTTCTCTCCGAAGCGTGAGCCAAGAAATCTTTGATTTTGATGTTTCCCTCCCCCGTCATATAGCTGAGCGCAACCGATTTTCATGTTCCTTAGGTCACTTTTTTCTATTACGGGCTGGTGTTATTGTTTCCTGTATAGGTTACTAATTCTGCAATGATGTTCCTGGAGCGCATCCGTCCATTTTGTGCGGGACTCTCGCTACTCGCGTTGAGTCTGGTTCCCGGTTTCGGGCAGTCTGGTCTCCCGGCGGACAGCAATTCGCCTGTGCCATCCCAGGAGGCGCCGCTCGCCGTCGGGCCAGTGCAGCCTGATTCTCCGGCCATTGTTCTGCGAGTTAGAGTGCTGCTGACCAAGGACTATCCCGCGCTCGAAATCGTGACTGATCGCCCGGTGGTTCCCTCGATACACAAACTTGAAACACCATCGAGGCTGACGATTGATCTGCCTAATACCGGCATGTCGCTTCAACATAAAGAGATTCCGATTAACACTGAGCAACTCGGCTCTCTGCACCTGGATGAGGAAAAGGGCGCGAGCCAGGCGGTTCACATGGTCATCGATTTGCGAAAGCCCCTGGCCTACACGTGGGAAGCGGCGGGTAATCGGCTGACGATTCGCTTGCAGTCGGCGGAACCATCGAACGCGATGGTTTCTCCGCCAGCTCCCGACCCCCCGCCTCAGCCGACATCGCAGCCGTTGTCGGTAGCGGCCATGACTCCGGGAATTGAACCCGGACTTGTTCCGGTCACGGCGGGTGGATTTGGTTCCGTGGTTTTTGCGGGCAATCGAGTTGCGCCCGGTTCGACGATTACGGCAGGTAGCGAGACTGCTGTGCTCAGCCTGGGGAAGAACGGCGAAATTCGGCTGTGTCCGCGAAGTACGGTTTCAGTAACGGCGTCTTCCAGCGGACACGATTTGATGCTGGGCATGAGCACCGGATCTTTGGAAGCCCGCTACAACCTGGACGCGTCGATCAATTCGATTCTCACTCCAGACTTTCGCATATTGCTGGCGGGGCCGGGGGTTTTTGAATACGCAATCAACGCGGATATTCATGGCAACACATGCGTCAGCGCGCTCCCCGGGAATACGCGTTCGGCAATGGTTTATGAGCTGATGGGAACGGGAAGCTATGAGGTGAAGCCCGGCGAACAGGTCATGTTTCACTCGGGACGCTTAAGCGCAGCCGACAACAATATGGCCGGAAGCTGCGGATGTCCTACGCCAGTACCGGTGATGCGCGCCTCGGCACCGGCTGGGCCAGTGATTCCAGACTCGAAGCTACCTTCGTCAGTGCAGCTTGCGCAGAACAGTCAGTCGACATCTGCCGCAGG
>Ga0307479_10005856_pt1 | contig 11256 bp, 8 predicted proteins | sample atmos_gasesECM4C_FD_203743 | JGI IMG/M metagenome (GOLD analysis project Ga0307479, IMG submission 203743) | Hardwood forest soil microbial communities from Morgan-Monroe State Forest, Indiana, United States - atmos_gasesECM4C_515 | ecosystem: Environmental > Terrestrial > Soil > Temperate... | reverse complement strand
TCCTGAAGCAAGCCAAAGCAGAATATGCGAAGCTGCAATAACCGAGCCCCAAAGAAACGGCCTTTGATTGACCGTGATTGCTCGGACCGTCCCGTACGAGTGCCCGGTTAGTCGGATAACCGGAAACTACGTTCGGCAGATTGGCCGAGACGTTCTGATTTCGAATCCTCATTCCCGCAGGCTTGTGTGCCGCTGCTGGTGCCAGTAGAATGGCCATTCTTTGTTTCCTGCGCGTCTTTTCTTTTCCGGAGTCATAGCGAATGTCGCAGCGCTACGACGTCATCGTTATCGGCGGCGGCCACAATGGCCTCGTCAACGCCGGCTACCTTGCCAAAGCGGGGAAGAAAGTGCTCGTCCTCGAACGCCGGCACGTTCTCGGCGGGGCCGCCGTCACCGAAGAGATTTTTCCCGGTTTTCTCTTTTCCGAATGCTCCTACGTTGTCTCGCTCTTGCGTCCCGAAATCATTCGCGAACTCGATCTCCCGCGCCACGGCCTCGAAATTCTTCCGCTCGACGGCACCTTCTCTCCCATGCTCACGGGCGATTATCTCTGGCGCATGAACGACCACGCCAAATCCATTCGGGAAATTCGGCGTCACTCCCGCGTTGACGCGGAAGCCTACGACGAATTCTCGAAAATGATGACCCCGATGTGCCGCTTCGTGAAGCCGCTCCTCTCGATGGTTCCGCCTGATCCCACTACGCTCAATCCGAAAGATTTGAAGCAACTCCATTTTCTTTTGCAGCGTTTCCGGTCGCTCTCCTCCGACGAGCGTTACACGCTGGTCCAGCTCATGACCATGAGCTCCGCGGACTTCCTCGATCAGTGGTTCGAGACCGATGTGCTGAAATCCACGATGTCGGCTTCCGGCATCATTGGCACGTTTCTCGGCATTCGTTCGCCCGGCACTGCTTATGTTCTCTTGCACCATTACATGGGCGAGATCGACGGCGCCTTTCGCTCCTGGGGTTTCAGCCGCGGCGGCACGGGCGCCATCTCCAACGCCATCGCTTCCGCCGCGCGCGAGACTGGCGTCGAAATTCGCACCCAAGCGCCGGTCGCCAAAATTCTCGTCAAGCGCGGCCGCGCCGTCGGAGTCGTTCTGCAATCCGGCGAAGAAATCTCCGCGAGCGTCGTCTCTTCCAGCGTCGATCCGCATCTCACGTTCGAAAAATTCCTCGAGCCCAGCGAACTCCCCGCAGATTTTCTAGAAAGTGTCCGTCGTTACAAATTCCGCGGCTCTTCCGGCAAAGTCAATCTCGCGCTCGATGCGCTCCCGAACTTCAAATCGCTCCCCGGCTCCGGCGCGCACCTTCGCGGCGCGATCTCCATTTCCCCCAGCATGGATTACATGGAGCGCGCTTATGACGACGCCAAATATGGCTGCTACTCCCGCCGTCCTTACATTGATATGGTCATTCCTAGCTTGACCGATCCCTCCGTCGCGCCTCCGGGCAAGCACGTTCTTTCCTGTTTCGTTCAGTACGCCCCCTACAAGCTCGCCGAAGGCACTTGGGACGAGCAGCGCGAAGCGTTCGGCGATAACGTGATCAATACGATTGCCGAGCATGCGCCCAACATAAGAAACATCATCATCGGCCGCCAGATTCTCACGCCGCTCGACCTCGAGCGCGAGTTCGGCCTCACCCAGGGCAACATCTTTCAGGGCGAGCTCTCTCTCGAGCAGCTCTTTTTCCTGCGTCCCGTTCCCGGCTGGGCCTACTATCGCACTCCGGTCGCCAATCTCTACATGTGTGGTTCCGCCACGCATCCCGGTGGCGGCATCATGGGCGCGAACGGCCGCATTGCCAGCCAGGTCATCCTCAGAGAGTGGTCACTCGCTTCGCGGGCGCACTTGACAAGGTTCGCCGGCTCGCGCGCCAAGGCGGCTAACTGATCATGCCCCTCGGGCAGCGCGTAGTTCTCATCGGCGGCGGGCATAACGCGCTCATCACCGCATTCTATCTGGCCAAAGGTGGCTTCAAGCCTCTGGTTCTCGAACGCCGCGAGTTCGTCGGGGGCGGCGCTATCACGGAAGAATTCTATCCGGGGTTTTTCGCTTCCACACTCGCGCACACCATCGGCCCGCTCCGCGCCGACATTGCTCGCGACATGCAAGTCGAAACTTTCGATTGCCACATTCTCCATCCCGATCCGCGCGTTTTCGCGCCTGCTTCCGATGGCCGCGGGCTCCTCTTCTTCAATGACCACGCTAAAACCGCCGGCGGCATCGCGCAGCTTTCTCCAAAAGACGCCGCAAAATACGCACAATTCGCCGAAGTTCTCAAGGAAGTCGCTGGCGTCTTCGGCCAGATTCTTTCCATCACTCCGCCCGCCATTGACAAACCCACGCCCGAAGATCTCTGGAGTCTTTTCAAGACTGGCCGCGGCATCCGCAGCCTCGGCAAGCAGGGCATCTTCAATCTGATGCGTTGGGGCCCCATGGCCGCGGCGGATTTTGTCGCGGAATTTTTTGAAACCGAACTCATCCGCGCGGTCGTCGCCGCCCGCGGAATTTTCGGCACGGCTCTCGGCCCATGGTCCGCTGGTTCCACCGCTGTCCTTCTCCTTCGTGCCGCCGCGGATCCGCATCCGGTAGGCTCCGCCGCATTTCCGCGAGGCGGCCTCGGCAAGCTCACCCACGCGCTCGCGGAATCCGCGAAGCAAGCCGGCGCAGAGATCCGCGTAAACGCCGAGGTCCAGCACGTGCGCATAAAGGACGGAGCCGTCACCGGAGTTGTGCTCGCCGACGGCGAGGAAATCGCTATTGATGCCGTCGTTTCTGGCGTTGACCCCAAGCGCACTTTTTTCAAATTGCTTGATCCCACGCTGCTTGATCCAACCTTCGCGATGCGTATTCGCAACGTCCGCGCCACGGGCAACGTCGCTAAAGTGAACATCGCTCTCGGCGGTCTTCCATTTTTCTCCGCCCTTGCCGACAGCGAGATTTATCTCAAAGCCCTTTCGGGCCGCATCCACATTGGCCCTGAGATTGACTGCCTCGAGCGCGCCTTCGACGCCTCGAAGTACGGCGATTTCTCGAGCGCGCCTTATCTAGACGTCACCATTCCCACGATTCTCGATCCGGCTCTCGCTCCCGATGGCAAACACATCCTCTCCGCGTACGTCCAGTTCGCGCCGTACAAATTAAGGGAAGGGAACTGGGACACCCGCCGCCGTGAGCTCGGCGAGACCGTCGTCAAGACGCTCTCCGCCTACGCTCCGAATCTGCCGAGTCTCATCGAAGCCATACAAGTGATCACGCCGCTGGATTTGGAAACGATTTATAGCTTTACCGGCGGGCACATTTTTCACGCCGAGCTCGCGCTCGATCAGCTCTTCACCATGCGGCCGGTTCTCGATTGGGCGCGTTACAAAACGCCTATTCGCGGACTCTATCTCTGCGGCTCCGGCACGCATCCGGGCAACGGCCTGACGGGAGCCTCGGGCGCCAACGCCGCCCGCGAAATTATCCGCGACCTCCGATGATTTTTCTCTTTGTAGGGGCGCAGCTTTATGCCGAGGGCAATCGAGGGAATGCTGCGCCCCATTCGGCCGAAGCGTACAACTTATGACCACCATCGACCGCACTGAATTACATTCGCTTCATCAGCGCGAAGAAAAGCGCTTCATCGCCGAGCATCCCCGTTCCGCAGAACTCTACCGCCGCGCGCAAAACTCTCTCCTCGGCGGCGTCCCCATGAACTGGATGAAAAAATGGGCCGGCGCATTTCCCGTTTTTGTGAAAACCGCTCACGGCGCGCACTTCGCAGACGTGGACGGCCGCGACTACGTGGACCTCTGCCTCGGTGACACCGGCGCCATGACCGGCCACTCGCCGGCCATCGTCTCCGACGCTGTTGCCCGCCGCGTTCGCGAAGGCATCACGCTCATGCTTCCCACTGAGGATTCACTCTGGGTCGGCGAAGAACTCAAGCGCCGCTTCGGTCTTGCGTACTGGCAATTCACGCTCACCGCCACCGATGCTAACCGCTTCGCGATTCGCATCGCCCGCGAAATCACGCAGCGCCCAAAAATCCTCGTCTACCATTACTGCTACCACGGCACCGTGGATGAGTCTTTCGCCGCGCTCCATGACGGCGTTGTCGGCCCGCGCCGCGGAAATATCGGCCCGCCGGTCAATCCTATTGAAACCACGCGCGTCGTCGAATTCAATGACCTTGCCGCGCTCGAAGAAGCGCTCCAGCACCACGACGTCGCATGCGTCCTTGCCGAGCCGGCCATGACCAACGTCGGCATCATCCTCCCCGACGACGGATACTGGGCCGCCGCGCGCGACCTCACGCGGCGCTACGGCACGCTGCTCATCGCCGACGAAACTCACACCATCTGCGCGGGTCCGGGCGGCTGCACGCGCGAATGGAAGCTCGATCCCGATTTACTGGTTTTTGGAAAACCTATCGGCAGCGGCATTCCCGGCGCGGCCTACGGCTGCACCGAAGGAGTCGCTCAGCGCATCTCCGCCCGCATCCAACTCGAAGACTGCGACGTCGGCGGCATTGGCGGCACGCTCGCCGGCAACGCACTTTCGCTGGCCGCCATGCGCGCCACGCTCGAGCACGTGCTCACCCCGGCCGCATTCGCGCACATGATCCCGCTCGCCAAGCGCTTCAACGACGGCGTTGCGGAAAATATTCGCGCCGCAGGACTGCCGTGGAACGTCACGCGCCTCGGCTGCCGCGCCGAATATACTTTCACCCAAAAACCGCCGCGCAACGGCGGCGAATCCGCCGCTGCCGCCGATTTCGAGCTCGAGCGCTTCCTGCATCTGTACGCGCTCAATCGCGGCGTCCTGCTCACGCCGTTTCACAACATGGCGCTGATGTGCCCCGCCACCACCGAAGCTGACATCGACCTGCATACGAAAATCTTCGCCGCTGCCGTCCGTGAACTTACGAGCTAGCTTGCAGCGAGGCGCTCCGGGGAAAGCGAAGAGAGATTCCTCTCTGCGCAGGCCGACCCTCCGCGGAAGCAGAGGGTAAGAAAGAGCGTCGGCCTGCTCCGTTCGGAATGACGGGTGTGGGTGGCGTGCACCGCAGCGCCCGACTCGCTCCGCGTCCTACTGGTTCGGTTTTTCCGCGGCTGGCTTCACCTCGGCTGCTTTGGCAGTTGCGGCTTTAGCTTTGGCAGAGGCCGTTATCGCCTTGGGCTGCCAGAAATCCGCCGCCACTTTGGCGATCTCTTCCGGCGGATTGCTCAGTTCTGGCGAGAAGTGAAGTATTGTCGACTCGGTGCCGGAAACGAACTCCGCATTGGCCTTCAAATATTTCTTGTAACCCTCCTCGCCCAGGACTTCGCGGGCGGTGGGGTTCTTATCGAATCCGCCCAGTGAACTGCGCAGGGTCGTGACATAGAAGGTGGTGCCTTTGGTTCCCTCAACCACCTGGGAAACGAGCACAGGCTGAGTGTCGGGATTTTTTTCGCCCGCTTCCTTGACTTCCTTCAGCAACGCCTCGAAATCGGCAATGTGGCCGGAGCGCACGTGCACCGCGGTGGTGCGCAGTACCCGCGATTCGCCGATAAGTTTCGCTTCGGCGGCCGCATCCGTGGGAGCCTTGCGGCTCAGGTCCCAGCGGCGGCGGCGCAATTCCGATCGTGCACTCTCGAAACAGCTCGCCTCATCATTCAGCAATTTTTGCGCCCCGTCTTTCCCATACGCCTTTTGCAGCGCGGCGACGAAGGCATCGTTGCCCTTATCGATGTCCGCGTAGTCTTTACGAACGCTCACGAAGACATAGGTGTTGCCATCGCCGTACATCGATTCCATGCCAATCCAGCGGTCACCGTTGAACCGCCGGTTCGCGTCGGATATTTTCTTTACCACTGCGGTGAACTCCGCAACTTTCTCGGGTTTTACCTTGACGATCTCTTCGTCCAGATAATCTCCCTGTGCGCGGACCGCGACCGGCGCCGCAAGAACCAGACCCGCGACGACGGTCACGGCCCAAATAGCTTTCTTGTACATAACCGTCTCCTTTTTTTTCTGACCTTCTTTTTAGAGGATGGGGGGAAGGGTAATGAAGCGGAAGCTACACCCGGCGATGTACGCTGTCAACCCCAAGCTGCTTGTGTAACGCCGGCTTTCGCGCCGGCGAGGCGGACGCCCCACCCATCTTCCATCATTGGCGCGCCATCTCGTTCGCGATGTCTTTTAATGCCATCATTCTGAGGGTGACATACGACCAGCATCTCTGCTGGACTGGGTTGTAGCGGCTACCCGGCAGTATCTGTCCGCTTGGATTGTTGAATCGGGTTGCTTCGGCGCTGTCAAGATTATCCGTGAGCCATTTGCCTGTTTTTTCGCCCCAGGCAATAGCGCCAGTCACTGCCGCTTCCGAATTGTCAGAGAGACAAGCGTCTTGCAACTTCGCTCCTTCCGCAAGAATCTGGGCCATTGGTTCACGCAACCGCTGTTTCGTGTCCTCCCGATACTGCGCGCGAATGGAAACCCACGCCACCAGGGCCAAGACCACAACAGCCGCCCCCCAACTGAGCCACTTGCGGTCGCGGGACCAGCGCATCGTGACAGGGGAGTTCCAAGCTATGTCGCTCACCATCGCCGCGATGACCGCGAGGAATAGGCATTTGACATACCACGTCATCGGAAGCACCACCAGCAGAATCGCAAGAATCGCGCTGGCGTAATACTCCAACCGGAAACGGTCAAAAGGTTTCTTAACAACCGCCTTTTTAACGACAGGCTTCTTAGCAATCGGTATCTTGCCCTTTCCCCCGGGGCGGCCAGCTCCGGGAAAGACCGGCGGTTTTCTCTGCGGGGGCTTTGGTAGAAACGGATTCTTTGGTGGAGGCGGCATGTGAGCAAAGAATACCATTCCTGACTTGTGTCGTGGCCGACCTTTAGGTCGGCGGGCCGGACACAGCCCGCCAGGGCGGACGCCCCAACAAGCGGGAGATGAGGCAGCCAAGGTTGGATTTCAACGGTGGAACTGGAGTTTGTTGAATACCCAGTTCGTTCGGCCGGTGCTTAAGCTAGCTTGGCGACCAAGCGGCGCGCGGCCAGAGAAATCATGAGGCGCGAGATTCCGCTGAAGAGCATGCTAATGCCCACCAGCGTGCCGATGACCCATTCGGTGCTCGACGGCCAGGTCCTCCAAATCATGACCGCAAGGATCACGGTGATGATTCCATCGAAGAGCAGCCAGCCCGAGCCCGGCATGGGACGGAGACGGAACGACAAGATCAGTTCCAGGACTCCTTTTGCGAACAGGTAAATCGCGAGCGCCAGGGTGAGCGACGCCAAGCCGGCCACAGGACGAAACAACAGATAGACACCAACGTAAATATAGAGAATGCCCAGCAGCAGCTCCCAGAGAACTCCGCCGGCGGTGCGCGTGTGCCAGGCAAACACCAGATGGGCCGCGCCGCTGAAAACAAGCAGCCAGGCGACCAATAAATTCACCGCGATTCCGGCCGCCTGAGGCACCGCGATAGCCAGGCAACCCGCCAGGATCATCAGGATGCTGAGCCCAATGGACCATCCCACTGACTTTTGTACGATCGTGCCGACAGATGTAGCGTTCATGACGCCTACCTCCTTGGAAATCCTTTCAGACGGGAATTGTTCCCTGGCCCTGGAACCGAAAGCATTGTACGCCTTCTGGCCTGCTGGCGAAGACCTTTTCCCTGAGTCCTCCAAATGACCCCGCTACCGCGCGAGATGCTACGCTTGTCGGGCGATTTCGGAACGCAGTACAATGAGCTGTTTGCAGATCGAGGAGGAAGCGCGCCATGGCCACCGCGGAAGCAAAACTTCACATGCCGGAATTCGCCAACGAACCTTACGTGGATTTTTCCAAGCCGGAAAACCGGAAAAAGATGGAAGACGCCCTAAAAAAGGTGGCCTCAGAATTTGGCCGTGAATACCCCATGTGGATCGGCGGGCAGAAGGTCACGACGACGGAAAAACGGAAGTCCACGAACCCCTCGCGGCCTTCGCAGGTGATCGGTGTTTTCCAGACCGCCACCGCGGAAATGGCGCGGCAGGCGGTGGAAGCTGCGAACAAATATTTTGAGACCTGGAAGCGCGTGCCGGCGGAAGAGCGCGTGAAGTGCCTGTTCCGCGCGGCGAAGATTTTGCGCGAGCGCAAATTTGAATTGAGCGCGCTGGTCTGCTACGAAGTCGGCAAGACCTGGCCGGAAGCCGACGGGGATATCGCCGAGACGATTGATTTCTGCGAATTCTATGGCCGCGAAATGCTGCGCCTGGCGGAGCCGCAGAAGCTTACGCCCATGCGCGGCGAGCGCAACTACATGGTGTATATTCCGATTGGCGTCGGCGCCATCATTCCGCCGTGGAACTTTCCGTGCGCCATCATGGCCGGCTTGGTGGTGGCTTCTCTGGTTACCGGAAACACGGTGGTGCTGAAGCCCGCGGGCGATTCGCCGACGATCGCGGCAAAGTTTGTGGACATTCTTTTCGAGGCGGGCATTCCTAAGGAAGCGGTGAATTTCCTTACCGGAGCGGGAAACGTCGTCGGCGACACGCTGGTGCAGCACCCCAAGACGCGTTACATCGGGTTCACGGGATCGAAGGAAGTCGGGCTGCGCATCAGCGAGCTGGCCGGGAAGGCGGCGCCCGGGCAGATCTGGATCAAGCGGACGGTGCTGGAGATGGGCGGGAAGGACGCCATCGTCGTGGATGACGAAGCGGATATGGACGCAGCCGTCGAGGGCACGGTGCAGGCGGCGTTCGGCTACCAGGGGCAGAAGTGCTCGGCGTGCTCGCGGGCGATTGTTTCGGAGAAAATTTACGACACGTTTTTGCAGAAGCTGGTCGAGCGCACCAAGAAGGTCACCGTGGGCCCGAGCGACGATCCGAACAATTACATGGGGCCGGTCATCAGCCAGTCCGCGATGAAAACGATTCTGGATTACATCGAGGTCGGCAAGAAGGAAGGGAAGCTGCTCACCGGCGGCGGGCGCGCGCCGGGCGAAGGCTACTTCGTGCAGCCGACGATTATCGCGGATGTGGATCCGAAGGCGCGGCTGGCGCAGGAAGAAGTTTTTGGGCCGGTGCTGGCGGTGATCAAGGCGAAAAATTACGACCACGCGCTGGAAATCGCCAACAATACGGAATTCGGCTTGACGGGCGCGGTGTACTCGAAAAATCCGGAAAAAATCAGGAAGGCCGAAGAAGCATTTCACGTGGGCAATCTTTATCTGAACCGCAAATGCACCGGCGCGCAGGTGGGCGCGCATCCTTTCGGCGGGTTCAATATGTCGGGCACGGATTCAAAGACCGGCGGGAAGGATTATTTGTTGCACTTCTTGCAAGCCAAGGCGGTCGCGGAAAAAGTTTCCAACTAACGCGTTGCGCAAAAAATATTGGAACTAAGAAGCTGAAGTCGCCGGGTCGCCGCGGCGCGAGGCCCACTTGAGCGCGCGAAAAACGGGATAGCTGCAAACGAGCATCGCCAGCGCCAGGGGAGCATTTTCACGGTCCGTTAGAATCGAACCCACCAGGAAAACGACGGAACACAAAAGCGCTATTCCCGTGGTCCACGGATAACCCCAAGCGCGGTACGGGCGTGGCATTTCGGGCTGCTTTTTTCGCAGCACGAAGAGCGACGCATAGGAGAGCGTGTAGTTCGCCACAAAGAAAAACGACAGCATGGCGATCACACGCTCGAAGGATCCCATCACGAACAGCACGCTGACCGTGGTGCTCAGGAAAAGCGAAGGAGTGGGCGTGCCGCCAGGATTTACCTCCGAGAAGCGGCGGAAGAACAATGCGTCGCAGCTCATGGCATGAAGGGTGCGCGAGGAGAAGAGCAGGTTGGAGTTGACGCAGCTCAACATCGAAATGATCATGATCGAGCGGATAATGGGATCGCCAAATCTTCCAAAGACGCGGTCGGCGACCGTGCCCAGAACAAAATCATTGCCGGCAATTTCATTCATGGGGAGCACGTACAAGGCCACCAGATTCAGCAGCAGATAAATCCCCATCACGGTAAAGACGCTGCCAAAAATGGCCCGCGGAATATCGCGGCCCGGATCACGCACCTCTTCCCCGAAATAGATAACTCCGTCCCATCCGTCTATGGTGTAGACAACGGCCTGCAATCCGAGAACGATGGCGACGGCGAGCGGCCATCCAGCAGGCATAGAGGGCAAAGCCGCGGTTGCTGCTGGAGCGGCCGCGCGCGCATGCGCGCCAAGAATAAAGCAGGCGATGATGAGAATCATCAGGGCGGCGGTCTTCATCGCTGCGGTCATTAGTTGCGCGCCGCTGCCCCAGCGGACGCCGCGCCATTGCATGATGCCAAATCCGAGGACGATCGCGGCGGAGACGAGTTTTACATGGCCGGCAAGTACGGGAAAGAGATGGCCACTATACTCGGCGATGACAATGGCGACGGCGGCGGTGCCACACGTCGAGAGCCAGTCGCTCCATCCCACGATGAAGCCGGCGTATTCGCCGATGGCGCGGCGAGAATAATTATATTGGCCGCCGCTGCGGGGGATGGCAGCGCCGAGTTCGGCCATGGACGAGGCGCCGAAAAGAGCGTAGAGGCCGCCAACAATCCACACGCTGAGATAGAGCCAGGGGTTGGGAAGCCCTTTTGCGATGTCGCCGGGCGTGCGCACAATTCCGGCGGAGATGGCGTTGCCAACGGCTGCGGCGATGCCAAACCACACGCCCAGAACTTGAAGCAGCCGGCCGCGGCTCAGCCTTTGAGCGGGCACTGCGGCGGGAGAAGATGCCGATGTGTTCGACAATAGAGGTCTCAGAAGGGTTTCCGGGACTGCGCCATGATAAAGGCGATGGTGGAAAATGCAAGCGGGAAGCCGCAGCGGTGGGCGCAGAGGTTAGCGTTCAGAGGAATCAGCCGGCGGGGAATAGGGCCGCAAACTTGTGTTATCGGTGTCCGGCGTCGCGAGCCAGATTTGCCGACCCTTGAAATAAACGAATAGTTTTTCATTTTGTTGCGCAGAGAGTTCGCGTGCCCAAAGCACTTTCGCAGTGTCAATCTCGGCGCCGTTGAAAACCCATTCGTCATGGACATTGTGGTCTTCCTCGTAGCGCACTATGACAAGGTGCTTGCCCGGCGTGTTCTCAAGTTTTTTCTGAATGGCAGCGCGGCTGGGATCGCCCTGGCAAGTCCATGACAGCGAATCGCAGGAGCGATGCGTCACGGCACTCCCCGTATCCATCGCGAGCAACGCAACGATGGCCCAAGACAGCGCGATGCCAATCGGCCGGCCGGCGA
>Ga0307479_10005855_pt1 | contig 11258 bp, 8 predicted proteins | sample atmos_gasesECM4C_FD_203743 | JGI IMG/M metagenome (GOLD analysis project Ga0307479, IMG submission 203743) | Hardwood forest soil microbial communities from Morgan-Monroe State Forest, Indiana, United States - atmos_gasesECM4C_515 | ecosystem: Environmental > Terrestrial > Soil > Temperate... | reverse complement strand
ATTTACCCGCATCATCATCCGGAACCCGCGCACCTAGCGCGCGCCAAGGAAACGCTGGCGCGGCTGGGGATCGCGCACCTTGCGGAGCGCGCAGTAGCGCACATGTCCTCCGGGGAAGCCAAGCGCACGCTGATAGCACGCGCCCTGGTGCACGAACCGAAAACATTGCTGTTCGATGAGCCGAGCAACGCGCTGGACATCGCGGCGCAAATGCAATTGCGCGACACCATGCGGCAGCTGGCCCATTCCGGCATCGGAATTTTGCTGGTGACGCATCACGTATCTGAAATCATTCCGGAAATCGAACGCGTCGTGCTGTTGCGCGAGGGGCGGATTCTTGCCGATGGTCCGAAGGCTGAAGTACTTGCGGAAAAACACTTGTCCGAGCTCTTCGGCGTTGCGCTGAGATTAGGCCAGGTCGACGGATTCTTCCATCTGTATTAATGGCCATAGAGAGTCGATCGAGCAGCGATTCGTTCGCGTGTGGCTCAGCCTGCCTGCGCCAGCGCATATAAGAATTCGGCGTAGGAACGAGTCGCGCCGTCAATACCCTGAATCTTCGGATTTTTCGATTCGATGACGTAATACTCGTCCGGGGCATGCGCGCCGCTTCCATGGCCGAGACCGAATGGGCCCGCAGCCAGGTAGAGCGGCTCTCCGGTGAATACGTAACCGGGCCACGACCCCGCGCTACGCGGAAGAATGACCGGATCGATCCCACCCCTGCGATATACCGCGGTCTCGGTGCGGATGATTCCCGCGTCGGCGGACGTGCTGTTGGGATCGTATCCGCCCGTCATGCGGACTTCGATGTCGCCGAAGCCTTTTTTCGCAAGATGAGCCTTGAGAGCGGCGAACGCTTCGGCCGCAGTCATGTCGGGAACGAGGCGAAGATCCAGCTTCGCCGTGGCTTTGCCGGGAAGAATGGTTTTCCCGCCGGGGCCGGTGTAGCCGCCGACGAGGCCTTCGATATTGACGGTGGGACGCGACATGAGGAGCTCGAGAGCTTCCTGCCAACTCACCTCATGCACCCAGTGTTCAACGCCCAGTAGCTTCTTGGCGTCGGCCTCGCTCAAGCGGCGCGCGGCTTCGGCGATCATTTTCTTCTCGGCTTCGGAGAGCGGGCGAGCTTTCGCAGCGAACCCTTCGATGGCGGGATCGTTGCCATCGGGCGAGACGAGAGTCGCCAGCGCTTCGACGAGATGCCACGCCGGACTGTCCAGGCGCGCTTTGTTGCTGGAGTGCACGTCTTTGCGCGGGCCGCGGCCCCAGCGTTCGCCGCTGGAAACCAGTTCACACTCGATGACTCCCTTGGCGCCCAGCGTCATGGTGACTTCCCCGTCGAGCCCCTGCGACGCACTGGGCATGAAAATCCCCAGACAATTCTTGAGGGCCGCCAGCACTTCGGGACGGCGCACGACCTGCGGAAAATGCGGCGAACCGATCTCTTCTTCACCTTCTGCAACGAAAACAAGATTCACAGGGAATTTTTTGCCGGCACCGCGAATGGCATGGAGTGCGGCGAGGAATGTCGCTTCAGGTCCTTTTTGGTTTACGGCGCCGCGGCCCATGACGACCTTACCGAGGCCGGGCTTATCCACGAGGGCGGCTTCGAAAGGCGGAGACGACCACTCGGCCGGATCGGCCTGCTTCACGTCATACATGTAGTAAAGCCCGAGCGTTTTGGGAGCGCCGGCGTCGAGCGTGGCGAAGATGCCGGGCTGGCCGTCAGTGGGAATTTTTGTGGCTTGCTGGAAGCCCGCGTCGCGGAGCATATGCATGGTGAGTTCGCAGCCTTCCTTCATGCCGCGGTTTTCGGCGGCGATGGAAGGCTGGCGCATCCAGTCCTGGAGGCGCTTGACGGATTCGTCGTGGCGTTTTTCGATTTCGGCGCGAATGGCGTCGAGATCGTCGGCAGTTGCTGGTGCGCGCTTAGCCCACACAGGCCAGGCAAGACTGGCCGCGCCGGTCACGGCGGTGGCGGCAGCGCCGCGGAGGAACATGCGCCGATCGGAGGAAAGAAGGGGTGAGGAATTCGAGCGGTCTCGCTCGTGCCCTCCCCCCAGATGGTCATCATTGAGGTTTGAAGGTTTTGGCATGTCAGCCTCCGCAAGAAAATTCTCGACCGAGACAGAAACGGAAGAGGTCGCCTCTTTTTCAACGCCGGAGACTACACCTTTTGGATTTAGCCGGCAATGGAAGAAGCTGCGGGACGTGGCGAGCTCTGTGGATCGAGTTACTGAGTTGAGTATTTCCGCCAGTTGGAAAAGCGCGCGATCGTTCCGTTGGGACCGACGGCCCAGCCATCCGAGAGGTCCAAGATGGTGACAGCGTTGAGATTCAACGAACGAGTGTGTTTCCAGTGGAGTCCAAAGTCTCTGCTGACATCTTCACCGTTTGGGCCAACGGCCACCCATAGTGTCGGATCATCACGGACCCAAGCCACGGCGGAGCGATAACCACCAGGTTCTTGCGCGACGGGTCGCCATGTCTTGCCGTTATCCATGGAATAGGCGGCTCCGCGAGCGGAGCGGTTTGAGTCTTTGTAATCGCCGCCCACAGCGAGAATTCTCTTGTCGTCGCGGGCAAGGGAAAAAATTCCAGATGAAGCATTTCCTGCGGCCACAGGGGTATGGAAAGCTGTCCAGGTGCGTCCTAGATCATCGGAGTGAAAAATACGCGCGACCGCGCCGCCGCCGGTTCCGAAGAAGATTTCCGTACCGCCAAACAATAACGAAGTGTTGCTGGCGGCGAAGGCGGCCTCGCCGGGAAGGGCCGTCGGCATTTTGTCGCTTGGCAGCGGATTCCAGTGCTCGCCGTCGGTTGTGTTCAGCAGGAGAAATTTGCCATCGATGGGATCGCCGAGGGCGACACATTCCCATTCCGTGACGCATTTCAAGGCGTCGAGAAAAAATCCTTTGCGCTTGTCCGTGTATTCGAGAGTCCAGGTTGCGCCGCCGTCGGTCGTTTTGTAGATGCGGGATTTTTCGCCTTCGCCGCTGGACATGACATAGGCGCTGGAGGCGTTGAACGCAACGATGCCACGGAAGTCGAGTGTCTCGCCACCGGTTACCTGCAGGCGCTGCCAGGTCTTGCCTTCGTCGAGCGAGCGAAGAATCACGCCATTCGAACCGCAGGCCCAAACGATCGGGGCATCGACGCCTTTTGCATCCTGCACGTAGACCGCGCTTACGCCGCGCAGATTGGTGGCGACGCCACTGGTCTCTACCTTCCACCACTGTGCTGTGGCCGAGGAGGCAAAGAGCAAAAAGAGAAAGAGCGTGCGCATGGCGCGAATTCTAACAAAGGACATGCGCAGACGCTTGCGCACCAGTGCCTTGGCGCTTCGGCAGAAAGTAACCGTTTGTTTCTTGCGGCTGACTGGCTTAGACTTCCGCAGGCATCTCACCCGACAGGGAATTCCGCAAATACAAGTACCAAGCTGACGCTTGCGCGCACCAGGCGCAGGCGGTGATGGGAACCCGAAAGACCAGAAAATTAGCGGAGGTCGAAGCATGGGCGATCGAAATAACTATAGATCATGGACTCTAGCCATTTTGGTGGCCGTGGGTTTGGCTTGCCTGCCAACAAGCGCATCGGCCCAACTTCATCCGAAGGATAGCGAGTGGCCTTCGTACGCGGCCGACCTCGCGGGGACGCGCTACCGCCCGCTGGACCAGATCAACGCGTCCAACTTTAACGATCTCGAAATCGCCTGGCGCATCAAGACGGATAATTTTGGCGACCGCCCCGAGTATAAGCTCGAAGGAACGCCGCTGATGGTGAATGGCGTCCTTTACGCGACTGCTGGGTCACGCCGCGCGGCGATCGCGCTTGATCCCGCGACGGGAGAATTGCTGTGGATTCACGGCGAGCATGAAGGCAAGCGTGGCGGCGCGGCTCCGCGGCAACTCTCGGGCCGCGGGCTGGCGTACTGGTCGGATGGCAAAGAAGAGAGGGTTCTGTACATCACGCCGGGGTTCCGGCTGATTTGCCTGAATGCGAAAAACGGCGTTCGCGTGCCTACGTTTGGAAATAATGGCGAGGTCGATCTGAAGCTGGATGACGATCAGGAAATATTTCCCGACCTGATCACCGGCGAAATCGGGATTCAATCCGCACCCGTGGTGGCCAAGGATACGGTAATCGTCGGCGCGGCCTTCCGCGAAGGCATGACGCCAAAGAGCATGCGCAACAACAAGGGTTACGTGCGCGGCTTCGACGTTCGAACGGGGAAGCGGCTCTGGATCTTCCACACCATTCCCAAGAAAGGCGAGGTCGGATACGACACCTGGGAAAAAGGCTCGGCGGAATACACCGGCAACACCGGCATGTGGACACAAAGCACCGTGGATGAAGAATTGGGACTGGTCTACCTACCGGTCGAGTCGCCGACCGGCGATTTCTACGGGGGCCACCGGCCGGGGAACAATCTTTTCGGTGAAACGCTCGTCTGCGTGGACCTGAAAACCGGCGAACGCAAATGGCATTTCCAGTTGGTGCATCATCCGCTGTGGGACATGGATATTTCTTCCGCTCCGATCCTTGCGGATATCGTCGTCGACGGAAAAAAGATCAAGGCCGTGGCCCAGCCGAGCAAGCAGGGTTTTCTCTATGTTTTTGATCGCGTGACCGGCAAGCCCGTCTGGCCGATGCCGGAGAAGCCGGTGGAAGTCGGCAGCGTGCCGGGCGAGTGGTATTCGCCTACGCAGCCGATTCCGTCGCAGCCTCCGTCTTACAGCCGCAACGGCGTTTCCATCGATGATTTGATCGACTTCACGCCTGATCTTCGGCAGCGCGCAAAAGAAATTGCCTCGCACTTTCATTTGGGGCCCGTCTACACGCCGCCGACCGTGAGCAAGCTGGAAGGCCCGCTGGGAACGCTCACGCTGGGCACCGCCTCCGGCGGGACGAACTGGCCGGGAGGTTCCTACGACCCCGAAACGCACATTGCCTATTTGTTTGCTTGCAATGCGTGCGTTGAGCCGATTGGGCTTGTCCCCGCTCCAAAGGAAGTTTCCGATATGAACTACGTCGCCGGAGTGGCCGGGAAAGAAGTAGAGGTTCTGCACGGTCCCGGCGAAAACGCCGGTGCTGATTCTCCCAAACCGGCGAAGAAGGCGGCTGGCGGCGGTTTCGTTCGCCTGGAGGTCGAGGGATTGCCGCTGATCAAGCCGCCTTACGGCACGATCACGGCCATCAATCTCGATAAAGGCGAATTTGTCTGGCAGATCGCGCACGGCGAGACGCCGGACGTGGTGCGGAATTCCGAAATCCTCAAGGGCGTGAACATCCCGCGCACCGGGCAGATCACCTACAACATCGGGACGCTGATTACCAAGACGCTGGTCATCGCGGGCGAGGGGAATGTCACTACGACCGCGGATCATCCGCGCGGAGCGATGCTGCGCGCTTACGACAAGGCCAACGGCAAAGAGGTTGGCGCGGTTTACATGCCGGCGCCGCAGACCGGTTCGCCGATGACCTACATGGTGAACGGGAAGCAGTATATCGTCGTGGCCGTCAGTGGCGGCCCGTACTCGGGCGAGTACATTGCGTATACGCTGCCAACGTCCGGCGAGTGAACGCGCAAACCCGAACAAGAGAAAGAGAACCGGTTGAAGATCGTACTCCTGTCGGCAGTCTTAGGAATGGCGCTCAGCGGCGTTTCGATCGATGTGATTCGCGCGCAAGCGCCGGTATCATCGGAATCGCGCTCGGTGCGGGACGGCGTGTACACGGAGGAGCAGGCCAAGCGCGGCGAGCCGCTCTATCGAAAAGAATGCGCGTCCTGCCACGGCGATATGCTGACCGGCGGCGAATCCGCACCGCCACTTTCCGGCGGCGCCTTTCTTGCGAACTGGAACGGCCTCACCGTGGGCGACCTGTTCGATCGCATTCGCAAAACGATGCCGTTAACCGCGCCTGGCCGCATCACGCGCCAGCAGGACGCGGACATTCTGTCTTTCATGCTCAGCGTTAACAAATTTCCGCCGGGGAAAACCGAGCTGTACCGGCAATCGGAAATGCTTAAGGAAATTCGCTTCGAATCGCCGAAACCCGGCGCCAAAAAATAGGCCGGCCATACGGCGCCTTTCGTAGTTCGAGAGCGCGTGAAAATTTTCAATATCCCCTGAATGGAGGTTCTTATGAAGAGAATGCTTCCCCTGCTGGTGATCGCCGCCGCGCTCGCTGGCTATATCGCTGGATACGCGTCGAAACCAGGCCCGCGAGCTGTGCTCGGCGGCCATTTCGATGATTTCTCGATGGTCCCGAGCGCCATCGCGCAAGAAAATAAGCAGGACAATAAAGAGGTCATGCCGTTCGGCTACAACTCCCCGCACATTCCGCCGCTCGCACCTGACGCTCCGCCCGTCACTTATTGGAATATCGACGACATTCGCAAGGCCCACACGGAATTGGCGGAGCGATCCATGAAGGCTGCGGGGCAGGCCGGCAGCGGAAGCTCGCAATCGTTTGGAGGCGGGCCGGTCCACGTGCAGACGCGCAATTTCAGCATCTTCATGCTCTATCGCCTGTACCGCGACAAGCCGGTGCTGAGTTTGACCAAAGTGAACAGCGTGCTCGATGACGCGGAGCAGCATGCCGGCGCCTACGACTTCTATGTAATCACCGGCGGGACGGGCGAAATGATCGTCGGCGGGAAGATCGCCAACCGCCAAAACTTGAAGGACGAAGACGGCATCATCCCGGGCGAATATCGCGGCCAGCCCGTGATTGGCGCAACGACCTACAAAGTGAAAGCGGGCGACTGGCTGTTGATTCCGCCGGACACGCCGCACCAGCCGAAGCCCGATCCCGGCGGCTTCAGCTACATGATCATGAAGCTCAATGTCGGCGCCTATCCGTGGAGCCTGATTCGTTAAAGCCACACAGCGAAACGCGCAGCCGGCAATCGATTTCAGCGGAGTTGGCCGGGCTCGACGCCCTTCTTGCGCGTCTCGTCGAGGAGCGCGTCGATTTTTGCCTGGAGTTCCTTCTTTTTTCCTTCGAGCGAACGAACCTGCACTTCGATGGGCTCGCGGGCATAGCTGTGATTGAGCTGGATGCCACTCGCGGAGGTGGACGGCTCGCCCTTGCTGAAATTCGTCAGGTCGGTGATCTGCTTCGTCGCTTCGTCCATCTGAGACTGCAATTTCTCCAACTGCTTGCGAACGTTGGCGATGTATTGCGCGTCCGCGGGCTTTGCAGGATTCGATTTCGCCTTGGAGTTGCTCTTCGGGTCGCCCACCACGGAGACAGCGCCATTCGCGCCTGAAATATTGTCGTTGGTCCAGACTCTCTTGGGCTTCTTCTCGTCGGCAGGCTTGGAGGAATCCGGCGGTTGAGCGGTCGGCACGGGAGGGGTAGCGTCAGGTGATTGCGCGGTGGCAGAACTGGCCGCGAAAAAAAGAATGATAATTGCGAGCGAGACCGAACGGGGCATAATGCCTCCAGTCTCTCCACATCGAGGCCGCTAAGCCAATAAACCCATTTTAGGGCGTAAAGTTTCAGGGAACGGCGGCGCCGTCCGCGGATTTGCCCAAGTCGGCATGGCCCAGCTCAGCGCGAATGGTTGCCAGGGCTTCCTTCGGAGGGCCGATGTAACGGTAGTTCGAATAGTAGGTCTTCTCGTGAAAGGAGAAGCCTGAAAAAAGTTTGCGGCCATCGAAATCGTATTGGGAAAAGCTGGCGAACCACAGACCTGGAATAAGTTCGTACCGCTCCTGCATGAAATGGCTGCCCTTGTAAATTTTTCCGAGGATCAGGCCGATGGAAATGTCCTCTGTGACGTCGCCTTCGACGCGCGCGAGTTCGCCTGAGGCTTCGTCGACCCAGACGAATCCACGCACCTTGGGGAAAATGGAGGACAAGCGCGAAGTTGGCCTAAAGCCCGGGTTGGGTACCATCCTGTACTTGGCGAGCATGCGGTCTTCGCGAGGCTCGTTCGAAAGGAACGAGAATAGGAAGGCGCTGCGCGTGGAGTCGATCAAATCGAGGCGCTCTTTCCTCCGCTTGGCGTATTTTTCAACGGCCTCGCGCTGAGACCGGCCTTCCACAACGAGGGCTAGTGCTTTCTCCAGCCTTTCAAGTTCGGCGCGATAGGCAGCCGCGTCCGCCGCACGGCCGTCGGGACCAACGGGAATGCGGTCCATGCCCGTGCCCGACGGAACAACGCGCGATACTTTTGCGGAGGCGGGAGTGCTTGGATTTTTGCGCATTTCGACGCGTTCGATGCGCTCGTAGAGATCGAGCGCCGCTTCTTCTTTCTTCTGGTTGGCGATAACGCGGTCAAAGAGACCTGATTTCGCCGGGCCAGGCGTGGAATCCGGAGCTACCGTTTGCTGAGCGGCAAAGCCAGCCGACGCCAGGGACAGCACCGCCATCGGAATGAGTCGACGTGCGAACATGATTCGAGACGGCAAAGAATGCCGCCAGAGGCTAGACTCCTTTGATTCGCCGGGGCATGTATCTGTTGTACACCAGGAACGCCCCGCAGGCGGCGGTGAGGGTCAAAGTAGCAACTCTTTCTAGAATTACGTCCTGGTTAGTGAATCGGCTGGCTTCTACAAGGGCCATGAGGCTCATGAAACCAAGACCAGCCCTGGGGTTGCGCGCCCCACGGTTCGTGCAACGCCATATTTTGCAGCGAGGATGTGGGAGTGGACCTCCAGAACGGAGCAGACTCCCCTGCTCGGGCACCAGCTATCGTTTTCGGCAGGCATGCCCTTCTAACCGCGTATAGCGTTGCTCACAGCAGGCCATCTGTTCGCTGCATTCGGGCGCGAGGACCGGAACTGGGAGCAGCCTCGATGGCCTTCGACTCCGGTGGGAGTAACCTTACTCCCGTTGCAAATTGACACTGGCCATCCGCAGGCGCCTCGGCCATGCAAGTAAGATATGACCAAGAGAATCTCATGCAATGTAACCTACTTATTATCTTATGCTTACAGCAGCTTACCGCGTGTTCGATCTCGTTTGTCAGGGCCTGGGCAAAAGACCAACGATAGGCACCCCAACGTCTAACGTTATGGCGACCAAATAGCTTAGCAACAAAAGAACCCCCCAGTTCGTCTTAACAGTAGCTACAGAGTGATGGAGGTCTGTTTGGGAGCGACCCCAATCGAAGGGTTTGGTGCCATCGAGCGACTAGCGGCGCGCGTGACTCAATCTGGCGCCCGGCTTAGCCGCTTCCGGAGGGCGGTCATCACTCTACTAGAGACCCTTCGGCTCGCTTTCGATGCCCTGCGGGCGCATAAGCTGCGCAGCTTTCTGACGCTGCTGGGGGTCATCCTCGCGGTCACCACACTCGTCGCCGTAATGAGCGTGATTGCCGGGCTGAACATGTACGTCGCCGACCGCGTGGCAAATCTGGGCGCCAATGTCTACCTCGTCCACCGGTTCGGAATCATCACCAGCGAAGACGCTTGGATTAAGGCACAGAAACGGCCGCTCATTACCATAGAGGAATACGAACGGCTCCGCGACAATATGAAACTGGCGAGCGCCGTGGCCGCCGAAGAAGACCACAACGTCCAGGTCCGCAGCAACAGCCTCACCATGGAAAATACCAGAATGATGGGGGCCACGCCGAACTTTGCCCAGGTGCGGAACCTCACTGTAGCGCAAGGGCGATTCATTACCCAGGCGGATGAAGCACATCGCTCCGAGGTCGTTTTTATCGGGCCCGACCTGGCGCAAAAATTTTTTCCGAACGTGGATCCGATTGGAAAAGAAATCCGCGTGCAGACGCACACCTACGAAGTGATCGGCGTGGCCGAGCCGCTGGGAAGCGCCTTCGGAGAGTCGCAGGACAATTACATGGTCATGCCGATTTCTGCGTGGCGGAAAGGCTGGCACACGAACAATGACTGGGTGGCCATCTTCGTACAGGCGCCGAACGCGGAATTGATGCAGGCGAGCCAGGATGAGGCGCGCATGCTGTTCCGCGCCTGGCGGCACTTGCCTTACAGTGCCCCCGACAACTTCGCCATTCTAGGCTCCGATTCGATCATGCAGTTGTGGCACGACCTCACGGGAAACCTGGCTTTCGTGGCCATGGCGCTGGTGAGCGTGTTTCTGGTCGTCGGCGGAATCGTGATTATGAACATCATGCTGGCCAGCGTGACGGAGCGGACGCGAGAGATTGGGCTGCGGCGCTCGCTGGGCGCCAGGAAAAGGCACATCCTGCTGCAGTTTCTGACGGAGTCGGCCGTGCTGGCCGCCGTGGGCGGGTTGATCGGAATTCTGGCTGCTTACTCGATCGTTTTCCTCGTGAGGACCTTGTTTTCATTCCCCATGGAGACCCCCTTAAGCGCGGTGATTCTCTCCCTGTGCGTGGCGACCGGAGTAGGCCTATTTTTCGGAATCTTTCCGGCCATGCGCGCGGCCAAGCTGGACCCCATCGAAGCCTTGCGCGCGGACGGGTGAGGAACAGAAATGGCGCAAGCGTATGGCGAAAATCTGAGACAAGCGCTGGACACGCTGCGGACGCACAAACTGCGCAGCGCCCTGACGGTGTTTGGCGTGGTGCTGGGTGTAAGCGTAATTATGCTGGTGGCGGCGCTGATCACGGGTTTTGACCAGAAAATTCAGGAGAACATCAAACAGTTCGGCGCGGATACGGCGTTCATCACCAAATGGGACCAGGGACGGCACGGCGGACCTCCGCCGCTCGAAGAACGCCAGCGCAAACCACTAACCGTTGAGGATGCAAGAGCCATCCAGGAAAAGTGCCCCGCGGTCAAGGCCGTAACCACTTTTCTGATGACAAATTGGGATCACGCCCACACGGTGCGGACAAAAGCCGGTCAAGTGACGGCCATCGATTTCCGCGGCGTGCAGCCGAATTTCGGCGACGTTTACGCCAACGCCGCTACCCTCGAGGGCCGCTTCATCGGGGAGGGGGACGATCTCCACAAGGAAAAAGTGGTCATGCTGGGGGAGAATGTGGCCCCGGTACTGTTTCCGGAAGGCCATCCCGTCGGAAAAGACGTGATGATCGACGGCTCGGACTTCCAGGTTATCGGCGTGGTGGAAAAACCCAAAGGCGGATTCGCCATGGGGGACGAAGACCGGCGCGTGCTGATTCCTATCAGTACGTTTCGCAAGGTCTATCCCACCGCGGATGAAGTCAATATGCGCGCGCAGGCCTACCCCAAGATGCTGGACCAAGCCGTGGACCAAATCCGCGAGGTCCTGGAACGGCGGCGAAACGTCCCGTTTGGAGGGAAAGACAATTTTTCGATTGCGACCGC
>Ga0307479_10005854_pt1 | contig 11259 bp, 13 predicted proteins | sample atmos_gasesECM4C_FD_203743 | JGI IMG/M metagenome (GOLD analysis project Ga0307479, IMG submission 203743) | Hardwood forest soil microbial communities from Morgan-Monroe State Forest, Indiana, United States - atmos_gasesECM4C_515 | ecosystem: Environmental > Terrestrial > Soil > Temperate... | reverse complement strand
GTACGGAACACCGGGGTGCTGGTCGACGCCGCGCGCGCGGCCGGCGTGCGTCGCCTGGTGCACGTCAGCATCGCCAACCCGGACCAATCGGACCACCCGTACTACCGAGGTAAAGCCCAGCTGGAGCAGCGGGTTCGTGAGTCGGGATTGTCTTACGCGATCATCCGCCCCACGCTCCTATTCGGCCACGGCGACGTGCTGATCAACAACATCAGCTGGTTCATCCGCCATCTACCGATCTTCGGGATTCCGGGTGACGGACAGTATCGATTGCAGCCGGTTTTCGTCGAGGACTATGCCGATCGGATCGTCACGGCTGGGTCCGCGACCGAGAACCTGACCACCGACGTCGCCGGGCCTGAAATTTTCACGTTTGAGGGGTTGGTCCGGATGCTTCGCGACGCGATCGGTCGGCGGACCGCGCTCGTCCGCATGCCTGCGCCGCTAGCGCTGATTGGCGCGCAGTTGGTGAGCATCGGTCTGCACGACATCACGTTGACGGGCAATGAGTTACGCGATCTGATGGCCGAGCTACTGATCTCTCACGAACCGTCGACATGTCCGACGCGGCTGACTGACTGGGCGCGCGAACACCATGAGGAGCTCGGTCGACGTTATGCCTCTGAGCTGGAACGGCACTATCGGGTGACTCAAACGCCCTCCTCAAGCCAGCCCAACAGGGGGGGTGAGGTCTCATGACGAGTACGAATCCCGTCTCCGCAACCGCGGCGCTATTGAGAAACCGCACCGTCCAAAACGTCGGGCTCGGCATCGGGACCGCGGCGTCCGCTTTGGTCCTGGTCAGCGGCATCATCGCGTATCCCTTGATCGAACTGGCGGTCTATGCCCCATTGGGATTCTTGTTCGCCTTGATCGTCGGCATCTGGCTCGGCGCGATTTGGCCGGCTCGACTCGCGCTCGGCGTGGGCAATGGTTGCGTGCTCGCCGCTTTCGCCGGCCTGTTGCTGGTTTACAGCCCGCCTGGGAGGCTCGAAATCAACCCCATCCTCTTTTTCGGAGTGGCGCTGCTCTTCGTCTTCGCTTACGCGCTGGTCGCCATGTGTCTTGCGCGGGGCGTCCTGGCGAGGCTGACGCGACCGCGATGAGTGGCGAATTCCCGGTGCTGATCTGGCGTCTGACCCTGGTCGACCTTCTTTTGCTGCTCGCCCCGGTCGTGATCGTGCCCCTGGGGCTGGGGCTGGTGCCGTTCAGCGGGCCTCGCTCGCGGCAGGTGCTTCGTGTCGTCCGTATTGTCCAGCCCTTCGGGGCTGTCGCGGCCGTCATCTCGTTCCTGCTCACTGCAGGCTGGACAGCCGGAGCCATCGCGCTCGGGTGGCTGATCACCTGCGCGGTTGCGTCGCTCGCCGGGCTGGTTGAGCTGATCGAGCGCCGCTCGCTTCGGCCGCTCCATCTCGTGCCGGCAGCCGCTGTCGCCTACCTCAGCGTCGGTGCCGGGTGGCTCGTCCTTTCACGCGCCGGGCTCCGGCCGGAGGGGTTCAGCCACGAGATCGTCGAGCTCACCGGCGTGCATTTCCACTACGCGGGCTTCGCCGCCACCCTGATGGCAGCGCTGACGGTACGGGCCGTTCGTGATCGCGGCCGGCTGGCGACATTTGCCGCCGCAGCCGCGATGCTGATCGTCTTCGGCGTCCCGATCACCGCCGCCGGGATCGCCACCGGCTCGGGACTGCTGACGGTGGTCGGTCCCGTGCTTCTTGGAACGGGCGTACTCAGCGTGGCCGGGATCACCGGACTGGCCGTAGCACCGCGCGTCGAGCGGATCTCAGCTCGATGGCTGCTCTGGGTCTCCGCGGCCGGGGTGGTGCTTCCGATGCTGCTCGGCGTTGATTACGCGATTAGCCGGGTGTTTCCGGTACCGGCACTCGATCTGCGCGCCATGGCGCTCATTCATGGCGACCTGAACGCCCTCGTCTTCAGTCTCGCCGGTTTGCTGGGTTGGACGCTCGTGAGTCAGGCGTCGCACTCAGGAGGGCGGAGACATTAGCGTCCGGATCCGAGCCGCAGTGTGGCTACTTCTCTGCGCAGTGGCTGGCGGCCCCAGCGCCTTTCTCGCCCTCGAGACGGTCGGCATTCCCTACGCTGCCCTGGCACTGTTTGTCGTGATCTGGGGCGCTCGCCGGAATCGAATCCTTCCCGAGTCCTTGCTGGCCTTCGGCCTGACGTATGCGGTCGAAATCTTTCGATACGCAGGTTCGGATCTGATTGCGGCGCTGCAGCAGGGCGATGCTCTTACATCGATGGTGTTCGCGAGCCATGGATGCGTTGCCATTGGCATCGTCGGAGCCGGGATCACGTTGCTCGCAAGGCGTCCGTCGGCGATAGCCGAGCGGCACGGAGCGCGGGATAGAGACCGGCCACACCGCCAATGAGGACGGCCGCGAGCAGCGCCGCCCAGATGCTGAGGGTTGGAATCAACACCGACCAGCCCTGAGCCGTTGCGTAGACGGTGGTGGCGAGAACCCCGGCGAGCACACCCACGATGCCGCCGACGCTCGAGAGCAGCAGTGCTTCGGCCAGGAATTGCGCGGCGATGTGCGAGCGCGCCGCGCCGAGCGCTCGCCGCAGCCCGATCTCGGAGCGCCGCTCCAGCACGGAGACGAACATCACGTTCGCGATGCCGACGCCGCCGACGAGGAGCGCAATCGCGCCCAATCCGAGGATGAGCGAGGTGGAGGAGCTCTGCACCGCGAGCCGCGCTGCGAGGGCGTCGGATGGCCGGCTGACCACGACCTGTTCGGGGCTCTGCGGATCGGCGGTGGCGGCGAGCAGGGTATCGACCGCGGCCACGTGATCGGTGGCCGCGCGGACGTAAATCCGGGTGGGAAAGCCGTCGAAGCCCAGCGCTGATTGGGCGATTGGCCAGCCGATCAGCACCGACTGGTCGATCTCGGGAGCCAGCGGCAGCTGGTCGATGAGGCCAACCACCGTGAACCATCGGTGGCTGATCCACACCCGGGTTAGGTGATCCAGGCGGTCGATCCCCAGGTAGCGCGCCGCGCCAAATCCCAGCACGGCCGCGGGATGGCGGGCCGTCGCGGGATTGAGAAAGGTGCCTCGCAAGACGCGGCCATCGAGCGCGCCGAGGAGTGATGTATCGACGGCGCGGACGCCAATGCCTCCGGTCTCGAAGGCCGGCACCAGGTCCGTGCGATAGACCGGTGGACTCAGCAGCGCCGTAGCTGAGACATGCTGGACCGCCGGCATGTGACCGATCATTGCGGTCGCCGTCAGGGGCAGCCGGCCCTCCTCGCCACTGAAGCTCCGTCCGTTCTGCACCGTCAGCAGGTTGGTGCCGAGGCGGTCGATTTGGGCGAGCAGGTCGCTCTCGCTTGACTTGGTGACGCCAAGCACGCCGACGATCGCGGCGATGCCGATGCAGATGCCGAGGGCGGAGAGGGCGGCGCGCAGCCGGCGCATGCGCACGCCGATGCTCGCGAGGCTGATGAGGTCCCCCGGTCGGAGTCGCGATCGGTCAGACATCGGACACGATGCCCCCATCGATCAGCTCGACCCGTCGCCGCGTCGCCCCGGCGACCTGCGGACTGTGGGTGATCACAACCACGGTTGTGCCATCGGCATTCAAATCCATGAGCAGCTCGACGATGGCTGCGCCGGACGCGCTGTCGAGGTTTCCGGTTGGCTCATCGGCCAGCACGATCGGCGGGCGGCCGGCGATCGCCCTGGCGATCGCGGTTCGTTGCCGTTCCCCACCAGAAAGCTGGGCCGGCCGGTGCTGCAGCCGATGTCCGAGACCCACGCGTTCGAGCGCCTGCATGGCCAAATACCGCCGCCGGCGGGCGTCGATGCCGCGATAGATGAGACCGGAGGCGACGTTGTCCAGAACGCTCATGCCGTCCAACAGATAGAACTGCTGAAACACAAACCCGAGTCGCGTTGCACGGAAACCCGCCAGCGTGCGGTCGCTCATGCCGCTGGTGTCCATACCGTCGATCCGCACGCTTCCGTTTGTGGGCCGGTCGAGGGTCCCGATGATGTGCAGCAGCGTCGACTTTCCGGATCCGGATGGCCCCATCACGGCGAGCAGCTCACCTGGCTCGACCCGCAGGGTCACGCGAAGCAAGGAGTCGACCGGCGGGCTACCCGGGTAGCGGCGGCTCACGTCCTGCAGCTCGATTGCAGGATGACTCACGGGCGCGGGACCTCGACCAACAGCCCTTCGCGCAGGCCAGCGCTCGATACCTCGACCAGGCCGCGATCGTCGAAGAGACCAGTCGTGACCGTAACAAGATGACGTTGTCCGCCTTCGACGACCTCGACGGCGTAGGTCCCTCCCGGCTCCGCGAGCAGCGCCGTGACCGGTACCGCCAGGACATTCTTGTGCGTGTCGTACGTAATCGCGACCTCGACCGGGGCCTGGTCGAGTCCGCCGCCGGCCGCGGGATCGCTCAACAGGATGGTGACGGTGATGGTGGCGGTCGGCGGACCTCCGTTCGATCCGCCGTTGCCATTGCCCGGCGCCACAGCGACGGCGCCGATCGCGGACACGCTTCCCTGGGCGGTCGCCCCATCGGGAAGCGTGATCGTGACCGGTTGGTTCAGCTTGACGAGCGACTGCCGGCTGACGTCGATGGGCAGGACCACCGCATGCTGCGGCGACGTGGCATCGAGCAGAACCTGGCCGGGCTGAGCCGGCACCCCGATCGACGCGAGGAGCGAACTGACACGGATCGGACCGGAGGCCCAGGCGGCATCACCGAGCTCGACGGATCCCGTCTGGAGGACGCCGAGCGAGGCCTGCCAGCGGCGGACCGCGGCGACGGCCGCCCAATCGAAATGGTTGTCGACCCGCAAGGCAGCCGAGCCATCGCCCAGCGCCATCAAGTTTGTCTTCAGGGCCTGGACATCGGCACCATCGCTGATGCCAAGCGCCAGCCGTCGCCACCCAGGAGCTCCATACATCAGTGGTATCGGCCGGCCGTTGACCCGGTAGAGTTCCTGGCCACGGCCGACGACCGCGCCCGGCGACGGGAGACTGGTGTAAATCCCCGGACCGGCCTGGTTGACGATTGTGAAGGCACCCGCGTAGGTCAGGCTCCCGGGAATTTGCTGCCGGGACACGATATCGGTGCGGATTACCGCGGCTGTGCCCGTTGGCACCCCGCTACCCGCCGGGCCCGAAGCGCTGGGACCGCACCCAACGAGCAGACCTCCGAGCAGAACAACTGCGGCGGCCGCGCGAGTGGCCGCGATCTCGCGCTCAGCCATGGGGCTGGCTCGCGCTGATGTGGCCCGATGGGTTGAAGGCGCGGCAGGCATCCCACGCGGTCTTGATCCGATCCCATTGCGGACCTGATTTCATCGCCGGCGCGAGGTCAAGCGGCAACGGGTAATTGCCATCCGCGTCCGGATCGGGCCAATCGGTCAATCCATGCGCGCGCATGCACTGGGCAAACTCGATCTCCATCGCGATGTCGGGCGCCGCACTGTCGCGGACCGCGGCTGGTAGCCGGTTGTAGATCGACTGGCACGCCTGGCGGGTGGCCGGCGCCGGTGTCGGCGCTCCTTGGGGGAAGCTCGCCCGCCCGTGGCTGTCGATGGTCGGATCGGGCAAATTCGGCATGCCATGAGCCCTGGCACAGGCGACCAGCTCGTGCCAAATCTGGGTCGGGGTTTCACTCTGGGTTTGGGAGGGGCCGCACGCGGCCAGCGCGCCAATCGAGATCGCCGTCAGCGGGATCACGAAGATCTTCATGTTCATGGCCCGGCCAGCGTAGGGCCGACATGGCATTCGGCGGATCACGGTCGACGGGGAATTCCCATCACGACATTCGGGGAGCAGCAATCCCTCTCGGGAGGGAGGACAGGCCTCGGATGGGCGCTTACAATCACGGCGACCATGCGCCAGGGGCGCCGCCGCTTGCGAGACCGCTCCGGCCTCCAGCTAAGGATGACGGCCTCCTACGTGCTGGTAACGGCGGCCGCCGTGATCCTGGTCGAGGCCGTCGCCATCGGCGTCCTGATTCCAAGCTTGCTCAGCAACCAGGATCTGACGAGCCGAGTTGCGGAAACGGCGGGCATCCTGTCGCAACAAGTTGCGCTGGTCAGCTCGTCAGCCGACCGCGTCGTGCTGCCGCCAAATTACAGCCTCGGTCAGGTCGTCTCATTTGTCAGTCCTGGAAAGTGGGAACCATCCGGCAACGGCGTGCTGGTGCCGCAGATCAGCGGCAGTCTGCCTTCCGCAGCACAGCCGGTAACGCTGGCCCTGGTGTTTTCCCCTAACGGCATGGTTCTCGCGAGCTCGTACCCGGCACGGTATCCAGTGGGCGACTCAGCCTACCCCGTGATACCCAACGGTGCCGGTTTTGGCCAAAGCGGGAAGGGCGTCATCACTCCGGCGATCAACGGGAACGTCGCGTGGGATGTGCAACCGGTGCTGCTCGATGTCTTCCGGCCGAACACAGCGTTTCCGCCCGGCACCAAGAAGTCTCCGGCGGCGGCCTTTGTCTATGTACAGGCGCCTGTGCAGCCGGCCACTATCGCCTCCGTCTCCAGCGCCGGGCCGCTATTGCAGGTCGGGCTCATCCTGTTGCTGGTGACGCTGCCGTTCGGAGTCCTGTTTGGATTCCTGACGACTCGAGGCGTGGTGCAGCGGCTGCGTCGCCTTGGATCGACGTCAGCGAAGCTCGCAGATGGAGACCTGACCCAGCGCGTGAACCCGGGGAGGTCTGATGAAGTCGGCCAACTCGAACGCGACTTCAATCACATGGCCGAGCGCCTGCAGGGCGCCGTCAGCCAGGAGCGGATGCTGGCGGAGAAGAGCGCCCGCCTCGCCGAGCGTAGCCGCATCTCCCGCGAGCTCCACGACTCCATCTCGCAGGACCTGTTCTCGCTCAGCCTTCTCGCGAGCGGCCTCGAGAAGGCCCTGCCCAACGATTCACCGGTCCGCGCCGAGGTACGAACCCTGGCCGAGACAGTCGCGAGTGCAAACCGCGAGATGCGCGCCTTGCTGCTCGAGCTCCGCCCGACCACCCTCGAAGAGAAGGGGCTCGTCCCGGCGCTGGAGGAGCTGGTCTCGACCTACGCCGTGCGGCTGGGCATCAACGTCGAGGCCGACCTCCACCCCGTGCGAATGAATCCAGCCGCCGAGCTGGCCGCGCTCCGCATCGCGCAGGAAGGCGTAGCCAACGCCGTCAAACACGCCCAGGCGAAAACCATCCGGCTGTCGCTCCAGGGAAATGGAACCGGAGCTGAAATCAGCGTGACCGACGATGGGCGTGGGTTCGACGTGTCAGCCAATGGCCGTAGCGCCGGGCTTGGCTTGCGGTTGATGCGCGAGCGGGTGGAGGAGTTGGGCGGCACGTTGTCGATCGCGAGCTCACCGGAAACAGGCACGGTGATCAAGGCAACCCTCCCGTGATCCGCGTACTGATCGTCGACGACCACACTGTCGTCCGGCAGGGGTTGCGCTTTCTGCTCCAGCAGGAGCCCGACATCGAGGTGATTGGCGAAGCCGAAGACGGCGGCCAGGCGATTTCAATGGTGCGCGACCAGGTTCCCGCCGTCGTGCTGCTCGATCTGTTGATGCCGAACACCGACGGCCTGACCGCGCTGCGCGAGATCAAGCGCCTCAGTCCCGCGACCCAGGTCGTCATCCTCACCTCGCACCAGGGCGATGACCTGCTCTTCGAGGCGATCAAGGCGGGCGCGGTCTCTTACGTTTTGAAGACCGCCGGCGTGGACGCCGTTGTGGAATCGGTTCGGGCGGCGGCCCGCGGCGAGAGCGTACTGGATCCCAGCGTCGCGGCCAAGGTGTTGCAGGAGATGCGCCGGCGGCGCGATCGCGACCCGGTCGATCAGCTGTCGCCGCGCGAGATCGACGTGCTCACCGCGTTGGCGCGCGGCCGCTCGAACAAGGAGATCGCCCGCGACCTCTCAATCGGCGAGGAGACCGTGAAAACACACGTCTCGAACATCCTGTCCAAGCTGCACCTTGCCGATCGGACTCAGGCAGCCATCTATGGACTTCAGCAGCGACTCGTCCACCTCGACGACGCGCTCGAGTAGCGGGCACGGCGTCCGCGTGCGTTACTCGGGGCTGTTACCCGAGTTCGCCACGGTCGGATCGGGCGAGCTCGTAACCTGAGCCGAGGACGTTGGCTCCGGCGAGCTACTCCCTTCTGCCGAAGCCGTGGGTGCTGGTGCGCTGGTGGCCTCCGGCGCTGGGCTGGGCTCGGCGGCGTTGGTCGACTCACTGGATTGAACGTCCTGAATAGTGGTATCGAGCTGCTGCTCGACAGCCGGTGGCAGAGTTTCACTCGTCTGGACCTCGGTCAGCTCCGCCTCGATCTGCCCCTCAGACTGTTGCAGCGTCGCCCGTGCGGCGGCGCCGTCCTTACTCGCCTGGTCCTTGGCCGCATCGACCCGTTTCGTGATGTCGTGGAGCAGGGACGTGATGACCGTCTGGGAACCGCCCTTGGCGATCCGGCGCACTTGATCGGCACGTTGCTGGGCGAAGGTGACATAGAGTGTCGCGCGTTCGGCCGGACTCCCGGCCAGCTGGATTTCTAGCGCCTCACGCGCGTTCCGCACCCCGTAGAGCGGTGAATCCGGCAGCGCCGATGGGGCCGCCAGCGCAGTCAGCGTGCCGACAACGATCAAGACCACCGCCAGCGGCACCGCGGCCGCCAGCTTTGGCCACCAGATCCGCGAGGGCCGTGCTTCCGGCAGGGCGGCCCGCAGCAGCGCCATCCGGATCCGATGGACGGTGGCCGGCGAGGGCGCGATCCCGCCGATCTGCTGCAGCCCCTTGGCCACCGCCGCTTCTAGCTCGTCGGTCGGGTCAATCATTGTGCTCTCCTGAAGCCCGAAGGACTCTGGCCAGGCTGGCCAGCGCCCGATGCTGCAACGCTTTGACGGAGCCGACGTTCTTCCGCATCAGGCGGCTGGTCTCTTCCAGATCGAACCCGAGGACAAAACGGTTGATCACCACGTTCCGTTGATCCTCCGTAAGGGTCGAGAGGGCCCGGGCGATTTCAGCGAGACCGAGGCGCTGATCGATGGCATCGAGGGGATTGAGGGAATCGCTGACCGGCAGGACCCCGGCGTGGATCTCTGGGCGGCGGTATTGAGACCTGAGCTGATCGACGACCCTGGCGTGCGCGATCTTGAAGATCCAGGCCTGGAATTCGCCCTCGGTCTTTCCGCGGAACCGGTCGAGCCCCCGAAGCGCCGCGAGATAGACCTCCTGCAGTACGTCCTCGGCTGTGGTTTGCGCGCCAAGACGAGCCAGGAGGTAGGCGAAGACGCGCCGGTAGGTTGCGTCGTAAAGGCGGGCGAATGCCTGGGCGTCCCGTCGACGGGCCCGCTCGAGCAATTCGTGGTATTGGACTGGGGGCTGGCTTTCATCTGGGAACGAACCCGTCATCTGAAAGTCGTCCGACCTCCCGGTTTGGATACGGGTCGGCCCAGATCCGAGTTCACAATGGCTTCAACGCGCCAGCCGGTCTGATCCGTCCGGGAGAAACCGGGGGCCGACCGTATCTTCGAGGCCCGCTGCGTCGACTTACCTGGCATGAAGCTAGTGATGCGAGCGACGATCGCGATCGCGGTGGCCACCGCGTTGGCCGCCTACGTCCTCACTCCCACCGTTGCTGGCGCCAGCAATGACACCGGCTCGCCAGCGGCTGTGGTCGGGACGAGCGATCAGGCCGGTGTTCAGGAGGAAGCCCCGGCCGGCCAGAGCGGTGACCAGGGCCAGGTCGAGGCGGCCCAAACCGGCGACCAGTCTGAGATGCAGGCTGAGGAGAGCGGCGAACAAGGCAACACCCAGACTGATCGGAGCGGCGAACAGGGTTAACCCCCGATATCGAGCGCGGCGCACCCGGCGATATGCAAACAGCCAGGTGAGTTCGGCGTCGCGCAGCCGATGAGCAAGCGGTCGTCCGCCCCCGCGGACGGCTGTTTTGCTTTTGAGCTAAGCCTTGGGCAACGTCACCTTGCGCCCGATGATGGGGAGACGCGCGCCGTAACGAAGCACGACCGGTGCGAGCTGACTCGACGCCAGCTGCGGACGGAGGGTCCGCTCGTAGTAGTTGATCACCGACGCATACTGCCCGAGCTGGGCCAGCGGAACCGGGTGAACGGACGCGATCGTCGACAACTGGCCAAGCTCGCCAGAAGGCACGAAGCCGGCGACCTGCGGGTTTTCCGCGAGCAGCATCTGCATGGCGGCGATCTGACTCGACTGGAGGTTGGCGCGTGCCTGCAACAACGGGTCGAGTACCGTGCCCGCACCAGCCAGCCCGAGCAGGACCGTATACACGATGACGAACGCCAGACCTCCGTTGGCGACGGCACCCAGAAGCTTGTCAACCTGTCGCGTCAGCGGGAGGTGGAAGACGGCGCCAAAGACCGTCCGACCGACAATGCCAACCGCCAGGCCGACGATGGCGGGGAGGAGGAGGACTGCGTAGGGCCGCGGGATCGAGGCCGGCACCAGGACCGCCAGGCCGGGGTGATTCGAGACGAGCCAGTAGCCGATCAGGAAGGTGCCTTCCGCCAGCAGCGGGCCGATCAACCCCTGGCGCCAGCCGATCAGCACGCCCAGCCCGATCACGACGACGATGCCGAGGTCAACCAGGTTCATGGCGGCATTCTCCCCGATGCCGCCGAAGAACTCAACCCCCGGCGGCGCGCCTCTCTCCGACGGAAGCTTTGCGGACCGCTTGAGGGATGGAGCGGTGAAAGCCGACGATCGCCACAAATCGCTCCAGGGCCTCGAGGTCGCCCTTGACGATCTGGACGCAGCCGCTGGCGATGGCTGTCGACGGCATGATCGCATGGAACATCAGGTCGTTGAGGGTGCGGACGTCCATCGTGAGAAGCACGTCTGGACTCCGGACTGCGCCCTCTCGCGTTGTGACGCGGCCATCGGCAACCCGGACTTCGAAGACGAGGCCGTCGATGCGGAGCTCGTAGGTCTCGGTGACGCCGGCGGCGGCCTCCGGGTTGAAGACCCCGCGCATCGCCACGAAGTAGGCGCGCGGGACCATGATGTCGGTCTTTCGCGGGGCGCCAAGAAAGCGGGCGCCCCAGCGACCCAGGGCCGTCATCACAGTTTCCAGGCTCTGACCCGTCTCGGTGAGCTGGTAGACGGCTGACCCTGCGGGGGGCGGCAAGACGGTCCGCTCGACGATGCCGGCGTTTTCTAGCTCTTTGAGGCGGTCGGCCAACAGGTTGGTACCAATCCCAGGCAGGCCGTTCAGCAGGTCCTTGTAT
>Ga0307479_10005853_pt1 | contig 11259 bp, 9 predicted proteins | sample atmos_gasesECM4C_FD_203743 | JGI IMG/M metagenome (GOLD analysis project Ga0307479, IMG submission 203743) | Hardwood forest soil microbial communities from Morgan-Monroe State Forest, Indiana, United States - atmos_gasesECM4C_515 | ecosystem: Environmental > Terrestrial > Soil > Temperate... | reverse complement strand
ACTTCGAACGGTTCCGGACTGGTGCAGCGAAGTACGCCGCTTACCTCGAGACGCCCGAGGGCCAGTTGCGCCTGGACCTCGCCTTTGCCAATTTGCAGGACTTTCTCCCGCAGGCCACACGGTCTTTGCACGCTCTAGATCTTGGGTGCGGTACCGGCGCCATCGCGGTGCGACTGGCGCGACTTGGTCTTCACGTCACGTTGCTGGATGCGTCTGTATCGATGCTGGATTTCGCGAGGCGTGCCGCGCGGGAAGCAGGAATTGCGGAGAGGACTGCGCTGAAACACGGCGATGCCGCCCAATTCGCGAGCTTATTTCACGCCGAGTCGTTTGATGTAATTCTTTGCCACAATATCCTGGAATATGTTGACGACCCGAGTGCTGTGTTGCGCCGTGCGGCTCGCGCCTTGCGAGATCCGTCTAGCATAATCTCTGTGTTGGTGCGTAACCAGGCAGGTGAGGTGTTAAAGGCCGCAATACAAGACGGCGACTTGGCCGCGAGCGAGCATAATCTCACTGCGGAGTGGGGAAGTGAGTCCCTTTACGGAGGAAGGGTTCGGCTATTTACGGTGGAGAGCCTGCAAGCCATGCTGCTGGAATCCTCCCTCGAGACAGCTGCGGAGCGTGGCGTGCGGGTCGTATCAGATTACTTGCCGCCGAGGGTTTCCCGAAATGGTGAGTACGAGCGGATTTTTGAGCTAGAGCGCAAGCTGGGTAGGCGGCCGGAATTTGTCGCAGTCGCCCGCTACACGCATTGCCTGGCACGTCGCGCAGTCCGGTCGTGAAGGACGGTGCATGAACAGCCTAACAGTCCAGTCTTCGTCGTCCGGATCTCGCATGATGACACCAGATACTGGTATTGCGCTCGGACTCGGTCTCACCAATGAGTGTAATCTCGCTTGCGCCTTCTGCTACCGCGATCCAACTCGCGCGGATCGTCTCTCCCTGGATCAAGTGAAGGCAGTCATGGAACGCCTGCCCGTACGGTCGGTGAATCTTGGCACCGGTGAGAACGGCATGCATCCAGACTTCAAAGCAATACTGGCCTACTTGCAGACGAAACCGGTCAAGCTCACCATCACTTCGAACGGTCATAGTGTTGCTGTTCTGGACGACAATGAATTGTCTGCCTTCCACGACATTGAGTTCTCTCTCGATTACGCCACGCAAGCCGAACAGGATGCACAGCGCGGGCATGGCAATTGGGCACTCATCCACCAGCAGGCACAACGGTGTGTCAGGCTTGATATTCCCGTAACGGTCATCGCCGTCATGATGAAGTCGAACTACTTGCGTTTAGCAGATGTGGCGCGAGTAGCGAAACAGTTTGCCGCTCCGTTGCGAGTGAATGTGTACCAAGCCGTTCGATCGGACATCTATGCCCTGAGCTACGAAGAGTATTGGGAAGGGTTTCGGCGGCTGTTTGAGGAGACCGACGTAATCGCTATTGGCGAGCCGCTCGTTCGCGCAATGGCCGGACTCCCACCGCTCCGAGCTGGTTGTGGCGTCAGCACCGTTCGAGTGACACCAAGAGCCACGACACAACCCTGCGTTTATTGGCCAGGATCGGGGGAGCCGCTTTCAGATTTGATTTCCGCAGGCATCAACATTCTGAGCTCGGCACCCTTCGAGCAGGCACGGACACTTCCTCAAACCTGCAATCAGTGCGAGTTCCGCGAGTCGTGCCACGGCGGATGTGCCGGACGACGGCGCTTGCAAGGAGCACTACTGGAGCCTGATTCTTATTGTCCGATCATCCGGGGCGAGCGCCCGCGCCTCGAGATCCGCATGGCGGCAAATCGCGATCTGCCCAAGGCGAGCAGTTCCTGCACTACCGTCGTCATCGCCAGGTAGTCTGATTCGTGACGAATGGCACCGCAGTCTGATCAGCTGCTCGAGAAAGCCTGGTTCATTCCGCTTTCTTCCAAGTATCGGACCCTGTCAGCTTAACTGACAGATCAGAAATGAAGATGTGCAGAGGCTTGCCATCGGCGGTGCCGCGGTGCTCGGTTGAGATCAGCACAGGGCCTGCCTTTTTGTAGCCTGCCCAGGTTGCAGTCACCAGGCTCGGTTTCCTGGGCCCGCCACGGTGATAGACCATTTGCACGACGCGGTTATCTTTGCCGACGTAAAGGTCCCATGTATCCCCGGGCGTGTAACCGCCAGCTTCTGAGGGATACTTCACCACTACTAGCCTGGCTGAGCCCGCGCCCACAGGCAGTTTTTTCATACCTTCATCGGTCACCGTGGCGCTGGTGTCCCAGTAAGCATGGAACGGGAAGATAAGCCAGTAGTTATCGTTAATGAAAGCCGGATCAACTTCGTTTTTCACGGAGTCGGGTTGGCTGCTGAGGTCGGTGCGCACGTAGGTAGCTTTGACCGGCTTGCCGTCCTTATCCTTCCCCTCATAGGAAACCTTGTTGGTTTTGGGCTCCCACTCCCATGTGTGAGCAAGTTTGAACAGTCCGGGGATCTCCCCGTTCCAGGTGTAGCGGATCGCTTCGACTTGCCCATACGAATCGACGCCATACGTTTTGGCGATCTGTTCGAGAATTGGCGCGCGCTGTTGCGCCCAGGAGTTTGAAGCAAGGAATACCACACCAACAAATAGGAAACGGATCATCGTTGAACAGCCGAGCTTTGCCATAGAGCATCCTCCTCAATCAATGAAACAAACGTCGCTTGGATGACGCACAAAGGTTCCTAGATACAAGAATTAAATCTCGTGCAATCGGCTTCAGTCTACTTGGCTCGCTCCGCATTGTAATGTGGCTGATCGTGTCATCCGGCGCAAAGTGAGAATTGCGCCGGCCGCTGCCAGGCATCCGTATTCCAGCAGCATTACCCAACCAGGAAGTGCTCCCCATGGACGCCCTAGTGTGCGGAAGTGCCACATTATATAAGTGGGGGAAATGCTCACCGTCCAGAGGATGATCAGCAACGTTGAGGCCGACGTCACAAATGGTAGCAGCCACAGAAGATACCAGGGGAATACGACGGGTGCGCACAAAAGAGAAGCTGCCATTGGCCAGGCAAATGCGTTCAGAGACCACTCGGACGCTGCGCTTCTTAGCCAGGTTGCAGTCACTAATCCGACGAGCACTGCCAGCCCAGCCAGCAACTGCGGAGGAGCCACGTAATCAAGTGCCGCAAACACCGGACCATTAAAGCGGAAACCCTGCACATATGCGCCAAGCGAGCCGATCGGAATGCGGCCGTGATCAAGAAATGGAACGTACAGGAGAGCGACCACGGCTGCCGCCAGCGCAGCGTCCCGAATGCGAACTCGCTTCCAGTAAAGGGGCAAAAGCACGACGGGCAGAAATTTCACTGCTACAGCTAGCCCAAGTCCGACAGCCGCAGTCGCCCGCCACCGGCGCGCTAAGGCAGCAGCGGACACCAGCAACAATAGCGCGCCAACAATGTCGATGTGACCGCTTCCTGCCGACTCAATGGCCAACAATGGATTCCAGGCGAACGCCAGAACCATGTGCGCTCCCTTCTTACCACGCAGGAGATCGAGCAACACCAAGATGATCGCGAGTTCGCAAAGCACAAATGCTACTTTCAGTGCGAATGTAGATTCGTGAATGGCGGTTACGGCGCGGAAGAATAGCTGCGCCCCCGCTGGATATGGACTCGGTAGATCCGGGTTGTTCAGGTTGCGAGTTTCCGGGGTATGCAGCTCCTTAACGGCAGGATCGCTGGGAACGACAAGATACGGGTTGTAGCCGAGCCTTTGCAGGCGGCCATCCCAAACATATCGATGGATATCATCATCGGCGCCCGGGGGCACTCGAAGAAACTCAATGTGCCACACAGCAGCCAAGACGAGCCCGATGACGACAACGCGTCGGGGAAATGTTGGCGCACCAAAACACTCACGGATCGCTAAGAGGTATGCGATCCCCGCAAGCGTCAAAGAGGCCATGAAGTACGGTCCGCCCCTATCGCCGAAGTTGCGTGAGCAGATCGTCAGCGCCACGCACAACGTGACGCCGAGGACGTACACTCTCCACTCGGGAGTGACCTTCACAGTTCTCCCGTGCCCGTCCGTAATTGTGCCGCCGCAAGCTCCCACTCTTTAAGCCAACCCGCCGTGCGTGGAGCCCTTGCCGGAGCCAGGCGCAACTCCGCCGCCAGCCGAGTCAGGTCATCAGCTACATCAATGTCCCAAAATGGATCTGCGAAACCTACGGATAGCTCAAGAGCTCGTGCGCGCGATAGAAGTCTCTCCAGCGCGCTGCTGGTGCCCATGCCGTCGTGTGCGAAAAGCGCAGGATGACAAGCCTTTGCCCCAACGAGATAGTAGCCTCCATCATGCGTTGGTCCCACAACTATGTCATGTGCCGCTAACGTTTCGAACGCATCCTCGAGAACAAGACGCGGCAGGTGTGGGCTGTCGCTGTTGAAGGCAATCGTGCGTCGTTGATGACCTTCAGCGAAGTGCGCAAATACCGAAATGAGGCCTGCGGCAAGACCTTCACCTTTCTGCGCAACTACGCTTGCTTCGTTGCCTGCCAACTGTGCCAGCTCGTTTACATCTGAGTCCGGGCACATGATGGCAACTTCCACATCGCTCAATGACCGCGCCAGCCTCAGCGTGTCGTCCAGAAGACAGCAATAGAAATCAGTGACAGCCGCAGAAGAGAGGCTGGGAGCCAAGCGGGTTTTGACCTCGCCTGGCCTCGGTGCTTTCGCCATGATTACCAGCACACCGTCACTACGTGACGCGCGCACCACCGTCTCGCTTAAAGATTTCATACAATTTTGACGGACCTACGCTGGCCGTGGTGCCTCCGCTCTTCGGTGCCGAAAATAGTAGCGCACGATCAAACTGAGAATGAACCAGGCGGCGCCCAGCGTACCCTTCAGCGTACCGCCGATCTTCGATTTTCCGACACGCGGGTAGTAGCTCACCGGAACTTCAACCACGCGGAATCCGGCCAGGGCGCCTTTGAGGATCATCTCAACCGCCCAGCCATAAGTCATCTCTTCGAGAGCAAGCGCGCGTAGTACATCTGCACGGCCAGCCCGAAACGGGCCGAGATCGCTGATTTCTAGTCTATAGAGAAGCCTGATCAGGGTGGCGGCGAGACGATTACCAAACACCTGATGCCAAGGCAAAGCGCCAGTAGAATGCCGCTCCAGCAGTCGGGAACCGAGCGTGATATCCGCACGCCCCTCAACGATTGGCGCTAAGAGAATCGGCAGTTCAGAGGGCCGATCGCTGTAGTCGCCATCAAGGAACACAACCACGTCAGGCGAATTTGCGGCGGCCAAACCCGTGAGGCACGCTCGCCCATAGCCCCGGCGCGGTTCCTGAACGACGCGGGCTCCGATTCTTGCGGCGATCTCGGGCGTCCCATCATTCGAGTTGCTGTCGACAACGATGACCTCCGTCGTGAGATCGGACGGGAGATCCGCCAAAACGCGCTCAATCGCCTGCGCTTCATTATGGGTAGGGATGATGACGGACACTCGCACGTGAACTTGGCCCAATCACCACCATGGAGAAGATGGCCACCGTTGCGACAACCACGCGTCAACGCCCCATCTCCGGCCGGCGCGTCCGATAGCGAGTCCGAGCGATGCGAGCACCGGAACCAGCAGTTCCCAGATCCACGAGGTGCCAAACTCGGAAATCCAAAGACTGCCGAGAAACAGAAAAGCCACAAATGCGGCTGGTCGGGTAAGCAGACCGATGAGGAGCAGGATACCGAGAGAGATCTCGGTCATGCCCTGCATTGGAGCAGCGATCGCAGCGTGGTTTGCCGCAAGGCCCATCACTGCCTTCCACGCAGCCGGGGAGTGACTCGCCTTGATGTAGTAACTGATCAGACCAGCGTAACCCCCCGGTGTGTATAGACCTTTCCCCAGATTCTCGAAAAAGACCCACAAGAACATCGCGCCGATCGTCATTCGCACGATTGCCAGACCGCTTGCTGCCTGCGGTTGGCGGGCCACTGCGTCACTCGGCTGTGAGGTTGTGATCGTTGTCATGATGAAATTGTCCAGTGGATGCTATACCAGATTGGAAATGCTGGGCTGAGTTCTACGCGTGCAAAACCGCCTGGATCCCGTTTGACATCTCAGAGGCGCGAAAAGCAAAGCAGAAAGAAGACTATTTCTTCAGCAGCATTGACGTCAATCATGTGCAGTTTATCCACCGGCGACGAGTTCGAAGCGCCTAGGGGTTCTCCTTGGCAAGTAATCGGCACTGCTGGATTACCTGCTCAGTAACGACAAACGCGCTTACTGGAAAAGTACTTCTTTCCGTTACAGCTGCCTTCCTTCGCCACTTGTGCTCGTCAGTTCTCTGACCGGCCGTACCTCGATACTGCCGACACGAGCGGGCGGAATTTGTGAGGCAATCTGGACAGCATCGTTTAAGTCGGCGGCCTCAATCAAATAGAACCCTGCCAAACACTCCTTCGTTTCAGTGAAAGGGCCATCCGTGATGGATACCTTTCCGTCGCGGACCCGCACAGTGGCAGCAGTACGAACGGGCTGAAGGGCCTCCGAGGCCAGGCATCGGCCAGCGCTTCGGAGGGCATGGTCGTAAGCCATACACTCGTCGTCGGTCATAGCCCTCATTTCTTTCTCTTCCCCGTAGACAAGACATACATATTTCAATCGCGATCTCCTCCATATCGGATCAACTTCCAAATTCAGTACTTCAATACCATAACCTCTCCCGAGATTTGTCGCATTGCATACCCGGTAGAAGCGGGGGCCACATGCCCATAGTCGCCTGAAACGGAGCGAAGCAGAGCCGGCCAGTCCGCGACGCTTTACAGAATGCCTAAACGCACGCGCTTGGACTCGAATCGCTTCCCCGGCTCGCTCATCTAATCGAGTATGGGTAACGAGTTGGCAGTTTCGGCGCTGGATCTTGTAGGTATGCGAGCAGAAGAGTCTGCGGGTAGTGCGATTGGGCGGTCGGTGGACCTGGCTCGGCATGTGGAGAAGCTGGGATACAAACGTTATTGGCTTGCAGAGCACCATTCCATTTCGGGACTTGCCTGCTCGGCCACGCCAGTGCTGATCGGGCATGTGGCAGGAGCCACGAAAACTATTCGCGTGGGTAGCGGTGGCGTGATGCTGCCCAATCATGCTCCGCTCGTGGTGGCGGAACAGTTTGGCACGCTGGAGGCGCTGTATCCCGGGCGAATTGACCTGGGGCTGGGACGCGCTCCGGGTGGTGACTTTGCAACGATGCGCGCGTTGCGAAGGGATTTGGGGCAAGGCGGAGAGGACTTTCCGGAGCTGCTCCAAGAACTGCAGACCTATCTTGGGCCTGAGAGGCCGGGACAGGTGGTGAAAGCGATTCCCGGACAGGGAACTAATGTCCCGATCACATTGTTAGGGTCAAGCGACTTCAGCGCGTCACTGGCCGCGCAGCGCGGAATGCCCTTTGCCTTCGCCGCTCACTTCGCTCCCGATTACTTGTATGCGGCGGCGCAGTTGTACCGCGACCGTTTCCATCCCAGTGAGGCCCTGCGGAAGCCGTACTTTATGGTGGCGGTGCAGGTGATTGCAGCCGAGACGGAGGCGAACGCTCGGCGCCTATTTACGACACCTCAGCAGCGCTTTCTGCGGCTGATCCGGAACCAGCCGGTAGAGTTATTGCCGCCAGTGGATTCCATGGAGCCGCTATGGCAGGACCATGAGCGAGCCGCAGTGGAGAGCAGATTGGGCTCGGCAATTGTGGGTTCGGATACGACGGTGAAGGCGGGACTGCAGAAGTTGGTGGACGATACAGGAGCCGACGAGGTGATCGTCGTGACGGATACCTACGAGCATGCCGACAGGCTCGAGTCATATCGGCGAATCAGCAGGATTGCACCGACGATCGAAGTGAAGTCAAACGTGCTTTTGGGAGCTTGACGCGGGTTGGCGCGTCGCTGAAAACTGCGCTGTTGCCGATCTTACGGACTTAGTTTCCTCTGCCGTTCGCTCCGGAGCTTCCATTGCCTCCCGACTTTGTCCTTGGTTTCCCCGCCATTCCGTTGTGAACCGAGAAAGCTGGGCTATGCGCCAGGCTCAAGACATTCGCGAACAGGCGAAACGCTCCCGGCACACCTTCGGGCAACTGCCGGTATAGAGCAAAAGCTCCATAGATATAAGCGCCTTTGCCGTAACGCGTGTAGAGCAGCCCACCCTTCTGCGGATCCTGATCGGGATCGTGCACCTCAGTGAGAGCAACGTAGCTGCTGTCCCAGCTCTTCATGAAGCTGTGCCCCCGTTCTTCGACCCAGCCATCGAAGTCTGCCGAGGTGATCCTGTTCGGCCAGCTCATCAGCGGATTGCCGGGGTCAAGGACTGTAACCTTTGCGGTTTCGTCGACTACCTTCTCTGGATCCGTCGTCAGAGAGTACGGGTACGGACCAAAGTTGTGATCGTACTGTGCGCTGTTGTACTGCACGAAGAGGATGCCGCCCTGCTTTACATATTGCAGAAGCCGCCCGTTGTTAGTTGTTAGTTCAGGGCGCGCGGCATAGGCGCGTACTCCCAGCACGATGCAGTCATAGCGGCTGAGGTCTCCCGTGGCAATGTCTTGTGGGGAGAGAAAGTCGGCTTTCACCCCGATCTCTTCCAGCGATTTGGGAACGTCATCGCCAGTACCCATGACGTAACCTACGCGCACGCCCTTCGCCAATTTCACGTCCACACCCTTCACTGCAAACTCAGCAGGTGAATATAGCGGATACGGCTGCAGGCCCTCGTATCCAGTCATCTCATATCCTTCCGAATACTTCTCCCCGTTGAACTCAGCTACGGCCTTGATTTCGTATGACCTGGCTGCCAGCTCCGCCGGCAGGATCTGAAAGGCGACGCGCTGTTCTTCGCCATCCTTCGCGAGTTCAAAATTAGCCTGCGCCGGGTTGGCTCTCCACCCAGGGGGAAGCTGTAAAGCCAGCGTTCCCGCAGCCTCGCCTTTCACGTTGCTGTGCACGCGCGCGGTCAACTCGAACTTGCCGCCGGTTACTGGAACGACGCCGACCTTCGGCGAGATGGAAACAGAAATGGCTGGGCCAACCAAGAGAGGGTGCAGCTCAATCCCCGGACCGGTCACGCGTCTCACCGTCTGCACAACTTGCGATAGCCGGATCGACTCTCCCTCATACGCCAATTGGAGCTCCGCCTGAAGCGGATAGGGCGTCGACGCCAAATTCAGATCGCTCTCTTCGAGAATGTCATATGAAGATTGCTCGACATCGTGCCGAGAATAATAAGGCCGCGTGAATTTTGCGTTCGACGGAACCGTCACGAGGAATCGCTGGATAGCCGGCTTGTTTTCCTCCAATGCAGTTGGAGCCTCTCCCGTCGGCTGTACCTTCCACGACTCTCCTCCGGCTGGAGTAAGGGCGATCTTCTCAACTCTTATAGGCGCAGTGCCCTGCTTCACTGCGTTTACCTTCACCCAAAATTGTTGCCCAGGAATCGCTATCTGAAGAGTTTCCGGTAAGCCCGCGAAGAAGGCGAAGGGTCCGCTGGGGTCCTTTTCCGGCGCGACGGTTGCCAGCAATGAAATCCCGAAGGCCTGGACTAATGCGTCGTTGAACTGCTGCTCTTTTACGCGTAGTTCGTGAGTGACGTTATACCTTGCCGCGCTCGAAAGCTTGCTCTGTTCCACTTGCGTGATCAGGTTTCGCGTCAGCTTGAGGCCGCGCGCAAGAGAAGGTGCTGTCCTGTCGGGGTGCTCGATATCGAAGTTGGACGTCGCATCCTGCACGGCAGCGCTGATGCTCCTGAGCCCCTCCTTCAGGAATGCGTTATCTTCACCGTTCGCCAGCTCTGCAGTCCCCAAAAGGGAAATATCGATCCCTTCGAAGAAGGAACTCTCTTTATCCGCGGTCGGAATCGACGAGCCGAAGCGGTGGTAGGAAGCGCTCACCGCGCCTGCCATCGCCGGCCCGCTGCCTCCGTTCTGGGACCTCTGCCATCCCAGCCCGGTACGAGCGATCTGTGCATAGCTTTGTCCTAAAACGGGATCGTAGGAACCGGTGGGCAATGAGAGATCGCTTGAGAGAGGGCCTTCGATCCACTTCTTGTTTACGTAGTCGTAGAAACGCACCGGGACATATTTGCCGGTGGCGTAGTCATACATGCCATCCTTGGTCGCTGCGAAGAAAGGCACACGCGAATACACCTTGACAGGCTTCCACGGCAGCAGACCGGCTTTGATCTGATCGGGAAAGACGTTAGGATCGCCCGCGGCGTTGAAGACCTCCTGCGCCATCACGCCCGCCACCTGATGATTGCCATGACCGTCGGTCGGTCCGCCGACGAATACAGAAGTCACAACGAGCGGACGAATCATCCGGATGACACGCACGACATCGTAGAGAACACGATCATGCCCCCACTTCTCAAATGCTTCCTCTTTCGTCTTAGAGAAGCCGTAGTCATTGACCCGGGTGAAGTACTGCTGCACGCCGTAGTACCGATCGGACTGCAGAAGTTCTTCAGTGCGCACCAGACCGAGCGCGTCCCAGTAGTCATTGCCCATTACGTTCTGACCTCCCTCTCCCCGATTGAGCGTAAGTAGGTCCACCTTGGCGCCCTGCCCGCGCGACTCATAGGTAAGAGTGCCGCCATCTTCGTCATCGGGATGAGCGGTGATCTCAATAACGCTGGCGCGTGTCTGCAGTTTGCGGAGGCTCTGCCGCAACGCTACCGCTCCGCGATCGATCGCCAGCGGTATCGGGTCGACATTGGGTGCTGGTGCGAAGTCAAGCGTTTGCTGCGCGAAACTTCCGTTGGACACAATTGCGCACAGGGCAAGGATCGAAAGCGGCCGAAGAAATTGCATGGAACCTTCTTGGGTTTAGATATCCGTAAACACAACGCTTAAGTGAAGAAGCGCCCTGACGGGCTGGCCTCGTGCCTTTATTCCGACGCTTCCCGCCACAGATCGAATCAGACTCACTTGGAAAGGATGATCGTTTTTGCCTTTTCGATTCGTTTGGGGTACTCGCCTTGCTCCCGCTTCTTCAATGTTATCCAGGAGTCCATCGCTTTCTGCTCGTTGCGCATCACGAGGATCTGGGCACGCAACGTCGCCGGAGATGGACCGCCGGGAATGCTCCTGATCGCGACAAAGTGTTCGGGATCGAGAGCTTGGCGGAGAACCTCGGCGCCGGTGCGAAGTGGTCGCCCGACGATCTCCTGCGCAAGTTCCTGGACCGCAGCCACCATGGCGTCTGCATCGTACTCGCCCAGCTTCTGCACCGCCGAGTGCACCAGACGATG
>Ga0307479_10005851_pt1 | contig 11260 bp, 14 predicted proteins | sample atmos_gasesECM4C_FD_203743 | JGI IMG/M metagenome (GOLD analysis project Ga0307479, IMG submission 203743) | Hardwood forest soil microbial communities from Morgan-Monroe State Forest, Indiana, United States - atmos_gasesECM4C_515 | ecosystem: Environmental > Terrestrial > Soil > Temperate... | reverse complement strand
TGCGTTTTAAGATTTCCCTCGCTGAGCAACGAAACATCCCCCGCTGTTCTTAGCGTCATTTGGGTTAACCTAGCGCCCTTGGTAACGCGTTTCTCCGCGTCCTCTGCGGACCTCCGCGTCCTCTGCGTTTTAAGATTTCCCCTCGCTGAGCAACGAAACATCCCCCGCTGTTCTTAGCGTCATTTGGGTTAACTTAGCGCCCTTTGCGCTAAAAGCTCTTCCCAACGTCCTCTCGGATAGCTAGAGCCCAGAGCCTAGAGCCCAGAGCCTACCCTCACCGCCGCGTAGCCGCATACCCCTGCAGAAACTTCTCCACACTCCGCACGTACACATCCGCGAAATCCGATTGCGGCCGCCGCCGCTCAATCATCCGAATCGCGTCATTCAACTTCCATCCCAGCACGCACAGCAATGCCAGAGCCATCATGGGCGCGCGGTGCACTCCCGCCGCGCAATGGATGTACAATTTCGTGCCCGGCTGGTCCAGCGCTTCAATCGCAAACTCCACCCCGCGCTGAAACACCTCTGCTTTCTTGGGCTGGAAATCATCTTCCACAGGATTCCACAGCACTTCGATCCCGAACGGCTGCGCCAGCGGCGTGTCATCGAACTCGATCTGCATATCGATCACGTGGGTAACACCGGCATGCGCTACCGCCGCCATGTTCTCCTCGTTCCAGATCCCGCCTCCGACCGCGATCCGGCCGGTTACCCATGTCATGTCCATGCCGCGATTCCCGTCCCCGGCCGCAAATTTCTGATTCAGAAACTTCATCGAGCGAAGCGTCGCTCCGAACCCTGGACCCAACTTCACGCCAACTCCCAATTCAGATATCGCATGACAGTCTCAGCTGTCGGGCCTGGGCTCGGGCTGACAGCTGCCAGCTGAGACCGGATACCTGAATTTCTCATTCTACCGAATCCGTCCCTGCGCCCGCCGTGACCGCAACTTGCGCGTCCTCTTCTTCCTCTGCCGGAAGCGGAGCCGGAAACTGAAAGCTGTCCAGCAGCTTTTTCGCCAGGTCGTTGCTGTCCTCCGGCGCCGGGCTCGTGGCCTCCGCTGCCGGATACAACCCGACGACCTCAAACAGGTATTTCAACTGCGCCACATGCCCCTTGGCCGCCTCGTCCGCTACCGCTTCCGTCATGTCGTCGAGCTTCTCCGCAACCACGGTTCGAACCCGTTCCCGCAACGCCTGGATATTCACCGGCGCCGACTTCGCCTTCTTGCTCGCCGTTTTCTTCCTGGCCCGCTTTACCTTCTTCGCTGCCTTCTTCAACCCCGTCTTCGCCATATCTCTTTCCGCAAAAATAATTCCCTGCAAGTCTCTTTTGTGACGATGACTCTCCGCAACCAACTAAGGATCGCTAGCTTCTGTTTGCATCGATTGCGGCAAATGTTCTTCTCCGCGCTTTCTCTCAGACCTCAGCGTCCTCTGCGATTTAAGATTTTGTTCAGTCCGCTGGAACGCCTCAAACGCGCGCAAAAGAAAAAGCGCGCCGCCGGGCGCGCCTCTCAAATCTTTTCTCGTTTCTCACTCTCTAATTCCAGAATACCAATTTCGTCAGGGTGATTGCGACACGATCCCAACATTTATTTCTCCCGCGAAATCAGATGATTGCAAGATTTTCGTCTTCCTCCCCCTCTTGACAAGCTTCCTCCTTCGCCTCCGCCGGAGCGTTCAAAGGCTTCAGAATGCCCACGGAAAGAAAGATCTCGCTCAATTGATCGAGCGCATCGGGAATATTCCGATCCACCGTTCTCCGGGAGCAGCCCAGCAGGCGCCCGGCCTCTTCGTACGAGAACCCTTGCAGAATCACTCGCGCGATCAGGTCCTGCGACAGCCGGTCCAGCTTCGCCAGGCTACGTTCCACATCGTGCACGAAAATCACCACGTCCTCGAAACTGGAAGCGCTGTACGAGGTGACCTTGCTGCGAAAAAATTCCTGCCCCAGTACCGACGGCAACCTCCCCACCTCCACCGACATACGGAAAAAGCGTCGGAGAATCGCCTCCGTCCGCTTGCGGTAGAAAGACAATTCGGGATTTCTTCCCGAGTCCCACCCGTCACCGGACTCAACTGACGCTGCCAGGAAACCAAGCGCGGCCGTCATGCGTTGCCGCCTTCCCCACACACCCCGGCCAGCTCTGCCAGGCAGGTTTCGATTTCATCCACCGACTCGACGGCCACTACCACCGCCCTCTTGCGCCGCGGCTTGGGCATGTCCGCCATCTGCGGCTCGCACTCCGGACAATAAATCCCGCATTCCTTCTTCGGCCGGAGCCACAAGCCCCCGCACCGTTCGCAGTACTTCAACTCCATCGCTACCAAAAAATTTTCCAGACTTTTCATGATTGCTTCTCCTGACTGCAGTTCCCAGTTCTCGGTTCTCAGTTCTCAGTTGGGGTTTTCGCCGCATAAGATCGAATCTCTTTCTGATCGCGGCACCCTGCACCGAGAGCTGACAACCGAGAACTGAGAAGTGAAATAAAAAAGCCCCGCGCCGGTTTCCCGGACACAGGGCTCGTTTTTCTTACGATGACCTGCTTGCGCTATTTAGTTATGAATCTCGAGCAACCTTGCCGACGCCAAAAAACCAAAGCTAGAGGCTAAAGCCTAGAGCCTGTTTTCCAGCGCCCGGAAGTAACCCTCCTCGTAACCGGATTTCAGCACGCGGCCATTCTGCACCACCACGCTGACCCGGCCCGTAAAATGAATGGCGGATAAAAGTCTTTCCATCGACGCTGACAGCAGTTCCGACGAGCGCACCTTGCGGCGAAACTCCCCGAAGCTTCTCTCCTCATCCATGGATTGTACGAATTCCATGATGACTCCGAGCAATACCACATATGAGCTATAAATGCTGCTTAGCCTATAGCTCTTCGGTTGTGGAAGTCAAGAACTTTATTTCCTTTCAGATGTTACAGTTCGGTTACAAATATCACAGTGCTATAAGCGCGTGCTATACTTCTGCCCATGAGATTCAAGGCGCTGCAGGAAAATCTGCGCAAAACCCTTTGGGATCGCATTGAAGGCGGCGATCTCACCGGCCTGCGCCTCGCCCAGCAGACCGGCTTCAAGCAAGCTCACATCTCCAACTTCCTCAACCGCAAGCGCGGCCTCAGCCTGGAAGGCATGGACAAAGTCCTGAATGTGCAGCACCTCTCCGTGCTCGACCTGATCGAGCCGACCGAGGTGAACAAGCGCGCCAGCATCCTTCCCCCCACCGATGACGAGTTCGATAACGTCCTGCTCGTCGATGGTTCCGTAGCCGCGACCGAGCCGCTCATCATGAGCATGAATGTGCGCGAGATCCTGAAGTTCAAGAAAAGTTTTCTGCGCAAGATGCGGCCCGAACTCGAGGGCGACCGCGACACCTGGGAGCGCTTCGTGATCATCCGCGCCGACGCGCGTGAAGGTATGAGCATGTACCCGCGCCTGCTGCCCGGCGCCTCCGTGCTCATCGACCGCCACTACAACTCGCTGAAGCCCTACCGGAAAGGCGAGTTCAACATGTACGCGGTCCTCAAGGACGGCGACTGCACCGTGAAGTACGTCGAAGTCGCCGGCAACCACCTCATCCTGCGCCCGCACAACCAGGCCTATCCCATCGAAGTGCTGACCATGGACGAAGGCAAAACCGCCGCCGACTACCTGGTTGGCCGCGTCTGCTACGTAGGCATCGAAACCTGACCCGATCCTCAGCATTAACGCCGTGATTCAGGGACGTCGTTATTTCGGGCCAAATGATCGGCGTTTGTTCAGGCTTGTCTGCAACTCACAACGTAGAAACCGCCCTCCGCAAAGCGAAAGCCACGATCCAGGATTGTTTCCAGCGAGACGTCCTCTTGCATCAGCGGCGGGGTGGAGACGTTGCCATCCCAGATGTCACACAGTTCACTTCACGGTTATACAGCTTGCGGAAAAACGCGAGATTGGTAGCGCCGGCATCCTGCCGGCTGTCTAGAGGGCGTCCCGCCCTCGGAACTAGCCGGCGAGACGCCGGCGCTACCTCGTTTGTATTAGGGCACGCCACGTTGGTGCCATCGCGATGCCACCTTGGTGCCATTGTGTATGCACCCGCCACGGGTGCAATGTGCTCCGCGGCAGATAGACATTCGCCGGTTTCCAAGGGAAGCCGAGCAAAGTGGCCCGAGGAGCCTTGGGGGAGGACATCTCGGGCCTTAATTTTTTTTCGAGTTGCCCGCCCCCGCTAGGGGCAGAGCACTTGGTATGCGCTCTGCCCCGTCCAATTCGGAACCCTGCTAGTCCCGAACTTTCCCGCAGATGACGCCGCCCGATCTCTAGGCGGCTTTCCTTTTCGGCCTCATGCCCACTTGGTCCCCCGAGGTCCGCCTCAGGGAGTGTTACTGCCGACATTCGCCAACGCTGACGCCTATCGCAGCATGCGTCGCATGATGGGTCGAGACGGAGTGTGACGGACGACGGTCTTGAAACCGAGTCGTGCAAAGGTGGAAGCGAAACCGGTCCACGAGGAACTCCCGGTCAACCTGGCGTCGAGCGGGTACGCTTCAAGCGCGGGAGCACCCGCGTCTTTTGCGGCCTTCACTGCACCCTGGATCAGAGCCGCGGTGACGCCTTTGCGGCGATAGCCCTTGCGAACATAAAAGCAGGAGATGCACCAAACCGGCAAATCGTCGACGGGCTTGAGTCTCCATTGTTGATTCAGCCACGGCAAAGCGCTGCGCGGTGTGAGCTGACACCAGCCCACCGCCAGATCTCCCTCGAAGGCGAGAAGCCCGGGCGCAGGGCCCTTTTTTACAATTTCTTTGAAGTCGGACTTGTTGGCCTCGCGCGATCTCCTCTGATACTCGCGGCCGATTCGCCAGTTCATGCACCAGCAGCCATTGCAGGCGCCTTGTTTCCCGAACAGATCGTCGAATGCACGCCAATTCTCGGGAGTGAGGGATTCGATCCTGAGTTTCATAAAACGGGGTCGGCTGGCAGTTGGCGTAATGGTAATGTTACGCCAACCATAAATCGCGGGTGCAATCCCGGTCTCCCCAAATATAGGGTGCGATATGGTCAGATCAGTACGATGGTTACCCGCCGCGTTGTGTACCTCCGAGTATTTTCAGTGAGGAACATTTTGTTGACGTCCCTCAAAGGCTGCGGTATCAAGTTGGGCAGTGGGGAGCACCTCAAGACGCGGTTCGCCACAGAGTTCCTACCGTGGCACTAGCTATCATCCCGCCCTGGCTCGAAAAGCTGACATCTTTGAATGTCTCGCAGAGCGATCTCGTCGCCTGGTGGGGCGCGATCGCAGGGACCATGGCTCTCGGCTGGAACATCCTGCGCCATACCCGTCCGAAAGGACGCTTGAAGGTGGAGGGAATCTACCAGGTGGACGGCACGAAGCCTCTCTTGCCTCCTGTGTTTGCGGTCCAGGTGACCAATGTCGGGTCAAAACCGGTCCTGGTACAGGGCATCGCCATCCAGCTGAAGAAAGGCTCAACGCCTAGCCACCACTTTTTTCCATGTGAGAATCCAATGATGCTCGGCCGCGGCAAGTTCTTCTTGCAGGTGATCGATCGAACCGGATGGATCCCGACCGATGCGGAGAGCCTGTACGCATGGGATTCCAGCGGAAAGCAATGGTACTTGGGCAGGAAACAATTTCGTGGGTTAATCGATCAGCATCATCGATTTATCAGAGCAGAAACCAAGCGAGTCGCCACCATTCAGCCGCGTCACTGTTGAACTCAGCCGATTGCGCTCATTGAGAATTGGCCGAACCGGGTCGACGAGTGCTATGGGGATTTACGTTTCAACTATTCGCGGATACTACTTCTTGGGTTCGCCCGAGGCCACCGGCACAAGCGGAGACTACCGTTCGGACGAAAGTGGCCATCCGCCAAACCATTCAAACTAGTGTGCGATGAACAAGCGAACAATCAGAATCGTGGATGGAGTGTCTTGAGTAGACGTGTGACATGCGGGTGAGCTTTAGCCTGCTGACCGATTCGCTGGATGACGGAGCCAGCCCATGGGATGTGGTGGCCGTAGTACTCCAAGTCGTTGGCGCCCTGGGTCGTCTCATGATGTACGTGGCCGAAGGTGGGAGCAAACGTCATCCACTTGCTCGGAGCGCTGCCAATGAAGTACGTGTTTTTGCCCCTGAATTCAGCCGTTCCCGTGTCCTGGTTCAGCACGGCATTGGTATTGACAGACAGACGGTCGTATCCCGTGTGATCGGGGAAGAATCTCATCCACGACTGGGTCTGGCCCTGATTTTGCTTGAAGCTGAAGGGTAATTCTTTGTAGGTGGGATGAAGATGTGTTTGGGCTTCCGAAACCGTTGCGACCGGGGATGGGGCATCAGGAAGTTGGACAGCGCTCTCCTCCAGGGTCGACGCCCTCTGCGCCCACATGCTGTGTGTGCAAACCAACAAGCTGACCAACAGAATCGAAGATAGCGGCGAAAGCGAGAGAACTACGCCTCGCATGGGATTTCCTTCTTTAGGGGGCTGGGATGGGCCAGCGCCAATCTTTCAATCGCAAAGGCTCAAGGTTGGCGGAAGTGCGGCCCGATGGGTCTTCGTGGTTACAACTATCCTAGACAGTTTCCAGATGTATTGTCTGGTCAGAATTGCTCACTACGCGAACGAGGCAAGGCATGAGAGTGTCGCCCGACAAGTCCCGTTGCGGGCTATCCGCTTGTCCGGAAACGGCTCGCCGGGCAGGAGATCGCGATAGTTGTAGTCAAGAAGGCGATTTTCGCTCATTGACAATTGGCCGACCGGATCAGTGACCGCTGGCGGCTAAGTTCTGTTTTCGACGCCGGTTTATCAATACCGGGCCGGTTTTCGTGTTGCTCGCTAGATGTACGACCCGATGGTTTGGTTGAGCAATCCGGCGAAGGCGCGCCAGACGGGAGTCATTCCGATGGGAACAGCGAGGGCGACGGACGCGAAGACAAATGGCGCGGCCCACATGGTGGAGCGGTGGATGCGGCGGATAGAGATGAGTTCGTAAACAATCAGAATGAGAAGCAGGATGCCAAGGCCGGTGACGGCCCCAGCTGCGGGCGGAAGTCCGACGCGAGCCCAGGGAAAGCGGCCCAAGGCGGCTGCGACGAGATCCATGGTGGCGATCAGGATGAGGCGCTTGTGCGCGTCTGGTCTGCGCCGGGCACGCCAGGAGGCGTAGATAACGATCGTGAAGCCAACGATGCCGATCAGTGGGATGGCAGCGGAGACGGCGGGGTCGAGCGGGCCAATCTTCACTCCCCGATGAAGCGCGTCGATGGCAGCGATCACGCCAAGCACAATCATGATCGGCGGAAGGCAGAAGGTGACCGTGCCGAAGGAACGATGCCATTTAACGCGGCGAGCGGAGATGAGGGTGACTTGCACAACGAACAGCAACATCCAGAGGGTGAAGACAGCTCCATGGATGTGAAGGATGGGGCTGGGAAGCGGCGCCCGCATCATGCCGGCCTGGAAGTAAGTTGGCGAGAAGCCGATGAAGACGCAGACGCAGAGCAGGATTGCCATACCGCTATAGAAGACGCGTTCCCCGGTTCGATTGACAGGCCTGTTTATGGGATGCTGGCCGGATGCAGTCGCGAAGATGGCGTCTGTTGCCATGGGTTCTTCTCCGTTTGCAGGGTTGGGTGGCGAACCTAATACGAGACGGCAAAACCTGCCCATGATGCCAGATTTTCGCGGTGCAATCCACAACCTCACGGTCAGCGCCAACTGTTCTTAACCGTCAATTTCACTGATTGACAATTCGCCGACGTCGGGACCACCTTTGGAGAAGCCGTATTCGGGCTCTTGCACTGAGCGATGGCTGATCACGAAGCCCGCGAGTTTCGCCACGCTTACGCTACCTTGGCGGGTGCGGTGGAGGCGAGGGTTCGCGTGCGCTCGAGGGCCGCGCCCAGTTCCGCAATTACTTTCTCGCGCAGTTCGGCCGGCTCGAGCACCTCGACTCGCGCGCCCAGTCCCATCACCACGAAGCAGGCTTCTTCTTCGTTTTCAAAAGAAATCTTCAAACGAACCCATCCGTCCGGATCAGCCTGTTGGGCCGCCGGTGAAACTACCCGGCACACACTGACCCAGTTGGCTGCGCGCGGCTCCAGGCGAAGCGTCGCTTCGTAGCGGCGCCAGCCCTGCTGAAACTCGGCCGTCGATATTTTCCAGAACGCGGCCAGGTCGAAGGCGGCGGGACGCCGGATGGGCGCGTCAAGCAGCGTGGCCTTCTCCATGCGCGACACGCGAAAGGTGCGCAGGCCCTTCGGCGTGTTGGCCACCATGTACCACGTGCTGCCTTTGGCGACGAGGCCGAGCGGATCAACCACGCGCTCCTCCACCTGGCTGTCCACTTTGCGATATTTCATTCTCAGCTTGCGGTCGCGGGCAACGGCCTCCTGCACGATGGGCAGCATGGCCACGTTCTCGGTCGAGCCACGCCAGGCCGTGGCATCGACGTAAAGCCGCTGCCGCATGAGGGCGGCTCGCGCACGCATGGGGACCGGCAAGGCGGCCATCAGCTTGGCCATGGCGCGTTCCGCCGCCGCGGCCAGCCGCGTATCTCCGATGACGCGCGGCTGCGCCATCAGCAACGCGCGCAATTCGGCGTCGTCGAGCGCAGGAACCTGCGTGCTCCAGGCTTCATCCAGACGCCATCCGCCGCGCGCTCCCCGCAACGCAAACACCGGCACTCCGGCCGCGCTCAGCGCTTCCATGTCGCGATGCACGGTGCGCGCCGAAACCTCCAGCCGGTCCGCAAGCTCACGCCCGCTCAAGCGCCCGTGGGCTTGTAGCAGCAGCAGCGTTGACAGTAGGCGGTCTGCGCGCATAGGGCAGTTCTCGGTTCTCAGTTCTCAGTTCTCAGCCATCGGCTATCAGCTATCAGCTATCAGCTTTTCTCTGCGTTAAGAGCTTTGGCGGAAACCTTCTCTCACCCTCCCCAGAAATTTTCGGCCGCCAATTATGACATGAGATGTCATATATGAACGCCTATTCTTTCGACTCACGATCTTCGGGATCACTTCCTGATTAAGAGGAGACTGGGAATGAAGTTGACAGAGTTTTTCTTAGGCCAGCTGGAACGTGAAGCAGCGGGCACGCGCAAGGCACTCGAGCGCGTTCCCGAGGGCGCGAACGGCTGGAAGCCGCACGAAAAATCCATGGACATGGGCTATCTGGCCGCGCTGGTGGCCAAGATGCCTAACTGGATCGCCATCATCATCGAACAAGAGGAAATGGACTTCGCCAAGCGTTCGGAATCGAACTCCGTGCCCAAAGAGCCACTCGCGCGCGCCGATCTGATCCGAATGCTCGACGAATCCGTAGCCCAGGCGCGTGCCGCCTTGCAAAAAACCAACGACGAGCATCTCATGAAGCCGTGGCGGTTTCGTGTCGGCGACCGCGTGGTCAGCGAAGAACCGCGGCACGTCATGATCCAGGATTCGGTCTTCAACCATCTCTCTCATCACCGTGGACAACTCACCGTCTATCTCCGACTCGCCGGCGCTTCGGTGCCGGCGATCTACGGACCTTCGGCCGACGAAGGAAAGTTCTAAACTTCCCGCACTCATCGCCCGACGGTACCCTTGGCCTGCAAACCATCAGGAGTGCACGATGAAAGCATCGGTTTTTATCGGTACCAGCGTTGACGGATTCATCGCGCGGCCCGACGGCGCTCTCGATTTCCTGCCTCCCGGAGGCGGCGAACCTCATGGCTATGACGAGTTCATCGCGAGCGTGGACGCGCTCGTCATCGGGCGCAACACCTTCGAAACGGTTCTGCAGTTTCCCGAGTGGCCCTATGGAAGCAAGCGCGTCGTCGTATTGAGCAGCCGTCCTGTGGACTTATCCAGGGTGCGCAACGGCCGGGTGGAGCAGATGGGCGGGTCCCCGGCAGAGATTGCCGCCAAACTGGAGGCCACGGGCGCTCGCCACATTTACGTCGACGGAGGCATCACGGTGCAGCGCTTCCTGCGCGCCGGCCTCATCCAGCGCCTCATCATCACGCGCGTGCCGGTCCTCATCGGAACGGGAATTCCGTTATTCGGCGCCCTCTCTGCCGACGTGCGCCTGCGTCACATCGAGACGCGGAACTATCCCAGTGGACTGGTGAAGACGGAGTATGAGGTCGTACTCGAAGGTGGAAACACACCGATTGGCTGAGCACGGCTTTAAGCAATAAGATTTTGCTAGAGCCTAAAGCCCAGAGCCCAGAGCCTGATTCTCCATCAGTTCGGCGCTTTTTCCTCCGCTGGCTTCGCAGCGGCTGCATCCTTCTTCGCGAAGGAGCGCACGTAGTTCACCATGTCCCAGATGGTCTCGTCTTTCACGCGATTGCCTTCGGGCGGCATCTGGTCCTTCCCGTTCTTGATCATGTAGAACAGCTCGCCGTCGGTACGATCCTTCAAGGTCGCGGGATTGGTTTCATCGTGCATGCTCAGCTTCATGTCGACGGCCACGTCTCCCTTGCCGTTTCCATCTTTTCCGTGACACATCACGCAGTCATAGCCGTACTGTTTCTTGCCGCGTGCCAGCGACTCCGGTGTGGCGGAGACGGGATTCTCCTTGCGCGCCGCCTCCATGGGAATGGTGTAGTAGGGAGCGGCGGCGGGCTTTGGCGGAGCCTGCGCTGGTTTTGCTTCCTGCGCCGCAGCCAGCGCCAGCAAGCCAAGGAACGCAATCGTGATCAGAATCTTTCCCATGATGGCCTCCTCATTTCAGCCGAGAAACGATACCCGCGCGGATTCTGCACTTAGATAGCGGCCCAGGCCGCGCGAAAATTGGCCGGAGCGTCGGGAGTTGAACCCGTGTGGGAGGCTGAGTAGCCCGATTCCCAATCGCTTTACCCACTACGCGCTCCGCTGGCGATTCAGGTTGCGCGGGCACGCACGGTACTCGCACATTCACGCGCCGAATCGCTGCACAGGACAGGCTATGCGCAGCCTTGCCGGAACGGTGTGATTCAGGTCACAAGACCGCGTAACCCACGTAACAAAGAGACCACACCAATGGACCTTATCGCGCGCTCGACAAACCGCTATGATGGGTCCGCCGGTTTTGGGAGGCGGAAGACGTGGCGGAGCATGCGGAAGTGATTGCGGCGATTGAGGCAGGAGATGCAAGCCAACTCAGAACCTTGCTGGCCGAGGACCGTTCATTAGCCGCGGCGCGCGATGCCAGCGGCGTCTCGGCCCTGATGCACGCGCTGTATCGCCAGCGCAAAGACATGGTGGACGTGCTGCGCGCCGGGCGCGGCGACCT
>Ga0307479_10005850_pt1 | contig 11262 bp, 1 predicted proteins | sample atmos_gasesECM4C_FD_203743 | JGI IMG/M metagenome (GOLD analysis project Ga0307479, IMG submission 203743) | Hardwood forest soil microbial communities from Morgan-Monroe State Forest, Indiana, United States - atmos_gasesECM4C_515 | ecosystem: Environmental > Terrestrial > Soil > Temperate... | reverse complement strand
GGTTTGGTCGATCTCGATCCCGCAGCGACCCTGGCGGACGACGCGGCAATGCTAGCGCGGCACCTGTTGCATCCCGGCGGCGAGGATCAGGTGGCTTGGCGCGGCCCGCAGCGGCTCGCGCTTCGCCTCTCGCGGTACGAGCGCGAAAACTCGGCCGCGCCCTTCGCGTGGCGCTCGGACGGTGCGTACCTCATCACCGGCGGGCTGGGCGAAGTCGGCATCCACGTCGCGCGCGCCCTCGCAGCGCGCGGCGTCCGGCGCCTGGTCCTCGTGGGGCGCACGCCGATGCCGCCGCGCGAGGCGTGGGCAGCGGCCGATCCGACCACCCGCGTCGGCCGGCGGGTGGTGGCGGTCCGCGAGCTGGAAGCGGCGGGTGTGGCCGTGCACCTAGCAGCGCTCGACGTGGGCGACGAGCCCGCGCTACGCGCCTTCCTCCAGCGGTACGCGGCCGAGGCATGGCCTCCTATCCGCGGCGTCATCCACGCGGCCGCCGCGCTCGACAACCACCTCGCCGTCGATATGGACCGCGTCGCCTTCAACGCCGTGCTCGGTCCCAAGCTCCGCGGGGCGCAGCTTCTCGACCGGCTGCTGCCGGAACTGGATCTCTTCGTCCTCTTCTCGTCGATCGTGGCCTATATTGGCCAGTCCGGAGAAGCGAACTACGGGGCCGCGAACGCTGGGCTCGATGCGCTCGCGCACGACCGCCGTGCCCGCGGCCTCCCGGCCCTCAGCGTCGGGTGGGGAGTCTGGGACAAGACGGGGCTCGCCCGGGCCGAAGTCATGAACGAGCTCGGGAGGCAGGGCGTCCGAAGCTTCCCGCCCGAACAAGCCACCGCTCTCCTGGGCTTCTTGTGCGCCGGCAGCGCCCCGTCCGTGGCGGTGATGCCGATCGACTGGGCTGCCTTCCGCAAGGCTCGTACGAGCCGCGGTCTTGCCTACTACCGCGGGCTCCTCGCACCATCGGCCGGTGCCGCGGCGGACGAGCCGCAGGTTCGCGCTCGTCTCGCGCGCGCGAGTGCGGCTGAGCGGCGACAGCTGCTCGACGGCATCGTCCGCGATAGCGTGGCGAACGTGCTTAAGATCGCGCCGGCGCGCGTGGACGCAAAGCGCGTTCTGGGCTCGATGGGCCTGAGTTCGCTGATGGCCATGGAGCTGAGGAACCGCCTGGAGGCGACCCTTGGACGCTCGCTCTCGGCCACCCTCGCTTTCAACTACCCGACCGTGGCGGCGATCGTCGAGTACCTCGCGGGCGACGGCGAAGCGCCAGCGGTCGCGCCGGTCCTCGAGGCGGCGCCTGTGGATGCGGACGTCGAAAAGATCGCCGAGCTCTCCGATGAGGAGGCGGCCCTCGCCCTGCGCGGCCGGCCATCCCGGGGGGCTCGCGCGTGAGCACGACCCGGCTGGGCGACCTCTCCGCTCTCAAGCTTGCCCTCGTGGCGAAGAAGGTTCGGAGCGAGGCGCAGACAATCTTGCGTGCGGACCCCGTCGCCGTGATCGGCATCGCCTGCAGGGGTCCCGGCGCCGACAACGTCGAACAGTTCTGGCACCTCCTGTCCTCGGGCAGAGACGCCATCCGCGAAGTACCCGCGGATCGGTGGGACGCCGACGCATGGTTCGATCCCGACCCGGCCGCGCCTGGCAAGACGATGACCAAATGGGGCGGCTTCATTGACCGCATCGACGGCTTCGACGCGCCCTTTTTCGGCATCCTGCCGCGCGAAGCCGAGCAGATGGACCCGCAGCAACGCGTCTTCCTCGAGGTGGCCATCGAGGCCCTCGACGACGCCGGGATCCCCCGCGAGCGACTTCGCGGCAGCCGCTCGGGGGTGTTCATCGCCAGCTACCAGAATGACTACTCGCAGATGCAGTACAGTGATCTGGAGGCGATCGATGCCCGCACGCTGACTGGCACGCTGCACAGCGTTCTTGCCAACCGGCTCTCGTACTTCCTCGACCTCCGAGGCCCCAGCCTCTCGATCGACACCGCCTGCTCCTCGTCGCTGGTCGCCGTTCACTTGGCTTGCCAGAGCCTGCGCGCGGGCGAGAGCGAGCTGGCCATCGCCGGGGGCGTGTCGCTCATGATCACCCCGCCCCTCATGGTGTCGCTTTCGAAGGTCGGCTTTATGGCGCCCGACGGGCGATGCAAGACCTTCGATGCGCGCGCCGACGGCTTCGGCCGCGGCGAGGGCTGCGGGGTGGTGGTGCTCAAGCGCCTCGCTGACGCGGTCGCCGACAACGATCGCATCTTGGCGGTGGTGCGCGGCTCCGCCGTCAACCAGGATGGCCACTCCACATTGCTGGCGGCGCCGAACGGGCAGGCCCAACAGGCGCTCATCCGCGAGGCGCTCGAAAGCGCGCAGCTCTCGCCCGACCGCATCGGCTTCGTCGAGGCCCACGGGACGGGGACTGCCCTGGGCGACCCGATCGAGGTCGAGGCCCTGGCGGCTACCGTCGGAAAGGCCGCCCCAGGCGTGTCCACCTGCTTCCTCGGTGCCGCCAAGGCGAATATCGGACACCTCGAAGCAGCGGCCGGCGTGATGGGCCTCATCAAGACGGTGCTTGCCCTCGGTCATGGCGCGGTGCCTCCTCAAGTTGGCTTCACGAAGCTGAGCCCTCACATCTCCTTCGAGGGGACGCGCATGGCGGTGCCCACCGACCTGACACCCTGGCCGCGCGGAGCCCAGCCTCGCTGCGCCGCTGTCAGCTCTTTCGGTGTCGGGGGCACGAACGCGCATGTCATCCTCGAGGAGCGTCCGGAGGTGCTCTCGGATACGGCGCCCGAACCCGGGCCGCGCTTCCTGCCCCTGTCCGCCCAGTGTCCGGAGGCGCTTCGCGCCCTGGTAGACGCCTGGATGGAGCTTTTGCCCCGGACGAACGTTCCGCTCGAGGACCTCTGTCACACCGCCTCCGAGCGCCGAACGCACTACGAGTGGCGCGTGGCCGTGATTGCAGATTCCAGGGAGTCGGCGCTAGCCAAAATGAAGGAGCGCGCCGCGATCGATGCGCCCCTCGGTCGGAGCGCGACCGCAGCACCCCGGGTCGGATTCGTGTTCAGCGGCCAGGGTCCCCAGTGGTACGGGATGGGCCGGGAGCTCCTAGTCAGCGAGCCCGTGTTCCGGGAGGTCGTGACCGAGTGCGACGGACTCCTGCGGCCTCTCTCCGGGTGGTCGCGGCTCGACCAGACCGAGGTTGCGCAGCCGGCGCTCTTCTCGCTGCAGGTCGCCCTGGCTGCCCTGTGGAAGTCGTGGGGCCTCGTTCCCGACGGGGTCGTGGGCCATAGCATCGGCGAGATTGCGGCCCTCCACGTGGCGGGCGTGCTTGCACTGTCGGAGGCGATCCGGGTCGTCTGGCACCGAGGCCGGATCATGCAGCAGTCGACCGGGCTCGGTCGCATGGCCCAGGTGTCGCTCAGCGAGGTTGAAGCTCGCGAGGTGGTGCACCCGTTCGGACCGCGACTCTCCCTGGGCGCAGCTAACGGACCGCGCAGCGTGGTTCTCTCGGGCGAAGTGGCTGCTCTGCAGGAGGCGCTCGGCGCGTTGACCGCGCGCGGCGTGAGCCACCGCATGATTCCGGTGCAGTACGCCTTTCACAGCGCTGGTATGGCGCCCTTCGAGCAGCGGCTTGCGACGACCCTCGGCGAAGTTGCCTCTGCCCCGCCGGCGACGCCGTTCTACTCGACGGTGACCGGGGCCCCGGCGGGTAGCGAGCGGTTCGACGGAGCGTACTTCGGCCGCAACGTGCGCGAGCCGGTCCGCTTCGGGCGCGCCATTGCCGCGATGGCCGCCGACGGCTTCGACGTCTTCCTTGAGATCGGCCCGCACCCGGTCCTGTCGGCGTCGATCACCGAGACCCTGGACGCGTGCGGGCACGCAGCCACCGTCGGCGCCTCGCTGCGGCGCAACCGTCCGGAGCGCGAGACAATGCTGGCCGCTTGCGGCCTGCTCTACGAAGCCGGGTGGCTCCCCGACTTCGCCGCAATCCAGCCGGCGGGCACCGTGACCTCGCTCCCGGCCTATCCGTGGCAGCGGCGCCGTTACTGGATCCGATCCCAACCAGATACGCCAAGGACCGCGACCTCGGGGCATCCCCTGCTCGGTCGCGCGGTGCCCGCGGCGGGCATCCCGTCGCGGATCTTCGAGGCTACATCGGATCACGCCGCCGGGTGGTTGGCCGATCATCGAGTGTTCGGACACCTCATCGTCCCGGGGGCAGCCATCCTCGAGACGCTATTCGCGGCCGCTCGCGAGGAGCTTGGGGATCGCGCCGAGCTCGCGAACTTCGCGATACACGAGCCGCTGTTCCTGCCCGAGTTCGGACAGGGGACGACCTCCTGGCAGACCCTGGTTACAATCACCGAGCCGGGGCGGGCCGAGCTTGCGCTCTTCCAGTCGACGTCGAGGGACGGCGGCGAGCACGAGTGGAAGAAGATCGCTGCCGCCTCGGCGAGCGCCGAGCCCACCGAGCCCGCTCCGGCTGTCGTCGCCAGCGCTTGCGAGCCAGTCGACCTCGACGCGGTTTACAGGCGATTCCTGGCCCTCGAGGTCGACTTCGGCCGCACCTTCCGCTGCTTGCGAGACGTGCGGCGAGGGGAGGGCGCGGCGGAGGGGTGGATCGATCTCCCAGACGGCCTAGAGGGCGACGCGGCCCTTCACATAATCCACCCGGTGCTCCTCGACGCGGGGATCCAGCTCTGCTCCATTGCGGCGCCGCGCGGGCTGGAGGGTGAACTGCCGCGAGACGTGCTGCTTCCCTTTGGAGCTGACCGGTTCCAGATTCGAGGTCGCCCCGGCGCACGGCTCTTCGCGCGCGCACAGGTCGACGAGAGCGCAGCCACCGGCTCTCTCGCCTGCGAGGTGACGTTCGACACGGCGGCCGGCGACCCGTCGACGCGCGTGGCCACGATTCGTGGGATGCGCTTCGCGCGCGCCGAGGCCGGCGCGTTCGCCAGCCGCGACGCGGCCGGCGACCACCTTTACGACGTCGTCTGGCACCGGGTCCCGCCGGCGGCCTCAAGGCCGGCCCGCGCCGACGGGACCTGGCTCTTTCTGGCCGATGGCGGAGGGGCCGCCGAGAGGCTGCGGAGCGCCGTCACGAGCGACGGTGGACGCTGCGTTCAGGTGCTCCCGGGGCATGACTTCGCGAATCTCTCGGACGACACGTGGACAGTGCGGCCGGCCAGCCCCGAGGATTTCCGGCGGCTGGTCGCCGCGATCTCCGCGTCGCTCCCGGGTCCCCTCCGCGGTGCCCACCACATGTGGAGCCTCGACGTGGCTCCGCTGGACGGGGAGGGAGAGGCCCCGCTCGAGGCCGGCGAGGAAGACTCGCGGGGGATCGGTTCGGTGCTCCATCTCGTCCAGGCGCTGGCGAGTAGTCCCTCTGCGTCGGGGTGCGCGCTTTGGCTCGTCAGCCGCGGAGCCGAGGTGATCACCGGAGACGAGCCGGCGGACGCGCTGCGCCCGCGGGCCGCCGGTCTCCGCGGCCTCGCGAGCGTGATCGCGCTCGAGCACCCGGAGCTCAACGTCCGGCACGTCGATCTCGATCCCAGTCCCTGCGAGGGAGAAGCCGCGCAGCTCCTAGCCGAGGTGAACGCCGATGCGTCTCGCCCGCGAACGGTCGCCTTCCGTGGGCCGCAGACGTGGACCCCGCGCATCGAGCGGCACCAGAGCCTGAGGCGCGCGGCCGACACGCGCCCGTTGCGGGTGGAGCTCGTGCGGCCGGGGTTGCTCGATGGCCTCGAGCTGCGGCCCGTCGCGCGCGCGACGCTCGCGCCAGGTGACGTTCGCCTCCGCATCCTGGCGACGGGGATCAACTTCCGCGACGTGCTGATGACCCTCGGGATGTACCCCGGCAAGGCGGTCCCCCTCGGCCTCGAGTGTGCGGGAGTGGTCACGGAGCTAGGACCGGGGGTCCGGGACCTGACCGTCGGAGCGCGCGTGTTCGGGTTCGCGCCCGGGAGCCTTGGCACCGAGGTCACCGTGCCGGCGGCGTTCCTCGCGATGCTGCCGCGCGCCTTGAGCGCCGAAGATGCAGCCAGCATTCCGGTCGCCTTCCTGACCGCCTACTACGGTCTCTATCGCCTGGCGGGGCTCGAGCGCGGACAGCGCGTTCTCATCCACGCGGGCGCCGGCGGCGTGGGCCTGGCGGCGGTGCAGCTCGCGCAACGGCGCGAGGCGGTCATCTTCGCCACTGCCGGCTCGAACGCAAAGCGCGACATGCTACGCGGCATTGGCGTTCACCACGTGATGGACTCGCGCTCGCTGGCGTTCGTCGACGAGGTCCGCGCTGCCACCGCGGGCGAAGGCGTCCACGTGGTCCTCAACTCCCTGGCAGGCGAATTTATCCCTGCAAGCCTGAGCGTGTTGACCAAGGGCGGCGTCTTCCTGGAGCTGGGAAAACGCGACGTGATGACGCCCGCCGACGTCGCTCGCGTTCGGCCCGACGTGCGGTACCGCCTTTACGACCTCGGCGCCGAGGCCCAGGCCGATCACGAGCTCCTCCGCCCGATGTTGGACGCGGTCCTCGGCGCGCTGGCACGGGGCGAGCTTCGGCCACTCCCTATCCAGGTGTACCCGCTCGAGCGCGTAAGCGATGCCTTTCGCTTCATGGCCCAGGCCCGCCACGTTGGGAAAGTCATCGTACGGCCTCCCGCCACAGCAATCCCATCGAGCGCGCCGCTCGTCTCCTCCAACGCTACCTACTGGATCACCGGAGGCCTCGGTGGCGTCGGCCTGGCGACCGCCCGCTGGCTCGCCGGGGCGGGCGCAGGCTGTCTGGTGCTTACCGGCCGCCGGCCACCCTCGTCGGGCGCAGCGCAAGCCATTCGCGAGATCGAGAAGCTCGGAGCAACGGTTCGGGTGATGGCCGCGGACGCGTCCGACCGCACGGCGATGCAGGCCGTGCTGGACGCGATCAGAGCTGAGCTTCCCCCGCTCCGCGGCGTGGTCCACGCGGCGGGCGTCACCCATGACTCGTCGATCATGCGCATCACCTGGGAGCGGAGCCAGGACGTGCTCCGCGGCAAGGTCCACGGAGCCTGGCTGCTTCACGATCTGACCCGTAGGATGGCGCTCGATTTCTTCATCCTTTACTCAGCCGCGGGGGTACTCCTCGGCGCGCCCGGGCAGGCGTCCTACGCGGCGGCGAACGCCGAGATTGACGCCCTGGCTCAGACCCGGCGCAAGCTGGGCCTTCCGGCCCTGAGCGTCGCCTGGGGCGCGTGGGCGGACGTCGGAATGGCGGCGGCGCTGGCCGCGCGAGGGCCCGACGTCTGGGCGGCGCGCGGCCTCGGAAAGATCACGCCGGCCATTGGCTTCGCGGGCCTGGAGCGGTTGATGCGCGACGGCACCGCTTACGCGGCCATCATGCCCATCCGCTGGAGACGGTTCCTGTCGAAGCTCCCGCGCGGCGCGGACCGAGGGTTCTTCGCGGCGGTTGACTCGGACACGGCCCGCCGCGCCGCAGCGGCCATGGCCCCGGCGACCAACCACGGCCCGAGCATCGTCGACACGCTGCGGTCTCTGCCGGCTCTCCAGCGGCAGACGCGGTTGATCGCCTACCTTGGCGAGCAGGCGCTGCGAGTGATCGGGCTCGATGTCGCCACTCCTGTGAATCCCAAGATCGCACTCAAGGAGATCGGCCTCGACTCGCTCATGGCCGTGGAACTCCGAAACATGCTGGCCCGCGCGTTTGGGAGACCTCTCCACGCCACGCTCCTTTTCGACTACCCCACCTTGGACACCCTCGCCGATCACCTTTCCCGCCTCCTCGGCCTCGACCCGCAAGCCGCGCGCGCGCTCGTCGCCCAAGCCGACCGCGCGACGCCATTGGGCGTGTCAGGGGCGGGCGTCGCCGCCTTGTCCGACGAGGAGGCTGAGGCGCTTCTCCTGGAGGAGCTGAAGGAAGAACGGTTCCGGAGCACCCATGGCGGATGAAGGCGTGCGCGCCGAGGCGCTGAGCCCGGTAAAGCGGGCCTTGCTCGAAATTCGAGAGCTCCGGGCGGAGCTCACCCGCACCCGTGACGCCCTTCGGGAGCCGATCGCCATCGTCGGGATGGGCTTGCGCCTGCCCGGCGGCGTGACCGACCGCGCGGCCTTCGAGCGGCTCCTCTGGTCCGGCACCGACGCCATCCAGGAGATCCCCGGGGAGCGCTGGTCGCTCGACTCGCTTTACGCCGAGGACCCCGATGCGCCGGGCAAGATGATCACTCGCTACGGTGGCTTCGTCGCCGACGTGGACCGCTTCGACGCTCATTTCTTCGGTATTTCGCCGCGTGAGGCGGCGAGCATGGACCCGCAGCAGCGGCTGCTGCTCGAAGTGACTTGGCATGCCCTTGAGGACGCGGGCCATGCCCCGACCTCGCTGGCGGGCACTCGGACGGGTGTCTACCTGGGCATCTCCAACAGTGACTACGGCCGATCGCTCTTCGCCAATCCGCGGGAGATTGACGCCTACGTCAGCACAGGGAACGCCTTCAGCGTGGCCTGCGGCCGCCTCTCTTACTTTCTGGCCCTCCACGGCCCCAGCGTGGCGGTGGACACCGCCTGCTCGTCGTCGCTCGTGGCGCTGCACCTCGCGTGTCAGGGACTGCGCCTCGGTGAGACCGACTTCGCGCTCGTGGGCGGCGTGAACCTTGTGCTCACGCCGGAGATGAACATCAACTTCTCCAAGGCGCGCATGATGGCGCCCGACGGCCGCTGCAAAACCTTCGACGCGGCGGCCGACGGTTACGTTCGCGGCGAGGGCTGCGCCGTCCTCGTGCTCCGGCGGCAGTCGGACGCGCTCGCCGACGGCGACCGCATACTAGCCGTGGTGCGCGGCTCGGCCATCAACCAGGACGGCCGCAGCGGCGGGCTCACTGCCCCCAACGGTCCTGCGCAGGAAGCGGTGCTGCGCGCCGCGCTGGCCGCGGCCGGTGTGGCGGGTTTGGACATCGGCTACGTCGAGACCCACGGCACCGGCACCTCGCTTGGCGACCCGATCGAAGTGGGGGCCCTCTCAACCGTCCTCTGCGCAGGCCGCGATCCGAAGCAGCCGCTTTCCATCGGTTCCGTGAAGACTAACCTCGGTCACCTGGAGGCGGCGGCCGGAGTCGCCGGGGTCGTGAAGGTCGTCCTGGCGCTCGCGCGGCGCGAGATCCCGCCGCACCTTCACTTCCGCAAGGGCAACCCGCTCATCGACTGGTCGGCGCCGATCACCGTGCCCACTGCAGTCATGCCCTGGACGCCGGTGCGCGGCCGCTGCCTCGCCGGGATCAGCTCTTTCGGCTTCAGCGGCACGAACGCCCACGCCGTTCTCGAGGAGGCCCCGGAGCCCCCCGCGCGCTTATCCGGCGCCACCGCCGAGCGGCCGCTTCACATTCTCGCAATCTCCGCGCGGGACGAGGACGCGCTCGGTGATCTCGCCGCTGCCTACGAGGTGCACCTGCGGGAGGCTGACCCCGATTCCTTGCCGCACATCGTCTTCACGGCCAACGCTGGCCGCTCCCACTTCGAGCATCGTCTGGCCGTGGTCGGCGCGAATTCCGAGGAACTGGCGCAAGGCCTTCGAGCGTTCCGCCAGAAGACGCCCCATCTCGCGGTCGCCCACGGCAAGATCGAGAGCAGCGCCCGCCCTCAGGTGGCATTCCTCTTTACCGGCCATGGCGCCCATTCGGTAGGCATGGGACGTCGCCTCTACGAGACCTCGGTCGTGTTCCGCAAGGCGCTCGACGCCTGCGATACGGGCCTCGCCGGCAAGCTCCCGCGCCCACTGCTCGAGGTGATGTTCACCGAGGGCGAGCGCTCGCCGATCAACGAAAGCATTTATGCCCAGCCCTCCACCTTCGCTATCGAGTACGCGCTGGCCGAACTCTGGAGGTCCTGGGGCGTCGAGCCTGCCGCGGTGCTCGGCCACAGCCTCGGCGAATACGCGGCCGCCTGCGTGGCCGGCCTGTTCTCGCTCGAGGACGGCCTGCGTCTGGTGGCCGAGCGGGGGCGCCTGAACGACGCGCTTCCCGCGGGCGGCGCGATGGGCACCGTGTTCGCGTCCGCCGACGCGGTCGAGCCCGAGCTCGCGAAGCACCCCGGGCAAGCGTGGATTGCGGGCTTCAACGGACCCGAGCACATCGTCGTCAGCGGCGCGAAGACGGCTGTCGAGCAGGTGCTCGCGACGTTCGAGGCACGGGGCGTGCGCGTGAAGATGCTTCGCGTGCCCTACGCGTCGCACACGCCTATGGTGGAACCGGCGCTACCGGCCCTCCGCCGGGTGCTCGAAACGGTGCGCTGGTCGGCCCCGCGCACCGGAATCGTCTCCAATGTGACGGGCGCGGTCGCCGGCTATGAAGAGCTCGCTCGCCCTGACTACTGGCTTTCGCACCTGCGCCAGCCGGTGCGTTTTGCGCAGTCCATGCAAGCGGTTGCGGCGCTGGGCATCACCCACTTTCTCGAGATTGGTCCCCACCCCGTGCTTCTCGCGATAGGGGCCGAGTGCCTCTCAGGGCGATTCGAGTGGTTGCCGTCGCTGAGGCGCGATCGATCCGACTGGTCAGACCTTCTCGAGAGCCTCCAGCGGCTCTACGTCGGCGGGGCCGAAGTGGCGTGGGCGGGCTTCGACCGCGACTACCCGCGCCGCCGTGTCGCAGCACCGACGTACCCATTCCGGAGGGAGCGTTACTGGTCGCCGCTCGTCGGCCGGGCGCCGGCCGCCGCGGCGGATGCTGAGGGGCGCTGGCGGCGCCTCTCGTCGGCGCTCGGGCGCCAGGCCGAGCGCGGGCCGCTGGGCCTGAACGCAGCCTCTTACCCCGAGAAGTGGCGGCTCCTCGAGCGCCTCACCACGGAAAACACGTTGGCGATTCTTCGGGGCGCGCGCCTCTTCGCAACCGCCCAAGAGACGCGGACGCTCGAAGACGTCATGGCCTGCTCGGGCATCCGGCCGAACTACCGCCACCTGCTGAAGCGCTGGCTCGCTCGTCTGATCCGGACAGGCCACCTTCGGGCCGAGGGAGCGAACTACGTCGCGGTGGCGCCACTGCCTTCGCCGGACCTCGCGGCCTCCTGGGCCGAGGCCGAGCGTGCCTTCGCCGATAACGAGCCGCTCTTCGCATACTTCCGCCACTGCTGCGACCTGGCGGCGAAGGTCCTGGTGGGCGCGGAGAGCCCGCTCGAGACGCTGTTTCCCGGTGGCTCCTTCGATCTCGCCGAAGGCCTTTACGAGCGCTCGACGACGATGCGCTACATTAACGGGCTCGCTGCGGCGGCCTTCGAGACTCTGGGCGCGATGGTCCCC
>Ga0307479_10005849_pt1 | contig 11263 bp, 11 predicted proteins | sample atmos_gasesECM4C_FD_203743 | JGI IMG/M metagenome (GOLD analysis project Ga0307479, IMG submission 203743) | Hardwood forest soil microbial communities from Morgan-Monroe State Forest, Indiana, United States - atmos_gasesECM4C_515 | ecosystem: Environmental > Terrestrial > Soil > Temperate... | reverse complement strand
CGCGGTTTAGGCGCTCCACCTGCTTGATGTAATTCTGCATCGCGTCGTCCTTGCTCATGCCCTTGAGCTTGGTCCAGGCGTCGTGTTTCGCGCCGCCGACGAAATCGAAGCCGCCCGGCCGGTCGCCCTTCACGTCGCCGTCGGTCGCCTGCTTGTAGTACGAATAGAGCTTCAGCAGCGTCGCGTTGTCTGGACGCTTCTTGGTCTGTTTCGCCGCCACGGTAGCGGCTTCGAATTTCGCTTTCAGATCTTTCGGCGCGGCGGCCATGGCGTCCTCCTCGTAACGATTCAAGCGGCGCAGCGGTTCGTTTTCGGCGCCATCGGTTCTGTGCTACTTTAGCGCGACTCGTCGGTCACGAGCAATCGGATGCCTGCCAAGAAGCGCGAACGCATGTCCAGCGTCGACGTCGCCTGGCTGCGGATGGATCGTCCGAGTAACCTCATGATGATCTGCGGGGTGCTTGTTTTCAGCGAGCGGATCGAACTCGCACGCCTGAAGTCGACACTGAGCAAGCGCTTTCTTCGCTTTCCGCGCTTTCGCCAACGCCCGCTGGAAACGGCGAGCGGTTATCGATGGCAGACCGACAACGCGTTCGGCCTTGCGCACCACGTCAAGAAGGTCGCGTTGCCGCGCGGCGCGGGCGATGTCGAGCTCGAGGCCCTCGTGAGCGACTTGCTGAGCACGCCGCTCGACCCGGCGCATCCGCTGTGGCAATTCCAGCTCGTCGCGAACTATCAGGGCGGCAGCGCGCTGATCCTGCGCATCCATCACTGCTACGCCGATGGCATCGCGTTGATCCAGGTCCTGCTGTCGATGACCGACGCCGACCGCGATGGAAAGCTGCGGGCTCCGGTGACGCAACCGCCGCAGCGCGACGACGCCAGCGACGACCCGCTCGCGCAACTGCTCGCCCCGCTCGCCGGCATCATGAAGATCGTGACCAAGACCGGCTCGACGCTGCTCGAGAAGGGCGCGGAACTCTTGCACGATCCGGCGCGGGCGATCGGGCTCGCAGGCCAGGGCGGCGCGTTGACCCGCGAGATCGCGAAGCTCGCGCTCATGAGCGAGGACTCCGCGACGCCCTTCAAGGGCAAGCCCGGTATCGTCAAGCGTGTCGCCTGGGCCGACCCGATCGCGCTCGACGATGTGAAGGCGGTCGGCAAGGCGCTCGGCTGCTCGGTCAACGACGTGCTGCTGTCGTCGGTGGCTGGCGCGTTGCGTTCGTACCTCGTGCGCCGAAGCGACGCAGTCGAAGGCGTGATGATCCGCGCGCTGGTGCCGGTGAATCTCCGCCCGCCGGAGAAAGCGTACGGGCTCGGCAACAAGTTCGGCCTGGTTTTTCTCGACCTGCCGATCGGCATCGAGAATCCCTTGGAGCGCCTCTATGCGGTCCGCGCCAACATGCAGGCGCTCAAAGGGTCGTTCCAACCGGCGATCGCGTTCGGGATCCTGGCAGCGATGGGCGCGGGGCCGCAACTGCTACAGGAGCAGCTGCTGGCGATGCTGGCGAAGAACGCGACCGCGGTGATGACCAACGTGCCCGGGCCGCAGCAGCGGCTCTATCTTGCTGGCGCAAAGATCGACAGGCTCATGTTCTGGGTGCCTCAGTCGGGCGACATCGGAATGGGCGTGTCGATCATCACCTACGCGGGCGAAGTGCAATTCGGCCTGGTCACCGATTGCGCGCTTTGCCCCGATCCGGAGCGTGTGATCGCGCGATTCGCGCCGGAGTTCGAGAAGCTGGTGCTTGCGACGTTGATGGCGCCGTGGCCGTGGCAAGAAGTCCCGACCGCGGTTCGGATCGAGCAGGCCGTGCGTTCGTAGGATCGATAGGTTCGACGATGCGGCGGCGAAAAGGGGGCCGATCGGCCCCCTGTCTCGTTTACTGGCCGCCGTTGTGACTGTTCACACAGTCCCAATAGCTCCCCGGGCTGACGTACTGGCATTTCGTAGCGGCACCGGCATCGGGCACGGGCTGGGGCGCCGGTGTGATGATCACCACTTGTCCATCGCCGACGACGGGAGGTTCGGTGACGACGACCGTCTGCGCGCTCGCCGTTGCGGCCCCGCCCAGCGCAAGGGCCGCGAGCAGAAGGGTTAGTTTCGTGCGTTGCATAGTCACTCCTTTCACGAAAACGCAACACGCGGGACAAGCCCGCCGCGCCCGCGAGCTTCGATTCCCGCTATGGTTGGGTGAGCCCGCGCAGCAGAAGTTCCGAAGCCGCCGTGAGGGCCCTCTCTTCGCTGGTAAGATTTACAAAGGCGCGATGGAAGCGCCAGCTCAGAGGCATGCGGGCGCCGGATCCGCGCTCATTCGAGCTCGGACTTGGCCAACTCGACATCCAGCTGCTCCATCGCATCCATCGGCTTGCACGCGGCGGCCTGCTCGTAGAGCTTCGTCGCCTCGTCGAGCCGATCCTTGCCGAAGAGCAGGATCAATCCGTTGGCGTACTCGATGCGCGCGATCGCTGAATCCGGATGGAGCTTCAGCGCCCTCTGATAATGCTCGATCGCCGATTCCTTTTTCGCGCCGTACGTCATCCCCGCGACGAGCCCGCCGACCTTGTTGACGACCTCCGCCTGATAGGCGCCGTAGGCGGTGTGCGCTTCGGCATGCGATGGCGCAAGCTTGAGCGCGGTGGTGATCGCGTCCTTGATCTTGCCGCCAAAGCCCTGCGCCAGCGCCTTCGCAACCGAAATGCCCTGGCTGTACCGGCCCAGCGCAAACGCGTAAAGATAATGCGCGTTGGCGTCCTTCGGCGCGCTGGCGCGCCGCTCCGCGGCCCAGCCCGCCGCCTCCTCGAACAGAGCGAGCTTCGACTTCTCCGTCTTTTCGAGGTAATTGGCGTAGATCGATTGCGCCTTGATTGCGACGTTGACGCCGGCGCCCCCCGCCGCAATTCCCGCATCGACGGCTTGCTGAAATTCACCGGCGTGGTAATGCCTCCAGGCGTCGAGCACGGCCACGTCCTTGGGAAAGGGCTCGCCGTCGCCGCGGTGCAAGCGATCCCAATGCTTCTTCAACGCCGTGCCGTCGTAGGCGTAGGCCGCGGCGGCGTGAGGATATTTCACCCATTTTTTGGCCATGCGATTCCTCCACGCGATGTGCTTCCTAGACGTAATCCTGGCTCAACCGATCGAGCAGCCGGTGTGCATTGCCGCGCAGGAACGGAGAGATCAACGACATCACCTGGTAAGCGGCGCGATCGAGGCTGACTGCTTCCGGGGCGCGCTCGCCGGCGGAAATCTTCTGGTATGAGATCCAGTACGTCGCAACGAGAGCGACGTTCTCGGCAAGCGCCGCGATCTCGCGCTCGGACGCCTGCATCGCGCCGGTCCTAACCATGCCACGGCACAATTCCACGACGGTGCGAGAGCCGTGGCGCATGATGAGCGCAAAGTGTGATGCGAGCTTGCGATCTCGCGACAGGATCTCGTCCAGGTCGCGGAACAGAAACCGATGCTCCCACATCGCTTCGAACAGCAGATGCAGCAGCAGCCACAGGTCCTCGACCCCGGCGTTTCTTTCCCCGGGCGCCGTCAGCAGGCCGTCGAGCCTGCGCTCGAAGGCCGCAAACAGCTCCGCGATAATCTCGTCCTTGTTGCGGAAGTGATAGTAGAGGTTGCCCGGACTGATCTCCATCTCGCCGGCGATGTCCGCGGTGGTGATGTTCGGTTCACCGAGGCGGTTGAAGAGCAGCAAGGCGGTCTCGAGGATGCGCTCTCGAGTACGGCGCGGCCGTTTGCGCTCCGCCATGAATCCGGTCCAAGCTCGGTCAAAGCCGCAGTGTAGGGCGCGGCGGACGCGGGGTCTACGACAAAGCCGCCCGCGAGACGCCGAAGCGCCTCGCGGGCTGTGGCATGGCGGCGCGATGTCGTTGCAGCTTGGGCGCGACTACGCCGAGCGCTTCGTGCGGCGCGCCTTGCGCGAGGCGGCTCGCTTCGCCGACGTGCGCGGGTGCTTTGCGGCCGGCTTTGCCGCGCGCTTCGTAGCAGGCGCCTTGAGGCTTGGGAGCGCTGCCACGGCGGACTCGACCAGACCGTCGACTCTCGCCTGTGCGGCTACGCGCGCACGATTCCACGCCGTCGATGCGAGCACGATCGAGGATTCGATCTGCCTGCCGAGGCTGCGCATGGCGCGGGTCTCGACGTCGGAGCCTTCCTTGACCAGCGACCGGAAAACGTGACCCGCATCGTTGCGCGCCCACTCGCGCGTCACGATCGCGGCCCCCAGCCCGGCGAGCCAGATCTGGCGAGGCGCGGCGAGCGCGGCATCGGTAATGCGGTTGGCGCGGAGACTGACTGCAGCTTGCTTCAGCATGATGTTGCTCCTTATTGAGATGGACGAAATGCGAACTTCGCACCCAATGTAGCGCGTCGCATTAGAGCAATCATCCTAATCGCGCCTACCCGGTACGCCGCGGGGCCAACGATTCGGCGAGCGCGCTGGCGAGCTTCGCGACCACGGCATAGATGGACAGTTGCGGATTCGCGCCGATGCTCGTCGGAAAGAGCGAGCCGTCGAGAACGTAAAGATTGTCGAGGTGGTGATAACGTCCGCTGGTGTCGACCACGGCCCTCTGGACGTCCCGACCGATCGGGCAGCCGCCCATGACGTGCGCGCTGACGACCGGCGCGGTGAGCGGCGCGAGCGGGAGCGAAGCGATGGCCTCGCGCGCGTCGCTCCAGCGCGTGAAGCTCGCACCGGAGACGTGCATGGGCATGACGGTCGCGGCGCCGGCGGCGAACTGTATCTCCGCCATCGACGCGAACGCGCGACGGATGCCGTTCCATAGGTAGTCGCCGAGCGGGTAGTCGAGGACCGGTGAGCCGTCGCTGCGCAGCGACACCGTTCCCCCCGCGCCGTCGGGATGGAAGCCGTCGCGCAGCAACGCGATGATGACCTGCATGTGCGATAGATCGTTCATCCAGCGCGCGTGCTTTGCGCCGTGACCGGACAGCGTGATCGCGGCGAGCACGGGATGAATCGGCGGCGCCTCGAGCTTGTAACCGACCGGCCCGTCGGTTGCGACGTCGAGAAATTGATCGGAGTAGACCGTTTGCGGCGCGCCGGCGAAGCCGTCGACGCGCTCCGGCATCAGCGCCGCCGACACCACGGTAGGATGCAGAAAGCTGCGTTTGCCGACGACGCCGTGCGGGTCGGGGACCTCGCTGCGCAAGAGCAGCGCCGGCGTCCCGATCGCGCCTGCCGCAACGATGAACGTCTTCGCGCGCACGCTGATGCGTCGCGGCGTCGGATCGGTGCCGCCCGCATCGAGCCCGATGCATTCGAGCGCCCTGATTTGTCCATCGCGGCCGTTCGCGTGCTCGAGCCGCCACGCGCGCGTGCGCGTCAACAGCGTCGCCCCGCGCGCGAGCGCGGCCGGGATGGTCGTCACCAGCATCGACTGCTTGGCGTTGGTCGGACAACCCATGCCGCAGTAGCCGATGTTCCAGCAGCCCGCGACGTTGCGACGGATCATGCCGACACTGAAGCCGAGCGCCCGCGCGCCGCGGCGCAGCACTTCGTTGTTCTCGTTCGGCGGAACGGTCCAGGGCGCGATGCTGAGCCGCCGTTCCATGCGCTCGAACCAGGGCGCGAGATCGGTCGGTCCGAACCCTTCGAGTCCGAATGCGCTGCGCCAATGTCGCAACGTGGGCTCCGGCGTGCGGAAGCTAGAAGTCCAGTTGACGGTGGTCCCGCCGCCGACGCAGCGGCCCTGGAGGATGTTGATCGCCTTGTCTTTCGTCTTGCGGCTGGCCGATTCCTGATAGAGCTGTGGATATGCGTCGGATTCGCGCATGCGGAAGTCCGACGATGTGGCAAGCGGACCCTCCTCGATCATCACGACCGCAAGGCCCGCGTCGCAGAGAATCTCAGCGGCGGTGCCGCCCCCGGCGCCGGTGCCGACGATCGCGACGTCGGCCTCGAAATTGCGATCCTCGCTGAGCGTTGAAGCGTCGATCACCTTCCATCCTGCGGCAAGGCCGGCGCGGAAAGGATCGGGCGGGCGCGACCGCTGCAGAACGGCGGCTGCCATCAGCCGATCTCCAGCGACGGCGGGCCGGCGTAGCCGATTGCCGGCCACGCGCGCGGATCGGCATACCAAGCCGAAAAAACGAGCTGATGCAGCGCATCGTACGCCGAGCGCAGCAGCGCGAAGCGGCTGTCGCGCCAGCGCGCCAGAAACGAGACGATCGCTTCGTGTGTCGCTTCGGGCCACGGCGACCAGACACCCGCGACGAGACAACGCGTCGGTGGAAATGCGAGCAAAGAAAACAGGTCGGCGAGCTCCTTGCGCGTTGCGGGAGGGAGCCCGGCAATCGCGCGTTCGACGCCGGCGAGGGTCGCTGCGCGCGCACTCGATGCCTCGCTTCCGTCGGGCAGCGCGCCGTCGAGAAAGACCGGAATGACCGCGGCGACGATCGTGCGCGCAGCCGGGTCGAGCGCGCTTGCGCTGTCGTTGCGCTGCGCCGGCGCAGCCGTCGGAGTGTAGAGCCAGCGCGCGAAGAGCAGGGCCGCGGCGCCCGCCACGCCGGCCTTGAGCAGCGTGCGTCGGCTGATGCGAGCCGGCATGGGATCGGGCGTTGGCAAGAGAGCTAGACGCGATGAGGCGGGTGTGTCCGGAGGACTCTAGCTCCCGCAATTAGAGAAAACAACCTAGATTGGGTTCGAGCTTCGTAGGCGTCACGTTGAAGCGGGCGCGCCGGTCGTTCGCCGGCGATTATCGCGAACCGGTTACGGCGCGCCCCTTAACGTGACGCTCGCGATGGGCGCGCAGGACAATCGTCACTTATCATTGCAACATTCTTCGCGGCGCGCCGTTCAACCTGACCGCGTGTCCTGGATCCCTTGCCGATCTCTGCCAAAACCAGGCTGGTCCAGCAACTCGAACGCGCTCGGGCGCTGCACGAGGAACGCGCGGCTTCGCCCGCGCTGGCTGCGGCACTGGATCGGCTCGCGGCATGGCAATCGCAACGGCTCAACGCCACCTACGAGGATCTCGCGCTCGAGCGGCGCTATGAGCGCGCGATTGCCTTCTTCCAGAGGGACCTCTACGGTCCGGGGGATTTCAGCCGGCGCGACGCCGACCTCGCGCGAGTCGTTCCGCTGATGGTCCGGGTTCTGCCCGAGGGCGTGATCGCGACCGTATCGGGTGCGATGGAGCTTTCCACGCTGTCACACGAGCTCGACCGCGCGCTGCTGGACAAGCTGCCTCCGCGCGCCCAGCTCTCGGTTGCGATCTATTGCGACGCGTATCGTGCGCTCGCCAATCGCGACGCCCGGGAGCGTCAGATCGCGCTGGTCGTCGGAGTGGGCAGCGCACTCGACCGCTATGTCCGCAAGCCGGTCGTCCGCTCCGCGCTTGCGACGATGCGGCAGCCGGCACGCCTGGCGGGCCTGGGAGCGTTGCAGGATTTCCTCGAGCGGGGGATCGCGGCTTTCAAGCACATCAGCGGTGCCGGCGAGTTTCTGGCGACGATCGAGACGCGCGAAACCGCGCTGATGAACGCGATCTTCGCCGGAGATCGCGCGCCGTTTCCGGAGCCGATCGTGCCCTGAGCGGGGGGTAGGGACGCATTCGTCCGGCCACCGCCGCGTGTGAATCAGTCGCAGCTACGCCTTGCCGAACAGCGCGTCCAGCTCCTTCTGGATCTCGCGCTCGATCGGCCCTTTGAGCGGCGTCAACAGGAACGAGAGCTGAACGTCGAGGCGGACATCGCTCTTGCCGACGTGCATGTTGCCCGACAGGCCCGGGCGCTCGAAGGAAACATCGTCGCGGTCCCATTCGTACGCGAGGTCGAAGCGCGCCTGGAGATCGCGCGCGATCTTGTCGGCGGCGGCCTTTGCCTTCGCGTGGTCGAGCTTGTGGCGGCGCTTGATCGAAATCGTCGACATCGTCCGGCCTCCTGCGAATCTTCGTTCAGTATAGCGAAACCGCCGCAGCAGGGCAGCCGCATCGACGCCGGGTTGTTGGACCCGCAGGTGCAAAGGCGGCAGAATCGGGGCGGTGAATGTCGCGGCGTGCGGCAGGGAGGACACCGTGGCCAACATCGGCGAGTATTTCCGGCAACACCTCGCGACACCCGACAACCGGCTCTATCGTCATTTCGAGGGAGGGGAGTGGCGCGATGTCACCGTCGGCGAGACTGCGGCGCGGATCGGCCGCTGGCAGGCCGCGCTTTTGTCGCTCGGGCTCTCCCCCGGCGATCGCGTCGCGATATGCCTCAGAAACGGCGTCGACTGGATCGCGGTCGATCTGGCCGCGCTCGGGCTCGGACTCGTGGTGGTTCCGCTTTACGTCGACGACAACCCCGACAACATCGCGTGGTGCATCGCCGACGCGCAGGCGCGGCTGCTCGTCGTCGAAGGCACGAAGATGGCGATCGCGCTCAAGGCTACGGGCAGCGCGCTGCCGCCCATCTACGTGCTGCACGCCGACGCGAGCGGTTCCGAGGCAACGGTCGCGTCGCTCCTGTCGGCGTCGGCCGGCGCCCCGGAATTCCGGTCGCTGCCGGAGGACGCGCTCGCCACGATCTGCTACACGTCGGGCACGGCGGGGCGGCCGAAAGGCGTGATGTTGTCGCACGGCAACATCATCGCCAACGTGACATCGTGCCAGCAGACCGGCATGGCGCTTTCGACCGATCTCTTTCTCTCGATCCTGCCGCTGTCGCACATGTTCGAGCGCACCGGGGGCTACTATCTGCCGCTCTCGATCGGTGCCGGGGTCGTCTACGCGCGCGGCGTGGCCGAGCTCGCCGAAGACCTGGCGTCGCAGGCGCCGACGATCATGTACGGGGTGCCGCGTATCTTCGAAAAGTTCTACGCCCGCGTCGATCAGGCGCTCGCGGCGTCGCCGCTGAAGCGATGGCTGTTCAAGCAATGCGCCGCGCGCGGCTGGCGCGTCGAGAGCGGCGGAGCGAGCTGGCTCGATCGGTTGGCCACGCCGACGCTGCGTTCGGTCGTGGCGAGCCCTGTGCTCGCTCGCCTCGGCGGTCGAATGCGGCTCGCGGTCGTGGGCGGCGCAGCGCTCGATCCGCAGATCGCGCAAACGTTCATCGGTCTGGGGCTGCCAGTGCTGCAGGGCTACGGCATGACCGAGGCTTCGCCGGTGATCTCGGTCAACCGCGAGGACGACAACGATCCCGAATCGGTCGGATCGCCGCTGCCTGGGGTCGAGGTCAAGCTCGGTGCCGGTGGAGAGTTGCTGGCGCATGGCGGAAACGTCATGCAGGGCTACTGGCACAACGACGCGGCGACGAAAGCAGCGATCGACGCCGAGGGTTGGCTGCACACGGGCGACATCGCCGAGATCCGCAACGGAAAAATCTACCTGCGCGGCCGCCTCAAGGACATCCTGGTGATGTCGAACGGCGAGAAACTGCCGCCCCAGGATGCCGAGTTCGCCGTGCTGCACGATCCGGTGTTCGAGCAGGTCATGCTCGTCGGCGAAGCGCGGCCGTTCCTCACCCTGCTCGCGGTGACGAAGGAGCGCGACGAGAACGCGCTCATCGCGCGCGCCAACGAGCAGCTGAAGACCTTCCCGCGGTGGGTCCGCGTCCGCCGCGTCATCGCGACGCCCGATCCGTGGAGCATCGACAACGGGCTGCTGACGCCGACGCTCAAGCTCAAGCGCCCGCTGGTGCTCGCCAGATTCAAGGACCAGGTGGACGCCGTCTACGCAGCGGAGGCTGCGGGCTCGCCGGCAAACACGCCCGAACCGACACGAAACAAGGCGTCCGCTTCCGGCGCGGCGCGTGAGATTGACAGCTAGCGACCGCCTCCGTAACATCGAAGCGGATTCAAACAAACGTTTAAATGACTTCCGCGGGGCAGGTACCACGCGAGAAGCGATACTCCTCTGGAGATCCCCGATGGGAGGAAGAATCATTCCATTCGACGCCCCGAAAAGCTCGGTGACGAAGGAAAGAATCCTCGACGCCGCCGAGGAGCTGTTCATGGAGCACGGTTTCGAGGCGACGTCGTTGCGCCAGATCACCGCGGCGGCGCGCGTCAACCTCGCCGCGGTCAACTATCACTTCGGGAGCAAGGAGGATCTGTTCGAGGCCGTGCTCACGCGCCGTCTCGATCCGATGAACCAGGAACGAATCGCGCTGTTGACCCGCTACGAGCACGCGTCCGCGCCGCGGCCGCTGTCCTGCGAAAAGATCCTCGCCGCGATGTTCATTCCGGCGCTGAAGCTCGCGCGCGATCCCGAGCGCGGCGGCAAGAATTTCCTGCGCCTGCTCGGTCGCGCTTACGCCGATCCGGCGCCGTTCATCCGCCATTTCCTGTCGGATCAGTACGCAGTGATGATCGCGCGCTTCAAGGCCGCATTCGGACGCGCGCTGCCGCAGCTGCCCAGAAAGGAACTCACCTGGCGATTGCACTTTGTGATGGGTGCGCTGTCCTTCACACTCGCGGGTACCGACGCGCTCAAGCTGATCACCGCGCTTTCCCGCGGCGAGGCGGGTAACGACGAGGTGCTGTTGCGGCGACTCGCGCCGTTCCTGGTTGCGGGGCTCAAGGCCCCGCTGCCCGATCTTTCCGAGCTCGATGGCGAAGCCGCCGGCGAGTTCCTTACCCGGTAGGAGCTGTTCATGTGGACACTCGTGTGGCTGGTTGCCATCATCGTCGGCTTCCTTGCGCTGGCTTACGTGAACGCGGCGGGATGGCTGTGGACTCTCGCCATCGCTGCGGCGCTTGCGATTGCATGGCCGGCGCATCTCCTGCCGCCGCTTGCGCTGATCGTTGCCGCGGTGCTTCTCGTCGTGCTCGCGGTCCCGCTCAATTACCCGCCGCTGCGACGCTTGTTGATCAGCGACGGCGTGCTGGCATTGTTCCGCAAGATCCTGCCGCCGATGACATCGACCGAGCGCGAGGCGATCGAAGCCGGCACCGTCGGCTGGGACGGCGAGCTTTTCTCCGGCCGTCCCGATTGGAAAAAGCTGCTCGGCTTGCCGCCGCCGCAGCTCACCGCCGAGGAGCAGTCGTTCGTTGACCACGAGTGCGAGGAAGTGTGCGGCATGGTCACCGATTGGGAGACCACGCACATCTACAAGGATCTGCCGCCGCATGTCTGGCAGTACATCAAGGACAAGGGCTTCCTCGGCATGATCATTCCCAAGGATTACGGCGGACTGGGATTCTCCGCGCTCGCGCACTCGCAGGTCGTGGTGAAGCTCGCTTCGCGCTGCAGCGCGCTGGTCGTCACGGTGATGGTGCCCAATTCGCTGGGCCCGGGCGAGCTGCTGCTG
>Ga0307479_10005847_pt1 | contig 11263 bp, 10 predicted proteins | sample atmos_gasesECM4C_FD_203743 | JGI IMG/M metagenome (GOLD analysis project Ga0307479, IMG submission 203743) | Hardwood forest soil microbial communities from Morgan-Monroe State Forest, Indiana, United States - atmos_gasesECM4C_515 | ecosystem: Environmental > Terrestrial > Soil > Temperate... | reverse complement strand
AGGCATGCCAAAGGCCATCAAGATTGCCCGTTCGCCTATTTCGAGTTATGAGCTAACGTTTCGGCGGTGAAAGCTGCAAGCTTTCGGAAGAGCTGTTCTGCTAGCGCTTCCCTTTCTTCGGGTGGAAGTTTCAAGTGCTGCTCGACTTCCGATTCCAGGTCCTGAAGTTCTTTCGAGGGCGCGATTTCCGCCAGGCGCCGGAAAAGCATCTTGTGCGCTCGCTTGCGTTCCATCACTTCCAGGCCATCGAGGATCTGGCGATGCGACGTTCCTTCCCAAATGGCAAGAATCATCGCCTCGCGAAGCCAGCGTTCCGCGCCGTATTCGGCCAGCACGCCCAGGCCGCCGTGGACTTCCATGGCCCACTTCGCGGTACCCACGGCAAACTCGGCGGTCCAGTATTTGGCGAGATGGGCCACCAGGCGAAAGAGATGATAGCGATCGGAGTACGGCGGCCGCTCCATCCAGACCTCGTTCAGCAGGCGGACCGACTCCCAGGCTAGCGCGAAGGCCGATTGAAGCGAAGCCAGCCGGCCCTCAAATTGATGGCGAAGCAGCGAATGATCGAGAATCCGCTTGCCGAACGCGGCGCGGCGCTCGGCATAAGAAAGCGCATCGGCCATGGCGCGCTGTGCCACCGCGACGCTCACCACGCTGTTCGCTACGCGGGAGAGGTTCAAGACTTCGAGAATCAGATAAATTCCCGAATCAGCCGAGCCGAGCAGGTAGCCTTCGCTGTCTTTCAGCTCTACTTCTCCGGTGGGAACAGAGCGAGTGGCAATCTTGTCCTTCAGCCGCCGAATAAAATAGTTGAGCTCGCTATTCTTGCGGTATCGCGGGACCAGGAACAATGCCAGCCCGCGCACACCCGCCGCGGCTCCTTGCGGGCGCGCCGCCACCACGGCCAACTCCGCGCCTGCATTGCTCGTAAAATATTTGTCGCCTGTCAAAAGCCAGCTATCGCCCGCCGGCCGGGCAATCGTCTCGACAGCGGCTCCCAAATCCGAGCCGCCTTTGATCTCCGTCATCGAGGTGGCGCCCTGCCACACGGAATCGTCCTTCCGCGCGAGTTGCGGCAGAAAGCGCGCTTGCAGTTCGGCGCTGCCATACTTCGCAAGAGGCACGGCGGTGCCGAGCGACACGGTGTAAGGGCAGCAAATCCCGGGATCGTGGAAGGAAATGGTGTACATCAGCAGGTATGTGGTAATCAGCTATTTTTCTACCAGCGCGCGCCAAACGACTCCGGAGCGGTAACCCCTGTTCAAAATCGTTCGATATTCGCGAGGGTAGAGGATTTCATCGACGCGTTTTCCGAGACGATCGAACATCCGCAACCACGGCGTTCCGGCACGGTCGATGGCGTCCGAAATGGCGACACCTTCGCTCTTCCACCAGGCTTCCTCGGCGCCGAGCACGTCGCGGTGCGGGAGTTCTTGTGGCGTGCTCCGCAGAAAACTCAAAGGGGAACAGAGTGCGTCGAGGTCGGTCATTTCGGCGCATGTTAGGTTGGAAGCCTGGGCGCGTCAAGGAGACTAAAATGGAGTTGGTGACTGGAGAACCGGAGAAATAGTTTTATTTGTCCGGTAACCCGACTTACCGGGAGTTAGGCTGATATCAGGGGCAGGGCATCGACTAGTCAAATACCCCGCCCGATGTCAATTTTCCGAAGGCTTCTCGACGTGATCGATGACGAATACTACGCCAGCACTGTTTTGCGATTCCAGTTTCAGCCCAAGCTGCTCTTGAATCGCATTGAAGAAGGGAGGCCAGGAGAATTCAGGCGTGGGAGTGCTGCCGGTAACTTGCGGATGGTCTCCCGTCTCCTTAAACATGGGACCTTGGCTCTCGTCTCCTATCTTCCATTCCAGTGTGAAATCATAGTTGCCCCTGAGCCCTGTGTTGTCTACAACGCTGCGGTTCAAAATGTTTTCCGACAGCAGTCGCAGCAGTTTCTCAATCGACAGCCCTTGACCTACTAGCTCGCCCCTTCCTCCGTGGAAGCTTCCCAGGCGGAACATGCCCGCTGGGCTGCCACCGTCAGGATCTTTTAACCCATTCGGGTACGTGTCGCCCGGTTTTGCCTCCTGAAGTTTAGGGCCGTTCTTTGCAACGACTAGTACGTATACGCCAAGCTGTGTGGTTTGGCGGTGAAGCGTGAGCTTAAAGCGGTCGGCTAAGAGAGCCTGAAGCATCCGTCGCCTTTCAAGGTTACGTTGATCTTCGCTCATCTCGGCCAATCTATTGGCCACAGAATTTTCCATTCTTGCCTCAACATCGTATTTTTCGGAGTCCAGCCAATTCGGAACACCGAAGATTCTACTTTCCTCGACTCCGTACGCCGTTCGAATAAGCATTCGTAGCGTGACCATAATTGCGCTGAATCCGTCCTTCTCGAACATCATCTTGAACAATTCGTCGCCAGATTTGTGTGGTTTGATCGAAACCACTTCGTACATCGGTGCAACAGTGTCGGTATTCTTGGCTCGCGGCTGAGTTCTGCTCGCGGACCCCTCGGACTTGAATGAAAGCGCCACACCAGTAGGTTTGTCTGCCTTGACCCTAGAACCGGCCATAGGCTCGCCGGTCTTACCCGCCTTGATAGCAACGGCCTCGAAACCAGGCACAATTGGGCCTGTGTTTTGCGACTGTGACTGGGCCCGTAGTCGCGTCGCGTTTAACAGGCCAAACACGACAGGCGAGGCGACGGCCAGCGCTGCCATCGCGGACAGAAATAACTTCTTTGCGAGACTGAGATTGAGTGCGATGTGATGACTCATGATAGCCTCGATTCTTTTCTTGAGATTTGACCCGGTAACGCCCGGCACGCAGGCCAGCGGGGACTCTAGATAGAATTTACAGACTTTGAGAATGCCTTCGGCATAAACGCGCGGATCGTTTCCCATCCTCAGCACTTCTTCGTCGCACGCGCGTTCTCGTTCGTCCACCAACCGTGCTCCGATCCACCAAGCCAGCGGATGAAACCAGAACAAGGCTTCGACTAACATGTGAACCGTTGCCGCGAGATTGTCACGGCGGCGCACGTGACACAGTTCGTGTGCGAGGATCGCGTCCAACTGAGCGTCGGTCAATCGGTCGGATATCCCTTTCGGCAACAACAGCACGGGCCGGAAAATGCCCAGAATTCCAGGCTCGATGCCAAATGAAGAGACGATAAGGTCGATGTGTCGAGTGATTCCTGCGCCGCCCTCACGACGGCGGAGCGCCTCGAATTCCCGTCCAGACTTCACGGCTTGTCCCTGGCTTAGTGCATAGTGAATGCGCCGCCAGCGCAGACACCAGAAGAACAGCACGGTTGCTCCACCACAGAACCACACGCCAACCAGCAGAGTCGGCAGGAACCGAGCCACTAGTTCGAGCCAAGTCAGCGCGGCAGGTGCAGCAGAGTGACTTGGATTCACTAGCGTAAAAGGTTGGCTCATCTCATCCATTGCAACGAAGAGTCTTGCTGGCGTGCTTGCCGCAGCTTTCGACCATCCCAGATGGCTTCCCAAACTAACCAATAGCGAAAACGGAATCAGGAATTTCACCGAGGCGATAAGCCAAAGCCCATAGCGCGTTACGGCGTGGTTTTTCCTCAGCGTCAGCGTCAGTAGCCATGCCGTTCCGGCAAACAGCGTTGATTGCCACAAGTGGTTGGCTAACGGCGCCCCGATCGGCGCTGAAAATGCCGCGATAGAAAGAAGGGTCATTTCGACTTTCCCTTCCTGGCGAGCTTCCGCAGCGCCTTCTCTGCTTCCCGTACTTCCTCCAGTGTTAGCTTCCCCGATTCAATCAAATGAGCCATCAAGGGCTGAGTGCGTCCGCCGAACATTGTTAGCAAGTCGTCGACCAACCTGCGTTGCGCGGCATTGCGGGAAACTGTAGCTTCGAAAATGTGAAAATTGCCGACCTTCTTGACGCGGCGCATAGCATGCTTCGCTTCCAGGCGATAAACAGTAGTCTGGATCGTCGTGTAAGCTGGCCTGCCTTTTTCGGGGAAAGTTTCCTGAATCTCGCGTATCGAGGCTTTGCCCTGACTCCACAGCGCCTCCATGATTTGAAGCTCAAACTTGGTTAATTTGGGTTGTGCCATCTTCGCCTCTACTACACTGGTATGCCATACTACTACTACAGTAGTTTATGTCAAGCCTTTTTTGTCGGCGAATTTCGGTGCTCGGACTGGGGTAAGTCCTGATTAACGCGCTAATCGGAAACTTGAGGTACTGGGGTGGGATTTGTCCGGTAGGGTTTAACGCCCAGACATGGACTAGCGCCGTCCCCTGTTGCGGGCGTACAGCCAGCCTGCGCCGTCGCAATGGCCGCAACGAGTCGTTCCTGTGCTCCCTGTGCCCGCGCACGCGGCACATTGTTTCCAATCGTCAGCGTTGAGAGCGCTTCCATTGACTCCGACACATCTCTTCCCTGCGACCGTCTGGGCACACTGACCGTTAATGAGGTTTGCAGCGTAGGAAACAGCGCCGCAGCGCGTGCACACGGCCACGGGCTTGGGTCTCGTGTTATCGCTAGTTCTCCTTTCTTGTTCTTCAAGGACTGGTTTCAGGTCAGGCCGGTTCTCATTCGGACATGAGTGGGCCGGGGGAGGCGGCAAATCGCTTTCTTTAACCGGGGTTCTGGGCCAGTCGAACTGACAGGAATCACACACGTATCGAAACAGGTCCGGGAAAACCTGCCTCTTTTCAAGTGGCATAAACCCTCATCGACCACATTGGGCAACACGCCCAAGGCTTCTCGTCTCCTGTCCATTTTACGACAATGCATGGCTCATTCAGCCACCACCGATGCTGATCCAACCGAGTCCTCAAGTTTCAATTAACGTGCCAACGGACAAGTGCTTGCTAATGTTCCAGGCTTCCCCGAAATTCACGTCGGTGAGACTCCGCCGGTGCGCAAGTTTAGAGAAACCAGAGACCTTGGCAAGGGGCTGCCGGATTGTTAGAGTCGAAGTGTCAGCAAATTGGTGCGTAAGCCATTGATCAAGAGCAGGCCGAGGAGAGGCTGAGACCCATGGTGGAAGAAACACGGGCGGCGGTGCGGGCCATCGAGATGGTGGAGCGGAAGGACCGCGTGCTGATTGTCGAAGATGAAGATAATGCGCGAAAGGGCTACGAACAGCTCTTGCAGCGCTGGGGCTGCGACGTGGTGGGCGTGGCGACGGCGGAAGAAGCGCTGGCGAAATTTGCGAGCTACCAGCCGGACACGCTGATCGCGGACGTGGAATTGCCGGGGATGAACGGGCTGGACCTGCTGAAGCAGCTCGGGCCGGAACTCTACGACGTGCCGGCCATTATTATTACCGGCAAGGGCAGCGAAGAACGCGCGGTGGCGGCGATCGAAGCGGGCGCGTTCTGGTACATCGAAAAGCCGCTGAAGGGGCCGGTGCTGCGCGCGCTGCTGGACCGGGCGCTGGGCAAGGCACGAGATGCGCGGCAGCTCGCGGTGCTGCAGCGGCAGCTCCGCGAAACGGGGCGGCTGGGCGACTTGGTCGGCGGGTCGAAGCCGATGCAAGAAGTGATGCGCATCGTGGAGATGGCGGCACCGAGCTCGGCGTCGGTGCTGATCACGGGAGAGACGGGCTCCGGCAAAGAAATTGTGGCGCGGACGCTGCACAAACTTTCGCCGCGCGCGAACGGACCGTTTGTGGCGATCAATTGTTCGGCGATCCCCGAAACGTTGATGGAGAGCGAGATTTTTGGCCACGAGCGCGGCGCGTTTACGGGCGCGGCCGAGCGGCGCATTGGCTGCTTCGAGCTGGCGGATGCGGGAACGCTGCTGCTGGATGAAATCGGCGAGATGCCGGCGCCGACGCAGGCGAAGCTGTTGCGCGTCCTGGAAGACCGCACGGTGCGCCGGCTGGGAAGCAAGAGCGAGACACCGGTGGACGTGCGCGTTCTGGCGGCCACCAACAAGGAGCCGGAGCAGGCGGTCAGCAGCGGGCACATGCGGCAAGACTTGTACTTTCGCTTGAATGTGTTTCACATCCACTTGCCGCCGCTGCGCGAACACAAGGACGACATCCCGCTGCTGGTCGAGCATATTCTGCGGGACGTCAACACCAAGCATGGGAAGCATGTGCGCGGGATCGGCGCGGAAGTTCTGGACATTTTCATGGGGCACACCTGGCCGGGAAATATCCGCGAGCTGCGGAATATACTGGAGCGCGCCGCCATCATGTGCGAGAAAGATTTGATCACGCGCGCGTGCCTGCCGGGAGAGTTTGGAAAGACGGGTGCGAAAGGGCCGAGCGATCTTTCGGCAATCAAGTTTCCCGTGGGGACGACGGTGGATGCGATGGAGCGCGAACTGATCCTGCAGACGCTGGGCGCGACCGGAAACAACAAGACGCGGGCGGCGGACTTGCTCGGCATCAGCCTGAAAACGCTGCATAATAAACTGAAGGAATACGGCAGCGAGCGCGCCGAAACGGAGTAGGGACGCCGAATGCAGCTGCGGCTGCGGACAAAACTCACGCTGGTGATGACGAGCCTGGTGCTGCTCGTCGCGGCGGTCTTGTCTGGCGTATTCGCGGCGCAGCTCCTGGACCAATTGTTGCAAGCCACGAAAGACCGCGCGAGCGATCTGGCGGGCCAGGTATTCCTGCAGGCACAGCATTCGCTAGCGGACGCCGGACAGCAGGGACTGCGGCCGGCGTCGGATACGCCGCAGGAAATCCACGACTACGTCAGACATGCTTTCGAAATAAATGAAGGCCTTCATACGCAACTAAAAGCCGCCAAAGAGAATCTGCTGATTTACGAAGTGTCGATCACGGATCAAGACGGGATGGTGCTGGTTTCCACCGACGAGAATCTGCCGGGAAGATTTCTTGCGCGAAGACCACCGCTTTCGCAATTGTTACAGCGGAATTTCGTGCAAAAGGTGAAAGCGCTGGCGGGGCCATCCAAGGTTTTTGAACTGGATTACCCGTTCAGCAAAGGGAAGCAGCCGTTCGGAGAGGTACGCGTGGTGCTCAATGTCGGGTTGCTGCTGAATGAGATCTCCCCGAGCCTCTGGACTTCCGGGACAATTGCGCTCCTTGCGGTAGTGGTTTCGACCATGCTTGCGGTAATCGTGAGCAGGGCGACGCTGGCGCCCTTGCAAGATATCGCGGCACAGTTGGACCGTATCTCGGCGGGGCAATACGATGCGCCATCTCAGGACGTGAAAGGCGCCCGAGAAAGCGGCGACGAGCTGGGGCTAGTGAGCCGGAAGATTTCCCAGGTCGGGCAGCAATTGCGCGGTGTGCATGAAATCTTCAGCACCATGCGCGAAAATATGAATTCGGTGATGGCCGGGCTGGAGGACGGCTTGCTGCTGTTCACGCGGGATTCGCGGGCCGTGATGATCAGTCCGGCGGCGGAAAAATTTTTGGGCGCGCCGGCGGGACAATTCCTGGGGCGCCGAGTGACGGAGATTTTTCCTTCCGGCCATCCGCTGCACGAGGCGCTGCACATTGAAAGCGACGAACTGAGCGAAGTGGCGGCCGAAACGGAGCTGGAGACAAGCGAGGGGCCGAGGCGCGTGAGCGTGAGCGTGCAAGCCATCCAGGAAGATGGCGAGCGCATGGGGGCGCTGGTGACGCTGCGCGACCTGGATTCACTGGAGAGCATCAATACGCAACTGCAAGTGAGCGAACGGCTGGCGGCGCTGGGGCGAATCACCGCGGGGGTGGCGCACGAGGTGAAAAATCCGCTGAATTCGATGCGGCTATGGCTGGAAAACCTGAAGGAATCGCTGCCGGCGGAACACGACGGAGCGTCGCGGCAGGCCGTGCAGGTACTGGACAAAGAAATCGACCGGCTGGACGCGGTGGTGAAGCGCTTCCTCGATTTCACGCGGCCGATGGATATCCGCCTGGAGGCGACGCAACTGGCGGAGTTATTGAAGGAAGTTCTGGAGGTCGCGCAACCGCAGCTTCAGAAATCCAATATCCAACTGGCCCGGTTGCTGCCGATCGATGTGCCGGAAGTTTACGTTGATCGGGCGCTGCTCAAGCAGGCGGTGCTGAATTTGGTGCTGAATGCGGCGGAAGCCATGCCGGGAGGCGGGCAATTGCGGCTGGTGCTGAGCAGGCGCGGGGAAATGGCGGAAATTACGGTGGGCGATACCGGCAAGGGGATTGCGCCGGAAAACCGGCAGAAAATCTTCCAATTGTTTTTCACCACGCGTCCGGGAGGCAGCGGAATCGGGCTGGCGAGCACGTTTCGAATTGTGCAGCTTCTGAACGGTTCGATAGACTTTACTTCGGAGGTCGGCCGGGGCACGACGTTCCGAATCGAATTGCCACTCGCGGCCTAAACATGACGGAAAACCCAGTCCGGTCCCTAAAGGTGTTGCCGCGCCGTTTTCATCGTTTGGTGATTGTTCCTTTGTTTTGCGCCGCGTGCGCGTTGGGCGGATGCAGCATGCGGAAACGGCCGGGTATCGCGTGGGCCACGGCAGTGCAGGTGAGGCCTGTGACGCCTCCGCAAACGACGGAGACGAACAGTGCGCCTGAGGATTTGCTCCCGGAGTTGCGGCCGGAGTTGCCTGCTTCTCCCAGCCATCTCATCACCGTCCGAGGGGCGCCTCCGCGGCCACGCGGCAGCACGCCGCCCTCCGTGGGCACGGGGAACGACACCGAAAAGTTGGATCCGCCGATGATTGCCCCGCAGATTAGTCCTCAAGAATCCTTGGTTGCGCAGGAGCAGACCAACCTGAGCCTGAGCATCGCGGAAAAGAATCTGGCTTCGGCGCGGGGGAAAAATTTGAACGCGACACAGTCGGACTTAGTCTCTAAGATCAGGGGCTTTATCAAGGACGCGCGTGAAGCGGCGCAGAGCATGGATTGGAGCCGCGCGCGCAGCCTGGCGAAAAAAGCGCAGGTGCTGTCGGAAGAACTCGCCGGTTCACTTTAGTTCTCCACAGTCGAAAGTTGAAAGCTGAAAGTTGAAAGTTGAAGGTCGAAAGTCGAAAGTTGAAAGTTGAAAGCTGAAAGTCGACAGTTGAAAGTTGAAAGCTGAAAGTAAGGATTAGCTTCCCGCCTTGTTCGAGTCAAACTGGTGATGACCGCAACGACAAGTCCGGCGGCAGAGACTCGAGGATGAGAAATCCGTGGCGCGGCAAATGGAAGATGGAGAGCCGTACTTTTCCTGGGCACACCATTCAGGCAGGCCAACTTGCCTGCCCGAAGGAAGCGCGCGGCCGGATGCGATAAGATGGCGTTATGAAGAAGTTCGATGTGGCCATTGCGGGCGGAGGAGTGATTGGCGGGGCGATCGCGCTGGAGCTTGCGCGTGCCGATTTGCGTGTGGCGGTGTTTGACCGTCAGCAGCCGGGGCAGGAAGCGTCGTGGGCCAGCGCGGGAATTCTTTCCCCGGCGCCGGAGAATCCTGGAATGGTTGTGATGGTGCCGTTGGGGAAGGCGAGCCTCGCGCTCTATGCCGAATTTGTTGCGCAGGTCGAGGAGATTTCCGGGAAGAGCACCGGCTTTCGACCAAAGGGGACGCTGGAGGCGCTGTTCTCTCATGATACGAAGGCGGAACTTAGCACCATCATCGCGCTGCATCACGGGCTGGGATTGAAAGCAGAGCCGCTTCGGGCTGCGGACGCGCGCGAGCTCGAACCGGCGCTGAGTGAAGAGGTGGAAGCCGCCGTACTGCGGCCGGAGGAAGGATCCGTTGACAACCGCTTGCTGATGGCCGCCATTCTGGGGGCGGCGCAACACAGCGGCGCGGAGATTCTTTCAGGAAACGGCGCGAAAGCGATTTGGCGAGAGAGGAATCGCTGCGCGGGATTGGTTCTGCAGAACGAGAAAGTGGAAGCAAAATGGACGATCATCGCGGCAGGGTGCTTTTCGGCGACGATCGAAGGGATTGCGCCGTACGCGCCGGTGCGCCCGGCGAAAGGCCAGATGGCGGCGTTGCGCGCGGATGATTTGAAGATGGAACGCGTGCTCTGGTCAGAGAAAATTTATCTCGTACCACGGAACGACGGACGCATTCTCGCAGGGGCAACGGTCGAGTACGCGGGTTTCGACAAGCGGACCACGGCGGGTGGAATCGAGAAAATTCTTTCGGCCGCCATTGATCTGGCGCCGGGCCTCGCCGATGCGCGCATCGAAGAAACCTGGGCGGGCCTGCGGCCCGATTCTCCCGACCACCTTCCGATCCTCGGACCGACCGACATCGATGGCCTGTTCATCGCTACGGGACACTTCCGCAGCGGAATTCTGCTTGCGCCTATCACCGCGCGGCTGGTTCGCGAATGGATTACGGAACAGCGCGTGAGCGTGGATTGGGAGCGCTTCAGCCCGCTGCGATTTTCAGGGGCTGCGACTGATGCTGTCCGGCGCGCGCCCGCCTGAAACTCTCTAAACTTGGAAAATAGAAAAATGGAAATTAGAAAAAAGAGAGGAGAAAGACCCCACCCTTGCAAAAAACAAACACGCAAGGATGGGCCACCCAAAGGCGTTTTTCGGAATTAAGGCGCAGCCACCCGCCGCAGGGGAAAATACCCCGTCTGCCCCTAGCTCCCATTGAAATATCCTATGAGATATGACATCCTATGGGATGTCACAATGCGCCGGATCGCCCTTGACACTTCGGTCGTTGTCGCGGGGATTCGCTCTAGTCTGGGCGCTGCAAACGCCGTGCTCCGCTTGGTGGCCCAGCGTCGCCTCATCCTTCTTGCAACTCCGCCTCTGTTTTTGGAGTATGAGGATGTCCTGAAAAGGCCGGAGCATCGGCTGGTTCACGGGCTTGCTCCAGAGCAAATCGATGATTTGCTTGCGGAACTCGCTGCCTTGATTGAACCGGTCGAGTTGCACTTCCGATGGAGGCCGCAAGTGGGCGATCCCGGCGACGAGATGGTTCTCGAGGCTGCCATCAACGGTGACGCCGACGCCCTGGTGACGTACAACGTTTCGGATTTTGCCGTTGCGGCTGATCGTTTTGGCGTCTCGGTCTTGCGGCCAATCGATGTTTTGAAGAGGATGAAACCATGAGTAGAGCTACTTATCCATTGAAGCTTCCGAACTCCGTCAAGAAGGCCGCCCAGCGCCTCGCGAAAGAGGACGGCGTGTCCCTGAACCAGTGGATTGCTGCGGCCGTCGCGGAAAAAGTTGGTGTCATCGAAACGGCTGCTGACTTTTTCAAGAAGCGTGCGGGAAAAACCAAGGGCGACGGCCTCATGAAATTCCTTCGCAACGCCCCTCGCGTCGCCCCGGAACCTGAAGACCAACTCCGCTAACCGTGCAGCTCGCGTG
>Ga0307479_10005846_pt1 | contig 11264 bp, 12 predicted proteins | sample atmos_gasesECM4C_FD_203743 | JGI IMG/M metagenome (GOLD analysis project Ga0307479, IMG submission 203743) | Hardwood forest soil microbial communities from Morgan-Monroe State Forest, Indiana, United States - atmos_gasesECM4C_515 | ecosystem: Environmental > Terrestrial > Soil > Temperate... | reverse complement strand
TCCATGATGCGCTCTTTGTAGCTTGATCAATCTGTTCCGATCCCGCATACGCGGGACCAGAGATTCTTTGATAACTGAAACTCTCACGGGCCTAGAGATCTTAACCTCCAAGCCGTTAATTTTCAGACTCAGCTCTTAAAGTTGTACTTTCTTACTACCCTGTATGTAGATGTCAAAGAACCAGCCCCGACATTCGTCGGGGTAAATATTCACGTCCATTTCAGAGCACAAAAAAACTCAATCTCGTGCCCGATCTCTCAGCGGTGTCCGTCCCGCGGTGGCGGGACTACGGCGCGATAAACCGGGACAAAATTGAGTCCAATTTGCAGTCCCAAATGTACGTAGAACAAACTCCTGATTAGAGGAGTCCCGCTGTCCAGCGGGGGTTCACAAATTAGCGCATTTCCCAGGCGCGTCAACCCTTTGCCAGCCAAATTTTATCGAAAAGCTCTCCTCCGGCATGTCTCACCAAATCATGGATTTAGCTGGTTGCGGCGAGATAGGTCAGCTGTCGCCGATAGGAAAAAATTCCAGCAGCCGCAAGATCGCCATTTGGCGGTTAGGCGAACCGCCGCTACCTGTTCTTTCATGCAGCAACGTTCCGATGGCCGTGCGTTCGATCAAATTCGTTCGATCAATTTTGATTTGAACATTGCGCCGCACGCCAGCGGTTCAGTGCTCGTGGCGATGGGCAACACGCGCGTAATCTGCGGCGTGATGATCGAAGAAGCCGTGCCGCGCTGGATGAAAGAGCAAAATGTCACCGGCGGCTGGCTGACCGCGGAATATTCCATGCTGCCTTACTCAACCGCCACGCGAAAGCCGCGCGACATCATGAAAGGCCGACTCGATGGCCGGAGCACAGAAATTCAACGGCTCATCGGGCGATCACTGCGCGCAGTTGTCGATCTTGAAAAACTTGGACCGCGCACAATGTGGGTCGATTGCGATGTGCTTCAGGCTGACGGCGGAACACGAACAGCCGCAATTACCGGCGCGAGTCTCGCCGTTACACTTGCCTGCCGAAAACTGGCGAAAGACAAAAAAGTTGATGCGCCACCGATCAAAAAATTAGTCGCGGCGGTTTCCGCCGGCATTCTCGACGGGAACGCGATTGTCGATCTTAACTATGAAGAAGACAAAGCAGTCACGGTGGATTTCAATCTGGTCGCGACCGAGGACGGCGATTTTGTCGAAGTGCAGGGCTCCGGCGAGGAAGCGATCTTCGCCCAATCGCAACTGGACGAAATGCTCGTGCTTGCGCGAAACGGAATTGCCGATTTGATTGCCGCGCAGCGCGCGGTGTTGGCACGCATCATGGTCACACCGCCGGAAAATTAGTTATTGGTTGATCGAACGCTTCCCTTTAGTTGAGAGTTGACACTTCTTGAGCTAACCAGGCCAGATCAAATGAAGAAAGCGCTGATTACCGGAATCACCGGCCAGGACGGAAGTTATCTCGCCGATCTTTTGCTCGGAAAAGGCTACGAAGTCCACGGGATCATTCGCCGCGCGAGCACTTTTAACACATCCCGCATCGATCATCTTTACGCTGACCCGCACATCAATGGCGTGCGGATGTTTCTCCATTACGGCGACCTCGCGGATTCAGTGAACCTGGTCAAACTGCTTTATGAATTGAAGCCGGATGAAATTTATCATCTCGGTGCGCAAAGCCACGTGCGGGTCAGTTTCGATATTCCAGAATACACATCGGATGTCACCGGCATTGGCACGATTCGAATTCTGGAAGCGATCCGCGAAGTCGGATTGCGCTCGCGCTTTTATCAAGCATCGAGCAGCGAGATGTTCGGTAAGGCCCAAACCGTTCCGCAAAATGAGAAAACTCCGTTCTGGCCGCGCAGCCCGTACGGAGTGGCAAAAGTCTTTTCGTATTGGGCGACGGTGAACTATCGCGAGAGTTACGATCTTCATGCGAGCAACGGAATTCTGTTCAATCACGAAAGCCCGCGTCGCGGTGAAACGTTTGTTACCCGAAAAATTTCACGTGCGGTCGCAGCGATCAAACAGGGGCTGCAGAAGGAATTATTTCTCGGAAATCTGGAGGCGAAGCGGGATTGGGGTTATGCGCCGGAGTACGTGGAAGCGATGTGGCGAATCTTACAGGAGGATGGCGGCGACGATTTTGTGATCGCGACCGGCGAAACCCACACGGTTCGGGAGTTCGCCGAGGCCGCGTTCGCGCATGTCGATCTTGATTGGAAAAAATTCGTCAAACACGACTCGCGCTATGAGCGGCCGGCTGAAGTCGATCTGCTGATCGGAGATTCAGCGAAAGCGAAAAAGATTCTCGGTTGGGAACCGAAAGTGCGATTTGAAGACCTCGTTCGCATCATGGTCGACGCGGACATGGAATTACTTTCTCGCGAAACGCCCCGAAAACATCTCGGCAAGCTGCCGTAATTAACGAATCACGCCGAGAGCGTGGTTGGTATCTGCCATTTGGTTGGCGGAATTCAGTTCGGGGATAACAGCAACTAAGGGAGATTGAATAATCGAAACCTGCGCGCCCGGACCGACCTGACTGTAAAGATTGATGATGTCGACTGAGCGCATGCGGATGCAGCCGTAACTTGCGGGCCGGCCGATGTTTCGTTCCTCGGGAGTTCCATGAATATAAATGTCGCGACGAAACGCGTTCGCGTTTCGACCTTCGCGCCCCCGCAGCCAGATGATCCGGGTAACGATGGGATCACGGCCGGGCGCATCCACGCCAACGAGCTCGCCGGTCCGACGACGATCTTTGAAAACAGTCCCAGCGGGCGCGCCGTCACCGATCTTGTTCGCGATCTCCAATTCGCCCAAAGGCGTACCGTAACTTCCGGGTCGATCGCTCAGTCCGAATTTTGAAGTCGAAATCGGATAGGTGGCGACGAGGTTGTTTTTTTGCAGCAGCGCCAGCTTTTGATCGTGAACGCTGACGACAATGTGGTGCTCAGCGTCGCGAGGTGCGGCGCAGGAAGCGATAACGATTGCGGCGCAAACGGCGAGAACATGCCGTTGGACGATTCTGAATTTGCCCATGTCGATCTTACCCGCGCTCAAATCGGAAGAATTCTTCCGCAGTTGCGGTAGTTGCGCTAGCGATTTTTTCCAATGAAATGCCACGAGCCTTCGCGATTTCCTCCGCGACTAAACGGGTGTAGGCCGGTTCGCATCGTTTTCCGCGAAACGGGACCGGCGCCAGATAAGGACAATCTGTCTCGACCATGAATTTATCGAGCGGCACCGTGGCGGCGACTTCGCGCACTTGTTTGCCGTTCTTGAACGTGACAATTCCGGTGAAGGAAACGAGATGCCCGAGATCGAGAACTTCGTTCGCCTGATCGAGCGTTCCGCCAAAACAATGGAACACGCCGCTGACCTGCCGGCCGTAATCGCGCAAAATTTCCAGAGTATCCTCCCAGGCATCGCGCTGATGAATCACAACATTGAGCCGCAGTTCAACGGCAAGATCGAGCAGTTCCTCGAATAACTCCGCCTGTTTCGACTTGTAAGCGCCGTCTTCAATGCGCGCTTCGACTTGTTCTTCGGTTTCGCTCTGGAGCGCATTGAAAACCTGGACGTGTTTCTGCCTCGCGGCTTCGATGCTTGGCAGACGATGGTAATCGAGCCCGATTTCACCGATCGCGACCACGCGCGGGTTCTTCGCGAGCTCGCGCAACGGCGTAGTCACGTCTTGTTCTGCTGCAAGCGCGTAGGTGGGATGAACTCCGATTACCGCGAAGATGTTTGGATATTTTTCGGCGAGCTCGACTGACCGCCGGCTGCTCTCGACCGAAGTTCCGATGGTGATGATGCGCGTGATGTCGGCATCAGTCGCGCGGCGAAGCACATCGTCGAAGTCGTTCGCGAAATCGGGATAATCGAGATGCGCGTGGGTTTCTATCAAAGAAAGTTGATGGTTGAGAGTTGATAGTTGAGAGCTCATTGCGGCCACTTTTTCTATCAACCCCGAAAGCTTTCGGGGTCAACTCTCAACTAACAACTATCAACTTCTTCGAATTACCATTCGATGACCGTGCTGGCCCAGGTCAGTCCGCCGCCGAACACGACCATCAAAACGTAATCGCCATGTTTGATGGAGCCGCTGCGATTTGCTTCGTCCAGCGCGATCGCGACCGCAGCGGCGGAAGTGTTTCCGTATTTGTCGAGATTCACATAGAACCGATCGAGGGGAATCTTCAATCGATCGGCGATCGCTTCGATGATACGCAGGTTCGCTTGGTGTGGAATGACACACGCGACGTCGTCCGCTGTTAGACCCGCATCCGCCAAAACTTTTTTGGAAGCGTTGACCATGGCGGTGACGGCTTGCTTGTAAACTTCTTTGCCGCTCATGTGAATGGTCGCCAGGTTCATATCGACGTTCTCGCGCGTAATCGGGTAGCGCGAACCTCCACCCGGCATGAACAAAATATCGGTGAACTGTCCGTCGCTGCCGATGTGCGTGCTAATGACTCCGTGGTCGCTCCCACGGTGACGCAACACGGCCGCGCCTGCGCCGTCGCCAAACAACACGCAAGTGTTGCGATCGGTCCAATTCGTGATCGACGTTAATTTTTCGGCGCCGATCACCAGCACCGTGTCGTGAGTATGGGAAGTAATGAATTGCTGCGCGATTTCGATTGCAAAGAGAAAACCGGCACATGCGGCCGAGACATCGAGACAGGCGGCCTTTTTCGCGCCGATTTTTTTCTGCACGAAGCAGGCGGTCGCGGGAAAAAGCATATCCGGCGTGGCCGTGGCGACCAAAATAAGATCGACATCTTCCGGTTTAACCTTCGCCTGCTCGAGTGCTTTCAACGCCGCCTTTGCCGCCATGTCGCTGGTGAGCTCGTCTTTGGCGGCGACGCGACGTTCTTTGATCCCAGTGCGGGTGGTGATCCAGTCATCCGAGGTATCGACTATTCGTGACATATCCGCGTTGGTCAGGCGTTTTTCCGGCACGTAACTGCCGGTACCGACAATCGAAACCGTGCGGCGTGGTTTACCCGAGTGCGGCCGCGGGTTCGAGCGAGGCTGTCGTTTCATGATAACGGCGAATCTCCTCGACGATATGCGGGTTGAGTTTTTGTTCAATCGACTCAGCCGCAACGCGGAGCGCGTTCTTGATCGCCAATGGTGTGCTTGCGCCGTGGGCGATGATGCATATTCCGTTGACCCCGAGAAGCGGACTGCCGCCGTAATATTCGTAATTTGTTTTATCTTTGATGGTTAGAAACGCGTCCTTGGCCAGAAATGCGCCGGCCTTGCGTCTGGGCGAACGAGTTAATTCATGTTTTAACCATTTGAAGATCGCGACCGCGATCGATTCGCACGTTTTCAAAATCACGTTCCCCACGAAGCCATCGCACACCACAACTTCCACCGGGTCTTCGAAAAGGTGACGGCCTTCGATGTTCCCGCGGAAGTTGAGCGACGTTTTCTTCAACATCTTGAAAACTTCCTTCGTCTTTTCGGTTCCTTTAACGTCTTCCTCACCCAGCGAAATCAAACCAACCCTCGGACTTTTGTAACCAAGAACATGGCGCGAATAAACCGAGCCCATGATCGCGTACTGCAAAAGATGCTCGGGCCGCGCGTCGATGTTGGCCCCGGCATCGACTAAAACGAAAACGTTAAATTGCGTCGGAAGGACCGCCGCAATACCTGGCCGGTCGATTCCTTCGAGCGTGCGCAGTTTGATCATGCTTGCGGCGACGGCGGCCCCGGTGTGGCCAGCGCTGACGATTGCGTCTGCCTCTCCGTGTTTGACCAAATCAACCGCGCGGCTGACTGAGGAATCTTTTTTTCGCCGCACCGCCGACCAGGCTTTGTCGCTCATGTCCACGACCTGAGTCGCGTGCACGATTGTAATTCGGCGGTCGTTGCACTTGTGCTTTTTCAGCTCTGCTTCGATCTGCTTGGTGTCGCCAACGAGAAAAAGCTTTTTGATGTGCTTGTACTCTCGTAGCGCCATGACAGCTCCGGCGACAAGATAAGGCGGTCCGAAATCGCCGCCCATTGCATCCAAGGCGATCTTCATCCAAGACAAATTTTGCGAGCTTTAGCGGCCCTTTGCAAAATTAAATTTGAGATTGCCTGGCGATTAACACCTTGCTTTAGCAGGTGTCCCCGAAATAGGGATGTCCTGAAACCGTTTAAACTGTTTCACCGGGTTTCCGCGCTGATCACCTGGCTCAAGCGAGGTGTTACTAAAAACTTGGAATGACTGCAGGATGCCGTCCTACCCTTTGCCTTCGACCGTCAAGACCTGGCGTCCTTTATAATAGCCGCAGGATGGACAAACCGTGTGACCGGCAACCGTGCTGCCGCATTGCGGGCACTTGCTAAATTGCGGCCGATGCCAGCGGTTCGCCGCTTTGCGCGTGCGCAGCCGCATCTTGGATGTTTTGCGTTTGGGGACTCCCATGACAAGCGGCTATGAAAGCAGGAAATTCCGAAAATACAAATGGCGCTGTAGTTGCCGCTCTCCTAGGCAGAATTTTTGCGCACTCGACGTCTGCCGCCAGAGACCGCGGCAGCTACCTTCACTTACGCAGCTTTAATTTATCCAGCACTTCCCAATCGTGTTCGCGCTTCGCCTCGCTTTCACTTGCTCTCTTCAGCGTCGTGCTTGTTGCCTTACACACGCGTCCGCCTTCCCGGTCGCAGCGGGGATGCGCCGGCAGATTCAGTAAGATGTCTTCTCGCATGAATGGTTGAAGATCGACGGTCTCAGGGCCCTGGAGTTCCGTATGAAGCGCGAACGCCGGAACTTTGATGTCGTGCACAAATTTTTCGAGACAGCCCACGCAGATCAGTTCGACCGGTTGACTGAGCGACCCGTTTGCCCAAAGCGAGCCTTCCGAAACGCCGATGTCGATCTTGTATTGCATGGGCGACACGCAATGCACACCTTCCGATTCCAGCTCGGGAATCAGGCAATCTTCTTCGCCTTCGAGGTGCAAGCCCTCTGGCGGAATTTGTTTCAGATGAACCTTCACTTGGAGAATCCTTCCTCAGTTTATCCGTTAAATTTTTTCCCGAGCGCGCTCGCAACCAAACTCGGAACGAATTTCGAAACGTCGCCGCCGAGTCGCGCGATTTCCTTCACCAATCGCGAACTCAAATAAGTGTATTCTTCTTTCGGCATGAGGAAGATCGTTTCGACGCTGTCTCTTAATTTCCGATTCATCAAGGCCATCTGGAATTCGAACTCGAAATCCGAGACCGCACGCAGTCCGCGAATGACCGCGATCGCTTTTTGCTGAAGCGCAAATTCAACCAGCAGCCCGTCGAACTGTGCGATTCGGACATTGTCGATCTTACCGACCGTTTGTTGCAATAAAACGAGCCGCTCTTTCAGCGAAAAGAGCGGTTGTTTCTCGTCGTTGTGCGCGACCGCCACGATAACTTCGTCGAAAAGTTTTCGGGCGCGCTCGACCACGTCGAGGTGGCCATTGGTGACCGGATCGAAGCTGCCCGGGTAAATCGCGCGTTTCATTTGGTCGGAAACTGAACCATCAAACCTCAAACCTCAAACTTCAAAAAGCAGGCATTCATTTGCCGAAAGATGTGCGAAGCAGGAGATTGTTATTCGGTTCATGATGAATCCGTCTACTTACAAGAAGATTGCCGTGGCCAGCACATTCTCGCCGCGCTTCGAGCAAGTGCTTTCCGAGGCGGGGAGAATTCGCGAACGGTTTGGCGCGGATTTGAGCTTGATCTACATCGGCGAACGGAACGAAGACACGGCAAAGAGATTCCAAAACATACTTGGGCGCCTGCAATTGCCGGGCGATTCGCCGGTTCACTATGGCGAGGGAGATCCAGCGGAAGGAATCCTGCGCGCGATCGCGGACAACAATGTCGACCTTATCGTCGCCGGCGCGTTGGAAAAAGAGAGTTCACTCCATCCATTTCTCGGAAATGTCGCCCGTCGACTTTTGCGCGAAGCCAGCTGCTCCGTTCTTCTCTTCACCAATCCCGAGCTCAAACCGAAGCCGCTGCGCCGGATCGTTTTTGTCGCAAACTATTCCGATCATGCGCAACGCGCGTTTCAACAGACGCTTAAGCTGGCGCTGGCGGAATCGTGCGAACGGCTTTACGCCATTCGCGTCTACACAACTTTCGACGAAGCTCGGGCGACGATGTTCGTCGACAACGGCGATGGCACACCCCGGCCGCGAACGTTCGACGAAGAAGATGCCGCCTTGGAGAAATTCGTGTTGGCCGCGGGCGACACCGATGTTCCGATCGAGGCGCGCTGCCTTCGCGGCAATACGGGATTCGCGGCGTCGGACTTCATCAAATCGGTCGAAGCAGATTTACTCGTGGTGCCGGTGCACAAAAGTGAGACGTCGGCCGAACGTTTGCCGAACCATCTCGCCTGGATCGCGGACGTGATTCCGTGCAATTTGTGGCTCATTCGTTGAATGAGCTCAATTAGACTTCCCTCACCTCCATCCTCTCCCTGAGGGAGAGTAAGTCGCGAAGTGGCAGGTGAGGGTGAGACTACAATAAGAATTCACTAATGAGTTCCGCGCCTGAATTCCACGCCTGGAGCCCGTCGCATCTCACTGTCATTTTTTTAACGATTGGCGTGCCGCTCTTGCTCGCGCTGATTGTTCATCGAACGAAATCGCGTTTCCTTGAACGTTCCATTTGTTTTGCGATCTCGGCGCTGCTGCTAATCAACTACATCGCGTATCTGGTGGTGGCGCGGAACTTCGGTGTTGATGCGTGGCAGAAAATGTTACCGCTGCAATTGTGCGATTGGGCGATGGCGGTCATCATCGTCGCGCTCTGGACTGGGAATCGTCGCTGGCTCGAAGTCGCTTACTTTTGGGGAATCGGCGGAACGCTGCAGGCGATCATTACGCCAAATCTGCGATTCGGATTTCCGGACCTGCGCTTCATCAGTTTCTTCGTCGCCCATTCCGGAATCATTATCGGCATCGTCTTCCTGATGTTGATCTACGGATTTCGTCCGCGTGGAATTGGCGTTTTGCGCACGTTTGCATGGACGGAAATTTATTTCGTGGTCGCGTTCACTGTCGATCTATTGACCGGCGAGAATTACGGGTTTCTGCTTCACAAACCCGAGGCGGCTTCGCTTCTGAGCTTTCTGTCCGATTCGCGACCGCTCTATCTGCTTGAATTTCACGCCCTGGCGTTTCTTTTCTTCTGCGCTCTCTACGCGCCATTTGCGATGGTCGATCTGGCGCGCAAATGGAAAAACAGCAGCGCCTGAAGCTGTAGCGAAGTTCTAGCGCGCAGCTCGATTCGTTTTTACAGCATCGAGAAATTCCGTCGGTGCAAAATCGTCCGTCAGCACCGGGACATTCTTGTTTGTCTCAGGAGCTGCCGAATGAAACGATTTTGCAGCCGCGGCCGGATCTACATTTCGGCAAAACGTTTCGTTGAAGGAAAGATGAACAGTTTGCTTGGCCATTTCTGCAAATGCCGGGGAATTGAAGTTGGCTGCGACCAACACCGCGTTGTCAGTCTGTGGGACGTCAAACATTCCCAATTGCGGAAACACCTGACGCATTGAGCGAATGTCGGAGGCAAAGAGGGAGCTGTTCGTATGCACGTTGGCGACGAAAAGGCCGTCCGCGGTCAAATGCGTTTGGACGAGTTTGTAGAATTCAACTGTTTTTAAATGCGGAGGCACAAAGCCGCCGCGAAAGGCATCGAGAATAATCCAATCGTAAACCGTCTTCGCGTGTCGCAAAAACATGCGACCGTCGAGGACGTCGACCTTGTTGCGATCGGATAGCTTCAGGCCGAGATATTTTTGCGCTAAGGCCAAGACCTGTGGATCAAGCTCGACCGTTTCCAAAGTTGCGCCCGGAAATGCTTTTTCAAAAAATTGGTTAAATCCTCCTCCGCCCAATCCGATCATGAGCGCGTTTTTTGGCTGCGGATGAAAGATCGCGCTGGCCGCGATCGATGCTGTGTAGGGAACGATTAGTCGGGTCGGATTGGTGAGATCAACCGCCGATTCGCGGTAGAGTTTGCTGCGCCAAAAGCTGCGCATCTCCACGATCGATCCGGACCGCTCGATCGTGATGTGATTGTACGGCGTCTCGAACGACAACGAACTTACCTGTCCGAGACAGGACTCGCTGGACGCGGAGACGATTGCGAAGGCTGCGAATACAAGACGAACCACAGCAAGAATTGGATCGCGGCCGAAGAAATCCACCAGACGTGCAGCAGTAGGTGCGTTCCGAATCTCGGGATCAACAAAAAAGCCGCGGCCAGCACTCCAATAATGTTTCCAAGAGTAGAAGTTCCATTGAGCAACCCCGCGGAACGGCCGGCGGATTTTTCCTGACGATCGTAATAGGCAATGCACACCGGAGTTATACTCGACAAACTCATCACCGGAACAAAATAGAGCAGGACGCACGCGGTGATCAGCTTTGTTGGAAGATTCTCAATGCGAAGGTCGAGCCAATCGCAAACCGCGAAGGAACTGAGGCTATTCAAAAGAAGCGATCCGGAACAGACAATCATTAAGCCAGCTACAATCTTGCGCTGGCTGGATACCGGTTTGCCACTGATCGCAGCCCCGATGAACGATCCGGTGCTGAACGCCGCCAAGAAAGTCGTGATCAAGCTTGCCCAGACAAAAATGGAGCTTCCGAAAAACGGCGCGAGGACCCGGGACGCGACAAGTTGAAGGCCCATGCTCAACATTCCGAGGCAGAACACTAATAAGAATAACAATGCCGACATTAGATCGCGACAGTTGCGAGTGGACCGTTGGACGACAATATAGGAAATCGAACCGATGAACAACGACTTGGCGCAGCGTGAAGGAACCCTTTAAAATTCCTGCGTTCCTGCTTTCCTTAGAGATATGCCGAAATCTTTCCGCGTAGGCAAAGTTACGATTGGCGGAAAACGCCCGGTATTCATTCTCGGTCCGTGCGTGATTGAATCGGAGAAGTTTGCTTGGCAGATGGCGAGAAGCATCGCCAAAATATGCGCGGCGGAAGATGTCGATCTTATCTTCAAAGCGTCCTACGACAAAGCGAACCGGACGTCGGTGAAATCATTTCGCGGAATCGGTCCCCGAGAAGGTTGCGAGATGCTCGGAAGAATTGGCAAGGAATTGAAAATTCCGGTGACGACAGATGTGCATTCACCTGACGAAGCCAAGCTTGCGGCTAGCAGCATCGATCTGTTGCAGGTCCCGGCCTTTCTTTGTCGCCAAACCGATCTTCTAAAAGCGGCGGCGCAAACTG
>Ga0307479_10005845_pt1 | contig 11264 bp, 6 predicted proteins | sample atmos_gasesECM4C_FD_203743 | JGI IMG/M metagenome (GOLD analysis project Ga0307479, IMG submission 203743) | Hardwood forest soil microbial communities from Morgan-Monroe State Forest, Indiana, United States - atmos_gasesECM4C_515 | ecosystem: Environmental > Terrestrial > Soil > Temperate... | reverse complement strand
CGGGAGGGCTTCGTGACCTCCGACCAGATCGCGCAGCTGCTGGCGCGCTTTCCCCGCAGCCGCGATCTCATCGCCGAGCAGCAGGCCGAAGACGCGAAGTCCGACGCCGAGTGGGCGGCCAAGGAGCGGGAGTGGCAGGCCGCGGCCGATGCGGCGAAGGCTGAGGGCAAGCCCGCCCCCCGCCCGCTGAAGCGCGAGGAGTCCAAAGTGTACCACCACCACGGCCCGACCGTCCGGGTGGCCCGGGAGGACATCCTGCAGGTCTGCCGGTGGCTGCGCGACACGCCGGAGCTGGACATGGCCTACCTCTCCTTCGTCTCCGCGATCGACTGGCCGGATCGCTTCGAGGTCGTCTACCACGTGGCCGCGCTCTCGCGGGGCCACGCGGTCATGCTGAAGGTGCCGATCCCCAAGGATGACGCGCGCATCCCGTCGGTCATCGAGGTGTGGCGCGCCGCCGACTGGCACGAGCGGGAGGCGTTCGATCTCTTCGGGATCGTGTTCGAGGGGCATCCCAACCTCCGGCGCATCATGATGAGCGCCGATTGGAAGGGCCACCCGCTGCGCAAGGACTACGTCTACGAGGATCCGCAGTGGCTCGTGGACATCGCGACCCAGCGGCAGCGCGAGATCGCCGCGACGGGCGAAGCGTGGGAAGGGCGCGGGCCGCGCGCGTAGACCGCTGAGGAGCCTGCGCCGCTGACCGACCGGGCGTGGGTCCTCTATCTGAACGCGCTGGCGGCCCGCGCGCCGGCGCTCGGCACCGCCGCGGTGCTGGTGGCCGCCTACGGCATCGGGCTCTACGGGCTGCTGCTGCTGGGATTGTGGGGGCGCGGCGCGGGCGAGCCGGATGCGCGGCGGCGCGTGCTGCTGCTGTCCGTGGCGGCCGCGGGGCTCGCGCTGGGCGTGAACGCGGTCCTGAACGTCCTCTTCCCGCGGCCGCGTCCGTTCCTCGTGCTTCCCGTCCACCTGCTGGTGACGTCACCACCGCGCGACCCATCCTTCCCGAGCGACCACGCCGCCGTCGCCTCCGCGATTGCGGTGACGCTGCGCGGGGTCGCGCCCGGATGGGCGCGTCTGGGCCTGCTCGGCGCGGTGATCATCGGGGCGTCCCGGGTGGCCATCGGCGTCCACTATCCGTCCGACATCCTCGGCGGAATGGCGGTCGGAGCGGGGTGCGCCGTGATGGCGCTACGGGCCGAGGCCCCGCTGCGACCGGTCTTGAACTTCCTCCTGGGGATGGCGCGGGGGGCCCGCCTCGCCTGAGCGCGGGAGGAACTTTATCGGACCTTTACACTGGGGACCTAGCATGGGGATGGCCGCGCGGGCTGACGCCCGGGGGCCGGGAGACGGACGCGAGGTGATCCGCCGTGAGATGGACTGACCTGAAACGAGGGTTCTGGGCAGGAACCGCCGGTGGTGTCGCGGCGCTGGCCGTGCTGTTCGCCTACCGGTTCGCGACGGGCACGCCGACGCTTCCGGAAGCCTTGGCGGAGCGCATGATCCGTCTGCTCCCTTATCAGGTGTTCGCGCTCTTTCTGGCGAAGCTGCAGCATCTCGCCAAGCCGTTGGGGTTTGTCATGGCCATCATCACGAGCGTGATCGGGTTTGGGCTCGGCGGCGCGCTTTTCGTCCGTCTGGCCCGCGGGACCCGCCGCCCCCGTCCTGCGCTCGCACTCACGACCGCGCTCATCACCTGGGCGTTTTTGACCTACGTCTTCCTCCCGTTCATCGAGAGCGGCATCCTTGGGATTGCCCTGACCGTGACGGTTCCGTCCCCCGCCCTCTCGATGGCGTTGGCCAGCGCCGTTTACGCGGCCGTGCTGGTGTGGCTCGCCGGGGTGCCCGGCGGGCAGCGGACCGATCCCGGTCGGCTCCGTGCGGAGCGGGGGCGGGGGATGACGTCCACCTCGGCCGCGCCCCCTGTTTCGCCCGGCGAAGCCGGGAAGCTCGCCTCGCCGGATGCGGTCTCCCGGCGCGATGTGCTCCAGCGCTCGGCCCTCGTCCTCGCCGCCGCGGCGGCAGGAAGCCGGTGCGCTGCCTGGATCGCGAGCGGCGCTTCGCGGGTGGCCGCGGCGGCCGCCCAGGCGTTTACGCTGCTCAAGGGGATGCCGGAGGAGGTCACGACGGCCGGCCGCTTTTACCAGGTCTCCAAGAACTTCTTCGACCCGACGGTGGACGCCGCCAAGTGGTCTCTCGAAGTCAAGGGGCTGGTCACGAAGCCGCTCAAACTGTCGCTCGACGAGTTCAAAAAGGCGGCGCCGGTCGTGGAGCGGTACCAGACATTCGAGTGCATCAGCAACGAGATCGGCGGCGATCTCATCGGGAATGCCAGGTGGAAGGGCGTCCGGATCAAGGACATCCTGTTGCTGGCGCAGGTCAAGCCGGGCGCCCGGACGGTGATCTGGCACGCGGCGGACGGATTCACCGAGTCGCTCCCGCTGGACATCGCCATGGACGGCGAATCCATGCTCGCCTACGAGATGAACGGCGAGCCCATCCCCCAGAAGCACGGCGCCCCGGTCCGGGTGTTGCTGCTCAATCGCTACGGCATGAAGCAGCCCAAGTGGCTCACCGCGATCGAAGTCACCGATCAAGAGTACGCGCGCACGCAGGGGTACTGGGAGCAGCAGGGGTGGGACCACGAGGCGATCGTCAAGACCAACAGCGCGTTCCGCGTCGAGAGCAAGGATGGCGCGGCGCTCGCCCTCGGAGGGTGGGCGTTTGCCGGCAACCGAGGCGTCTCGAAGGTGGAGATCAGCGCCGACGGCGGGAAGACCTGGATCCCGGCCGCCGTGAAAGAGCCGCTCGGGCAGAACTGCTGGCAGTTTTGGTCGCTGCTCTGGACGCCCCCGAGCACCGGCGACTACTTTATCCAGGTGCGGGCGACGGACGGGGGAGGCCACACGCAGCTCGCGGAGCAGAAGCCGACGCTGCCGGATGGCGCCCAGGGGTACCACACGGTGAAAGTGCACTTCGGATAAGGATCGCCCCGCCGTATCGGAAGCGAGACAGGATCCTGCTGGCGGAGCGCGAGCGTGGGTTAGGGAACCGCCGGGACCGCCACTTCCGCCTTCTTGAGAATCGCGGCCTGCGCCGCTCTAATCCGGCGCTCCGTGGATTGCTTCCTCCGCCGCTGCTTGCCGGACTGTTTGAGCCGCTTGATCCTCCGGACTCGTCTCACGAATCGCCTCTTTTCTCGGGAAGGTCGTGGAAGCCGTCTTCAAACCGCCGAGTGGGGAGAAGGCGGAAAGGAGTTAACTCGTTAAGATCCTACCCGTATTCGGGACTGGCGGTCAAGAGACGTCAGGGACTTTGGGTCTGCGCCTCGTTGCCTCCTCAAGAGAGGGAGACACCCAGCCTCATCGGAATCCGGTAATCGCCCGCCGCGTCTGAGGGGAAAGTTCACTAGAGTCTCCCACCTCGGTCGGTGGTGGCGGTGTCAACGCTTGGTCCACCCACCTCAGGGCGCTCGCCGCATATGGATCTACAGGGTTTTCTTAGACACGCATCGGGTTGTCACCCGATTCCCGACGGGTCACCTGTGGCTATACGTTCTACTTGTGAACGACCCCGGCCCGGCAGGACGGTCCCCCCCGAACGCAGATTTGGTCCGTTCGGAGGGGGTCCGTCTTTTGTTTGAGTTGGTGAGTTCCCGTACCCCAAGGCACTGAGCCACGGTCACGGAATCAAACGCCGGTTCGGCTCCGAGAACGGAGCGACAACCGAAGGGGCGAAGCGTTGCCCCGCGACCGGTTCGCGCAGCGTGACGTCTCGGATGGCGCCTGCGCGTCCCGGATGGCCATGATGAGCGGGCAGCGGTGGTGGGACCCGAGGGGCATGCTGTTTCGGCAGATCGTGGCGGTGATCTGCGCCTGGGTGTTCATCGTCGCCCTGCATCTCGACAATGACGGTCTCTGGTTCCAGGGGGATGCGCCACGGCACGCCGCGAATGGCGTCTTCTGGTCCGATTTCCTCCGCCGCCTTCCCCTATCGCCGCGAGAGTTCTCGGTCAGCTACTACGCGAGGTATCCCGTCATCAATCCTGCCGCATACCCTCCGGTGTTCTATCTCCTGGAGGCGACGGCTTATCGGGTATTCGGCGTGTCCCCCTATGTCGCCAAGGGGCTGGTGCTGGCCGCGGTGCTGCTCGGCGCCCTCTATCTGGTCGTCTGGCTGCGACGCTGGGTCTCCGAGGAAGCGGGATGGGCTGGGAGCCTCTTCGTGTTGCAGCCGGCGATCGTTGGCTGGGGCAACGCAATCATGCTGAACGTGCCCTCGATGGTCCTTGGCGTCGCCGCCCTCTATCACTGGCGTCGATGGCTGGAGGCTCCCGCCCCGCGACAATTGTACGCGGCCGCCGCGCTCGCGACGCTGGCCGCGCTCATCTACCTGCCGGTCGCAGTCGTGCCCGTCCTGATGCTCGCCTGGTGCGTGTGGGGACGCAGATGGGACGTGTTCCGCCAACGCCGACTCTGGGTCGTCGCCGGCGCGGCTGCGATTCCGATCGTGGTCTGGGTCATCATGACGATGCGGTGGGACCCGCACTGGGCGACCGCTCCCTTACCCGGCCCCTCCCCCGCCCCCTCCCACGTGCCCGCGCTGGCCCATCTCGCGGCGTGGGGTTTCTATGGCCGACACCTCCTTTGGCTCGCGACCATTCCCGTGGTGGCCCTTGCAGCGGCCGGGGTTGGGCTGGGGCTGGTGGGCCGGGCACCACGGAGAGAGGTCGCGTTCTTGTCGATCTGGATCGTCGTTGCCTATGTCTGGGTCACGGCGATCAGCCTCACGGTGAATAGGGGGATTTCGCTCCCCGACATGCGATACGCGATGCTCCTGGTGCCGCCGATCGTTCTCCTGGCCGCGATCGGGATGGAGAGCGGCCTCCGGCTGATCGGCGCGCGAGAGGCGGGCGCAGGGTGGCCCCGGCTGATGCCGTGGGTGGCTGTGCTCGTCGTGCATGTCGGGCTGGCCGCCGCGGTGAGCGTGCCCCGCGTCGGCGGGTTTCGGGAGATCGTCCGCTTTGTGGGGGAGGTCGCGCCCTCGGAGCGCGTCTTCTACGACGGGGCCTACGACGGCGTGTTCTCCTTCAACACCCTGGTTGCGGACACGCGGTTTCGACGGGGCATCGTGCTGGGTCGCAAGCTGCTTTACGCGACCACGACCTCGGCGTCCTCCGGACCGGTTGAAATCGCCGCATCGCCGGAGAGCATCCGCGAGGCGCTGCGGTTCAGATGCGGCTGTCGAATTCTTGTGATCGAGCGGCAAATCGACCCGGGTCTCAAGAGGAGCGCCGCGGCCGCCAATTTGCGGGAGGTCGTGGCGCGCGACCCAGCGCGGCTGATTCGTACCTTCCGGGTCGAAGCCGGCGGCGTCACCGATGTCGACGTCTACGAGTGGCGCAGCGTCGAATCGGTCCCCGCGACCATCGATCTCCACTTTCCCGGGCTCGGCGGCACCCGCCGGTTACAAGTGAAGCCCCTCCAGTACTAGACCCAACACGAAGGAGCCCCGCGTCCCATGCCGCCCACTCAAGATCCCGTGGTCATCATCGGTGGTGGCCCTGCCGGGCTCACCGCGGCCTATGAACTGACAAGACACGGCGTGCTCCCGCTCGTGCTCGAACAGGACCCCCGGTACGTGGGGGGGCTCGCCCGCACCGTTCGCTTCAAAGACTTCCGCTTTGACATCGGCGGTCACCGATTCTTTTCGAAGAGCCAGGAGATCGAGCGGCTGTGGGAGGAGATCTGCGGCGACGATTTCATCGGGCGAACCCGGATCTCGAGGATCTTCTACCGGGGGAAGTTCTTCAACTATCCCCTCACCGCCGGCAACGCCCTGGGCCATCTTGGGGCGATTGAGAGCGCCGCCTGCATCGCCAGCTACCTCAGGTATCGTGCGGCGCCGATCAGGCCCGAAGTCTCGTTTCAAGATTGGGTGACCAACCGGTTCGGCCGCCGATTATTCGAGATCTTCTTCCGCACCTACACCGAGAAAGTCTGGGGGGTGCCGTGTCGGGAGATATCCGCGGATTGGGCGAGCCAGCGGATCAAAGGGCTGTCATTGCGGACGGCGATTCTCCAGGCCGTTCTGCCGCGGGGCAATCACACCGGCGCGCCTGCGGTCAAGACGCTGGTGACGTCGTTCCGGTACCCACGCCTCGGTCCAGGGATGATGTGGGAAGGGATGCGCGACCGCGTCACCGAGGCGGGCGGGCAGGTGCGCATGGGCTGTGACGTCGTTCAAGTCTGCCATCAACGCGGACTGGTCCACGAAGTTGTCGTCCAGCGGGCCGACCAGAGCACGGAGCGCATTCCGGGCCGCGCGTTCATTTCTTCGATGCCGTTGCGCAGCCTCATGCTCCGGTGGCATCCAAGCCCTCCGCCGGACGTCGTCCGCGCCGCGGCCGGGCTGAAGTATCGGGACTTCATCGTGGTGGCGCTTATCCTGCGGGTGCGCGACCCCTTTCCGGATCAGTGGATCTACGTCCACGATCCAACCGTGAGACTCGGACGGGTGCAAAACTTCCGAGCGTGGAGCCCCGATATGGCGCCCGATGCGGGTCGGTCCGGCATCGGGCTGGAGTACTTCTGCAATCGCGGCGATCCTCTGTGGGCCATGGCGGACCGCGATCTCATCGCCCTGGCCGCGAGAGAGCTCCAGCAAGTCAAGCTGGCACGCGCCGCCGACGTGGAGGATGGCTGCGTGCTGCGCGTGCCAAAGGCTTATCCGGTCTATGACAATGGCTATGAGGCGCGCGTGGGAGTCATCAGGGATTACTTGAGCGGCTTTCGCAATATCCAGCCCGTCGGACGGAACGGCATGCACAAGTACAACAACCAGGACCATTCGATGATGACCGCGTTGCTCGCCGCCCGAAACATCCTCGGCGCTGCCCTGGACCCCTGGGTCGTCAATAGCGACGCGCAGTATCTCGAAGCTTCCGAGGACGCGGGCAAGCGCGACGCCTCGGACCCTGGCCTCGGGCCGTGGGCCCGTGAGGAACGTCAGGTTCCGCGAACGCTGAGCCGATGCTCGGCTAAGAGGACCGCATGAAGATTTCGGTGATCATCCCGGTGCACAATGGGGCGCAGACGCTGGGGACGTGCCTCGAGGCGTTGACCGCCTCGACCTACCAGGCGTACGAGTGCATCGTGGTCAACGACGGGTCGACAGACGGGTCCGGCCCCCTCGCGGCCACATTTCCCGTTCGCGTGCTGGACCTTCCCGGCGGGCCGTTTGGCGCGCCATGCGCCCGAAACCGCGGCGCGGAAGCCGCCCGCGGGGAGATCCTCCTCTTCCTCGACGCCGACGTGGTCGTGGCGCCGGACACGCTCGCCAGAGTCGCCGCCTCCTTGACGGGCACCACCGAAGCGGTCTTCGGCTCATATGACACGACCCCCGAGCCGGGATTCCTGTCCCAGTACAAACATCTCTTTCACCATTTTGTCCATCAAAGCGGTCGGGCGCAGGCGTCGACGTTCTGGACGGGGTGCGGCGCCATTCGGCGCACGACGTTCTTTGCGATCGGAGGGTTTGACGAGGGGCGCCGCCCGTGGACCTGTGAAGATATCGAGTTGGGATACCGCCTCCGGGCGGCCAGGCATGGCATAACCTTCAACAAGGACATTCAAGTACGGCACCTGAAGCGCTGGACGCTTCGCGCGCTGATCAAATCGGATGTCTTCGACCGCGGGATCCCGTGGACGCTGTTGATGCTGCAGCGGCGCGCCTGGCCCGACCACCTGAATCTTCGCAGGGCTCAGCAGGCATGCGCTGCGCTGGTGTGCGCGCTGCTGGTGGCCGCGGGCTGTCTTACGCCGCTCCCTCAGCTTGTCTCCCTGGCGCTCTGGGCCGGACTGTTTCTTGTCGCCGCCGGGAGCTGGTCTGATGAACGGCCGCATTTCCGCCTGGATGCGTGGATGGGGGCGGGCGCAGCCTTCCTCGGCGGGGCCACCGCGGTCGCCGCGCTGTGGCAGCAGCTCCCCGGGCTGCTGTGTCTGCCGGGCGTCGTCGTGGTTGGGCTGCTGCTGGATCGGGCGCCCGCCGCGCCGCAATGGTTGCCACGGAACGCGATCTTCAACGCCATGGTGGTGGCGTTTTTCATCGGTTTGTTCGAGGTGCCGTTTCTTGTCTCAGATCGCTTGGGGATCGTCGTCTCGTTTGGCGTCGGCCTCATCGTGATGGTCAATCGCCGGCTGTACGGGTTGTTCATGCGGCATCGCGGCGTGGGGTTCGCGTCGGCGATCATGCCGTTTCACGTCCTGTACTATGTGTACAGCGTTGCCGCGTTTGTGCTCGGGGTCGGGTACTATCTCTGGCGTTTCGGGCCGGCCTCCTTCGCGCCCACACATCTCGACCCCCGGGCCGCCGCGCCCCAAACTGGTTCGTCTCCGCTGCTCCGGCAGTGGGTCAGGCAGCGGGAATGATGGGACGACGAAAGCTCCGCTCCCGCAGCCCCGCGCGGGGCCGTCGTGCTCGGCCGGTCGAACGGGACGAGGAGATCATGAGCACAAGCGAATGGATAGAGTCCTGCCTCCGCCGGAGGGAAGGCCCCGCGCCCGGGAGGTGGTTGTCTCGCTTCCAGAACGCGGCCCCAATCGCCGCGCTGGCCCCGAGGGAGCGGGTGATTCCTTTCTGGCCGATCGCCAACATCGAGGAGCTCCAGCGCCGCCGCATCCGCGCTGTCGTCCGCCACGCCTACGCGACCGTCCCCTTCTACCGCGGAGTGATGGACGAGCGGGGCCTTCGTCCCGAGGACTTCCGGACTGCGGACGATCTGTTCGAGGTGCCCCTGATTGACGGCACCGATCTTACGGATGACCCGATGCGGTTCGCGCGGAGAGCGCGACCAAGTACTGGACGTTGTCCGCGACGCGGAGATCGTGTATCGCCTTCAAAATGGGCGAATCGTCAGTCGCGACCCCGCGGCGGTCGCCGCCGCCATCATTCGGTGAAGCGGCAATGGCACAACCTGGGAATCGCAGCCACGCGCGCCCCAGACATCGCGTTCTCGCGGCCGCGTAATGCGTCTGCGCGCTGATCCCCTGCTGATCCCTTGCGGCACCATCAGTCTAGACCAGGTCACGAACCTCGGGGGGTAGGTCGCCGTAGCGTGGCGTAGACCGTTTGCCGTGCTCGCATGAGCTCGTAGCATGTACCCACCCAGTAGCTGAGGGCGCCGATAACGACAAGCGGCAGCGCTGCAAAGTAGTGGCGGCGCACCTTGTGGCCGTACCGCAACACGCTCAACGCGATCCAGACCAGGCGAGCCGGGACGCTGCCGATCAAGTGACAAACGACGCGCCTCGTGGGGAACCGACCATGTTCGAGCGCCTCAACCAGGAACACGCGTGCCATGCCTTGCCCGCGGCAGAAATGGTGGCGCACGAGCTGCTGTGGACGCCGGCAGGGGCTGTAGTGGATCGCAAGCGCGTCGCGCGATCTGTAAGCGCCATAGCCGCTCTCAAAGACCCTGCGGTTGACGACGGTATCCTCGCCGGCGCGCATGTCCTCGGGAAAACCCCCGACAGCCAGCAACGTCTCACGCAGGTACGAGGCGCTGGGGGGCGCGTCGTCAAGGGTCGCTGATGCTCCCCCCGGCAGCTGCATCCGGTGATCAAGGAAATAGGAGGCCCAGCCAGCCCACGTTCGTGTCCCGTTCACCATCGTCCCCGCGACCAACCCGTAGCCCAACCGGTGCGCGGCTACCCGCGCCGCCAGGCTCCCGGGCAAAAGCTCGATGTGCGAGCCCGGAAAGGAGACATAACGGCCTTGGGCAATGCGGAGCCCCGCATTCCTGGCGCGGCCGGGAAGTGCCGGGGGCTCAAGCTTCACCAGCTTGACCTTGGGGAAGTTCTTGTGAACGAGCGTCGCGGTGTCATCGGTTCCACTATTGACGACGATCACTTCGAACGGGTCAACGCCATCCTGGCTGGCGATTGCCCGCAGCGATCGTTCGATCGTGGCTTCATCGTTTTGAGAGATCACGATCACCGAGAGCACAGGCTCCCCCTTCTCCTGGGGCCGAAGATCCGGGACGCGGTCATGGGCGACCACGGGCAGGTTCGGAAGACGCGGTTGCCATCGTTTCACATCGCGCCGCGGCGCAATCAGATTCGCGTAGCTCTTCTGGAAGACGCGGTCGGGATCGGCCTCGCGGTATTTCTGGAAACGGGCCCAGCGCCGCTCCTCGGTCAGTCCACCCACGTGCTGAATCCGGATCGTCGTCTTCATCCAGCGGCTCTTCGGGATCGAAATCGGAATTGGCACCAGATGCAACCGCCGGGTGGGGAAGACCTGGCCCTCCTGATAGCCGAACAGGCGTCCGTGCCAGCTCACCTGACCGGCGTAGTGATCTTCATCCGCAACCATGCCATACAGCCTGAGCAGGTAGGCGCAGTCTCGCTGCGCGCCAGCCTGCAGGAATGCACGCAAGGCCGCGGCGTCGTCGGGAGCGATGCGCTCATCGGCGTCGATCGAGATGATGAACGAGGGGCGCAAATCGGCGGCCGCGGTGAGCAGGCGGTTTCGATTCGCGGCATCGTCCCAGCCAGCGTAACTGGCCCGCCGAGGATTTCTGAGAACCACCCGCACGAGCGGCTGCGCCGCGAGCAGTTCTGCGGTATCGTCCGTGCTGCCGTCGTCAAGCGCAACGACCGCATCTGCGAAGCGGGCAACAGACTCGAAGTAACCAACGAGATCGGCGGCGCAGTTGCGCGCGGGAAGCAGGCACGCGAGCGTGACGCTCGACGTTTGACTCACGTCACATCGGTGCGAGCGTGACCGGGGGGGGTACCACTCGATCATCAGCCCGTCTTCTTGGATCATTGGCCGGTGGCCGGACGGAGGGAAGCGGCCTGATCATACGGGGACGCCGGTCCGGCTCGGACCATCGCCATACGTTCCAAACAGATTCGGGGATTTCGTCCAACGTCGACAAGACGACTCCGATTGGCGAAGAGCGGGACCCTGAGCCGCCCCTCGAGCATACTGGTCCCGACCGATTGTACCGCCCGCGGGCAACCCCTGGCGGAGGGGTGAGGACGGCGCAGGCTAGCTCTGCTGCCACGCAGAGTCCCCAAATGGAGATACCGCGGTATCGTGCGGAGTCCTGCTCAGGCCGCGTGATAAGGACGATGGCCGGTATGAGCAAAGGCGAAACGCCGTGGCGTAGGCTTGCTTGCGCTTGCCAGACCACCGGTCCTGGACGCGTGGGTTACGACGCTGAGATTGTTCGGGGTCACGAGTAACATGCAACGCGG
>Ga0307479_10005844_pt1 | contig 11265 bp, 18 predicted proteins | sample atmos_gasesECM4C_FD_203743 | JGI IMG/M metagenome (GOLD analysis project Ga0307479, IMG submission 203743) | Hardwood forest soil microbial communities from Morgan-Monroe State Forest, Indiana, United States - atmos_gasesECM4C_515 | ecosystem: Environmental > Terrestrial > Soil > Temperate... | reverse complement strand
GGCGGCAACGCATCGCCGTCCGAGAAGGCGAGACGTGTCACGGAGACTGCGCCTACTTCCCACGTTGCAACGCAACAGAATGTGGGGCAGCGAAGGGCAAGCCCTGTAGAGGGCGCTGCTCCACTCCAATCTCGCGGTCCCATGGCACCTCCACCCGCGGTTATTCCACCGCTCGATTTCCCGACTAGCGGTAAGGTCACTCGCGTTATATCTACCGCAGCCTCCAAGGTGATCGGCGGGAAGAGAACGACCGAATCCAGACAAATCTGCATGTGCGGAATATGGTTTTATTGTTTCAATCAATCGCTATGGGGATTCCTTGAGTATGCGAGGGATCAAGATTGCGAATTCATCGTGGAACAGGTTAAGCCTCCTAAAATTGTGGGCATTAAGAGAATCGGGAATCGCACCTTTATGTCCGATGGCGTAACGCCACAAATAGAAATGGCCGAAGATCGTCCTAAGACGACAGCGGAGTTATTTTGAGCACTCTTGTTACGACTCTCTTGAATCATGCGGCCGATAACTTGCGTGCTGATTGGCAAGTGCTGGTCGCCTTAGCGTTACAACTGCCAGTGGGCCAATGTGATGAAGCGGCTCGCTCCCTGTCTATGCGCAGCAAGGTGGGGTTCGATTCTGTGCGGCGCAAACTCCTCGCTATTCAGTATGCGTCAACGAATCTTGGATATACCGAAGCAGAAATTAGCGAACATGGCCAAGAGGCTACCCTGTCTCGCTACCAGAAAGAGAAGCGAGCGGACAAGTATACCGAGAGTGTGTGGTTGCGCGTGAAGTGTAGTGGAAGTTTACGGGAACTGTTTCAGCGTCAGCTAATCCGCGTGGCTCAGGTGTGCGATCTACCAAATGCCGAAGCCGTTCTGGAGTGGATCACCGCTCAGATAGCCACGTCGACCGATGAAGAACTTCGTCACTCAGTAGGAGAAAGCCGTGCTGTTTCCGAAGCATACCCCGGTCAGGCTAAAGGGCAAAGCGGTCGGTGAGTTACGCCAGCAATGCTTTGAGCGCGACCACTTCCGATGTGTTCTCTGTGGGTCACAGTATAACTTGCAGATGGACCACATAAAATCACGAGGCTTAGGCGGCGGGGACACGCTTGATAACGTGCAAACTCTTTGTGGTGGCCCCAACTCTTGCCATGCTAAAAAACACGTCAGGATTTTGAGAGGGTAACGATGAAATGGCTTCGCGCACTACAAGCCTACTTAGCTTTCATCTACTACGGAATTCTGTCGATCTTTCGTGGCGATCAGTGAACTATTTACGAGCACCTTTCCGCCTCTCCCTCAATGATTGGCTATGGTGGTCGCTGTTCTGGCTGTGTATAGCTGTTGGGTTGGTCGGGGGACTGGTGGTGTATATCTTGAGCGGGGAGAGGTGGAGGTAAAGGAAATGAGCGAGGCAACGGAAATAGTCCATTGGCCAGGAAAGGATGTACCGGCCTGTTATGAGCACGCCGCTAAACTGAAAGCCTTAGCTCAAGCAATGGGGTTTAGCGTTTCTTCAACGCCATGGCCAGCAGGGGGCACCTGCAAGAATTGTGAGAATGAATCGAGAAAACCATGAGCGATCTGCGAGAGCGGCTGGCAGCGAATCATCTGGCCCATATTGGTAACTACTACCCAGATTATCCTACGGCGTTACGCGAAACGATTGCACTGATAGAAACGTGCGAACGAATCGCAAGGCGGGAAGCGTATCTGCGATGCGCGCAACACATAACCAGCGGTGATGATCGGGTGTGGGCACTTAAAAACATTGCAGCCACGTACCGCAAGTGGGCTGAGGAAGCAGACAGAGGGGGAAAGTGAGCACGAAACGTAATCCCGGAAACTACGATTGCTACGCCAAGTTAGCCTACGACGAGCCGTACTTCGTATTGCGAGGTAAAGACCCGCACGCACCGGCACTGGTCGAACTTTGGGCTGCTTTGCGCGAAGCTGAGTTTGGTCAGTTTAGCAAACTCGATGAAGCACGCGAATGTGCCGCCGAAATGCGTCGATGGTTCACACAGACCGGACAGAAGAGACTTGCTGAGAGGGCCGCGCCCAAGCCCGAGGGGAAGGCATGATCCACCGCTGTCCTCATTGCGGCCAAGACCTTCCCGGCTGGAGAAAGCCGAACGAAGCGCCTTGGTATTATCCGTGGTTAGCGCGAGCGCTTGTGCCTTTGGGAATGGCGGCGGCAGCATTCGATTGGTTGCGACAGCGATTCGCGGGGAAATGAACTTAACCTCTTCACAATACCGCTACCTGTGCGCGATCCGCTCCTTCATCGAATCACGCGGTCACTCACCGACGACCCTTGAGCTCGCTAACATGGTAGGAGTGAGCCAGCCTGTCGCTCACAGAGCCATACACGTACTCGCAGATAAGGGCTTCTTACGTTTAGTCGGGCCAAGGAATGCTGGCCGCTGCATAGAACTCGTCCCTGACTCCATGCAGAAACTTAATTCGTGTTTCACGGGTCACGAGCGTATATGGTTTTTTTCAGATCACAGTTGTCCGTTATGCGCTGTCTTAGCGCGGATTGCGAGGTGATGCCCAATGACACCAAAGCACCTGAGCCGAGATGGAGAAATCAAGCAGAGCCGTACGAAGGCTACCAATTCGGAGACCAGAATTTCATCATGGTTGCGAAATGTCCGCCAGGGTGGGACTTCGTTTCTGAAGAGGGCAGTGGTGGCGGCGGTATTTTCGCTCCTCCCCATGGCCGTTGCGTCTCTCAATCCCACGTACCTATCGGCTCAGACCAGTGAGGCCCGTGAACTTGCGGTCATAACGGGAGCCACTTAGGGAGACCGCCTTCAACCTAGAAATTCCCCTTGCGATTCACAGCTTACCTGTATTATTAGAGGCACTAGGATTAAGCCGGTGGTCCCGTGGGAATCTGGTCCTTCGCGGGATAGCTACCCACACCCACCGGCGTAATCTTAGGCTATCCCGCGAGCCGGAAAGATAACCTATGAGCGTCCAGGCAATGTCTTGGGTTTTAGATCACTCAGAATCTACCCTCGGCGCCCGCTTAGTCCTACTCTCAATCGCAAATCATGCTCGCGCTGACGGTTCCGGCGCATGGCCATCCATCAACCAAATAGGTATTGAAGCGCGATTAAGCGAGCGCGAGGTCCGATATTGCTTACGTACATTAGAGGAATCTGGCGAACTAGTTACAGAGCTAAACAAAGGTCCATGCGGAACCAATCTATACACCATCCCCCAAGTGGGGCAAACTTTGCCCCCGGCAATTTACGACATCAAGGGGGGCAATTTACAACACTTAGGGGGGCAACCCATTGCCCCCGAACCGTCCTTAACCGTCCCTAAACCATCCTTAGAAGAAAGTGCCAAATCTGTTTGTAGTAAATGCGGAGAGGTAGGCATCCATAAATGCGGGGGATGGAAAAGCACAAAAGCTAGAGAAAGAGAATTTAGGAGAATCAACCGCCGCCCAGTCAATCCAGAAGTTGAACGACTCCCGCGCTATATCAATCCTTCCCCGCCCACAGTCACCGCGTCACTAGATGAAGACTTTCCACGACTGAGGCCACCAAAATGAAAAAGAACGACAAATCTTACGTTGCGTTGCCTTGTGATCTCGAAGCAGAACGCATTGTTTTAGGCTGCTTGTTGATCGGCGACTCAAAAGCTCCTGAAATTTTCGAGCTGCTCGTAGTTGATGATTTTTTTGACTCCCGACACAAACTTATCTACCAAGCCGCCAAAAATCTCTTTGAACGCGGCCTTAGTTGTGAACTACCCATGACGTCTAGCGAGTTATCGTCGATGGGAGACTTAGATGAAGCTGGATCTGCTGCATACATAAGCACCTTAATCGACGGACTACCGCACAAAACCCCTATCGGGCAATTCAGTGCCAAAGTTAGGGCAAAGCGCATCCTTCGGGAGATCGCCCACGCTTGCGAAGAGGCTAAGCAATCCGCCTTCTTAGCTGATAGCCAAGCCACACCTGCCGCAGAAGTAATCGACTCCTTTCTCGAGCGGTTGTCGGCTATAGGGAAAATGGCTGAGAGCGACGACCGCGGCGAAACAAAAAAAGAATCTTCCATTTCGCTTTTGTTCACTCTGGAGGACCGTTCACAAATACGAGTCTTCACCGGAGTCCCCACGATAGACGAAACGACTGGAGGATTTCGGTCCGGAGAGTTAATTGTTCTCACCGCTGAGACGGGCGTCGGCAAAACATTTTTCGCCCTGCAAATCGGGGAACGCTCCTGCAAAGACGGACATCACGTGCTCTATTGCTCTGGCGAAATGATGGCCGAGCATTTGATGGGCCGAGTTATAAGCGCAGATGCCGGAGTGGATTATTGGAAGATTCGTAGGCCAGAAAGGATTAACCAAGATGACCGCAAAGCATTGCTAGAGTCAGCATCGCGCCAATGTTCGATATGCCGGATTCTCGACGGCGAGTTGACTCTATCACGCATCCGAATGGCGGCGAGATCAATGAGCAGCAACAAGGAGTTAGGTTGCATCATCGTGGACTACGACGAGCTGGTGGAAGTTCGCGGCAAGGACGAATGGGAACAGCAACGCAATCTTGTGAGAGCTCTCAAATCTTTAGGGATGGAAGTTGGCGTTCCGGTGATCGAGGTTTCCCAACTACGCAAATCCCTAGACCCCGCAGATCGCAAGCGTCCCACCCTGCAACGGCTTTACGGCACTGGAGCTAAATCTAAACATCCGAGCGTTGTGATTCACGTAGACCGCAAATACGTTCAAGAACTACGAGGCGACGAAACCGAAGCACAAATTTTTATCCTCAAGAATCGTGATGGGCGTCTCGGCATGGTTCCTTGCTTGTTCAATATCAAAACTTTTCGCTTTGAGGAGAAAGCCACATGAGCACCTGGCACGGAAGGATTAGCCGACCGCAGCTTCTTGCGCTGTGTATGCCTGAGTTGTGGAATGACCGAGTAGCACTTCACGAGCGTTGCGCTGGCGCGTCAGTCGTACAGAACTGGTCGCCTAGCGGCTCAGAACCGCAAGTCATCGGAATATGTACGTGCCCTTGTCACGATGAACGGCGGCGCCAAGTGTTGCAGGAAAATATGGAGGAGTGGGAAGCCATTCGCAAAGCCCGTGAAATCAGGATGGGCTATGACTGGCAGAAAGAGTTGAAATGAGCAAATCAGCAGAGGATCAAATTGGCAAGGCTATAGTCCGGGTGCTGGAAAGTCCCAACGAGCATGATTCTAATTTGGAACCGGCCAATGTGGTTGACGGGCTGTATTGCATCGCACGAGCCTTGGAAAGAATTGCAGTCGCTATTGAGGCGACGCAGAAGAAGGGATACGGATGGACGCCAAAGACAAGCTAATCCAGTGCCGGTGCCAACAGTGCAAGCAGACCTTGTACGTGATTCCGCATCTTCGTTACGTTTGTCCCGTCTGTGGGACTTATTTTACATTGCGTCAGATTCAACGAGAACATGGACCTGAATATCGAATGGAGGCAGCTTAAATGGCAAGCACGGCGATAGAAACAATTCTCGAGTATCTCAAAACAGCCAAGACCAAGGAGAGTGACGGGAAGAAGTTGTTCATCGTGGACCGCCACGCCTACTACACCATCGCGGAACTGTTACACGGCGAGGTTGATTACACGCAGCGCTTCGTCAAAAGCGATGGACTGGAAGCGTTTGAATTTTCTGTTGGCGCTTTGGACGAGAGGAATTACTATGTCGGTACCCAAGCCGACCAGATTTTAGATAAGCTGTTCGCGCAACTGAAGAAAGCGTAAAGGAGCAGAAATGCAAAACACAGTTAGCAGAAGGGAATTCGGGAAATCGGTTGTAGCGGCTACCGTTTCGGGAAGTGTAGTTGGGAGCATGACACTGGCATCTGGCTGTAACGCAAGCCAGTGGATCAGTACAGTCCTCCAAGATCTTCCTACGATTTTGTCCATTATTACCACCATCCTGCAAGTCATCGGTGCAGCGGGAGTGTCGGTAGCCGCAAACGTAATAGCGGCCGTCAACGAGTACGGCGGATTGGCTGTTGCTGCGCTGAAAGAAGCTCAAGTTCTCGTGGGACAGTACAATGCCGCGGTATCGAGTGATCGACCTGGCTTGCTAGGGAAGATTCATACTGCCCTGACAACGGCGCAGACCAATCTGAACAACATCCTGAACGTGTTCTCGGTGACCGATCCCACCTTACAGGCCGCTATTTCTGCCGGCATCGGGTCCGCGATTACAGTGATCTTGGGGATAGAGACCTTGATTCCGCCGCCACCTGCACCTACTCCGGTCCAAGTTAAGCTAGCCAGACACGACGAGAGGGACGCGATGCGAGAGTCTTTCAACGCTATCGTGGCCAAGCGGTATCCGAAGTACACGTTGTAGGGAGCACCATGAAAAACATTCTCTTCCTGCTGGCGTTGGCTCTGACAGGTTGCGCAGTCCGGCCGCCAACGCCAGTGCCCACCCCCATAAAGGACTGGTCAATAACTGCAACGTGGCAATACGATTTTTCAAATTTTCCTGCATGTTCTCCGACGCTGACAGCAGGATGCGTGAACTCTTTCACTTGGGGTTATCTGCTAAAGGGGACTACACAGGTTCCCGTTAAGACGACTCCGCTGCCGTTCCAGGTGTGCGTGATTCCTGTTCCGAATCCACTTACCGCTCCCTGCGCGGATACCACAACTACCCCGCTAACTTTCCACGATACGGGTAATGGTGTTTTGGGAATCGGGGCCGTGACGCCCTACGTTGTGGCAAACGGACTTGACAATAACGGCGTGGTTGTTTCTAGCGTCACGGACCTAGGACCAGTCGATAACATAGTCATCGGCGCACCAACAAATGCGGGCTGGACGCGAAAGTGAGGATGAGAGATGACGCTACCACTATCTAGAAACGGACGTCGCTACGGGTATCTCCGCAATCCTCCAGACCATCGTGACTTTGGCGCGACGTCATTACGCCTTTCTATAGTCGGCTTACCCTCTTCGGCATCCCTAAAAACCTATCTCGGGCCGGTGAAAGACCAGGGCGACGAGGGCTCCTGCGTCGGTCACGCTGGCACAGAGAACCTAGAATTCTTGGCACGTCGTTACCCCGCTACATTTCCGTTCAAGCACGACACGCCGCCAATCTTTAGCGCTCAAGACCTCTACCATCAGTGCCTCGCTTTTGACGGTGATCCGAACGACGACAACGGCACCTCTGGACGAACCGCGTGCAAGGTTATGCAGTCCAAAGGTGTCTGCTTGGAGTCTACTTACCCCTACGTCGCCGGTCAGTACGCGATAACTCCACCGCCAGCAGCCGACACCGAAGCTCTGCTAAATCGGTCAGGCGCTTATCACTTCCTCGCTACGGTGGGAGACATCAAATCCTGTATCGCATCCGGCTATTGCTGCATGATCGGGTTCACTGTGTATGAATCATTCGAGAACATCGGATCAGATGGATTGATGCCGTCACCAAACAAGGCGAGCGAAGCAGTCCTCGGCGGGCACGAAGTCCTCTGCTACGGTTACAACGACTCGACACAACGGATCAGCATTCTCAATTCGTGGGGTCCGTCATTCGGAGATGCAGGGTCGTTTTACATGAAGTATTCAGACGCCGCCGACCCAGACATCGTGATGGATGTGGTGATTCAGCATCTGTCGAAACCGTGGTGAGAATGTACGACCTTCCAGCATGGATCACCGTAGCTTTTCTTCTGGTCGGCGGATTTATCCGCATCGAACGCCGACTCACTCGAGTCGAGGGACTCACTAAATTCAGACGCGCCACAGAGAACGATTTCCGCTTACGTATTGAACGCCTCGAGCGGGAGCACGACAAACATTCCGGCTAAAATGGTCCATGCTCACCTACCGAGGGCTTAAATGGAGAATTTGGTGGTGCGGGTGGCGACTCTGCATGTGGATGGCTGTTCGCAATGTTTCCTTTTCCCTCACTTGGTATGACTGGGCCTATAAGTGTGGCCGAGCCTGCGAGCACGCCGGCGGACCTATGACCTACTTCGTGAAGAAAGATAAACCGGATTAGACAATGAGCTTAGACAATATCTCGATGAGCAGATTAGCTGAGGTACACCCGGAGCTATCGCGCCGCGTCCAGAACCTAGCCTCACAGTTGGATTTCCCGATCAGGGTCACTTACGGCATCCGCTCTGTAGCGCAACAGGACGCACTCTGGTCGATTGGGCGAGATGCCGCTGGCAATGTAATCGGCAGAACGGTGACGGACGCTAAAGGGACAGCCTCGAATCACGTTATGGGCCTTGCCGCAGACATCGTGCCGATGGATCTCGTCGACGGCGATCCCGATTGGAACGAAAACAGTGCCTCTTGGCAACGAATTGTTGCCTTAGCGCCTACCTGCGGCCTGCGGGACGGTAAGAGCTTTAAGGATGAGCCGCACCTTGAATTGATCGAAGTACCAGAAATTCCCACCGAAGAGACTCAAAACACCTACCTCCAGGCAGGAGTCGAAGCCGTTTGGTCTGAATTGAAGATCGGTTTGTAAACCACTCCGCAGGACGTTTTAAGACCCTTCCTGACCTCCAACTACCTTACCGACCCCTTACGTGGCTTAAAACGCGTCCCACCGACGAATAAATGGCATTCTGGAGCCTGTTAGTAACGCTTATAACGCTACCGCGAGGGGATCTCAGACAGTTTACCTTGATCTTCTGCTGGCCCTGATGCTGCCGTTGCTGGCAGGCCGGACTGTGCTGCTTTCCGTAGGAAGGGATACCACGAGGAGATAACTCTACGTAACCTGTTGCCTTCAGGAGACATAGGCTCTGCGCCAGCGTCTCGTATCAAGAAATCCTGAAACGACTTGTTCTTCACCGCTTCCGGAATAAGCGCTGTAGCCCCTAACCCTACCTCAAACATGCCCCATGCCTGTCCAGACGCCAGCCGATACAGGCCCAATCCAGCCATAGACATGCGATAAATGAGCAGCCCGCGCCTGTAACCACTGGATTTACTAACACTTTCCAAGCGCAGGCGGTTCATTTGTTCGGTCGACAGCCCAGCCAATTCCGACGTCGACATGCCCGGAACGATCTCTTTGCCGGCCGCTTCTGCTTCCGATACAGCCGCAGTGCCGCGCGCTTTAGCGGCCGCTTTCTCCTCGCCAAGCAGTACCTTGCGTTCCGATAGTGCTTGATTGCTCTGTTTCAACAGATCATCGAAGGGCTTGGTAGAAATGTTGTATTCGCGCAGCACGGTACGGAGTAGGCCGAATTGGGCGCTCCGCTGAGCTCGATCGCCAGTCATGGCCAGTGCCGCTAACTTGGCCGGTATCTGCTGCTGCTTCACATCCTCTGCGGCTAGCCACCTGTTCACTTCGCGACTACCTATCCCGCGGCGGAAGTTCTTGTATTCTGACTTCGCTTGCGCGTATTTCTTGCCCTGACCGGCCTTCTTCGCAGCCTCTTCTTGCAGGTCAGACACCCTGTCGGCAGCGTTATATAGAGCCTTTCGCACTACACCGTCTTTCGCTTTGGCCGCTTGCTCGTACAGATCGTCCTTGATGCGTGTTGCTCGATCAAAGTCAACTTCGGCACCTTCGGTAGCGGGAACACCTTGGAGGCCAAAGCCAGGTCGAGCTGTTTTCGGTGGCGGTCCAATCTGATCTGACAGGCTTTCACCTTCTACCTGCTTACCAAGGGCAGCACGCGCACCGGAAGGAATTTCCTTTGGCTGGATGCCAGCCTTGCTTGCCTCTTCGTCGATAATTCCATGAATATCCGACTCAGTGGCTACGGGGTCTTTCACCGATTTACCGATGTCATCGAACATTGCCGATAATCGCGATTGCTCAAAGTCCAAAGTTCTTACCGTATCGGCAACAATCTGCGTGCCAGCCGCAATCTTCTGGTCTTCAATTTTGGGGATGTTTGCTTCGAGTTGGCCAATCTGATCAGAAATTTGTCTCTCTATGCGTGTGGCACCCGGGTCAATCTGTCTAGTGCCTTGCTGTAACGCTTTCTGTACGGGAGCTAGCCTCGCCTTCTGCGCTTGTATTTCAGCAGTCCCTTCTGCCTGAGTCCTTCGCAGATTATCTTCCCGAATGCGTGCTACATCGCGCTCCTGATTTAGCTTCGTCACATTGTCGGCCGCTTTTGTGGCCAGATCGTCACTGAGGCCGAATGCCTTGCGCAGTCCTCCGCGAAGTACATCCTTGAATGCGGTGACTGATCCCCAAGAGCCAGCGGCAACTTGAATCGCTGCACTGCCCTGCCTAAGTGTGTACGCGTACCAATCTTCATCGGGACGCTTTGGCTGGCCAGCGGCAGCAACACCCGTAGCCGCGAATCCCGCACCTGTGGCGATTTGTACTGGCTTGGCGATTACCTTCGGAAGTAGTGATCTAGAGAACAGGCTTTCGCCGGACGATAGCGCGGCAAGCCCAAGACCAAGCGGAGAACTTGCGCTTTCCACTACATCGTCAATGGCACCCCAAGTGTCTGCGAGATACTTTTGGTAATAGCCAGCTACCGGATGACCACTAGCGATGAGTTCCTGACCGCGCTTACGTGTCTCAGCGGTTTCGGTGCGCATTCGCCCCAAAGATTCTGGAGCGAGGGTAGTAGTGGCCTTATGCCAAAGTGATCCCACCGTGCCAGGTGAAGGCTTATCGGGATTCAGCGCAGATTTCTTTTTGCGTGGAACGATACCGCTCGACAAATCAAGAGATCCGCTAGATGTCTGTTGCGGTCGATTATGAACTTGATTCGCGTAAGCGTCTGCATCCTCGGCGCTGGCAAAGATTCCCATATGCTCGCCGGTCTTTTCGTAATGCTCCCTAGCGGCCTTGAACATAGCCTTTTCTGCATCGCTACCTTCGGGAGGCTTTTTGCCGTCAGGGGTTAGGAATTTTCCGTTGACGACCGTTGGAACTAACACTTCGCCCTTATCGGTTCCGAACGAAAACGAGTATTCGCTACTGTGGGAGCCACCCTCGTTCTGGATGATGGGCCTATTGGATAAGTCGATATTCCCTGGAGCAACTAACCCCTTGGGGCTTCCGTAAACTGTCAGAGAGGTAGTTTTTTTGGGATTGCCGTTCTTCTTTACGATGCCAGCGGAAAGATCAATCTTCTGTTTCGGTCGCGAAGGTACTTCGGTAAGAGTCTGGTCATCGGCCATGTTATGGAACTACTTTCATTCCCTGCTTGAAGGCTTCCAGCGCTGCGGCTTCGACATCTCCATCGGGATTCGCAGCCTTCCAAGCGGACTTGCTCCACTG
>Ga0307479_10005843_pt1 | contig 11265 bp, 9 predicted proteins | sample atmos_gasesECM4C_FD_203743 | JGI IMG/M metagenome (GOLD analysis project Ga0307479, IMG submission 203743) | Hardwood forest soil microbial communities from Morgan-Monroe State Forest, Indiana, United States - atmos_gasesECM4C_515 | ecosystem: Environmental > Terrestrial > Soil > Temperate... | reverse complement strand
AGCTGTTTGGCGGACCCACAACCATCACCGCAACCTACCCGGGTACCGGCGGGCATAGCAGCGGCGGCGTTGTCACTTTTGATCCCTCGGTTCAGCATGATCGTGCCGCGCTGCTCGAGAGTGGAGGCGTCATTTACACCACGTGGTCCGGCTTGTGGGGGGATTGCGGCCCTTACTCCGCCTGGGTGATTGCTTTTGATGCCGGTACGCTGAAGCAAACCGGCGCTATCGACCTAGTCCCCAACAATTCAGGCGGCGGCATGTGGATGGGTGGCGGCGGCCCCGCGGCGGATGCGTCAGGGAACGTGTATGTAATCAGCGGCAACGGCTTCGGCGACACACCTGGGACGAACAGCAGCTATGGAAATTCCTTCGTTCGTCTTTCCACCTCGACGGGGCTCAAGGTCGGGGATTATTTCACGCCGTTTAACACCCTTAGCGAAGACGGCAGGGACGCGGATTTCGGTTCGGCGGGCCCGTTACTGCTGCCGGACATGGTCGACGCGAGCAACACGACGCGGCATCTTGCCGTGGGCGCGGGCAAGGACGGAAATCTCTATGTCCTGAACCGCGACAATATGGGGCAGTTCAACAGCACGAAGAACAATGTCTACCAGCAAATCCAGTTGAGCTCGAACGAAAATCATTCGTCGCCGGTCTTCTTCAACAACACTGTGTACGTTTGCCCGGAAAACAGCACCCTGAAAGCTTTCCCGGTTTCCAAAGCGCTACTCGCAACTTCGCCTTCCACACAGAGTTCCCATGTTTTCGGCAGCAATGGAGCGGTTGTTAACGTCTCCGCGAATGGTACCGCGCAAGGAATCGTTTGGGCCTTGGACTGGGGGGCCGGGACTTTGTTCGCCTACGATGCTAGTGACCTGACAAGAGAGCTTTACGACTCGAACCAAGCAGCCTCAAATCGCGACCACTTCTCCGCGGTCGGAGGACATTTCATCGCACCGATGGTTGCGAACGGCAGGGTCTACGTCGGCACAAAGACGACCGTGGCCGTTTTCGGTTTGTTGCCCTGACAATTTCGACTGTGTTTGCGCCAACAGTAGATCTAGCCAGCTCCGCTAGTTCGCGCTTTGAATTTTGTCACTTCGCTGATGCCAAAGGCTTCGAGCATTTGCGCTTGCACTTCGTCGGTGAGCGTGTTGATTCTCTGTACGCCCGGTCCACCTGGCCCCATACGATAACGGAGTTGCCGCCGCCCGGCGGGTGTTTCGATAATTTGCAAAACGATATCCGCGATTTCTTGCGGATTCGCACGCGAGCTTCCAATCGTGGCCTTCAGTTTTTCGGGAACCTGAGCCATTTTGCCGTATCCGTTCTTGCGGCCGGGGTCTTCGCCCAGTTCAAGCTTCTCCATGATGGGCGTGGCATAGGCGCCCGGCTCGAGGATCACGGAGTCGATTCCCAGCGAAGCCAGCTCGTAACGATACACCTCCGCGAGCGCCTCCATCGCAAACTTGCTCGCGCAGTACAAGCCCATCCCCGGAATCGCCAGCCGCCCCCCGCCGCTGCTCACGTGCAGCAATAATCCGCTCCCTTGCCGTTTCATGGCGGGAAGAACCGTACGATTCATACGTAACACGCCGAAAAAATTCACGTCAAACTGCCGCTGCGCTTGCGCCAAGGGCACGGACTCCGCCAGGTCCATGATCCCGTAGCCGGCGTTGTTCACCAGCACGTCGATGCGGCCGCATTGCAACACCGTTTTGCTCACCGCGCTTTCTACCGAGAAATCCTTGGTGACGTCCAACTCCAGCGTTTGCAAAGAGAGGGATTCCCGCGCGGCAATTTCCCGGAGTTCACGAGCCGCTGTCGAATTGCGGCCGTTCACGTCGCGCATGGTGGCGAAGACCTGATAGTTCTTCCGCGCTAGCGTTTCCGCAATCAGCCGCCCGAATCCGCTGCTCGTGCCAGTGACGAGTACAACTTGATTTGTGTTCAACATGGGCTAAGAGGATAGAGAGAAAACGCCGGGGCATAAACATGGCAAATTTTTGCGCTGGCGCGATCAAGGGAAGCAAACGAGCATGAGATCGCATTCGCAAGCGCGCTCGAGGGATGCATCGGCCGGTGAAAGGGGATCAACTGCCCTTGGGCTTAAGCCCTTTCAGAAGGGCGTGCACCATGTCGTTCACCTGATCGTTGGAGAACGTAGCGTGGTGTACCGGCTCCTGCCCGATGGCGCGGTAGGCCAGCCGCTTTGGCTCGCGCCTAAGGAAGTCAAACACAAAGGTGCCTTCGCGGAACCTTACATTCTCGTAGCTGACTTCCGGAGGACCGTAGCCCCATCCCTCCCAGCATCCAAACGGCCCGCACACTGGCCCGGGGTATGCGCCGGGGTAAACACGCTCTACCCGCACATTGTGCCGGCGCGTCGCAAAGTGATAATCCACCAGGAAATCAGCGGCGGCCGGATCGCTGATTTGCGTCAAGCCCTTTTCCGTCAACTGGCGCTCGATGGCGGTGCGAATTTCTTGCCGCACAATTTCATTCGCCGGATCGTTTTCCCTTGCGACCGTCTCGCGGCCCCCGATGACGTCCCGCGAAATCACCGGGGGTTCATTCTTTGCTTCTTTTCTAGCTTGTGCCGGGCGCCATGCCCAGGTCTGATGTTTCAAAACCGGAATATTCGGGTCGCGGATAATCTCCACATGCTCATCGCAGCCGGCGAGCAACAGCCCGCAAAGCATCATCGCAGTCGCCCATAGCGGCGTCCTTACCATTCCGCTGATCCGGTGCTTCATTCTCGCGTCCTCCAAAGCAGAAACCTTCCCTGCTTATTTTGAACCCTGAATTCTTGGAAGAGTTGCTGCCGCCAGAAGGGCGTATGTCAGCGGTTAAGAGCGGGGGACAAGGCGATTGTGGGCCGCATCAGTGGCCCGGAGCGGCATCGCGCGCCGGGGCTTGCCAATCCGAAGGCGGAAAAACAACCGGCCAAAACTTCGGGTTCGCTTGATCGAATTCGAAGGCCACGGAAAATAGGTCGGATGCACTATCATCCACGCGCACCACCCGGCAGTTCTGCTCCACGTTGTTCTGCGGGTTCACGAGGCGCATGGGCTGGCCGACATGCACGTCCATTTTCATCTGCAGCAGGCCGCCGTGAGCGTTCACCACCAGCGTCAGCGCTTCTTCCCGGCGTGGCTTGCGCTCCTTGTCTTCCGCGATCACCGTGACTTTCATCCGCAGCATCACGCGCTCGCTTCGCCGGCGGTTCTTCGGATCGGACGCAGTTTCCAAGTTTTTCTCCCGCGATGAAGTCCGCGAGCCCGCCGGACTTTTCAGGAACCAGCAAGAGAATCAGCGAGTTCCCGGGATAAATTTTACCTTAGTTGGCGGCGTTGCGACGCTGGCTGAACGGCCGGCCGTTGTTCAAAAGGTAGGGCCCCACCGCCCGTGCGTTTCTAGCGGTTGCGAAGGTTCAAAATGGTTTCTAGGCGCGCCTTCACCGCTGGCCACTCGGAATCGACAATACTGAAATAAACCGTATGCCGGATGCGCCCGCTCGCGGTAATCATATGGTTGCGGAAGATGCCTTCTTCCCGCGCCCCAATGCGCAGAATGGCCGCGCGGGAGCGCTCATTCAGCGAATCCGTCTTCAACTCCACGCGCATGCAGCCCAGCGATTCGAACGCGTGCTTCAACAGCAACCACTTTGCCTCGGTATTGATGGCCGTGCGCTGCCATTCGCGCGCCACCCACGTCCAGCCGATCTCCACGCGATGATGCGTGCGTTCGATATTGCCGTAACGCGTGCTCCCGATCACTCGGCCGGTTGCCTTCTCAACGATTGCAAACGGCAGCGACGCGCAGCGCTCCTGCTCGTTCAGGGCAGTCTCGATATAGGCCGCCATTTCTTCTCGCGTTCGGACCGGCGTGGGAATCCAGCGCCACAACTCTTCATCCAGCCCCACCGCAGCGAGCCCGGACAAATGCGCGCGCGCTAGCGGCTCCAACCGCACGTGCACGCCTTCCAGCGTCACCGGCGAGACGGCCATTTCCGCAACCATAATATGTGTATGTTATGGCCGGCCGCGCCGGTTCAGCGAGCGCCAATTTGGAGTTGGAGAGAGAACTTCCTCAAAACGTGGAGCGTCGTACGAACGATGCGCCGCAACGCGTAACTACGCGTAATAGGAGGCCAGCATCGTTCTTCCCCGCACAGGGAAGTATTCGCCGCTTCTGCAAATTTGCGCGAACTTCCACACCAGGGAGGCATCAAGCCAGCCGTGGCTGGCCTCGCCGCTGAGAGTTTCCAGCGCATCCTCCGAAGAAAGCGCGCACCGGTACGGGCGATCCGTGATGAGCGCATCGTAGATGTCGGCAATTTGGAGAATTCGCGCCAGCAGCGGTATTTCATCCCCGCGGAGGCCGTCGGGATATCCGCTTCCGTCCATTCGCTCGTGGTGATGCCGGATCACCGGCAGGACGCGGCGCAGAGATTTCAACGGCGAGCAGATGTGTTCGCCGACGACGGGATGTTGCCTGACGATCTCGGTTTCTTCCGCATTCAGCGCCCCAGGCTTGAGAAGGATTTCATCCGGAACGGAAACTTTCCCAATATCGTGAAGCAGGCAAGCGACCCGCAACTCTCGCAAATCCGCTTCCGGCAAGTCCAGACTCGCCGCGAGTTGCAAGGCGTATTTTACGATGCGTTCCGAGTGGCCGTTCATGAGCGGGCTTTTCGCTTCAATGCTGCGCGCCAGCGAGAGTACCACGGACTTGGCCTGCTCATCGATGTAGCCGCGTAGCCGCAGGAGGGACTCGACGCGGCTCAACGCCTCCTGAAGTGACGTGGAAGTTCCCCAGAATTCCGCGGCCCCGGCCTTGCGTGCGCGTGCAACATCCGCGGGATCCGATGAAGGCTTGACCAGCACGATGGGAATCTGAAGATTGAGCGGGTTTCCTTTCATGCGGTGGCACAGCTCGAAGGCATCGACATCCGGCAAAGTGTCGTTAAGCACCACTAAATCGGGCTGAAGCTCGAGACACTCCCGAAGAGCAAACTCCCCGTCCTCGGCCGTAAATACATCGTAATTATGACTCTGTAAGAATGATTTCAAAGAATCGCGGCTCGCCGAAGCAACATCCACAAGCAAAATAGCTGAGTTCATTGGTCCCTCGTTTTTCCTCTGCGCGCTGGGACGGTCGGGCACACCACCCCCAGCGCTTGATATAGAGTTTTGCGAAGGATTGGATTTGCTTGCGTCTCCAATCCCTGTCCGCGGAGGTTTCTGCCTCCGCTTCCCGGGGACGAGAAGGAATGAGGTGGCTTGGCAAGGTTAGCTCATGCTTATGGAGTGCCAAAAGGGGCGCGCGCATAAGTGACTAAGAATTCAGGTCTTGCGGCGCGGTGAGTGCGCCACGCGCTAGGAAAAAATTTCCTGGTGCCTCCATTGTTTACCTGATGCCGCATCGCCTTTCGGCCCCTCTTCGCCGTCGGCCAATAACTCCCCGCAGATTTACAATGAGAGCGGCTTATCGTCGGCGGTTGAGGTTGTCCTTCTCTATCACCTTTATCGCCGCGATCCTGAGAACGTGGAATGCTCGGAGGTAAGGAAAACGCAATCTTTGGGAAACGGGATGCGGGCGAGGCGCATCGTGAGGTATGATAAAGTCTACTGAAATTAACTCATTAGGACGACAATGCCGACTGCAACGAATGGAAAAGTATTGCTGAGGGTGAGGCCGCGGGGTTTCTGCGCGGGGGTGGTGCGTGCGGTGGATATCGTCGAGCTGGCGCTGGAAGCTTACGGCGCGCCGGTCTACGTGCATCACGAAATCGTGCATAACACGTACGTCGTCGAGCAGTTGCGGCGGCGCGGCGCGATTTTTGTGGAAACCATCGAGGAAGTGCCGCACGGCGCGGTGCTGGTTTTCAGCGCCCACGGCGTTCCGCCGACGGTCCGCGACGAAGCCAAGTCGCGCGCGCTGAAAGTGATTGACGCCACCTGCCCGCTGGTCACCAAGGTGCACCTCGAAGCGCTCAAGTTTGCCCGCGAAAAGCGCACCATTATTCTCATCGGTCATCGTGACCATCAGGAGATCGTCGGAACCTCGGGCGAAGCGCCGGACCGCACCATCGTGGTGGACTCCGTCGCCGCGGTGGACGCTCTCAAAGTCGAAGAGCCCGGCAAGCTCTCCTTCCTCACGCAAACGACCCTGAGCCTCTACGACACGCAGGAAATCGTGGCGCGGCTGCGCCAGAAATTCCCGTTGATCCAAGGTCCGGCCAGCGACGATATTTGCTACGCCACGCAGAACCGCCAGGAAGCCGTCGAGCAGGTAGCCAAGGACGTGGACCTGATCCTGGTGGTGGGTTCGCCGAACAGCTCGAATTCCAACCGCCTCGTGGAAGTCGCCCAGCGCAGCGGCGTCAAGGCGCAATTGATCGACTCGGCGAAGGACATCGACGTGCGATGGCTCGAAGGCGTTGCCCGCGTGGGCTTGACCGCCGGCGCGTCCGCGCCGGAAGTCCTTGTGGAACAGGTGAGCGAACGGCTGGCGGAGTTCGGCTTCACGGATCAGCGCGATCTGGATCTGATCCGCGAGGACGTGCGCTTCACGCTGCCGCCGGAACTGGCGACCATCGCGCCGGCTCCGCGCCGCTAACGAATTTGCGAGGACCCGCAGGGGACGCGTGGTGCTTGACCGGAGGACTTGCCGGCCCGAGCGGCAGCGATCCGGTCATCGGCGCCTTAGCGCGTTAGACGGGAACCACAATACAAGGAGCCAGACTTTGGCGGTCAAAATCGTCCGTCAGCCGAAGAAGATTGCCTTGATTGGCGCCCCTTTTAGCGCCGCCGGTTTTGCCCCGGGGACGGAGAAAGCTCCCGCCGCGCTGCGTGCCGCTGGTGTTGTCGAAAAGCTGCAAGGCGCGGGCTATGAAGTTGTGGATTATGGCGACTGCGCTCCGCGCCTCTTCGCGGACGACGAGGAACACCGCCGCGCGCGCAATCTCACGGAAATCGTCGCCGGCCTGAACGATCTGAAGACGCGCGCCGAACTCGCAGTGAAAAGCGGCGCGCTGGTGCTGGTCCTGGGCGGCGATTGCGCCCAGGTCATCGGCTTGCTGACCGGCGTTCGGCGCTACTACAAGCACGTGAACCTGCTGTGGTTCGACCGCGACGCCGATCTGAATACGCCCGCAAGCACTCCTTCCGGCCGCATCGACGGAATGGTAGTGGCTCACATCATCGGCAAGGGCGCCCCGGAACTGGTGCGCTTCTGGAGCGAGGCGCCGCTGGTTCGCGAGCCGGATGTGACGCTCTTCGGCCTGGAGAGGCTTGATCCGCCGGAGGAGGAGTTCCTCTCCAAGTCCCCGATGCGGCATATTCATGCTGTTGACATTCAATCCAAGGGTGCCGACAGAGCGGCGCACGAAGCGCTGGCCCAGGTGCACGCCGACGCGCGCGAATTCGTCCTCCACCTCGATCTCGATGTTATTGCGCAAGAGGATTTTCCCGCGGTGAACGTTCCAGGCAGCGGCGGCTTGCGTTTTGACGACGTACGCGCTTCTTTCCTGGAGTTCGTGAAACACAAGAACCTGCTGGGCCTCGATGTGGCGCAGTACAATCCCGACAAGGATCCGGGAGGGGGCGCGGCGAAGCTCGTTGATTTGCTGGTCGAAGCGCTTTCCGCGCGCCTCGAAGCCCTGACGGCGCCCGCCGCCGAGCCTGCGTCAGGTCCCGAAGAAGTGTCCTCGCCAGGATCGCCCGCGTAGACCGCCTTCGTTTTGTTTTTCAACGCATTGTTTTTCAACGCACAAAAATTAGTCTGCAATTCAGGAAGCGGCACCGGCGTGTTTTCGCAGATACCGCGCGAGGCCCAGAAAAGAGAGATTCAGGCCGGCGCTGAAGGCGTAGTGGTCCGCTTCACCCGCGGGCAGATGCTGGGAGATTTCGGCATATGTGGCGGACAGGAAGCCCTCCATCGCGGCGGAATCGCTGGCGGCCGTGCGCAGGTTTTCCGCGGTCAGCGCGGCCCATCGATGCAGACGTTCGCGGAACAACCGGATGTGTTCGGAAGGATTGTCCGAATAGCCGTAGTGCGTGAGGAAGAGCCGCGCCGGTTGGCGCTCCAGGATGGCGGCGAAGGAAGTATCCCAGATGCCGAGATCGATGTCCGGCGGGGGAGTGGCGGGCATGACGAAGGAATTTCCCTCGATGCGCACTCCCGTGGTGTCGCCGACGAAAGCGACGCCTTCCTTGTTGTCGAAATAGCTGACGTGGTGCGAGGCGTGGCCCGGCGTGTAAACAACTTCGAGCCGGCGCGAGCCGAGCGTGAGTGTTTCACCGCCCTCGAGGATGCGCAAATTCTCCGCAGGTACGGGAAGGACTTCTCCGAACAGGCGCTGCAAATCGTTGGGCCAAAGGCGCTGGGCGCTGGTCAAGAGCTTGGACGGGTCCATCACGTGCGGCGCTCCATTCTTGTGGACGTACACCGCGAGGCGGGGATTTTCGCCGACCAGCGCGCCGGTGCCGCCGGCGTGGTCCAGGTGGATGTGCGTGAGAAGAATGGCGTGGAGATCGCCGACTCCGATGCCGCGCGCCTGGAGACGTTGGCGGAAAGTATCGAGCGTGGAGCCCGGGCCGGGGTCGACCACCGCGCGGTGGCCGTCCGATTCGAGAAGCGCGGCGGCGATGCTTCGCGGCCGCCCCATCCAAAGATTGTCGAGCGTAGTGATCGAGTCCATAACTAAGGAAGTGTAGCGCAGGTCCGGCAAGTTGGCAGTCCGCGGTTCAGGGCGGCGCGGAGGAAAAGGCGGCCGCGCAGGAAACGAGGAAATAGTTGCACCGAAAGCAAATTGTGGAATAACCTGACGGCGCCGAGTACCGCCGCTTCTTCCGATTTCTCTTTGGGTCCGGACTTGGGTGTGGGGAAATGCGGTTGCCCTGAGGCCAGAAGCGGCCAGCTCAACAACCGGGATGCGTCCAACGGAGCCCGCCAGGGGCGGTAAACAGTCAGCAAACGGGCGTGTGAATCAAAACGGGTTTCGCTTCATAAAGTTTGGGAGGAGAGAGATGCGCAATTGGTGTGCAGCACTCGCGATGAGCGCGCTTTTGGCTTTGCCGCTCGGCGCGAAGCAGAAAAACAGCGGCGCGGGCGACGAAGCCCGGAGCGCAGCGGCGAACGCGGAGAAGAACGCTCCTTCGAACGACGCCGCGAGCGGCAGCAAGCCGGCCCCGGCGAAAGGCATATTCGCATTGCCCGCGACGCCGCAGCCCGCTCCTTTCCCCGGACCCGCAGCCGCCCCCGCAGAGTTGCGTCCGCCGGGCATGCTCCTTCCGCGGTTTGAAGCCGCAGGCATGTATAGTTACGTCGATTTTTCTCCGGGCGATCCCTTCTCTGGTTTCAACAACTATGGCGCAACGGGGTCCTTCACGTATAACGCCTCTAGGACGCTGGGCTTGACGGCCGAAGTGGGAGGTTATCGCTTCTACCGCAACCTCTTCCCCGTGACCGGGAGCAACGCGAACGTTCGAGGCAATCTTACCTCCTACCTGTTTGGTCCCCGGCTGAATTTGAGGAGGTTCGATCACTTCGTCCCCTTCGGCGAATTCCTGATCGGCGGAGCCAATGGCAGCTCGGTTTTGGTCGGCGGCCAGAGCCAGACTGCGCTGGCCCTCGCGGCCGGCGGGGGCGTCGACATCGTGCTGACGAAGAACCTTGCCTGGCGCTTCGCGCAATTTGACTACCTGATGACGACTTTCTCGGGATCCAACGTGGGAGCGACCGCGCGGCAAAACAGCTTCCGCGCCGGTTCTGGCCTGGTGGTGCGGTTCGGGATTCCCAATCCGCCGCCTCCGCCGAACCACCCGCCGGTGGCCGCTTGTACGGTGAGTCCGGCCTCGGTGTATGCCGGTTTGGGAGACAGCGTGGCGGTGCACGTGAACGCCAGCGATCCCGACAACGATCCGTTGACGTACAGCTACTCGGCGACGGGCGGGACGGTTGAGGGCACGGGCCCGGAGGCGCGCTGGAATTCGGCGGGCGTGGCCGTGGGCTCTTACACCGTCAACGTGAGAGTGGATGACGGCAAGGGCGGTTCGGCCTCGTGCGCGGCCGACATCAAAGTGGAAGAAAAGCCCAATCACCCGCCTACAGCGGCGCTCTCCATTGAGCGCAGCCCCATTCTGCCGGGCGAGCGCACCGGCGTCACGTGCAACGGCAGCGACCCGGACAACGATCCGCTGACGTACAGCTACACCACTACCGGCGGACAAATCACGGGAAGCGGCTCGAACGTGCAGTTTGATTCCGCCGGCCTTAAGCCAGGCAGCTATGGCGTGAAGTGCGCGGTGAACGACGGCCGTGGCGGCACCGCCGAGGCTTCCGGCAGCGTGGAAGTGAAGGAACCTCCGCAGATCAAGCAACTGGAAGCCAAGCTGGCGCTGCACAGCATCTACTTCCCGACGGCGCAGCCCACGGCGGCGAAGCCCATGGCCGGATTGCTGGCCAGCCAGGAAGTGACGCTGGATGCTCTGGCCAGCGACTTCCAGCAGTATTTGAAGTACAGGCCGGACGCGCACCTGATTCTCGAAGGCCATGCCGACGTTCGCGGGGCCAAGGATTACAACGTGCAGCTTTCCGAGCGGCGCGTGGAGCGCACCAAGAGCTACCTGGTGGAAAAGGGCGTGCCAGCGGACCATCTCGAAACCCGCGCTTTCGGCTTTGAAAAGAACATGACCGCCGAAGAAGTGCAAAAGCTGATCGAAGCCGATTCCGGCTTGAGCCCGGCGGAAAAGCAGAAGATCCTGAAAAACCTGCTTACCGTGCGGCTGGCCAACAACCGGCGCGTGGATGTCACTCTGAGCACCACCGGCGAGCAGTCCGTGCGCCGATTCCCCTTCAGCGCCAAGGATGCTTTGACTCTGCTCAGCCGGGGCGGCGGTGAAACACCCAAGAAGAAAACGGCCGCTCCGGCGCCGGCGAAAAAGGCCAACCCGTAGCGTCCGTGTTTTGGTAAAAAAGGCTCTCGCCGGAAGTGTCTCGTAATTTCCGGCGAGGGAACCCAAAAAACCTTGCCCTGATCAAACGGGCTCCTCAAAAAGTTTTCGAGGAGCCCGGTCCGTTTTTAGGGCAGGATCCTGGCGGGATCTCCGCGCCGTCTCTTCCCGAATTGGAATGGACTGGGTTCCAAATCGGGACTTGCCAAGAGGGTAGTTTTTTAACTAAGGTATTGATTTATGAATAGACTCAGGGCGATTTCCTGAAATGGAATTGGAGATGCATACGAATCCTCACGCT
>Ga0307479_10005842_pt1 | contig 11265 bp, 11 predicted proteins | sample atmos_gasesECM4C_FD_203743 | JGI IMG/M metagenome (GOLD analysis project Ga0307479, IMG submission 203743) | Hardwood forest soil microbial communities from Morgan-Monroe State Forest, Indiana, United States - atmos_gasesECM4C_515 | ecosystem: Environmental > Terrestrial > Soil > Temperate... | reverse complement strand
CTGGACACCTCGCCGGTCCGGCTCGACGCCGAGTTAACGGCGCTCACGGAACGTTTGGCCGAAAACACGCACGAGATCTGGGCACAGCAGCGTGTTTCCGAAGGCTGGCGCTACGGCCCGCATCGCAATGACGAAACGAAGGAACATCCCTGCCTGGTGCCCTATGATCAGCTTCCCGAAATCGAGCGACAATACGACCGCCGGACCGCGCTCGAAGCGATCAAGATGCTGCTCCTGCTGGGCTACAAGATTGATCCGCCGCACTCGAGCGTCGTCGCAAGCGCGAGCCATGCGGAACTAGATTCCGGCGAACGAGATCGCCTCAACGCTCTGTTGGCCAAGGGTCCACAGCTTCAGCAAATCATCGCGATGTGGGACGGACGGAATCAAGAGGTGTGGTCTGAATCCCCCGAGCTTTTTCGTCTCTTGGCCGAAAGAATCTTGAAGATTGGTGAGCCGCTCCTGGCGTACGACGTAGTCAGCGAGGGACTCAAGCATTTCGCCACGGACGTAGCTCTGCGTCAGCTTCTGGGGCTCACGCTGGCGCGGAGCGGCGCCAGCGAAGCCGCCAATATGCTGCTGCTGCATCTTTATCAGGAAGGGTTTCAGGACGAAGAGACGCTGGGTTTGCTCGCGCGAACCTACAAGGATCTGGCCGAAACGGCCCCGTCGCCGGAGCAGAAGCAATCGCATCTCCGTCGTGCGCAGGAATTCTATTCGAAAGCTTACGAACTAACGGCGGGATATTGGAGCGCTATCAACTCCGCCACGCTGGCACTGCGGCTGGGCGACCGGGAACAATCGTCGAAATTAGCCGGGGAGGTCCGAACGGTTGGTCTTGAGGAACTGAAGCGCCTGAACGAGGCAAAGAAGGATCCTTACTGGATTTTGGCGACGTTGGGCGAAGCGGCGCTCATCCTCGGTCAATGGTCCGAGGCGGAGGAATGGTATTCGCGCGCTGCGGAAGTCGGCCGAATGCGATACGGTGACTTGAATTCGTCGCGACGGAACGCTCGGCTGATTATGGCTCAACTGGATGCGCCTCGTGAACGCCTCGACCGCTGCTTCCATATACCTTCTGTGGTTTTATTCTCCGGCCATATGGTTGACCAACCGAATCGGCCGGCGCCGCGGTTTCCTCCCGAGCTCGAGCCGGTTGTTGACCTTAGCATCCGCAAGCAGCTAGCCGCGTTCGACGCTGGGTTCGGATACGCTTCGGCCGCTTGCGGTGCGGACATTCTTTTTCTGGAGGCCATGCTCGAGCGGGGTGGCGAGATCCACATCATCCTGCCCTACGAACAAGCTCAGTTCGTAGAGCACAGCGTAGACCGGGCGCCCGGCTGGAAGGCGAGATTCGATTGGCTCATACAGAGAGCCGCGAGTGTTGTGATCACTTCAGGACAGGTTGCAGAAGGAGGTGGCGTCCTGCTCGAGTACGCCAACCGAATCGCCTATGGACTGGCGTCCGGCAAAGCGGAGCAACTGGAAACGAAGCTGATACCACTGGCGGTGTGGAATCGCGAACCGGGCGATGGTCCCGGGGGAACCGCCAGTGCGGTGGAACTATGGCGGGGCGCCGGAAGCGATGTCGAGGTGATCGACTTGACGGCGATCGTGCAAAAAGAGCTACATGCCGAACCTCTCCCGAATCCCGGCACGCGAACTAGAATCATCCACACGGAGGCAAGCCCGGATTTCGCGCCGGAGATTCGCGCGCTTTTGTTTGCAGACGCCGTGGGTTTCAGTAAGCTCAACGAAAATGAAGTTCCTCTGTTCGTACGATACTTCCTCGGCTTAGTTGGAAAACTGGCCCAGGAACTTTCGCCTCCTCCGCTGATGAAGAACACTTGGGGCGACGGTTTGTTCTTTGTTTTCTCGGATGTTCGAAGTGCGGGGCGATTTGCACTCGAGCTTCGCGATCGCGTGAAGGCGACTCGGTGGAAATCAAGGGGATTGCCGGAACTCGACCTTCGAATCGGTTTGCATGCCGGCCCCGTTTACGCGTGTATCGATCCGGTAACCGAGCGGCCAAATTACATCGGCGCGCATGTGAGTCGCGCCGCCCGCATTGAGCCGGTTACTCCGCCAGGGAACGTTTATGCCAGCCAGCCGTTTGCCGCACTGGCGTCAGCCGAGAGAGACCTCGAATTTCGATGTGACTACGTCGGCCAGACCGCCATGGCAAAGAAGTACGGAACGTTTCCGACCTACGTGGTTCGATACCGAAAGAGTGATGCGTCGCCCTAAACGATAGCGCTTGATACCGGTGGCTCACGACGGCTTCAGCATCGATCCGACCGACTCTTCCAGGTCAGCAAGCGAGCCGATGATATCGTCCAACAGCACGCTTTGGGCGAAACCACTCGAGTGTTTCGCTACGCGAAGTTTCCAGAGAAGGGCTTCCTCTTTCTGGCAAAGTGCATCGGCGGCTTCTCGAACTTGATTCCCGGCACCTGACCAAGCGGTCCACGAGGCATTTCGGAAATCTTCAACAGAGGTCTTCAAAGCTTCCAGACGCCACTCCACATCGCGGAAATCTTCAGAATCTAGTCCATGACGCGTCGAAAAAAACCGCGGGTCCACACTCCTTACGAATCTATGTAACACCGTCCGTCTCCCCCAGCTCCGGGAAGTGCAACCTCATCTCCAAACTCCAGCATCATTTGCGGTCCCAAAACGCTGTTGCCAGGGGAGTTAGTCGACGCCTAGGGACACAGACGGTCCGTAATGCATTGTCTGGTACGTCCTTTTGCGTGGCTCCGGGACAATTTTCCCAGCGCCGGCCGGTACGTCCGGTTAGCTTGTGGCGCTACAGCAATTCCTCTAATGGCCTACAGGCTTTCGCTCCTAGGAACCTATTGAAATGCCGCCTATATTCGGTTCAGTTTCGAGCCCGGGTCTTCCTCTGCCGTCAACCGTTGGCCGCGATTTTGAAACAGGAATGAAACAAAACAACAGAGGTAGCAAATCAAGCGAGCCAAACGCGAGCAGGCTGAAAAGGTTCGGTCCGCCGTTCCGAACGTACAGCAGGCTGTGAATGAGTTGCAGGTCAAGGATCAAAAGGCTAGTTCATCGCGTTAGCGGATGCTGCTGAAACGAGCGCGCCTCGGAGGCGATTTTCCGCGCCTCTGCGCGTGGCCGTGGATGCGTTTGCTCGCTAACTGCCCCATAGGCAGTAACTCATTGAAGCAGGCGCATTGATTTTGCCGATTACCCTCGGGGCGGCACGTTTTATCCTGTAGGAACGCAGCGCACAGAGGGAAACGTGCCGAACGGCTCTCTTGCTATTCATTCCGGAAGTGGAGTGCGGCGCAGCACGCGCGTCAATCGGGCCATTCGGCTCGCCGTGGCAGGGGTCGACTCGTTCCGCGGGCCATACAACGAGGAAGTGTCCACGGTCACCCTTAATTGCCACGGTTGTAAGTACGAATCGAAGCGCGACGTGTTGCCCAATGCCCAGGTGATGCTGGAATTGAACGGCAAAGGCGAGGATTCGAAGCCGATTTCCACTCGCGGCCATGTGAGGTGGACCCAGCGTCCTACTGAACACGGCGGCATGTTCCAGACGGCGATCGAGCTCGACGAGCCCGGCAATATCTGGGGCATCGATTCGCCGCCCAGCGATTGGTTGCCGTTCTGCGGGTTTCGCAGTCCCGCTGCCGAAGAATCCAAGCCAAAGATGGTCGCAGTGCTACGGCCGGAGGCAGCTCCAACGGCAACGAAACAGAAGCATGGCAAAGCGGTGAACTCTCAAGCGACCGAGTCCGCCCCGTCACCGTCTTCCGATACGCGGCCCGTGAGCCAGTTAATCGGTGGTTTTCAGCAGCAGATGGAGAGCATGTTGTCGGAAGCGGCCGAGGCCGTGGTTAGAGAAAGAGCCGCAACGCTTCTCGATGAGCTGCGCGCCGGGCTCCGGCAAGAAGTGACGCGCGTCGTCTCGGAAGCCACCTCGTCGCGGGCCGGTTCCTGGATCGACCAGTCCCTCAAACAGATGAACCAGCTCGGCGAGGAAACTGCGCGATCCCGTTACGCCCAGTGGACGAAAAAGATCGAAACGGACCTTCAGCAGGCGCTCAACCGAATGGAGCTGCGCCACCGTGAACTCGAGGAACTTTCCGAGAGGCTGGTAAGGAAGGCGCAGGACCGGCTGCAAGGATTTCTCGAGGCATCCCGTAAGGACGCGGTGGATCGCATCATCGCTCGTCTGAAGGAAGAGTCGGCGCCGGTGATCGGCCAGGCCCGCAAAGTTGCGGCGGACCTGACGAGGCGCGAAGGGGAAATTGAAAAGATTTGCCAGCAATACGTGGAAAAGTCCGCGGTTCAGATAGAGGAGAGCTGCACGCGGCTCGACAAACAGTTCGAAATGATCCTGCGGGAGCGGCTTGATAGTGCTCGCATAGAACTCGAGCGCGCCGCCAGCGCCGCCGCCAACTCGGCTCTCGAAAGTGTTCGAGCGTCCAGCAGGCAGCAGGAGGCTGAGGCGGAAGCCCGCTTACGAGGCGCATTGCAGCCTGTCACCGAAGACGCTCTCGGGAATCTGAAAGAAAAGGCCGCGAGCATCTCGCGTCAATTCGCCGAGGAGATGTCGCATTACAGCCGCAGCCACCTGGAATTTGTCAGCGGCGCAATTTCTGAACTGGCTAAGGGAATCGGGAAACTGTCCAAGAGTTAGGCGGGCCCGTTAGGGCCATTCCGGGACGGAGCAATGGAAGGCCAAATCGAATCGCTTGGTGTTGAAGAAGCAGCCGAGCGCAGTCCGTGCAGCGTTGAACTCTGCGGGGAACGCGCTGCTGCCGAAGTCCGTGCATGCCCGTTTTGCCTCGAACACTTTCTTTCGGTTTCGTTTCCAGAACTTCAATCCTGCCATGAACGCATGAAGGGCCAGCAGTATGACCCGGCGTCGACTGCCGCTTTCAAGGAATTCTTAGATGCGTGGGCGCGACAAGCTACGAGCCTTGTCGAGGATGCACGTTCCACCGATCAGCAGACGAAGGCGCGTCTGCTGGAGTCTCTCCTTTGGGTCTCCCGGGCGGGCAGGTCTCTTCGCCGAAGCCCACGGTTGGCGAACGCGGTTCCGGTCTGGCTGCGCCGAGAAGATTCACATCGGACCTGGGAGGAAGATACCTGGACTTCCACGTTGAGCCGTCACGGCGCCGGTTTCATATGCCGCCATCCGGTCGAGACCGGGGGGACGGTTGTCCTGACGCGGAAAGATAAAGGGGGCCGCGCGGCCGCTCGGGTAGTTTATTCCCGTATCGATTCAGAGGGCAGCCGTCAGATCGGCGTCGAACTCATCGATCGGGATAACTTCTGGGACTAGATCGGGGCTCGATTTTTCCCTGCCGTCCGCGCACGGAAATGAATGGAATTGATTATCTCGGCTCTCTGGAACGTCAAACGTCGTTCGCGCAGCGCGGCGTGGAAGCCCTCTGAAATCTAGTGTCCGGCACTGGAACTAACTGGCCCGATCTTGCGCGTGAGGAAAACCAAAGGCGCTCCGATCAGGCAGGCGCAGCCCAGCAGCCAGAAGCAATCGAGAAACCCAAGGAACGCGGCTTGCTGCTGAATGATCTGCGCCAATTCAGCTTTCGCATGCAGAGCCGCATCCGGAGCGGTGAAACCGTGCGTCACAAGATATTGAGACCATGCCGCGAGTGTCTCTTGATAGCGTGGCTGCGCAGGCGTGGCGTGAGCAACCAGAACCGAGTGGTGGTACTGCGTGCGCCGCGCTAGCATGGTGGTGACGAAAGCGATGCCTACGCTGCCGCCCTGGTTGCGGAACAGATTCGTAAGGCTGGAAGCTTTGTTGTTCTTGTTTTTGGGCAGGAAGGAATAGGCCAGCTGGCTTACGGGCACGAACAGCGGGGCGATCCCCAGTCCCTGGAGAGCCCGAACCAGGGCCACGTGTTTATAGTCCGTGCCGAGGTCAATGCTCGCATACTGCCACATGGCTGTGGCAAAGATGACGTACCCGACAAAAATCAACGGCTTGATTCCGACCTTCGGAAGAATTCTGACGACGAACGGGGCCAACACCACGATGACCAATGCTCCAGGGCCGAGAACCAGCCCCGCATCCGTTGCCGTATAACCGTACAAGCTTTGCAGCATCTGGGGAATCAGGACTGTCGATCCGAATAGGGCGAAGCCGAAGAGGAAATAGTAGGCATTGGCGATGGCGAAGTTTCGATCGGCAAGCAGGCGGATTTCCACCACCGGGTCAGGGTGATGCCACTCCCAGAAGACCGCGGCGATCAACGCTAGAACGGCTATCGAGAGGAAAACCACGATGAAGCGGCTCTCGAGCCAGTCTTCGGTCTGTCCGCGGTCGAGGACCACCTCGAGGCACGCAAATCCCAGGGCCACCAGAAGAATGCCGAAGCCATCGATCCGCAGTTTGCCCCCTTTCCGCGCACTTTCGACTTCCCGAGTGAATTCCGGGGGATCGGACACGACCCTTTTGGTTAGGATCAGGGAGACAATTCCAATCGGAATGTTGATGAAGAAGATCCACCGCCAACTCCAGTTATCCGTAATCCACCCGCCAAGCGGCGGCCCGATGACCGGAGCCGTCACGATGGCCATGCTATAAAGAGCGAACGCAGCGGCCCGTTTCTCCGGTGGGAATGTATCCACAAGGATGGCCTGTTCCACGGGCGCGAGCCCGCCGCCCCCGACTCCTTGCATGACCCGAAAGAAGATAAGCAGACCCAGAGAAGACGCGAGTCCGCAAAGCAGGGAACTTAAAGAGAAGAGCAACACGCACAACATGTAGTAGCGCTTGCGTCCGAAGACCCGGCTTAACCAGGCGGAGAGCGGAAGAACCACCGCATTCGATACGAGATAGCTGGTCAGCACCCAGGTGCTTTCATCGTAGCTGACCGCGAGACCTCCGGCGATGTGTGGTAAAGCCACATTGGCAATGGCCGTGTCGAGGAGCTCCATGAAAGTTGCCAGCGTGACGGTGACCGCGATGATCCAGGGATTAATCGCCCGCCGCTCGGTGAGGTTGAATCGAGTGGGAATGGAGGCGGCAGCAGCGTTCATGGCTTGGCCCGCCTTCCTTCGGGCAACCAGCCAGCAACAAGAGACCGAATGGTCTCATCTAATATCTGGTATGATGCGGAAGGCGACCAGTCGGTCGCAGAATGGATTCGGGGGGGGGGCAGTTATATGCGAAAAGGCGAACAGACGCGGCTGGAAATCATTCGCAAGGCGGCCCCGATCTTCAATCAGCGGGGCTATGACGGAGCTGCCTTATCCGATCTGATGAAGGCCACCGGGCTGGAAAAAGGTGGCATCTATCGGCACTTCGACAGCAAGGAGGCGCTGGCGGCCGAGGCCTTTGACTATGCCTGGCGGGAAACTTTGAACGCGCGGATTCACGATCTCGACGCCGTTTCAAATTCCGTCGATAGGCTAAAGAAATTGGTTGCAAACTTTGTTGAGCGCCGCGGAATCATTCCCGGGGGCTGTCCCTTGCTCAACACGGCCATCGATACCGATGATGGAAATTCTGTTCTGCGAGAGCGCGCCCGCAAAGCCTTGCGCGGTTGGCACCGCTACCTTATTTCGGTGGTCAATTCGGGGATCAAAGCCCGGGAAATCCGTGCAAGGGTTGACTCAAAGAAGCTGGCGACTCTCATCATCTCCTCTCTCGAAGGCGCCAACATGCTCGGCCGACTTGAGCGAACCGAAGAGCCGCTGCGCGCCATTCAAGCTCATCTGAATCGCTACCTGGAGACAGAAGTGCGAGTTCCTTCGAAATAACCGACGGGCTGGAATCCAGCGTCCCCGAGCGCACTCACCCCGCAGGGCCAGACAAGTGGACGACGCCTTCGCGATGAGGCGGCTTCCCTCGTCCGTGATTTCGCATTCAACGTAGCCGATGACGCTGCCGCGTCGCACCGCTTTGCTCTCCACGCGCAGGTGCGCCTCCCACACGGGGCGGAAGAAATTGATTCTTAGTTCGATTGTTGTGAAGGATTCGCCGGGTGCGAGCGTGCTTGCGAACGCCATTCCCATGGCAACGTCGGCGATGTCGCAAAGGACTCCCCCATGGACGTGCCCATGGGATTTGCGTGTTGTCGTCCGGCAACTGGGGTTAGGACCGCGCGTCCCTCCGCAATTTCATTCGCTTCAAACGCGAATAGGCGTGCGATGGGGACCTCGTTCATTTTCGCATGGCGCGATTAGGAATTACCTCAAGTTATCTGCCGCGTTTCTAGGCAGAGCTAGTCGCCGTCGCCAAGGCGATTGGGCTGAGACTCACCGTCGAAGCCGCTCAATGATCGCCGGCTGCGAGCACGGCTTCCGCGATGTTGCGGCCCAAACCGCTCGCGCTGTCGGTTACCAACCAGACTTTAGGTCTGCCTGTTTTGCGCGACCGGTGAAAGCCACTTCACGTTTAGAGTCTATCGAAGAAGCATATTTCCTCCATAGCCGTTGTGCGCCGTCTTTGAGCGTCATCGGACCCGAATGGACTCGAGTTCCTAAGCGCTTGTTCCTCTGAGGTTAGTCGTGGCTAGTTAATTCGATTGCCCGTATTGCGTTCCTGCCAGACATGTAATACAATCGCGACATGAAGACTCTCACGGTCCGATTGCCAGAACCGCTTATCGCGGACATCGAAGCGGAATCGCGGGGGCGCAAGATTTCCAAGTCGGATGTAGTTCGCGAACGGCTTGAGCACGCTCCGCGACGGTGGAAGCGGATCGCCTCGTTAACTGCTATTACCGACCTGATCGGGTCGGTCGACGGCTTGCCCGCCGACCTGACAACCCGGAAGCGGGAGTATTTGCGAGCAACCGGATATGGCCAGAAACGTCCTTGTTGACGCCGGTTTTGCGGTCGCGCTGCTCAGCAGCCGGGACGCTCATCACCTATGGGCCGTTACTAAGGCCTCCGAATTTCCCCCGCCCTGGCTCACGTGCGAAGCCGTTCTGTCTGAGGCTTTCCACCTTCTTGAAGCGCACGGCCCTCCGAGCCTGGGGGCACTACTCCGTCGACGCGCACTTCGTGTCTCCTTCGAGTTTGCCAGGAATGCGGAGCCGGTGGTGAAGTTGATTGAGAAGTATTCGGACGTTCCGATGGGCTTCGCAGATGCCTGCCTCGTTCGCATGACCGAAACGCTCGCCGATCCTGTCATTCTCACAACCGACCAGGATTTTCGAGTGTATCGCCGCCACAGTCGCCAAGTTGTGCCGTGCGTGACACCCGCACGCTGACGACTCCAAGTCTCGCTCCCATTTTTGTTATTGCCGACTAAAACGACGATCTGTCCCACCTCCGCACATTAGTTTTCGTCTACCTAATTTGATATCGAGGGGCAGTACGTTCCGTCCAACGCCCAGGGGCTCCTACAACTTCGCCCGAACGTTGTTTCAGGAATTCCGCTCTACCTGTATGGAGCGCAGTGCCCGGCCACCAACGGGGGTACGCCCTGTCCCGGCGGGCGGGCTTTCAACTTCACTCCCGGACTAATCCCAGGAGGCTGTCCAGGTGGCCTTCAAAGCAAAGGACCCTTCTGTCCGGTGCCGACTGATGCAAATGGGTTCCCAACGCAAGTGGAGGGTACGTTAAGCCGAAACTGCATGCGAGGCCTCGGAGCCTGGCAGACGGATTTCGCCGTTCACCGGCAATTCAACCTAACAGAACGTATCAGCCTTCAATTCCGGGGTGAGTTCTTCAACGTATTTAACCATCCGAATTTTGGAAATATAGATAACCTACTGAGCGACGGTCTGTTCGGCCGGTCGAACGCAACCCTCAACGCAAACTACGCAAACTACGGCACTCGGTTGAATCCACTCTATTCGATTGGGGGACCGCGGTCCATTCAGCTCGCGCTGAAGGTTCTCTGGTAGGCGTGGCACGACCGAACGGGTCGACACAGACCGGCCAGCGTGAAGGAATGGGCTCATCCCGCACTCACGGGCCTGCACCTTGTTGTCCCAACTCTAGACACATCCCTTAAGTTGTCCGAATCGCTGCACCCTAGCTCCGCCAATCTCCAATTGGTCCAACACCTTCGATTCCCGGTCGACTTGGGGTATTCTTCACGGGGCGGCTTAACAACGTCCTAACTACAGGCGAGATTTCCGCTTGACAAAATCCCGCTAATGCTATAGGTATAGCGTTGAGAGACGGAAAGTTTACGACAGCAGAGGCCGCCGAGAAGATTGGAATCCATCAGGTAACGCTTCAGAGATGGATTCGGTCCGGCAGAGTTCGCGCTCCGAAACCGACGCTCATTGGAGCGGTTGGCTATCGTCTCTGGTCTCTGGAGGACATCGAACAGTTGAAGGCGATCAAGACGGCGCACTACCGAAAGCGCGGTCGTCACAAGAAGACTACACACGACCGATAATTAGCGGGACGTGCCGGTGTTACTAGCACCGACCCGTCCCTGACCAGCGTGCCTACGTGGAGGCAGCGATGGCTGCAACAGAAGTTATCCATTCCCGTTCGTCGAAGCAAGCCGCGCGTCGCGTAGTTTGCCGGATCACCGCGCGGCCTTCTCATCAGTTCGAACATTCCCCTCCGGCCGTCTAGTTCGACCAGTCGCCACGTCCATTTCCTCCCTCAATCCATTCCGATAGGACCCGTGTATCTCGGCGCTAGTCACTACGTGCCCCGGTGAACGAAAGGACCTCCACCATGCAAAAGGCTCATCTGTACGAAGCAATTCTGTTGGTGAACCGCGGCCTCGACGAGGCGGTTCAGGGATTGGAACGGCTCAAGCGTGCCAGGAATCTAGACCTGGACCCCGCCTGCTTCGACGAAAAAGTGACACTCTTTGAGATTCACCGCGCATCTCTGAACAGCTATTTTTGCAACAACGTCGGTAGGAATGAGGATCTGGACGTCGGCCGGCTCGAGCGGAAGCACCGCGAATACGAGAAGAATTCCCTGGACGAAATTCAGGTCTATCGGAACCTCCGGGTTGTTGAGGAACGCCGGCGGATCGAGGGCAAGCCTCCCAACGTGCGGTTTTTCACCGAGGAAGAGCAGCGGGACTGGGAGCGGCGGTATCCGAAACCGCCCGAGGATGTCGGCGATGAGGCGCACCCCGGGACAGGGAGACAGCCGTGAAACTCCACCTCCTGCAGGGGCTGTTGGATCTCAATCAGGCGTTCGAGAACGTCGTCCGCGGGCTCGAACGCATGGAAAAAGTAACGCTGTTCGACAAAGAACAGCTTCGATATTCGCGTGCCGAGGTTGAGAGCGCCCGCGTGGACGCCAACCGGGAGTTCTTCGACAAGT
>Ga0307479_10005841_pt1 | contig 11265 bp, 11 predicted proteins | sample atmos_gasesECM4C_FD_203743 | JGI IMG/M metagenome (GOLD analysis project Ga0307479, IMG submission 203743) | Hardwood forest soil microbial communities from Morgan-Monroe State Forest, Indiana, United States - atmos_gasesECM4C_515 | ecosystem: Environmental > Terrestrial > Soil > Temperate... | reverse complement strand
GCACAACTCTCCGCAGATCAAAAGCAGCAGCAGATCGAAGTCAGCGCGAAGTTCACGGTGGCAATCGTATATGTCGCTGGCATCTTCGTGCCGGCATGTTTTGCTCTGGTGGTGGGTCTCGTCATGATGGGTGCCTACAATCTTCTCGCGGGCGCTGGTGCAAGATTTTCGGCCGCACTTTCCATTGTTGCTCACGCGGCCTTGGTGGGAATTGTCAGCACCCCGCTTTTCTTGGTGGTTCTGTTCCTGAAACCGCCTGGAAGTATCGACCCCGAAAACCCCTTGGCCACCAATCTGGGTGTTTTGCTCCCCGAAGAATCCGCAAAGTGGCTCGTGGCCCTGTGCAAGTCATTCGACATTTTCACCATTTGGACTCTGATCCTCATCGCCATCGGCTTCGCCGCAGTGAATCCTAGGAAGCTGAAAGGGTCGAAGTCCTTCGTCATCGCCTTCTCGGTTTGGGCCACCTATGTGGTTCTGCGCGTGGGCTGGGCCTTTATCTTCTCCTGATACACTGGGAGCGTGAATTTTTCGTTTGAAGTTTCAAGAACTGATCCAACCGGCGCGCGCCGCGGCCGGCTCACAACTCCACACGGGGTAATCCAATCGCCGTTCTTCCTACCGGTCGGTACGCAAGCGTCGGTCAAGGCCCTCACCCAGGAAGCGCTCGAAGAGCTTGGCGCGGAGATCATCCTCGCGAACACCTACCATCTTTATCTGCGCCCCGGCCACGAACTCATCCGCAAGCTCGGCGGCTTGCATCAATTCATGTCCTGGCCGCGCGCCATCCTGACAGATTCCGGCGGCTATCAAGTTTTCTCTCTTTCCGAGCTCCGAAGAATCGCCGATGAAGGCGTTCGCTTCCGTTCTCATCTCGACGGCTCCGAGCATCTCCTCACTCCGGAAAAGGCCGCCGAGATTCAGCTCGCTCTTGGCTCGGACATTGCCATGGTCCTGGACGAATGCATCGAGACGCCTGCCCCTCGCGACAAAGCCGAAGCCGCTCTCAAACGCACCTCCGTCTGGGCGCGGCGCGCACGCTCCTATCTTCAACAATCCGCGCAACGCAATGGCGATTTGCCGCAATGGCAATTCGGCATCGTCCAAGGCGCCACCTTCCCCGATCTACGCCGTGAAAGCGCCCGCCAGCTTCTGGAACTTGATTTTCCGGGTTACGCCGTCGGTGGGCTCGCTGTCGGCGAGCCGCATGAAATCACTTGCGAAATGACGAGGGAAGTCACGGCGCTTCTGCCCAAGGATCGCCCGCGCTATCTCATGGGCGTTGGCCGCCCCGAGCAGATCGCCGACTACGTCGCCTTAGGTATCGACATGATGGATTGCGTGCTGCCCACGCGCGCCGCGCGCCACGCCTGTCTCTACACCAGCGAAGGCCGCGTCCTCATTAAGAACGCGCGTTACGCGCAAGACCGGCGCCCGGTCGATTCGCATTGCTCCTGCAGCGTCTGCCGCCGCTACTCCCGCGCCTATCTTCGTCACCTCTTCGCTGCCGGTGAGCTTACCGCCGCCATCCTCGCGACGCACCACAATGTCCACTTTTACCTTGACATAATGCGCCAAATCCGCGAGGCTATCGAGTTTGGGAACCTAGCGAATTTCTCATCTGACATGCACGCGCGCTACGCGGCAGGTCCGGCCTGAACGGGGATGTAGCTCAGGCCTTTAGGCCTCAGGCTGTTTGAATCCGAGAGGCGTGCGGGCCGTCCGCGGGGCACCAAAAGCAGCGAAGGTCGTGGCGGTTGAGGAGCAGGCAACTTGCTCCGGCATTGTGTTTCTTTCTTCTCAACGGTAGACGAGGGCCAAGCCTTGTGGTCCCTGGAAGCATAAGAGGTTTCGTTCGGGGACCCGGAACTGATAACGGACAACGGAAGGCTGACAACTGATTCTCGAAATGGTGGCAACGATATATTTTCAGGCTTCCGGCGGTGGCGCGGGCTTCGGCGGCTTCTTGATTCCGCTCGGCCTCATGTTTGCCATCATGTATTTTATGGTGATCATGCCCCAGCAGCGCCAGCGCAAAAAAACCCAGGAGATGCTCGGCGCGCTCAAGGCCGGCGACAAAATCATCACCAGTGGCGGTATCTACGGCACAATCAACGGTATCGATGGCGATTCTGTCATTCTGAAAATCTCCAGCGAACCACAGGTGAAAATCCGCATTTCGCGTGCGGCGATCGCTCAAGTGGAGGCATCGGAAGATGCAAAATAAACCCGCTCTTCGCCGGTTCACGCGTACATTCTAACCATGAACCCCAATCTGAAGTGGAGAGCGCTGTTCATCCTGATTCTCATTCTGTTCTGCATTTATTTTCTGCTGGGCTACCCGACCTTTCCCACGTCCGTCGCACAGGTAAAGGACAATTTCAGCAGGCAGATCAAGCTCGGTCTCGACCTGCAGGGCGGCACACACCTGATTCTCCAGGTCCAGGTGCAGGAAGCCATCGCGCAGGAGACCGACCAGACGGTGGACCGCCTGACGAGCCAGCTTCGCACCAAGAACATCCGTTACGATGAAGTGCGCCGCGTCGACGACACGCACATTGTCGTTCGCAATGTCGACCCTTCCCAGGTCTCGCAATTTCAGGACATCATCAACGCGCAATACGCCAACGTCTGGGACCTCGCTCCCGCTGCGGGCACGCCTCCAGGCTACACGCTGACATTGCGGCAGAACGCCATCGCCCAGATCCAGGAATCAACCATGCAACAATCGCTCGAGACCATCGAGCGCCGCATCAATGCTCTCGGTCTCACCGAGCCCACCATCCAGCCTCGCGGGGGCCGCAACGCCAATGAAATTCTCGTGCAGTTGCCGGGTGAAGGGGATCCGACTCGCGCCAAGGACGTCATTCAGGCCGGCGGCCAATTGGAATTAAGATTAGTGGAAGATCCCGTACCGTACAGTTCCCAGATGGAAGCTCTCACTCGCCACGGCGGGGTTCTGCCGCCGGGCACGGAAATCGTCCCTGGCCGCTCCGAGACCCGCAATCCCACAGGGGGAGTCGACACCGGTGAGAGCTGGTATGTCCTGTCACGCACTGCCGTCGTTACCGGCCGCGATCTGCGCTCGGCCGTCGAAAATCGCAACACGAACAACCCCGGCATGTGGCAGGTGAATTTCAGCCTTTCACCGGAAGCCGCACGCCGTTTCGGTCCCTTCACCGAGCAGAACAAAGGGCGCCAGATGGCTATCGTCCTCGACCATCGAGTCTATTCGGCGCCAGTGATCAACGGCCGCATTGAAGATTCGGGCATGATTGAAGGCAATTTCAGCCAGGAGAGCGCGCACGATCTTGCCCTGGTCCTTCGCGCTGGTGCTTTGCCTGCTTCGATCAAATATCTCGAAGAACGCACCGTCGGGCCATCGCTCGGGGCCGATTCCATTCGTCACGGGGTTCAGGCTTCCGTTCTCAGCCTCGTCGTGGTTATGCTCTTCATGCTCGTTTACTACCGCCTCTCCGGCGGCAACGCTGTGCTGGCCCTGATTCTCAATTTGGTTATTCTTCTTGCCGTGCTTGCCCTCTTTGGCGCTGTGCTGACATTGCCCGGCATCGCCGGCGTGATCTTGACCATCGGTATGGGTGTGGACTCCAACGTCCTGGTCTTTGAGCGCATTCGCGAAGAGCTACGCAACGGCAAATCTCCAGGTGCCGCCGTGGACGCTGGCTTTGACAAGGCCTTCCTGACGATCATCGATACTCACGTCACCACCGTCGTGTCTGCCTTCTTCCTGTTCCTGTTCGGAACGGGACCGATTCGCGGCTTCGCCATCTCCTTGACCATCGGTCTGATCGCCAACGTCTTCACGGCCATCTACGTGTCGAAAACGATTTTCCAGTATCACCTGGCAAAGATGGACCGCCAGGCGGAATTAAGCATCTAGGGCGTACTAGAACTTCGGGGGCGCGTGTCCCATTCGCTTCCAAACGAGTGGGTAGTAGTTTCCACGGGCAGGTTCCTCTACCTTTGGTAGATGGCTTGGCGCTGGGAACATTCCGCCGCCCCCGGTGTCTAAGGAAGGGAAGTAAAAGGGCATGATCGAGCTTTTCAAACAGCCCAATCTGGATTGGATGGGCAAAGCCAAGTATTTCTATGCCTTAAGTGGCATTCTTCTCCTCGCTGGGTGGGCTTCGATTTACAAGCACGGCGGCGTCCTCTACGGAATCGATTTCAAAGGTGGCACCAACGTGGATGTGCGTTTTGCCCAGCCTCCGAACCTTGATAAGTTGCGCAGCGGCCTTACCGCGCAGGGGCTCGGCAACGCGGAAATCCAGGGCATCAGTGACGTTGCCAATCCCAACGCCAACGAGGTACTGATCTTCGTGGAAGGTAAGGGCCAGGACGAGCAGATTCTCGATGCCAACCGGGCCAGGGTGTTGAGCGCCCTCAACGCCACGTACGGCGTCGAAAATTCCAGTAGGTCCGATTTCAATTCTGCCACGCCCTCCTCTCTCGCCGCCGTTCTCACGCAGAGAGATCCGCTTCTGCTCTCCGCCAACGCCGGCGACCGCTATCAGCAGCTTGCCAGAAAGCTTCTCGACTATCGCGACAAGAGCGCCAACGGCGTCCTTTCCAATTTCGACGAACTTTCCAAAGTCGCAGGCGTCACCGCCCCCGTTCTCGCCGCGGTCAAGGATGGTTACACCCTCGGTCCTTTCGCCATTCGCAACGTCGAGATTGTCGGCCCCAAGGTCGGCGCCGAGCTCCGCAACCAGGCAATTCTCGTTACCCTCTATGCTTTAGGCGGCATGCTGGTATATATTGCCTTCCGATTCGAGTGGGTGTACGGGGCCGCCGCCGTTCTGGCCGTGTTTCACGACGTCCTGATTACTTTGGGTTTTTTCTCGCTGTTGCGTTTTGAAATTTCGCTGACGGTCATCGCGGCCCTGCTCACATTGGTCGGTTATTCGATGAACGACACCATCGTCATTTTCGACCGCATTCGCGAGAACAACCGTTTGCTGCGCAAGGAAGCGTTCGCTGACGTGGTCAACAAGTCCATCAACCAGACTCTCTCGCGAACCATCTTGACCAGCGGTCTGACTTTCCTCACCGTGCTCGTCCTGTTCCTGATGGGCGGCCAGGTGCTTCGTGCTTTCTCCTTTGCTCTGGTGGTGGGGATTGTGGTAGGAACGTACTCCAGTTTTGGTATCGCTGCTCCGCTCGTGGTCGCCTGGAATCGTTGGCGCGGCCAGGGCCTTGCGGCAGGCACCGGACCCGCAGCCGGCAACAAGACCCGCGGTAGTGAAAGTGTTTCCGCAGCACTCACTCCCGCCGGGAGGAGGTAGGATCCATGTTTGAAGAAATGGTGGTTTCGAGTCCGAATCCCAAGAAGACGAACAAGCCTTGGACCGTCGTCGTTTCGATGCTGTTCCAAGTCGCCTTCCTGGCAATCCTGATTCTCATCCCGCTGATTTACACCGAGGCCCTTCCTAAAACGATGATGGCGACGATGCTCACTGCTCCGCCACCACCACCACCGCCGCCGCCACCCCCGCCGGCGGCTACGATTGTGCACGTTAAGCCGCAGGCTCACCTGATGGATGCGGGCAAATTGATGGCGCCGAAAGTCATCCCCAAGGATGTCAAAATTATTAAGGAAGATGCCGAGCCCGATATGGGCGCCATGGGCGCCGTTGGTGGCGTTCCCGGCGGCGTTGCTGGTGGTCAGATGGGCGGCGTCATCGGCGGCGTGATCGGCGGCATGGGCGGTGCACCACCCCCGCCAAAGCCCAAGCAGACTGGGCCGATCAAGGTTGGCGGCAACGTCCAAGCGGCAAGAATCATCAGCAAACCGACGCCCGTCTATCCGCCGCTGGCGCGCCAGACACGCATCTCCGGCACGGTGCGCCTGCATGCCATCATCGGCAAGGATGGCACGATCCAACAGCTTGAAGTCTTGAACGGCCACCCGCTTTTGCAACAGGCCGCTCTTGACGCGGTGCGTCAGTGGCGCTATCAACCGACTCTCCTCAACGGCGAGCCGGTGGAAGTCGACACGACGATTGACGTGATTTTCTCTCTCAACCAGTAGTACGGTCGGGCGCGCCGGTCGTCGGACAGGCGCGTCAGTCCGGGTCGCAAATTCAGCAAACACTCTCGCTGGCGCTGGGGGGACCGGCGTCGCCAGAAACTAAGGAGCAAAACGAATGGTAGCCACTTTGTACGTATATTCAGCCTGGGTGCTGCAGCAGGCTAGCTCGTGGGATCTGCGCAGCATGTGGGCCTCGATGAGCGCGCTTGCGAAAGTCGTGGTCTTTATCCTGTTCATTCTTTCCATCTATTCCTTCGGCGTAATGATTGACCGCGCCCTGATGTACAGCGCGGCGCGCAAGCAGTCGCGCGTCTTCGTGCAGCAGGTCGCCGGCGCCCTCAAGGACGGCAAGCTCGACGAAGCCATCGCTATCGCTGAGCGCAACAAGAAGAGCCACATCGCGAAAGTTGTCGCGACCGGTCTCTCCGAATTCCAGTCCGCCTCCCAGCAGGTTTCCGATTCCGACGTGATTGACGCCGCCAAGCGCGGTCTCGAGCGCTCCGTGGCCATCGTTCACGCGGAAATGAAGCGCGGTCTCTCTGCTCTTGCCACCATCGGTTCCACTGCCCCGTTCGTCGGACTCTTCGGCACGGTCGTCGGCATCTTGAACGCGTTTAAGGGCATTGAGCAGAACAAAGCGACGGGCCTCTCCGCTGTCGCCGGCGGTATCGCGGAAGCGCTTGTCACCACCGCGTTCGGTCTCCTCGTGGCCGTCCCGGCCGTCTGGGCTTACAACTATTTCACCAACAAAGTGGAGGCCTTCGACGTCGAGATGGACAACTCCTCGATGGAGTTGATCAACTACTTCATCTTGCGCCGCGGCGCCAAGAAGTAAGCGGCCATGGCCTACAAGCCAGTAGCCGGCGCGCAGATGGCGGCCCCCAACGTCATTCCGATGGCCGACATCATGCTCGTCCTGCTCATCATTTTCATGGTCGTCACGCCCATGTTGCAGAAGGGGCAATCGGTGGACTTGGCGAAGACGGACAACCCCCGCGATATGACCGACGCCGATAAGGACGATGCCGTCATCGTCGCCATCACTCGTGACGACAAGATCTATTTGGGCAACACTCAGTTGGCCAAGGAAGATCTCACCGGCCAGATCAAGGACAAAATCTCCACCCGTATTGACAAGACTGTGTACGTCAAGAGCGACGCGCGCGCCAAGTACGGCGTGGTCGTTGCGGTGGTGGATGAAATTCGCTCGGCTGGCGTCGATCAGCTCGGTCTGCTCACCGAGAGGAACCAGAAAACCACGAGTCCCCCTCCGCCGCCCGCGGATTGAGGACCGTAGTCTTTCGTGATCCCGTGTTTGACCGGGGTCACTGCGAATGAAGATTGGTTGCTCCATTCGTTTGCTGATTTCTTAAGAGCCGTGCCGGATCCCACCCGGCGCGGCATCATGGCCTGCGGCGATGCTCTACCTCAGGCCCACAGGAGACTCGCTATGGGGATGGATGTAGGAGGCGAACAGGGCGGATCGATGGCGTCGCCCAACGTCGTGCCGCTCATTGATATTTTGCTGGTGCTGATCATCATTTTCATGGTCATTACGCCGCTCACGCCCAAGGGCCTGGATACGCTCGTTCCTCAGCCCTCGCCGAACCAGCAGCAGAGCGTGGAGCTGGAAAACAAGACCGTTGTCGTTCAGGTTCTTGTGGGCGGCAAGCTCAAGATCAATAACGAAGAAACGACTTGGGAGCAACTCGGTCCTCGCATCGAGCAGATCTTCAAGGAGCGCGCCGAGAAAATCGCTTTCGTCAAAGGCGACAACGATATAATGTTCATGGAAGTCGCCCACGCTATTGATATCATGCGCGGTGCAGGCATTGACAAGATTGGGTTGATCACTGCCAAGCTCGAAGCCGGTCAGTAAGTTTTCGATGCTCTTGATTCTGTAGGGTGGGGCTTGCCCCGCCGGTTCTGGTTGGTCGGCTGTTTGTCGGTCTCGCAAGCTGATGTGGGAGTCCTCCTCGCCGGGCGATTTCAAGACGAGGTGGATTATGGGAGTGGTAGTCGGCAGTAAGCGCGGTGTCGTCTCGGATATGAACGTCGTTCCATTGATCGACATCCTGCTGGTGCTCCTGGTGATCTTCATGATCATCCCGGCGCACAACAAGGGCCTGGATGCGCAGATTCCTCAGGCATCCACGTACGGAGGGCCGCCGCCAAACGTGGTGGTCATTGAGGTTCTCGAAGACGGCACGTTGCGCATTGACCAGGAACCCGTGAGTTGGGATAGACTGGGCGGCCGGCTCGAGGAAGTTTTCAAGTTCCGTGCCAGCCGCGCGGCCTTCATCCGCGGCGACGGCCTGGTCGAGTTTGGTGTGGTGGCTAGGGTCATCGACGTGATGCACACCGCGGGGATTGCGTCAGTCGGCCTGCTGACGCCGGATTTGGAAAAGGGCCTCTGATTCGTTTCGAATTGCCCCTCGCAGGGCGGACGTGAATTTCCTGGTGCGGCCCCGTCATTCACGTGGTCGCGCACGGCAGGGATGGATGCTTCGATGACTCATGCATCAGCGCTTGCAGCTTCTAGCTCAGCTTATCCTCGGGTGGCTCGGATCGCGCGCCGGGTTTTCTCCTGCGCGGCGATCTTGAGCTTCGTTGCCGGCCTCTCCGGCTGTAACAAGCTCAAGGCTCGCGACCTCCTCAACAAGGGCGTCGCCGCTTTCAAGAACGGCCAGTACGACGTCGCCATCGATGATTTTCAAAAGGCGAAGGAGGCGGATCCCGGGCTGATGAATGCCCGCCTCTATCTCGCCACCGCTTACGCCAGCCAGTACATTCCCGGCGCGCCCTCCGAACAAAATATGAAGCTCGGCGCCGCGGCAGTTGATGAATTCAAACAAGTACTGGATATTGATCCCAACAACCTGAGCGCCATCGACGGCATCGGCTCGATCATCTTCCAGATGGCCGGCCAGCCCTACGATCCCAAGAAATTTGAGGAGTCGAAGACCTATCACCAGAGGCACATCGACTTGAGGCCCAATGACCCCGAGCCCTACTACTGGATCGGTGTCATCGACTGGACTCTGGCCTTCCGCGCCAATGGCGAATTGCGCGCCGCCTACAATCGCGAGCACATCAATAAGCAGGTCAGGGACACCGACCCGCTTCCGGCCGTGGTGCGAACGGAATACACCTCTAAGTATGGTGCCCTCGTCGACGAAGGTGTCGCCAAACTCCAGAAAGCCATCGAACTACGGCCTGATTACGACGACGCTATGGCCTATTTGAATCTGCTCTATCGCCGCAAGGCCGACATGGTCGAGAGCGCCAATGAACGCGAAGCGCTGCAAAAGCAGGCCGATGCGCTCGTCGACAAAGTGAAGGAGATTAAGCAGAAGCGCGCCGAGCAGCCCCAGCCGCAGACGTCTTAGTCGGCGCTGTGCTTAACACTTCAGCTTGTTGAATCGGTTTTTCTCCAACTTTTTCGCCCAGTAGGACCCCATAAACTAAGGGACCACCCACGCGGCTGACTAGCCGGTGAGGGCAGGCCAGCACCTGCCCTTTTCTTGGACTTCCTGCCAGTTCCCTCCGCCAGTTCTGCGTTGTAGATTGATCCAGTCCCGGTCCAAGGTGTGGCCATGAACGAATTTGGCGCGTGGATGCAAAGCAATTGGTATGACCTGGGAAACCTCCTCAGTCAGTTTGCCTTCTTAGCGGCAGGGATCTGGTTTGCTCGCAGAATTCTCAAGGCCATGAGGGAATCCCAGGAGCAGTTCAGGGCGCTGCTGAAACTGTCGGTTGTGGGTACGCTCCCGGAGCGGCAGTCGTCGAGCGCCGCTGCCGGGCGAACCTTCCGGGACGCGAGCCCTTATTGGCTTACGCCCTCGGAAGCAGCTCCTAATCTCCCGGCGGAGGTCACGGAAAGCGGTCCAAGCGGTTGGGCCGTTGCCTGGCACAGCACGATCCAATGGTTGCGCGCTCCGATGAGCAGCGGTGAATTCGCCATGTGGCGCCGGGCGATCCGGTGGCTCCAGGCCCCTGCCGGAAGCTAAGGCACCACCCTCTTTAGACCTTAGACGGCCTAACAAAACCTTCTCCTAACCAGTTGCGGGATCGGAAAGCTGTTCCCGTCGATGCTAGGATGCTCAATCCATGAGCACTCCTTTGCTTCCCGGTGCTTTGTGGAATCTGATTCAACCGCTGCTGCCGCTTGCACCGCCGAGGCCCAACGGAGGCAGGCCTCGCTTACCTGAGGGGTTCCGCTGGCCATGCAACTCACCGGAGCCAATCGCAACGACTCGCAACAAGCCCTCGCGCTCGGTGAGGCATTCTTGTCGTTGGGATGTGCTCTGATCTGCTGGCGCTTCCTGCGTATCGATTGGGCGGCAGAGTGAAAATTAGCTTTGCCCGCAATACATTGACCCCCCTAAGCGTCCGGCCTACTATTGGACGGCTCCCATGATCGACCAAACCATCTCGCACTACCGCATCATCGAGAAGCTCGGGCGCGGCGGCATGGGCGAGGTCTACTTGGCTGAGGACAAGCGGCTCGACCGAAAAGTCGCAATCAAATTCCTCCCAGCAGAAGTCGCGACCGATGAGCGAGCCAAACAACGTCTGCTGCGAGAGGCCAAGACCGCGGCCACTCTCGATCACCCGAATATATGCGCTATCTACGAGGTCGGGCAGGAGGGCGATCACAGCTTCATAGTCCTCCAGTACATTGAAGGGGAAACATTGGCCTCGAGGCTCAAGCGCCACCTGCCAGATTTGCCCGAGTCGCTCGCGATTGCGTCACAGGTTGCCGACGCCCTGAACGAAGCACACGCACGGGGCATCATTCATCGCGATATCAAGCCGGAAAACATCATGCTCACGACGCGCAACCAGGTCAAGGTGCTCGATTTCGGTCTGGCAAAGGTGTTGCGCGATTCAAGCATCATCGAGGGGGATACGGTCAGCATGTTGAGCATGCCGGGAATGGTGATGGGCACGGTGCCCTACATGTCGCCAGAGCAGGTGCGCGGCGAGGCGTTGGATTGTCGCAGCGATATCTTCAGCTTCGGCACGGTGCTCTATGAATTGCTGAGCGGGCGGCGGCCCTTCGAAGCGAAGAGCTCGGCAGAGGTCATCTCCGCAATCCTGACCGCGGAACCGCCGCCGATTCGTCGCTTCCGCCTTGGCCCCAGCGGCAGTGCCCAAGAGGAGCTGATACGAAAATGCCTTGAGAAGGATGCGGCGCTGCGCTACCAGAC